>ERZ779737.81-NODE-81-length-96528-cov-22.117079_pt1 | contig 96528 bp, 81 predicted proteins | sample MGYA00511889_ERZ779737 | MGnify/ENA primary metagenome ERZ779737 (study PRJEB29588, sample SAMEA2163575) | human gut metagenome | biome: human gut; feature: human-associated habitat; material: faeces | place: Denmark | collected 2008/2010 ...
AATTCATTCAAAAAACTTTTATTTTAGACTTGACTTTTAATAGTTAGTCTTTCAATAGATTTCCCATCTGTATCACCTCCAAATAATACTGGAAGCTCGCAAAATGTCATCATTTTGGCGAAAGGTGAACCGCTTACCGTTTTGGTAACACTCCATTTTTATTATAAGCGATAGATTAACAAAAGCATACTTTATTTTTCTGAAATATACACCAAAATTGCCAGGGTCAAAATTGGTTGTTTTCCTGAAAATGAAATTTGTGAAAAATAACCAAAGCGTGAAACTCGTTTACAAAACGGGAATTTCGGGTGACTATTGAGCTCTCTCCTGAGATTTTTGTTCTGCCGGGTCGATTCATGACATATTTGGGTCGATTCATGCAAAAAATGGTTTTTAGCGTCTAAAACATAATATAATTTGTATGGATGAGTTGATGGGAAACAACTAATATATACGAAAGGAAAGAAGGGAAAGACATGAGAGTAAGAAAAAGTGTAAGAGCATTGGCTTTGTTATTATGTCTGTCGCTGATGGCAGTGCCGGTGAAGGTGTCAGCATACGATTATGATTATGTAGAAAGGCCAACTCTGGAGTACCATGACAATGGGGATTTAAAAAATGTAACTTTTATGGATGGGAATTTAATCCGATATAATAGCGATGGCGGACATATTGTGATCATGACAAATAGATTGCGGTCTGTTGTAGAAGGAACAAAATTTGGGGATTTTACGGATTATGGATTTTATGGAAGAAACTTCGAAGATTTTGCGGCTGTGGAAGAAAATGAACGGCTAAATAAGACATTTGGAATTGTAGCGCATACCGAGTTGCTTCTCCCTAATCAAAGTTCAATATCTATTTCACTGCAAGAAAGAGTGATTTCCAAAAGTAAACCGGGAGTCTATTATATGTATCTATGGACGCAATACCGTGGACATTGTTATCCTGATCAATTATTAGCCAGGATAACGGTGAAAGACACGGGTATAACAGTAGATCCGGCAACCAGCATAAATGCGTGTAATGATGAAAGGTATTTTTATATTGTTCCGCCTGCTCACATGACAAGAGATCCGCAATCAGGTGAAGAACTCCAGCAAGATGTAGTTAAAGGTTCAGCCATAGTTTCAGTTATATATACGGCGGATCCAGGCTATTATTTTCCTGATAACTATTCCGTATCGTCAGAGAATGGTATTGCCGTAACCAGGAACAGTGAAAGTCAGATCACAGTATCTGGCACACCGACAGCAGATACCGTAATACAGTTGACGGCTCCGGAGAAAAAAGTTGTAACTTATAATGTAACAGTAATCGCAGCAGATCACATGAAGCGAGAAACAACTTCCGGTTTAGAGACACAGAGCGGCTTGACCGGAGCCATGACGGATGTTGTGTATACAGCAGAAGATGGCTATTATTTTCCGGATAGCTATCCTGTACCGACAGTGAATGGCATTACCGTAACCAGGAACGGTGAAAATCAGATCACAGTATCCGGCACACCGACAGCCAATACCGAAATAAAGCTGACGGCTCCAACAGAAAAAACAACTACGCCGCCGTCAACAGAACCAGCACCGGCAACCCCGACCCCTGCACCGGCAACCCCAGCACCGGCAACCCCAGCACCGGCAACCCCGACCCCTGCACCGGCGACTCCGACTCCTGTACCGGCAACGCCGACACCTGCACCTTCAAATAATGACAGTAATAATGATTCAGATAACTCTTCGGATAGTCCGGTTTCTCAGGTCACAGTAACCCCTGCACCGACACCGGAAGCAATAACTTACACGGTACAAAAAGGTGACTCCCTTTGGAAAATTGCCCGTAGGAATGGTTGCAGCCTTCAGACACTCATGGAGGCAAATAGAGAATTACTTAAGAACAGCGACCGGATTTATCCGAACCAGAAGTTGATTATACCTACCTCAGATGCGACACCTAATGTACCACTTTGGCAGCAGCCTGCTGCTTTGCCGAATTCCGGTGCATATAGAACTTATAAGGTGCAGAAGGGAGATTCTCTTTGGAAGATTGCTCACGAAAATGGCTGCTCTTTAGAAGAACTTATTATTTTGAATAATATTTCTGCAGACCGCGTAAAGCTGATCTATCCCGGATGGGAACTGCTTATACCTGAAAAATAATGATGCCAGGGTCAAAAGGTCTAAGCCCACATGAGCTTGCGCATAAGTGGGTGAAAGACCTTAGGACCCGCCCCGATATGAGCATAAAAGTGGGATGATAATCCCACGATATGCGAATAGAGGGGAAGGATTGTGGGAGTGCGCAGCACGGAACAATCCGTAGGCATCAAAGTCGGGGGGGACTTTTGCCCCCGACATCAAAATAATAAATAATAGAAATAAGAACCCAATATACTGCCCCCGGAAAATCTGATGCCGGGGGCAGTTGCTTTTTTTCTGCAAAAATGCGAAAATATAAGATAGCGCATTGAATGCAAGAAAGTAAGGAGAGAGCTATGTATATTATCGCAGGGCTGGGGAATCCCGGCAAAGAATATGAAAATACGAGACATAATATCGGTTTTGATGTCATAGACAGATTAGCAGAGGAAGAAAATATTGCCGTCATGGAGAGCAAGCATAAGGCACTGATCGGCAAGGGCTACGTGGCAGGGCAGAAGGTGATCCTGGCAAAGCCACAGACCTTCATGAACCTGAGCGGAGAGAGCATCCGGGAGATCGTAGACTATTATAAGGTGGACGATACGACAGAGCTGATCGTGATCTCTGACGATATCAGTCTGGATGTGGGACAGATCCGCATCCGTAAAAAAGGCAGCGCCGGCGGACATAATGGACTCAAGAATATCATCAAGATGTTAGGGCATGATACTTTTACACGTGTGCGTATGGGTGTAGGTGAGAAACCGAAGAATTATGACCTGGCAGATTATGTATTGGGACATTTCTCCGCGGAAGAACGCATCGTCATGGATGAAGCGACGAAGACTGCCGCAGAAGCGATCCGTATGATCATCACCGAGAGCGCGGATGCAGCCATGAACCATTTTAACAGTAAGAAAGCGTAACGGCCATTAAATTTAAGAGGAAAAAGAAATGCAGGCACTACTTGCGCCATTGAAAGAACTGGCGGAATATGATGAGATCCGTAAAAACGTCAGACAGGGAAAGGGAACTATTGCTCTGTCCGGCTGCGTGGACTCACAGAAACTTCACATGATCTACGGACTCAGCGATGGCCTGAAATATAAGGTCATCGTTACTTATAATGACTTAAAAGCCAAGGAAATCTACGAGGAATACCGCTTTTATGACAGAAATGTCATGCTGTATCCGGCGAAGGACCTGATCTTTTTCCAGGCAGATATTCACGGTAATCAGCTGGTGCAGGAGCGGATCAAGACCCTGCGCAGAGTCGTGGAGGGCAAGCCTGTCACCATCGTCACCACCTACGCGGCACTGATGACACCCCAGGTATTGTGGCAGGAGCAGGATATTATCCGCACCGAACGGGGCGGAAGCCTGGATGAGAGCAAATTGGCATCCAGACTGGTGGCAATGGGATATGAGAAGGCATACCAGGTGGAGAGCCCGGGACAGTTCTCCATTCGCGGCGGCATCGTGGACATTTTTGATCTGACGGAGGAGAATCCATACCGTATTGAGTTGTGGGGGGATGAAGTGGAATCCATCCGCAGCTTCGATATCTTAAGCCAGCGTTCCATTGAGAAGCTGGAGAGCATCACGGTCTACCCGGCGACGGAGTTTGTATTGTCAGAGGAACAGATTCATAAGGGTATCGCGAAGCTGGAAAAAGAAGCAGTAAAACAGGAAAAAGTCTTCCGGGATGCCCACCAGCCGGAGGAAGCCCACAGGATCGCCACTCAGGTAAGCGAGCTGAAGGAACAGCTGCTGGAATTCCAGAGCAAGATCAATCTAGAGGGTTACATCCGTTATTTTTATGAAGATACCGTAACCATGCCGGAATTGCTGGCAGATATGGCAGGACGATCTCTGGCTTTTTTCATTGATGAGCCGGCGCGAGTGAAAGAGCAGGCGGACGCCATCGAACTGGAATTCAGAGAGAGCATGGAGCAGCGTGCGAGAAAAGGTTACGTGTTGCCGGGACAGATGAATATTCTATACAGCGGGGAGCAGGTAGCGGCAACATTAGAGAAAAATGCTGTGGTGACACTTGCCACTATGGAGACAAAGTACGGGTATTTCCGGACGGAAAAACATATGGATATTGCAGCCAGAAACATTGCTCCCTACAACAATAGTTTTGAATCTCTGGTAAAAGACCTGAAAAAATATAAAAAAAGCGGCTACCGGGTACTGCTGTTGTCAGGATCCCGTACCCGCGCAAGACGGCTAGCAGAGGATCTGCGGAATGCGGAAGACGGCGGTGCGGGACTCACGGCAGTATACACGGAAGACCCCATGCGGGAGGTACAGCCCGGAGAGATCCTGACCTACTACGGTCATGTGAATAAGGGATTCGAATACCCGTGGCTGAAATTTGTGGTGCTGTCCGAGAGCGATATTTTCGGGGCGGAGAAGCGCAAGAAAAAAAAGAAAAAACTCTACCAGGGGCAGAAGATCAATGATTTCAACGACCTGAAGATCGGTGACTATGTGGTGCATGAGACCCACGGACTGGGGATATACAAAGGCATCGAGAAGGTAGAGGTAGACAAAGTTGTTAAGGATTACCTGAAGATCGAGTACCGGGATGGCGGCAATCTGTACATTCTCGCTACCGGACTGGATGTAATCCAGAAGTATGCCTCCGCCGATGCGGCGAAGAAGCCGAAGCTGAATAAATTAGGCGGCAAGGAATGGGAGCACACCAAGACCAAGGTGCGCAGCGCGGTCAGCGCCGTGGCAAAGGATCTGGTGGAGCTGTATGCGGTCCGCCAACAGAGCGAGGGCTATTCCTTCGGAAAAGATACCGTATGGCAGCGGGAGTTCGAGGAGATGTTTCCTTTCGAGGAGACGGAGGATCAGCTGAATGCCATAGCGGATACCAAGGCGGACATGGAGAGCCACCGGATCATGGATCGTCTGATCTGCGGAGATGTGGGATATGGCAAGACAGAGATCGCCATCCGTGCCGCCTTCAAGGCAGTGCAGGAGGGCAAACAGGTGGTATACCTGGTGCCCACCACCATTTTAGCGCAGCAGCATTACAACACTTTTGTGCAGAGAATGAAGGATTTCCCGGTAAATATTGCTCTGATGAGCCGATTCCGTACGCCTTCGGAGATCAAAAAGACGGTAAAGGATCTGGAAAAGGGTATGGTGGATATCGTCATCGGAACCCATAGAGTATTGTCGGCGGATGTGAAGTTCAAGGATCTGGGACTTTTGATCATCGATGAGGAGCAGCGTTTCGGCGTCGCTCATAAGGAGAAGATCAAAAAATTAAAAGAGAACGTGGATGTGTTGACATTAACGGCAACCCCTATTCCCCGTACGTTGCACATGAGCCTGATCGGCATCCGGGATATGAGCGTGTTAGAAGAGGCACCCAACGACAGACTGCCGATCCAGACCTTCGTCTGCGAATACAATGACGAGCTGGTCAGAGAGGCGATCGTCCGGGAGATGGCGCGGGGCGGACAGGTCTACTATGTCTACAATCGTGTGAACAATATCGCGGATATTGCAGCACAGATTGCGAAGTTGGTGCCGGAGGCTAACGTGGCTTATGCTCACGGGCAGATGAAGGAGCATGAGCTGGAGCGGATCATGTTTGATTTCATCAACGGGGAGATTGATGTTCTGGTGTCCACCACCATCATCGAGACCGGACTGGATATCTCCAATGTAAACACCATGATCATTCACGACTCGGATAACCTGGGGCTGTCCCAGCTCTACCAGCTCAGGGGACGCGTGGGCCGGTCCAACCGAAATGCCTATGCGTTTCTGATGTACAAGCGGGATAAAATGTTAAAAGAAGTAGCGGAGAAGCGGCTGGCGGCGATCAAGGAATTCACGGATCTGGGCAGTGGCTTCAAGATCGCCATGCGTGACCTGGAGATCCGCGGTGCCGGTAATCTGCTGGGGATGAGCCAGCATGGACATATGGAAGCTGTGGGATATGATCTGTACTGCAAGATGTTGAATGAAGCGGTGCAGAACCTGAAAGGAGTCCACACGACGGTGGATTTCACCACGGTGATCGACTTGGATGTGGATGCTTATATTCCCGCGGAATACATTGTGAACGAGACGCAGAAGCTGGACATCTACAAGCGTATCGCCGGTATCGAGACCATAAAAGAACGGGATGAGATGAAGGATGAGCTGTTAGACCGTTTTGGCAATATTCCCAAGGCAGTGGATAATCTGCTTCGGATCGCCCTGATCCGTATGGCAGCCCATGGTCTGGATATGACGGAGATCAAGGGCAAGAACGGCCGGATCACATTCAACTTCCGACCGGATGCAGGGATAGATCCGCTGAAGATTCCCGCATTTTTGAAAAAACATGGAGAGAATCTTAGCTTTACCGCCTACGGCAATCCGTTTTTCACTTATAAATATAAGAAAACGGAGCTGGTGGAGACCGATGCGGAGCTTCTGATGGGCAAAACAGAGGAACTGCTGGAAGAGATGAAATCCCTGGCGCTGGAACCGGAATCGGTGCAGAAGAATTAAGAGATTTTTATAGGACTAAAAAAATGATACCTTCTTATCAGAACAGTGAACAAAGGGCTTCTGATAAGGAGGTATTTTTATGAAAGGTTATGTAACAGCCAGCGGATACATGGGATATGTGGAGAATGAATATATCTTATTTGCCAGTGAAGATGATTATTTTGAATACGTGGATTCGTTAAATTTTTAATTAATGTCCAGCGTCTTTACCGCCACAGCCTATCTGTGATATAGTACAAATGTAAAGAAAAATGTAAGGGGTTTCAGCACGCTCTGAGAGGAGAGATGGTGATACTCTGATAAAGCATTAGGCAAAATAAACAGATGGGAGTTTATATTATGGAACTGACTGAGAAGAAGGAATTTGATCTGCTCTCCCTGGGAGAGATTATGCTGAGATTATCACCGCCCGATAACGAGCGTATCACCAGAGGCGACAGCTTCAGCAAGCAGGCGGGAGGTGCAGAACTGAATGCCATCACCGGTGCGGCAATGCTGGGATTGCGTTGTGGTATCATTTCCAAGCTTCCGGCCAATGACCTGGGGGTATATATTAAGAACCGTGTACGTCTCTGCGGTGTCAGCGATGACTATCTGGTATACGATGATGACAAGGACGCCAGACTGGGTGTGTACTATTATGAGAATGGTGCTTATCCGAGAAAGCCCCGTATTGTATATGACCGTAAGAATACCTCTATCAACAAGCTGAGCGTTGCGGACTATGATGACAGCCTGTACAGCTCCACCAGATGTTTCCATACCAGCGGCATTACACTGGCGCTGAGCCCCGAACTGAGAGCAACTGCAATTGAGATGATCAAGCGTTTTAAGGAACAGGGAGCCATCATCTCCTTCGATGTGAACTTCCGTGGGAACCTGTGGACCGGTGCCGAGGCGAAGGAATGCATCGAATCCATTCTGCCTTATGTGGACATCTTCTTCTGCTCCGAAGACACCGCACGCCTGACTTTCCTGAAGGAAGGTGATGCCAAGAGCATTATGAAGAGCTTCACGGAGGAGTATCCGATTTCCATCGTGGCATCCACACAGCGTATCGTACATAGCCCGAAGCGCCATACCTTCGGTTCTATCATTTACAGTGCCAAGGACGATACTTATTATGAAGAAGCACCTTACACCGATATCGAAGTCGTAGACCGTATCGGAAGCGGTGACGCTTATATCTCCGGTGTCCTATACGGACTGCTGGCACATCCCGGCGAGTACCAGCGGGCACTGGAATACGGTAATGCCATCAGTGCACTTAAGAACACCATCCCCGGTGACCTGCTGTGCACCGACTTAAAGGAGATTCAGGGAATCATCAAGGAGCATAAGTCCACCGGGCGTATTGCGGAGATGGACCGCTAAGGCATTTACCCTTCTTATATGATTGAAGAAATAGAAAACACAAAGCTCTGTCATGTTAATTTCAGTGCATGACAGGGCTTTTTCTGTTCATTTTTAACAATAATAAACCTAAAATATATTAAAAAGTCTGCTATACAAGATTAAATTAGTTTGATATACTAAAGATTGATATAGTATTAAAAGCAGAATGTTATCAGATGAAAGATTTGAGAAACAGAAGGGAGACAGCAATTTGGAAAAGGAAGACCGTATCCGACAGAAAGAGCAATGGAAACAACTGTCTCCTTCTGAAAAATGGCAGTATTTTACGGACTATTATCTGTGGATCACCATAGGCGTGGCAACGGGAATCGTCATTCTGATCTTCCTGATCGTACATTTTGCCACCAAGACCAGCTTCGTCATGGGAGTCATGGCAGTGAATACGGACGGAGAGTACATCGAAGCCACCGGTCCGGATTATTTTACGGATTTCCTGAGGGAACACGGTGTGACCTCCAGGCGTGACGTGGTGAATCTGAACTATACGATCTGGATCGATCCCCATTCCGATTCGGATGTGGATTCCACAAATCTCAGTACGATCCAGGTATTGTTCATGACTCGGTCGGTGGATGTATTTTTCTCCGACGAAGAGTTTTTGAAGCTCATGGGCGGCACGGATTATCTGGTAGATTTAAGGGATTATCTGTCTAAGGAGCTATTGGACAGATATGAAGATCATCAGATCAAAGTGTTAAATACCATGACGGGAGAGACGATCGTGGCGGGGATCCGGCTGGAAGATAATGTCTGGGTGCAAAAGACCGGCTGGTATGAGCACTCGGCAGCAGTAGGACTGGCGGATGGCATGAAAAACCCGGAACTGGCGGTGGCACTGCTGGAGGAAATCCTACAGTAGTTTTGTCACGGCTGCCTGCGCCTGCGGCAGATAATGCTCTGTTGGAACGTGGATGACAGATCACGATGGGAGCAGAAAGACATGGAGCATAAAGAGGGAATGGAAAACATGGACGTAAAAGAAAATGATAGAAAACACTATCGGGGAATCGAGAAACAGACGGACAATCCGTTTTTAAATCTGTATCATATCGATGCACTGGGACGGGACGGCACACTGTTTCACTACTATTTTGCTTCCCGCAATGATGAGGATAATATCAAACATAAGACTCATAGCTTACGCCCTGAAGGTATGGCGGTCTATGCGGTAACGGAGGATGGACAATATCTGGTACTGGTGCGGCAGTACCGTTACCCTATGGACGATTATCTCTATGAACTGCCTGCAGGATTGATCGAGCCGGGAGAGACGGCTTCGGAGGCTGCCTGCCGGGAGATGATCGAGGAGACCGGATGGAAACTGGAGGTTTATGAAGGCGGGGAACCGGCATTCCGCAGAGGCTTTTTCCTGGCACAGGGGCTGACGGACGAGAGCGGCAGTATGATCTTCGGCACGGTGACGGAGCAGGTGGGACAGCAGATGGAGAACACTGAGGATATTCAGGTGATCCTGGCAGACAGGCAGGAAGCATTCCGGATCCTGCGGGAAGAACGGGTCTCCATGCGTTGCGGACTGATGCTGATGCAGTTTTTGAAGGCAGAAAAGGAAGCACCATTTGCTTTTTTATATTTATGACAGCTGTGTCAGCAAAAAAATGGGAGACCAGGGCAGATATGCTGCGCAGAGAAGCTTGAAAATGATGGTTTTGGAAAAACGGCTTCCGGTTTTTTAGAAAGATTTTTATTCCGGAAAGAAAGAGGTAAATTATGGCAATCAGATACATAGAACAGGACAGAACCTTCTGGCTGGATACGGAGCATACCAGCTATCTTCTGGCAATTGTAGATCAGGAGAATTTTGTGGGACACATATATTACGGCGGAAAATTGCAGTATACCGAAGGAACACCGGCACCGGTATATCTGATGCGCACCGGTGAAGCCCCCTTTGTACCGTCTAAGAATAACCGGGAGCGTGTTTCCTTCCTGGATTCCTTCCCCATGGAGTATCCGGGGAATGGATTGGGAGATTACAGAGAAAGCGCTATTTCTGTGCGCACGGTACAAGGACATGCAGGAGTACAGCTGCAATACGTCTCCTATGAGATCGTAAAACAGAAGCCCACACTGCCGGGACTGCCTTCCACTTTCCCAAGAGAAGAAGACTGTGATACCCTGATCCTGCATCTGGCGGATCCTGTGATCGGTCTTGCTGCGGATCTGTTATACACTACATTTGAAAAAGAAGATGTGATCACCCGCAGTGTGATCCTCAAAAATACAGCAGAACAGCCGATTTATCTGACGAAAGTTATGTCTGCCTGCCTGGATCTGGATTGCACGGATGAAAAGTATGACATCCTTACCTTGCATGGTTCCTGGGGGAGAGAACATCAGATGGAGAGGAGAAGTCTGATGCATGGTAAGCAGAGCGTTGGGTCTGTCAGAGGAGAATCCTCCCACCAGGAGCATCCGTTTATTGCATTGCTGTCGGAAAATGCGACACAGGATACGGGTGAAGTCTATGGCATGCATTTTGTATATTCCGGTAATTTCCTGGCACAGGCAGAGCTGTCACAGTTCGACTCCATCCGTATGACAATGGGGATCCATCCGGAGAATTTTGTATGGAAGCTGGAGCAGGGAGAAAGCTTTGCTGCGCCCGAAGTAGTAATGACTTATTCTTCAGAGGGACTTAGCGGTATGACACATCATTATCATGATATGTACCGCGAGCATCTGATCCGTGGAGAATACCGGGATAAAAAGCGCCCGATTCTGATCAACAACTGGGAAGCTACGTATTTTGATTTTAATACCGATAAATTATTAAAGATTGCAAAGCAGGCATCAAAGCTCGGGATTGAAATGTTGGTTATGGACGACGGGTGGTTTGGACACCGTAATGATGACAGCACGAGCCTGGGTGACTGGAAGGTCAATGAGCAGAAGCTGCCGGGAGGTCTGAAACTTCTGGTGGATCAGGTAAATGCCATGGGACTGAAGTTCGGTATCTGGTTCGAACCGGAGATGATCTCGCCGGATTCGGAGCTGTACAGAGAACATCCTGACTGGGCAATCGCCATTCCGGGACGTGTGGGAAGCCTGTGCCGGAATCAATATGTGCTGGATCTGTCCCGTAAGGAAGTCAGAGATCATGCCTTTGAAAGCGTGGCGGCAGTGCTGCACAGCGCCAATATCGAATATGTGAAATGGGACATGAACCGTCAGCTGTCGGATCTGGGCAGCGTGGAACTGCCTGCGGATCGTCAGGGAGAGTTGTACCACAGATATGTGTTGGGGGTATACGAACTGCAGGAGAGACTGCTTGCGGAATTTCCTCATCTGCTCTTAGAGAATTGTTCCGGTGGTGGAGCAAGATTCGATCCGGGCATGCTGTATTATAGTCCGCAGATCTGGTGCTCGGATGATACGGATGCCATTGAACGGTTGAAGATTCAGGAAGGCACGATGTTGCTATATCCGTTATCCACTATGGGAGCCCATGTATCGGATTGCCCCAACCACGCCTTGGGAAGAGTGACACCTTTTGAGACCAGGGGTCATGTGGCACTGGCAGGCACCTTCGGCTACGAGCTTGATATCACGAAGATTCCTGAGGAGGACAGGCAGCAGATCCCCGCACAGACCGCTATGTATCACAAGTACAACGATCTGATCCGCAGAGGGGATTACTGGCGGATTGCGTCATATTTAGAAAATGGCAGCTACGACTGCTACATGGTAGCTTCCAAGGATAAAAAGGAAGCGCTGGTAACTTATGTACAGGTATTATCAAGACCGAATTTCCACAGCAGAAGAGTGCGCCTGAAAGGACTGGTGCCGGAAAACCGCTACCGTATCGAGGAGACCGGAGAAGTATTTGGCGGTGATGTGTTGATGCAGGCTGGCATGTTGATAGCACCTCAGTGGGGTGACTACCGCAGCAGGCTGATCCATTTGACTGAGGTGTAAAACTGGGCAGGAGCATGCCTTGACAAAAGATTTTCAGATTACTAAGATTTAAGTAGCTTTGATGATTTAACGGAGATGACAGTGAAAATGGCGATAAGGAGTACACAAATATGGCAAAAACAGTAAAATTAGCAGATATCGCAGAACGGGTAGGAGTCAGCACGGTGACCGTGTCCAAGGCATTGTCCGGACAAAAGGGTGTCAGTGAGGAAGTCCGGGAGAAGATCCGCAGTATTGCAGAGGAACTGGGCTACCAGCAGCCATCCGCAGCAAGAAAGAGCCAGAACCAGAAAAGCTACAATATCGGCATTTTGATCTCTGAGAGATTTTTGGATAAATATGAGTCCTTTTACTGGCAGATGTATCAGTCGGTAGCTACCAGAGCCACAGCAAAGGAATGCTTTACCATGCTGGAGGTCATCGGAATGGCAGAGGAAGAGAATGGCAGATTGCCGAAGCTGGTACAGGAACGCAAGGTGGATGGCATTATCGTCATTGGTAAAATGATGGATGATTACCTGCAACATTTGAATACAGAAGCCGGGATCCCAGTGATCTATCTGGATTATTATAACGGCAGAGAAGCCAGTGATTCCGTGATCTCCAACAGCTACTACGGAACCTATGAGCTGACATATTATCTGTATCGGATGGGACACCGCAAGATCGCTTATGTGGGAACCCTGCTGGCCACCGAGAGCATTACGGACCGATATTTCGGTTATCAAAAGGCTCTTTTAGAGCTGGGACTGGAACAGAAGAAGGAATGGGTACTGGAGGACCGTCATATTGATACCGGTAAGATCGATACCATGAACATGCTGCAGCTTCCGAAGGATATGCCTACGGCATTTGTGTGCAACTGCGACCTGACCGCAAGCTTTCTGATCAAGAAACTGAGAGAGAACGGATATCGTGTACCGGAGGACATCTCAGTGGTCGGCTTTGATAATTACCTGTATCCCGGACTCAGTGATATCCGTATTACTACTTATGAAGTAGATATGGGAGAGATGGCGAGAAGAGCTATTCATAATATGATCAAGAAGATCACCAGTGATAATTTCAAAGGGGGAGTCACCGTGGTGGAAGGGCGTCTGGTATTGAAGGACAGCGTGTCTCACGTATAGACTGCGGCGCGTTCTGCCGGTAGACAAAGGGTGTGACGCCGGTGTGCTTTTTAAACAGGTGGATGAAATGGTTGGTGTTGTCAATGCCTACCGCAGAGCCCACCTCGTGGATCGGATCATCGGTAGATAGGAGCAGCGATATGGCTGCTTCTATTTTTTTCTCCTGAAGATACTGGAGCGGAGAAATATGGAAAGCAGCGGAGAATTCCCGGCACAGGCGGTAGCGGCTGATCCCCAGTGTCTGCTCAAAATATTCCAGAGAGTGACTTTCCACATAGTTTTCCTCGAAATCCGCTTTCATGGACAGCAGATAGGTAGGAACAGGTCTGGCATCCCGGGAGACGGACAGGGCAGACAATGCCAGCTCCGTGAACATGCCGGTCAGCTCCCTATGAATCTGTAGCTGCTCTACGGGGGTCGGAGTAAAGGGAAATTTTGTTAGCTGCTGCATGCGCTGTGAGACACAGGAACCGATGGGAATCGGATAACAACAGGTAAAATTAGCTTCAAATATGCTATAATAAGAAGAAAGTTCCCTTCCACTTAAGAAAAACATCTGAAAGCGCCACTTTCCCTGCAACAGTCGGAGGGAGAAGCCCTGACTGCAATCTAAGAACAACAGATGCTCGTGATCCAGGACCACCTCACTGTCCCGGGTGGTAAGGAGAGCACTACCCTCTAAGGTGTAGAGCAGCAGATAAGAAGGAAATGGGTTCCATTCATAATAAAAGGGACCGGAAAGACGGAATTCCCCACCGGCCAGAGGCAGTAAAAAGCCTTTTTCTTCCAGGGATACTTTGTAGATCTGTCCCAGTAGGATCTCTGGGGAACGTTGTCCCTCCACATCAGAGGAAGTGTGCTTTAATGCGTTAAGAAAAGTGGTGGAAATGTTCATAAAAAAGCCCTCTTAAACCTATTTATTACAAAAATTAATTTAGCCTGAACTCATTATATACGATTTGTTAACTTCTTTCAATGTAAAAAAATACAGAAAAAGCAAAATTAACTTAAATAACTAGTTAAATTAAGCAAAAACAATAACTAAAGTAGTGCAAAATATACAAAATACATAATGTAATCTTGTGAAAATAGAAGATAATAACGAAAACAACAAGAATAAGAGATTAAAAACAAGAATAAGAGATTAAAAACAAGAATAGTTGATGATTAATTAATATAATTATGTATAATTAAATTAAGTTACAAAACAGTAAACGCTATCAAATGTAACAAACAATATTAAGGAGGATTTCTTATGAAGATGAAAAAGTTCTTAGCTCTTTCCACAGCATCTGTCATGGCATTGTCTATGGTAGCATGTGGAAGCACAGACAACGGTGCTACTGAAAGCAGTGCAAGTACCACCCCTGCAACCGCAGAAGCTTCTACGGAAGCAGGAACCGCAGAGGCAGAGGTAACCGGTCTGAATTACGCAGACATTACTTTGGGTGAGGATTATACAGACATTACTACAACCATTAAGGTTCTGACCAACCGTACCGACTTGTTGGAGGACGGAGCAGCAGTTCCTTACCAGACCTATATCGATGCATTCAATGCAATGTATCCCAACATCACTGTTGATATAGAAGGTATCACCGATTACGCAAGTGACACACTGCTTCGTCTGCAGGGTGGTGACTGGGGCGATGTAATGATGATCCCCGCAGTTGACAAGGCTGATTTAAGCACTTACTTCCTTCCTCTTGGAACTACTACCGAGATGGACGGCCAGCTGAACTACTACAATCAGATGTACGAAGGTGTTGTATACGGCGTTCCTTACACCGCGGGCGTTAACGGCGGTATCGTATATAACAAGGCAGTATTCGAAGCAGCAGGAATCACCGAGATGCCTAAGACTCCCGAGGATTTCATCGCAGCATTAAAGCAGATCAAAGAGTATGACAGCTCTATCATTCCTATGTACACCAACTACGCAGCAGGCTGGGCAATGGGCGGCCAGTGGGATCCCGCTATCAGCGGCAGTGCTACCGGCGACAGCACTTACATGAATCAGAAGTTATTACATACTGCGAATCCTTTTGCTGATCCCGGCGACGGAACAGGCGCTTACAACGTATACAAGGTAATGTACGATGCAGTTGCGGAAGGCCTTACCGAGGAAGACTACTCCACCACTGACTGGGAAGGTTGTAAGGGTATGATCAACAATGGCCAGATCGCATGCATGGTTCTTGGCTCTTGGGCAGTTCCTCAGATGAAGGAAGCCGGCGACAATGCTGACGACATCGCTTACATGCCTTTCCCTATTACTTTAGCTAGCGGTAAACAGGCAGCTTCCGTAGGCCCTGACTACAGCTTTGGTATCAATGCAGATGCATCTGAAGAGAACCAGGCAGCAGCTCTGTGCTTCGTAAAGTTCATGGCAGAAGAATCCGGCTTCTCCTATGACTGCGGCGGACTTCCCGTTGCTATCAAGGATACCAGATTACCGGACTTCTATGCAGCATTCAAGGGTATCGACTTTGTAGTGGATGATCCTGCGATCGAAGGCGAAGAGACTCTGTTAAATGATCTGAACGCTGCAAGTGGTCTGAATATCAACAATAACGGTGAGACCAAGCTGCAGGAGCTGGTTGAGTGTGCATCCGACGGCTCCAAGACCTACGATGAGATCATCGACGAGTGGAACGAAGAGTGGACTTCCGCACAGGAGAGCTGTGGCGTAGAGATCCAGTAATTTCATCAAGCAGTAAACATTAAGCGATTAACTTAATCTTCTGAAGTAAGAGGGAACCTTTTATCCGGTTCCCTCTTATCTAAGAGAGAAGGGTATGGAGGTATTTCGATGAATGCAGAGACAATGAAGAAAACAAAAAAACCCTTCAGCATGAAAAAATGGGTAAAGAGCAGGAACGGACAACAGACCATCGTTATCTTGTCCTTCATGATCATTCCCCTGCTTTTGCTGTTCGTGTTCACCTATCTCCCCTTCGGAGAAATGGTAAAATTCAGTTTTTATAAAATGAAATATGCTACCCCGGTAGACAAAAGACAATTTGTGGGATTTCAGAATTACATCGATGTATTTAAAAAGGATGAATGCTTCAGTGCATTGAAACTGAGCCTTTACTACATGGCTGGTGCCATGGTGCAGCTGGCGCTCGCATTGTATCTGGCAACGATTTTAAGTTTCAAGACCAAATTTGGCAATATGTTCAAGGGATTCATGTTCTTCCCTTATCTGATCAGTGGTATTGCCATTGGATTTATCTTCAAATTCTTCTACACCAGAGGTTTCGTATTCGATACCGTATTGCAGTGGTGTGGATTTAACTTAGAAAACCTTCCGTACTGGCTGAAAGACAAGAGTATTAACAATATCTCTCTGGTAGCTTCCTCCGTATGGCGTTATTACGGCAACAACATGGTACTCTTCATCGGTGCCATCATGTCCGTAGATTCCGAGATGTACGAGGCAGCAGAGCTGGACGGTGCCAATAAATTCCAACAGTTTATACATATTATTTTACCCAGCATTAAGACCATCGTTACGCTGAACGTGATCCTGTCTATCACAGGTTCCCTGAGTGCTTTCGATCCTCCCTACGTTATCACCAAGGGTGGCGGCGGAACCGCAACCTACTTCGTATTGATGGATAAGATCGCACATACCAACCAGCAGGTAGGTCTGGCGTCTGCTATGGCGGTGGTACTGTTACTGATCATTTTTGCGGCAACAATTTTACAGAAGCTCTTCTTCAAACTGGTATTTAGAAGCTCCGATGCGGACAATGAAGAATATACCAGAAGAAAACGTCTCAGAAGAGAGAGAAGATGGAAGAAGGAGGCAGTGTAAGATGGCAAAGATGAAAACCAACCGCAAACATTACAGCGCAGGCGCTGTCATCTGGATTGTTATTAAGTATTTCAGTCTGGTATTCTTCTCCTTCGTGGCACTTTTGCCCATCGTATCCTGCGTCATCACGGCGTTCAAGACCGATGCGGAATATCAGAGCACCAATGTTATGACATTACCTGAAAGCTGGCTGAACTTCCAGAACTTTATTGATGCATTTAACCGCGCCAACATGGGCAGAGCTTATATCAACTCGGCAATCATCCTGGTATTTGTACTGTTAGGCTCCGTCCTGGTGGGAACACAGCTTGCTTATGTACTGAACCGATTCAAGTTCCCCGGCAACGGACTGATCCGCAGCCTGTTCCTGTTCGCAACCCTCCTTCCCGGAATTGCCATGCAGGTATCTGTGTACCAGATCATGAGTAACCTTGGATTTATCAACCACCTGTATGGTTATATCATTATGAGTATGGGTACGGATGTTATCTCCATCTATATCTTTATCCAGTTCATGGAAAATATTTCGGTATCGTTGGATGAATCCGCATTTATCGACGGAGCCTCCTACTTTACTATTTACTGGAAGATCATTCTTCCGCTTCTGAAGCCTGCCATTGTGACATCCATGGTATTAAAGGGCGTAGGCGTGTATAATGAATATTATTGTGCCAGTCTGTATCTGCAGGACAAGAGGACTCTCGGTGTGGTAGCAACCTCCCTGTATACCTTCACCGGACCTCTTGGAAGCAAATACAATCTGATCTGTGCAGGTGTACTGATGTCTCTGCTGCCTGCCCTGATCATATTCCTGCTCTGTCAGAAACAGATCTACAGTGGAATCACCTCCGGCGCTGTCAAAGGTTAATACAAAGGAGAGTGCGGAACATGATGAACACAGAAACAACGAAAATGAGGGAAGAAATTAAAAACCATCTGACAGAGGGGATCATTCCCTTCTGGAAAGGGATGAGAGATGACGAGTTCGGCGGCTATTACGGCTGGCTGGATTACGATCTGAATCTGGATAAAAAGGCAGAAAAGGGCTGTATCCTGAACAGCAGGATCACCTGGTTCTTCTCCAATGCCTATACTCTTTTGAAGGATGAGAGCCTGTTGGACGAAGCAAAGCATGGCTACGCTTTTCTGAAAGACTATTGTCTGGACAAAGAATACGGTGGTATCTATTGGTCTCTGAACTACGACGGAACTCCGAAGGATACGACGAAGCATACCTATAATCAGGCATTCTGTATCTATGCACTGTCTTCCTACTATGAAGCCAGTGGGGATGCGGAAGCCCTGGAACTGGCGAAAAAACTTTTTACATTGATCGAAACAACCTGTATGGATGAGGTGGGCTATCTGGAAGCATTCACCAGAGATTTCAAGCCGGAATCCAACGAAAAATTATCGGAGAACGGTGTCCTGGCCGATAAGACCATGAATACATTGTTACATGTATTTGAAGCATATACGGAGCTGTACCGGGTATCCGGCGACGAAAAGGTGCGCAGACGCCTTCTGTGGATCATGAATGTCTTTGCTGAGAAAGTTTATAATCCGAAGCTCCACAGACAGGAAGTATTTTTCGATAAGCATTATAATACCATTCTGGATCTTCATTCCTACGGTCACGATATCGAGACCGCATGGCTGATCGACAGAGGCTGTCAGGTGCTGGATGATCCGGAATTGACGCAGAAGATGTATGCCATCACCAAAGACCTGACTGCGCAGATCTATAAGGTGGCATTCGACGGACACTCTCTGGCAAACGAATGTGACAGAGGTGTCGTAAATGTGCACAGAGTCTGGTGGGTACAGGCAGAGACTGTGATCGGATTCCTGAATGGCTATGAGAAAGAACCGGAGAAGACAGAGTATCTGGAAGCCGCTGAGAAGGAATGGGCATTTATCAGAGATCATGTGATCGATAAGAGACCCGGTTCCGAATGGTTCTGGGAAGTGGATCCGGAAGGAAAACCCTATCCCGACCGCCCCATCGTGGAGCCCTGGAAGTGCCCCTACCATAACGGCAGAATGTGCATGGAGGTTATGAAGAGATGTTAGAGCGATATTATGTAGAAAAAGAGAAGCAGGAAAAGCTGCTTTCCCGTAAAAATGTAAAGTCCGATTTCTACAACGGTATTTACGACCGTTATGAATATCCGGTTCTGACCAGAGAACATATTCCCCTGACCTGGAGATATGATCTCAACCCCGAGACCAACCCTTATTTCATGGAGCGTCTGGGGATCAATGCGGTCATGAATTCCGGTGCCATTGAATTAAACGGCAAGTATTATCTGGTAGCCCGTATCGAGGGCAACGACAGAAAGTCTTTCTTCGGTGTGGCGGAAAGTGACAACGGTATCGACGGATTCCGTTTCTGGGATTATCCCATTCTGTTAGATGATACCTGTCCGGAAGAGACAAATGTCTATGACATGCGTCTCACCAAACATGAAGATGGTTACATCTACGGTGTGTTCTGCTCTGAGAGTAAGGATACCTCCGTAAATGATCTGTCCGCAGCAGTAGCGGCTGCAGGCATTGTAAGAACTAAAGACTTAAAACACTGGGAGAGACTGGAGAATTTAAAGACCCTTCGTTCTCCCCAACAGAGAAATGTAGTGCTGCATCCGGAATTCGTAGACGGCAAGTATGCCTTCTACACCAGACCGATGGATGATTTCATCGAGACCGGAAGTGGCGGAGGAATCGGTTTCGGACTGTGTGACGATATCACTCATGCAGTGATCGACGAAGAGCGCATGACCAGTCTGCGTAAATATCACACCATTACCGAGGCCAAAAACGGTGCGGGCGCTACACCCATCAAAACAGACAGAGGTTGGATACATATCGCACATGGAGTACGTAATACCGCAGCCGGTTTACGTTACGTCATTTATGCTTTTGCCACGGACTTAAAAGACCCGGCAAAAGTGATCGCAGAGCCTTCAGGTCTGCTGATCGGTCCCAGAGGGGAAGAGAGAGTGGGAGATGTTTCAAACGTAGTATTTACCAATGGCGCAATCGCGAATGAGAAGGGGGAAGTCTTTATCTACTATGCATCCAGCGATACCCGCATGCATGTGGCAACTACTACCATAGATAAGCTTGTGGACTATGTATTCAACACCCCTTCCGATCCCGGAAGAAGCGTGGAGTGCGTAGCGCAGAGATGTGAACTCATCCGCAGAAATGAAGAGTTCTTAAAACAGGAAGCAAGATAAATAACGCAGAAATGAGGTAACTCGAATGAGCAAAGTTAAGATGATCAGCCCTGCAGTACCTAATGTACCCTGGCAGGATAAACCCGAAGGACATACCGGTGCTCCGGTATGGAGATACAGTGAGAACCCTATCATTGGCAGAAATCCCGTAGAAGGAGTAGCCAGAATCTTCAACAGTGCCGTAATGCCTTACGGTGATGAATTCATCGGCGTGTTCCGCGGTGAACAGGTCAACGGTATTCCTTATATTTATTTAGGACGCAGCAAGGATGCTATCCACTGGGATTTTGATAAGAATAAGATTCAGTTCGTAGATGAAGAAGGCAAGCCTTTCATGCCGATTTACGCATATGATCCCAGACTGGTAAAGGTAGAAGATACCTACTATATCATCTGGTGTCAGGATTTCTACGGCGCAGCTATCGGTATTGCGAAAACCACGGATTTCAAGACATTCACCAGAATCGAGAATCCGTTCCTTCCCTTTAACCGTAACGCCGTACTGTTTCCCAGAAAAGTACACGGCAATTTCATGATGCTGTCCCGTCCTTCCGACAGCGGACATACGCCCTTCGGTGATATTTTCGTCAGTGAGAGCCCCGATATGGTATTCTGGGGCAAACATAGACACGTGATGGGAAAATCTTCCGAATGGTGGGAGTCTCTGAAGATCGGTGGAGGAGCAGCTCCCATTGAGACCTCTGAAGGGTGGCTATTGTTCTATCATGGTGTCAGTGGAACCTGTAACGGTTATGTCTATTCCATCGGTGGAGCAATCCTGGATATTGACAACCCGTCCATCGTAAAATATCGTTGTGAGAACTTCCTGCTGACACCGGAAGAGTGGTATGAGGAGAGAGGATTCGTACCGAATGTATGCTTCCCCTGCGCTACCATTCATGATTCTGAGAGCGGCAGGATTGCCATTTACTATGGCGCAGCAGACAGCTACGTAGGGCTGGCGTTTACGACCATCGATGAAGTGGTTGACTATATCAAAGAACACAGCGTGGTCACAACAAGCGATACAGAAGAAGGCAGAAGATAGAATCGAGGGACCCGCGATGAGCGGGTCCTTTTTAAGTGATGGAGACAGCGTATGATGGAAAAAGAGGAATTATATGCCAGAATCGAAGGACTGGAAAGAGAACTGGCAGAAGAACGTATCAGGAGGAAGATTACCGAGGACAATTCCGACTGTGCGCTGTGGGAGTATGAAATTGCGACAAAAAAATATGTGCTTTCCAAAAAACTCGGGGGAAAATGGAACACAACAAATATGGTCATCGAAAATTATCAGGAGCAGATGCACAAATGGGGATTTGTACATCCGGATGACTGGTCTGTTTTTGATGCCTTCTGCGAGGCAATGGACCGCGGTGATGAGCATATTTCCTATGAAGTCAGACAAGTCAGTGATGAATCGGTATTTGTCTGGTTCCGTTATGTAGGGATTCCGGTCTATGATAAGGATCATAAGCCATATAAGATTATGGGGAAGACGCTTGATATTACAGGAGAAAAAAAGAACCAGGAGCTGTTGGAACAGAAGGCAGAGAGGGACTCCCTGACAGATCTGTACAATAAAGCGAAAATGCGTAAGCTGGTGGAAAAGCATATCCGGCAGGCCGATGACACAGAAGGAGCTTTTCTCATCATTGATATTGATGACTTTAAAACGATCAATGACACTTGCGGACATTTATACGGTGATGAAGTATTGATCAAAATTGCCAATACGATTTTGATCAGTGCAGGCATGGAGGATTATGCGGGCCGCATCGGTGGAGACGAGTTTTGTGTATTCTGCCGTGGGAAAAATGTGGGACAGCATGCTGTGGAGACAGCAGAGAGAATATCCCGTATGGCGGATCAGATCCAGCTGTCAGGCAGACGAGTGACTTTAAGTATGGGAATCTCCCGGTATCCGGAGGATGCTTCCTCTTATGAGGAACTGTATCAAAAAGCGGATCAGGCGCTGTACCGGGTAAAGCGAAGCGGCAAAAATGCATTCAGCGTGTACGACAAGAACTATAATTATGTCGATTATACCTCAGAACGGAAAGGAACAGACCGGGAGACCGGTCTCTGGCAGGAGCTGGAGAAATATTATAAAGGACGTCAGTGGACAGAAACGGAAAGTGAAATTCTGTCTACTATGACGCGGATGATGGAAAGCTATCTGAACCATGAAGAATATGCAGGGAATGTCAGGGAGCAGGAAAAGGATACAGAAAAGCCGGAACCGGACATTGCCGGAATGGAGACAACGGAAAGCTTTTCGATAAAACTGGAACAGATCCTGCCCTGGCAGGACGGTCAGTATGCAGAGGTATTTCTGGGTATCCGGGATTACGATGAGATTTCCGCGAAGATGAGCGAGGAAGTGAAAAACAGCCTCCTGTACCATTTGGGGACGCACATTCAAAAACACCTGAAAGGACAGGAAATGGTGTGTCATTTGAAAAAGGATGAGTTCCTATTGCTATTGGACAATCACGTGGAAGCAGCACCGGAGAAGATCGGTCACATTATGATCATGTTTGAAGCCATGATCGGGGATAAATATCCGGATGTTCCCATCAAACTTTACAGTGGTATTTATTATCTGGAATCCAGGGGATACCGGCCGGAAGAGATTTTCCGCATCGGCAAGACTCTGAAAAACAAGGCGAAACGTTATTGCACTCTGGAAAACAGCATCTATGAGAACCGCAAGAGTGCGGGGAACATCATTGATAAAGAAGCCGGAATCCTGAACCGGGGCAACCTGACCAGACTGAAAGGTTTTATGAACCGTGCAGCCAAAGGAGAGCGGCTTACGGTAGGATTTATCGGCGGTTCCATTACCCAGGGATTTTCCGCTACGGATCCGGAAAAATGTTATGCGGCAAGGACGTTTGGCTGGATGAAAAAGGTATTTCCCAATACGGAATTTGATTATGTGAACGCCGGAATCGGAGCTACCGATTCCCAGTTCGGGGCGGCGAGAGTGCAGGAGGACCTGCTGCGCAGACTGCCGGATCTGGTATTTGTAGAATTTTCCGTGAATGATCACAGTACGCCGCATTTCTGCGAGACCTACGAAGGCCTGGTGAGGCAGATTTATGGCAGTGCGAGCGCACCGGCAATGGTGCTGATCCATAATGTCTATTATGATACCGGCAAAAGTGCGGCATATTATCATGCGCAGGTAGGGCGACATTATGATCTGCCCTGCATCAGTATACAGAACAGCATCTATCCGGCAGTGGCAGCAGGAAGACTTCCGGCAGAGAAAATTACTGCGGATTTCCTGCACCCCAATGATCTGGGACATGAACTGGTGGCATCCGTGATCACGAACTTCCTGGAAAAGGTGATCCATGATAAAACGCAAGAGCCGCAGGAAATTTTCCCGGCTCCGCTGACAGAAAATGCCTATGAGCATTGCGTGAGACTGCAATATTTCAATTCCACACCGGGGAAGAGTGTTTTTGTAGAAGATATGACACCGCAGAGAGATATCACGGATATTTTCCGCAACGGATGGAGCGCCGGGGAAAAAGGAGCTTATCTGGAGTTCACTTTCCGGGGAACCGGTGCAGCCGTGCAATACCGCCGAGTGAAGGACGGACCTGCACCCATTGCCACGGCAGTGGTCGATGAGAACCCTGAGACGGCGTGCGTGTTGGACGGAACCTTTGATGAGACCTGGGGAGATAAGATGGAACTGGCAACGATTGCGGAGCATCTGCCCTATGGGGAACACCGGGTGAGAATCGAGATCACGGAGACACACGAGAACGATAAGGCTGGATTTTATCTGGTGTCATTGATTGTATCCGGGGTAAGAACAGAAACAGAAGCGGAATAGGCATAGTACGGAAGTCAGGTAGACAGATCGGAAGAAATGTGTTACATATCAGATAGAATATTTTCCCAGAAACGGACGTTGCAAAGCTAAGTAGCGGAATAACGGGAAAGATGCAGTGCAATACATAGTAAGTATCATGGAAAAGGATAGATGATCATGAACAAAGATATTATTTTTTTAACACCGGTGTGTACCCACAATATCTGGGGCGGTACCCGGTTAAACAGAGAATTCGGGTACCCCATCGAGGGCGACGACATCGGTGAGTGCTGGGGTATCAGCGCCCATCCCAACGGAGACGGCATCGTGGCAAGCGGCGCTTATAAGGGAATGAAGCTGTCCGAGCTGTGGGAGAAGCACCCCGAGCTGTTCGGAGACACGGGAATGGATCGTTTCCCGCTGCTGATCAAGATCATTGATGCAAAGGACGACTTAAGCATCCAGGTGCATCCGGATGACGCTTATGCGAAGGTACATGAGAACGGATCCCTGGGCAAAACAGAGTGCTGGTTCATCTTAGACTGTAAGGAAAATGCTACGCTGGTGGTTGGACACAACGCGAAGACCAGGGAAGAACTGGAGCAGATGATCCAGGAAGGAAAGTGGAAAGAGTTCATCCGTGAGATCCCTATTAAGCCCGGTGACTTCATCCAGATTGATCCCGGTACCGTACATGCCATTAAGGGCGGTACACTGCTTCTTGAGACCCAGCAGAGCAGCGATATTACCTACCGGGTGTATGATTATGACCGACTGAGTAACGGCAAGCCCAGACAGCTGCACATCGCACAGAGTATCGATGTGATCACGGTTCCCGCAAAATCCGCAGAGAACAGTGTGGTGCATACCGAGAAGAAGGACGATGCCATTCAGCAGCTGATCCAGTGCCCTTACTACACCGTATACCGCATTGATGTGGAACACCGTGTGGAGACCTGGCAGGATAAGCCCTTTGTTCTCATGAGCGTGGTAGAGGGCGAAGGCACCCTGAACGGTACTCCTTTAAAGAAGGGCGATCACCTGATCCTGCCCGACGGCTACGGCAAGGTAGAGTTACAGGGCAGGATGCAGATCATCGCATCTACGATCTAAGTTTACAGCAGATAAAAATCCGGTAAATGATAGCTGTCTTCAAAACTGATTTATCTTCAAACTGATTTATTTTCCAAGTACAACGGATAGCTTGATTTCTTTTTCTGTTTCGCTCAGGTCGAAATCACCGCCGTCGGAGACGGTCACGCGCAGCTCATAGAGCACGCCGTCTGTCAGCTCCGTCACATTCGCTCCGGTCTCGTCTGTGAGCGACCACAGTTCAGAGTCAACCTTTTCCAGCTTGCCGTCTGCACCATAGGCGTAGAGCGTCAGATCGGAGGCGTTGCCGGCCAGGTTGTTCATACGGAAGGCTACCATGGTGTTGGGATGCACGTTGCAGATGGTCGCGGTGTTGTGCCAGCTTGCAACCGTACCTTCACCGCCATCCTGTTCAAACTGATCCTGCGAAAGAACATTTCTTGCCGCCTGATCAAGATCAACCTCACGGTACGGAAGCTCGGGCAGGTACACAAAGCGATCCTGCAAACGCAGCAGTTCCAGATAGCCTGTCGGGCAGTAGAGCGTATTTCCGTTGCTGCCGGTGTACATGCCGATAGCCATATTATTGTAGCCGTATTTGTTGGATACATCCATCGTGAAGACGGTTTCGCCTGTTGCAAAGTCCAAAATAATGTACTGCCACATGCCGGTATCCAAATCCTGTACGTAACCGTAGATATAGCCTGTTGCAGTGGAGAGCTTCATGATCGCCGTGTCGCGCAAATCGTTCCGGCTCCAGACGCTCTTCATTTCATAGCCATCGGCGGTTTTTAGGGTGTCCACCCGCTCAACGCCCGGGGCGATCATAACATTGCCCTTCATCAGCCAGTTCTGGTCATAAATGTTGGCGTAGCTCTGAATCGAAGAGTCATTGTCAGGGTCGGCAAGCCCTGCGTTACCGGCGCCGAACCAATTGCAGACGATCGTGCTGACTGTGCCTTCACCGTCGTCATAAACGATGGCAGAGTTCTCAACCGCCACCTGATACCCATCGGGCAGATCATCCAAAACAGGCATGCTGGCTACGACCTCTCCGGTCTTCATGTCGAGCGCAAGAAGCTTAACGGGGTCTGCGTTGTCGGTGAACAGTACAAGGTTTGGTGTCAGTGTGGGCGAGCAGCCGCCACCCCAGGCAAGGCCGCCGCCGGTAGTCTTATCGCCATCATGACTGACCTTCGCACCGACACTCTCATATGGCGTGCACCACACAACGTTCACACCTTCTTCCGCGCGCAACAGATAGCAGTTCTGGTTCGTCAGAATGACCGCACCGTCTTTGGAGGCAGCAATGCCGTTTTCTGCGCCCTCGCCAAGGGGCAGCCCGTAAACAAAGACAGCCTTTGAAAGATCGGTTTGTTCGCCATTCAGAATCGATTCTATCGCTGTGTGGGCAATGTAGCCGAGAACACCCTGCTGCTGCCGCTCGGGATAGATTCGGAAGCCGCCGGTGGCGAACCAAAGGTTTCCGTCGTAGTCAAAGACCACGGACAGAAGATTCTGTGTCAGCTCTTTGCCGAGCGCGGTCTCAGCAGCTGCCTTGATATCGATATCCAGAACCTTTTCAAATTCCGGAATGACGCTGCCGTCTTCCTCTGTCGTACGCAGTATCAGTACATGGTTGTTGCTCGTCGGGCAGACGACACGGTTTTTAGAGTCAAGGAATGTGTAGGAACTCTGGATGACGTAACCGCCGCCATCATGTTGCATCGGTGAAAAATAGCCGAGCGTCTTCGTCTCTTTGGCATTCAGATCACGGATGGCGATGCCGCCGAGCAGTGGTACGACCGCGTGACCGTAGTTGTCAAAGTAAATCGCGGGTGAGGCGTTCGGGTTCGTTGTCTCAAAGGAAACATTGATTTCCGGATAGATGCCGAGCGGCAGAATTTCATCCGTTGAGTCGGTGTTGTAGCCGTCGTGATGGATGTTAGCATCGCTTTTTGCCATATAAGGGTTTTCATCTACCTGTTTGGGCTGTAAAGCCTTCACGGGCAGTGCACCGGATAACGGTGCAGAAGGTGTTGTTTCGTCCTCTGCCGGTGTGGGCGTTTTGCTGCAGGCCGTCATAGATAGGCACAGTGCTCCCACCAGAAGGAAACTAAATACAGAATAAATCTTTTTTTTCTTTTTCATCAATAATCCTCCTCATTGTTATGTTTGTTGTGATCCACTCGGGACAAGGCAGACGTTTTTTTCCCATTTAACCATGTAGAAAGTCCTTGCTGAAACGCTTCTTCTGTTATTGGCTCTAACAGAAAATAGTCTACACGCAGCCGAAACGCATGCAGGGAAAAATCCAGATCGCTGCACCAGATGATGCGCGTTTCGGGAAAAAGCGTTCGCAGATGCTCCACCGCATTCAACCCTTCTACTCCCGGAAGTGCGATCACAGTGCAGGTTGGCGTATTTTTACGCGCCACATCAAAGAACAACTCCTGCCCACGGTAACAGTTCATTTTGGGAAACAGACCGCGTTCAAAGCAGAACCGTGAAAGCTGCTCTATATAAAAGGCTTCCTGTGTTTCGCTACTTGTCAGCACGGCAATGCGGTACACAGCACTCCCTCCCTTCTGCCGTCATTGATGCTTTCTGCTTGTCAGTATACGGATATGCAAACGCTTTTCAAGCCGTTTGGCACGAAACCCTCAATTCCGTCACGAAATCTGAGTTTTTCATTGTGTCGGTGTTAGACAGGTATGATATAATTTAATTGGAATCTTTTACAAAGGAGTCAGTCCGGTATGAGAATAGCAATAGTGGATGATATCGAGACCGAACGTGCGCTGTTGAAAATGCGGCTTGAGCGACAGCTGAGCTTGTACGGTGTAGAGACAGAGATTTTAGAATTTGGCAGCAGCGAGAGCTTTCTCGCAGCAGAAAAAGAACGGCACTTTACTGTGGTATTTCTGGATATTTACATGAAAGGATTAAGCGGCATGGATGCGGCAAAGGAACTTCGGAAGACGGACGCAGACTGCTTTCTGATCTTCACCACAACATCTACCGACCATGCACTGGAAGGATTTCAGGTGCGGGCATTTCACTATCTCGTGAAGCCTTTTTCCGAGGGAGAACTTGCCGGTCTGCTTGCTGAACTGCTCGCTAAACTTCCGCGTCCGGAGCCGATTCTGACAGTGAAAGTCAGTGGCAGTGACGTTCGCCTTCGCTATAGGGACATTATTTTTGCCGAGCATTTTGCTCATATGATCAACATTCGCACGACTGCCGGAAAAACGCTTGCCACGCGGCAAAGCTTTAAGGCATTTACCGAGCCGCTTAAAAAAGATCCACGCTTTTTTGTCTGCGGTCGCGGTGTGATTGTCAATTTAGAACATGCCGCTGATTTTCAGGCCGCCGCTTTCTGCATGACCGACGGCAGCCGCGTATATGTCAACCAAGAACTTTTGAAGCCTGCCAGGCAGGCATTTATGGAATTTCTGCTGCAAGGGGGGTGTATGAGATGAAAGATATTCTGCGTCCGATCCTGGAGTTGTCCGTCGTACTCCCCGGTCTTTTACTTGCATATTTCCCTGTAAAATCCTATCTGAAGCAGTCCCCCGGAAAGCTTGCCGCCCGGATTCTCCCACTGATGGCAGGATTATGTATCGGTGGTGGGATCGCCTGCTATCAGCTTCATGCGTCCACTGCGTCTGCCCTGGCAGGGATCACATTGCTTGCAATTGGGCTATATACCGGAACGCTCAAAATCTCCCTCTGGAAATCCGGAACAATTGCACTGACTGTTTGCGCAGTATTTGCATGCATCAACAGCTTGTCTCGAGCTATCAGTGTTATGATTGCTCTGCATATGCAGCTGCCACAGGGCGAACCGTGGTTCTGCCTTGCAGCCTGTGTATTTTATAATGTTGTTTGCTGGATTTTGGTGCTGACAGCGTTATATCCGTCAACCCATGCAGTTCGTGTGATGGTCGAGGATGATAATTTTGCGCAAACATGGTATGTGTTCTGGGTTTTGCCGCTGGTGTTCATTTTTTTGAACCTTTTTATGATCCCGCGCTATCAGACGACACTTAGGACCGGTCGTGTATTGCAGGGATATATTGTGATAAGTATTGCACTTCTTTTGCTTTTGCTCTGGTTCAACGCAATTTTCCTGTTAATGGCCACCAGTCTCAACCGCAACGCGAGACTACAGCAGGAAAACCAGCTTCTCTTCATGCAGCAGCAGCGCTATGAGAATCTCAAAGCTTCCATCGAAGAAGTGCGGCAGGCGCGGCATGATATGCGCCATCAATTGAATCAAATTTCCGCGCTGGCTGAGACCGGCGATCTGGAGGGATTGAAAAGCTACCTTGAAAAAAACATTTCCCGTATCCCAAATCTCGGTATACACTTCTGCGAAAACCGTGCAGCAGATAGCGTCATCGGCTATTATTGTGCCATGGCAAAGCGCGAAGACATTCCCTTTTGCGCAAAGCTCGATCTGCCGCAGATTCTTCCAATCGATGAGATCAACATGTGTCTGGTCTTGTCCAACTTGTTGGAAAATGCGCTTGAAGCCAGTATCCGTACTGCGCAAGACCGGCGGCAGATCAAAATTACTGCATATCTGCATGCCGAGCGGCTGCTTCTGATCGAAGTTGAGAATGCCTATGACGGCGAAATCAGGGAGAAGGACGGTGTTTTCCAATCCTCCAAACGAAAGGGAAATGGCGTCGGCATCCAGTCTATCCAACATATTGCAGAAAAAAGCGGCGGTGCAAGTACGTTTACCTATCAGAATGGTGCTTTCTGTGCTAAAGTTATGCTCTGTGGATAAATGCACATTTCTGCCGGCCGGACCGCTGTGATGCATGCAGACACCGCAGAGAGACATCACGGATATCAAGGCAGAATTCTATCTGGTGTCGGTGATCGTGTCCGGGGTGAGGGAAGAGGGTAACACGAAATGATTGACAGAACCGTAACGTTGAGTTATTAGTATAAATAAAAATGTATCAGGGAAAGATTCAAAGAAAGCAGGAACAGGACCATGAAGAAAGATATTATATTTTTAAATCCGGTGTGTACCCACAATATCTGGGGCGGTACCAGGTTAAACAGAGAATTTGGTTATCCCATCGAAGGAGATAACATCGGCGAGTGTTGGGGAATCAGCGCCCATCCCAACGGAGACGGTACTGTGGCAAGCGGAGTTTACAAGGGAATGAAACTGTCCGAGCTGTGGGAGAAGCATCCGGAGCTGTTCGGAGACACGGGAATGGATCGTTTCCCTCTGCTGGTCAAGATCATTGATGCGAAGGACGATCTCAGTATCCAGGTACATCCCGATGATGCGTATGCGAAGGTTCATGAGAATGGATCCCTGGGTAAGACCGAGTGCTGGTTCATCCTGGATTGCAAGGAGAATGCTACGCTGGTGGTTGGACACAATGCGAAGACGAAGGAAGAACTGGAGCAGATGATCCATGAGGGCAGATGGAGGGAATTCATCCGTGAGATCCCCATTAAGCCCGGCGATTTCATTCAGATCGATCCCGGTACCGTACATGCCATCAAGGGCGGTACACTGCTCTTAGAGACCCAGCAGAGCAGCGACATCACCTACCGCGTATACGATTATGACAGATTGAGCAATGGCAAGCCCAGACAGCTGCATATCGCACAGAGTATCGATGTGATCACGGTTCCCGCAAAATCCGCAGAGAACAGTGTGGTGCATACCGAGAAGAAGGACGATGCCATTCAGCAGCTGATCCAGTGCCCTTACTACACCGTATACCGCATTGATGTGGAACACCGTGTGGAGACCTGGCAGGATAAGCCTTTTGTGTTGATGAGTGTGGTAGAAGGAGAAGGCACCCTGAACGGTACTCCTTTAAAGAAGGGCGATCACCTAATCCTGCCTGATGGATATGGTAAGGTGGAATTGCAGGGGAAGATGCAGATCATTGCATCGACCATCTAAGCATATGACAGACAGCCCCACCGCAATCCGGCGCGGCGGAGCTGTTTTTGATATTTGCCTGAAAATGTGGTTGTAGCAGTAAATGTTGTAAGCTATAATATATTTCGGGAGAGAATTTCGGAGAAGGTCTTATAGAAAGGATAAGACCTTATGCATAATACACTGAAAAGAGCTGTAATAGCGACAAATCAAAAGGCACAATATGATGCGAAAGTCAAAAATCTGCTGGGGCATAAAATTATACTGGCTCATATACTGACCAGAACAGTAGATGAATTCAAGGGGATGGATCCCAGGGAGGTGATCCCCTATATAGAAGGAACACCTTATATCAGCAAGGTGCCGATAGAACCGGGGATGACCAATCACGAACAACAGGGACAGCAGATTATCGGTCTGAATACGGAAAACGCGGAAATAAACGAGGGACTGATAAGATTTGACATTATTTTTTATGTCCGGTTACCATCTGAAGATAGCAAGGATGCCGGATTGACACAAATCATCATAAATGTGGAAGCACAGAAAGATGAACCGACGAGTTATGAGATTTTAAATCGTGCGATATTTTATGCGAGTCGCCTGATATCATCCCAAAAGGAGCGGGATTTTGTTAAATCCGGTTATGATGATATTAAACGAGTTTATTCCATTTGGATATGTATGAATATGGAACAGAACAGTATGAACCATATTCATTTTGTAAATGATGCTGTAATCGGGAACCATGAATGGAAGGGAAAAATCGATCTGATCAATATTATAATGATTGGGATTGCAAAAGAACTTCCGGAACAGGATGAGAGATATGAATTGCACCGTCTTCTGGGAGCACTACTGTCGCAGAAACTGACAGTAGATGAGAAAATGTCGATCATGGAAACAGAGTACGATATTGAGTTGGAAGAGAATTTGCGAAGGGATGTGAGTACAATGTGTAATTTGAGTGAAGGAATCGAAGAAAAGGGAATTGCAATCGGTGAAGCGAGAGCAGAAGCATCAATGATAGCCAGGATGCATAAAAATGGAATGCAACCGGAGCAGATTGCGGCGGTCACAGAGAAAAGCATTGAGGAAGTAAGGAAAATCATAGCTGATTGTGAGAATGGATAAAGCAAAAGTGATACAGGAATGGCAGATCGCTGCTGTTCCTGTTTTTTTCTCAAATTCTTTCTTTTAACTTTATTGCAGTGATGCGATTGAGTGTATATAATAGAATCGTTATGTAATGCAGTACTTTAGAGAAGGAATAAATCACAATGGATACCATCAGAGGTAAATTTTTTAAGCAGCATTTACTCTCAGACCAGTTTCTGGATCTGATCGAGAAGAATAAGCGCCCCATGGACGAGCTGATGTCTTATTATCAGTGTGCCATCATGGAGGTAGAGACGAAATTTAAAGTATTGAATCAGGAATATTCCCTGGAATATGACCGTAATCCCATTGAGGGCATCAAGACCCGGGTGAAGTCCTATGACAGCATCCTAAGGAAGATCCGCCGGAAAAATATTCCCATGACGTTGGAAGGCATTGAGGAGAATATCCGTGACATCGCCGGTGTCCGGGTCATCTGCTCTTTTCCGGATGATATCTATGAGCTGTCGGAGAGCTTTTTACGACAGGATGACATTACCCTGATCGAGCGCAAGGATTATATAAAGAATCCCAAGGAGAGCGGTTACCGCAGCCTTCATCTGATTGTGCAGGTGCCGATCTTTTTGCAGAACACGAAGAAGCTGGTCTATGTGGAGGTACAGTTCCGCACCATAGCCATGGACTTCTGGGCGAGCCTGGAGCACAAGCTGCAGTATAAGAAAAACATCCCGGAGAGTCAGGCGAAGTTTTTAAAGGATGAGCTGTATGACTGTGCACAGCAGAGCGCAGCGCTGGATAAGCGGATGCAGAATATCCGGAATGTCATTGCGGAGAGTGAGACCGCAGAAGAGGAGAAACAGGATTTCCTACCGATCTTTTTGCGGGAAAACAAAGGGTAATTACGTAGCCTGAAGGTATGTAGATGATGGAAAGGCGAGAAGAATTGTATGAAGATCAGAGATATTTTGAATAAAGATACAGCAACGATTTCTTTTGAGGTATTTCCTCCGAAGAAGAGCACGGATTTCGGAAATGTGGAGGCAGCAGCACTGGGGATCGCGGCATTGCAGCCTGCTTATATGAGCGTGACTTATGGTGCCGGCGGCAGTACCAAGGGACATACCATTGCTTTGGCAGGAGAGATTCAGAAGCAGTACAATGTGCCTACTGTGGCGCATCTGACCTGTGTCTGCGCAGACAGGAGCAGTATCGGCGCAGCTCTTACAGAAATGCAGGCAGCAGGGATCGAGAATATTTTAGCTCTGAGAGGAGATATTCCAAAGGATTTCGACGGAGAAGTATTTACAGATTTTACCCATGCATCGGATCTGGTGCGTTTTATTAAGGAAAACGGAGATTTTTGCGTAGGAGGTGCCTGCTACCCGGAGGTGCATCCCGATTCCGCTAACAAGAATGCGGATATTCAGGGACTGAAGGCAAAGGTGGATGCCGGATGTGAGTATCTGACGACCCAGATGTTCTTCGACAACAATATCTTCTTTAACTTTATGTACCGTGTGCGGGAGGCAGGGATTACAGTGCCCATCGTTCCCGGCATCATGCCCATTACCCGCGGTGTACAGGTGAGAAATGCCGTAAAACTGTCCGGTTGTAATGTGCCGGAGCGCTTCAAAAATATCGTAGACCGTTTTGGAGATAACCCGGAAGCCATGAAACAGGCGGGCATTGCCTATGCCACCGATCAGATCATCGATCTGCTGGCCAATGGCGTAAAACATATCCATGTCTATTCCATGAATAAACCGGATGTAGCGGCAGGGATTCAGCGGAACATTTCGGAGATTTTGAAGGCCTGAAATGGTAATCAAATACATTGACAGACGAAAAAGATGTATTATTATCTAAATCAGAGGATAGTACATCTTTTTATGTTGTGCTGAGGAAAGAAGCAGAATTGATGGGTGACGTGAGAAGGACAGGGTTTGTCAATGCGGAAAAATGTGTGGAAGAAGGAGCCGGAGAGGATGAAACAGATATATGAGGCAGCGAAAAAGGATCAAATCCTGTATTATTTCAAAACCCAGTGGCCGGTGCTGCTGGCGGTAACAATCTCCGGTCTGATCTATAATCTCGGACTGTTGGCAGGACCGTGGTTCGAGGGTCGGATGACGGGATGTCTGGTGGATATTCTGGGCGGGAAGGCCGGATACCGGGATATGCTGGTGCTGGTGACGGCATATGTGATATCTATTGCTATCGTGCAGATTGCCCGTTATATCAAACGTTTTTATGTCAGACGTTTTGCCAATAATGTAAATCGTGACATGAAAGAGATCCTGTACCGCAGCCTGGTGCACAGAAGCCGTGCCGAACTGGAAGAAGAGGGTGTCGGAAATGTGATGACCAAGGCAATACTGGATGTGGACGACTGCGCGGAGGGTATGCGGAAATTTACCACAGAGATCTTCGATACCGGTGTGGCACTGGTAGCATATGTGGGAATGCTGTTATTTTATGACTGGCGGCTGGCGATCTTAGGTATGCTGTTTTTACCGGTATCTTATGTGCTGGCGGAGAAGATGAAGCGTAACGTGCAGCGTACCGGAGCTGCTTATAAGGAAAAGTCCGGAGATTTAAGTGCCGCAACACTGGACAGAGCCACTAACGCTATCACTTACCGTGTCTATGGCAGAGAGGAAGAGCGCAGGCGGGCCTATGAAGCGAACCTTACCGATTATGAGACATCTGCTGTGAAGGCCAATATCTGGAGTACTGCGTTCCCCCCGCTGTACCGGATCATCTCCATGACAGGAGTATTGTTTATCCTGTATTTCGGCAGCAGAAATGTGCTGGGAACCGGCTGGAAAATATGGGATGTGGCAGCCTTTACCACGTTTTTATCCTGTTTTTTGAAGTTAGCTGTGAAATCTTCTCATGCCGCGAAGCTATTCAATGCAGTACATAAAGCCCAGGTCTCCTGGAAGCGCATCAAGCCACTGATGAAGGAAACCACTTATGAGGACGACAGCCTGGTACAGGAGCCGGGAACGCTGGAAGTATCGGATGTCAGCTTCGCTTACCCCGGCGGAGAGAGGATCTATGAGGACTTCAACCTGTCAGCCACTCCGGGACAGATCATTGGTGTCACCGGCGCAGTGGCGTGTGGTAAATCCACATTGGGAAAGACCTTCCTCTGTGAATACCCTTACGAAGGAAGGATCTGTTTCCACGGCAAAGAATTATCCGGGATGACCAAGGCAGAGCAAAACGGCATGGTGGGATATTTAGGACACGATCCGGAGCTGTTCAATGACAGTGTCCGTAACAATATACTGCTGGGCGATGATGACGATCCGGAGAAGTATCTGAAGGCAGTCTGCTTCGACGGTGAGGTGGCAGAGATGGAAGAGGGTATGGACACCATTGTGGGAAATGGTGGCGTCCGGCTCTCCGGTGGTCAGGCACAGCGGCTGGCATTGGCGAGAACCCTGTGCCATAAGCGTCCGGTCCTGATCCTGGACGATCCTTTTTCTGCACTGGATCGCAAGACGGAGAAAGAGGTTTTTGCCAATCTACGGAAGCTGACAGCAGACAGCATCGTGATCCTACTGTCCCACAGACTCTATCTGTTCCCCAAAATGGATCAGGTGCTGTGGATGGAGGATGGAAAAGTGACCGCAGGAACCCACGAACAGATCCTTGAAAAGTTCCCGGAGTATGCGAGACTGTATGAAGCACAGGCGGATGGTGCTGATGCACACAGTACGCAGGAGGGAGGCCTGGATCATGCAGAAAAATAAACAGATGCAGAAAAATAAGAGACGGAATGTGAAAAATGTCCGCAGCGTGATCCGGCAGACTGTGACAGGCTATGCAGGACTGTCACTGGGAATCCTGTTGGCAGTCGCAGGTGCCATTGTAACCGCGCTTCTGCCGCCCTGGATCCTCGGTAGTATTGTGGATACGATCACCGCAGGAAACGTAGTTCCTGTTGCATTGGTGATACTCTATTTTGCCTTTACGGTGCTCACCGGACTGACAGAGAGTATCAGAGAGGGACTGTTAACGGTATTTGGTCAGAAGATCACTCATGCACTGCGGGGCAGCATGATGGACAAATACACGAACCTGACGGCAGGGGAACTGACGAAGCAGGAGCCCGGTACGATCGTATCCCGGTTCGTGGGAGATGTGGATACGGTGGAGAACCTGTTTACCTCCGGAATCATCAGCATGTTCGCCGATGCCTGTAAGATTATAAGTATCCTGGTGGTGATCTGGTTAAAAAACAGAGGATTGGCGATCGTACTTTTGATCCTGCTGCCATTTCTGTATTGGTTCACCCGGACAGTGCAGAAAAACATGCTGAAAGCCCAGATTGAGAACCGCCGTGCCGTGGGCAGAGCCTCCGGACATGTGCCGGAGACGCTGCACAATATCCGCACCATTCATACGCTGGGAAAAGAGCGCTATATGGAGGAGCGGTATGATGAATATATTGCGGAGAGTTATCGCGCGGTAGATCGCACGAATTTTTATGATGCCATTTATTCCCCGGTGATCCTGATTCTGAATGCTATCGTGGTGGCGGTTGTGATGCTGTTTTCTGCCTCCGGTAATGCAAAGGTGTTGACACTGTTCGGTATGTCTGCAGGTACAGCGGTAGCGGTAATTAACTATATCTCCCAGATCTTTACCCCTGTGGAGAGTCTGGGAATGGAGATACAGACCATGCAGTCCGCCATTGCGGGTGTGCACCGGATCAATGAATTCTATGCGTTAGAGGAATTGCCGGAGAAAAATTGCGGGGAAAAAACGGCAGAACCACAGAATAGACCGGAAAATCCTTTTGTGGAATTGCAAAACGTGACCTTTGGTTATGAGGATGATGATCGTAAGATTTTGCAGGCTTTAAATTTTCAAGTGTATTCCGGAGAACAGGTCACTCTGTCGGGCAGAACCGGTGCAGGGAAGAGTACCATTTTCAAATTGTTGTTGGGACTCTATCAGCCGGGAGAGGGTAAAGTGTTGATTCAGGGAAGAGATGCTTTTCAGATTCCGGAAAATGAAAAGCGCAGTCTGTACGGCTATGTGGAGCAGACTTTTCACAGAGTACCCGGTACCGTGAAGGATCAGATCACGCTGTATGACGATTCTTTTTCTATGGAAGAGGTACGGGAGGCCGCAAGAATTGCGGGACTGGATGCAACGATAGAGCAGCTGGAAAAAGGCTATGACACTCTCTGTACTTCGGAGATCTTCTCGCAGGGACAGTGGCAGCTGTTATCCATTGCCAGAGCCGCCGTGGCGAAGCCGAAGCTTCTTCTGCTGGATGAGATTACGGCAAATCTGGATGCCCAGACTGAGGAAGAGGTGCTGCAGGCACTGAAGAGGGCTTCCGAAGGACGTACCGTAATCTCAATTTCGCATAGAGTGAACGCTGAGACGGGACGAATTATTACATTTTAATCCATCCAAATGCATTTGCTACAGAACTTAATAAAATAATCGCAGCAAATACCGGGCAGAGATACTTGATCATGAAGTTGAATATTTTTTTGCGGCGGAAAGAGGCTTCTCCGTGCATGACTTCTTCTTCCACAGCCTTTACTCCGATGACGCGGGATACCAGCAGACAGATGGTGATGGCAGCGATAGGCATCATCACGGAGTTGGTCAGGAAATCGAAGAAATCAAGGAACTGCATGCCGATGATCTTCACAGCACCAAGCGGTCCGTAACCCAGTGAGGATAACGTTCCCAGTGCCAGCATGATCACACCCATGATCACGGTAGATTTTTTACGCCCCCAGCCAAGCTCGTCCTCGAAAGTAGACACAGCACTTTCGGTAAGTGCAATGGAGCTGGTCATGGCTGCAAACAGTACCAGTACGAAGAACATAATACCTACGAAGGTGCCCATTCCCATGCTGTCAAAGACTTTGGGAAGTGTGATGAACATCAGGGAAGGACCTGCCTGTAAGGTATCGGGATCTCCACCGGAGAATGCGAACACGGCGGGAATGATCATCAGACCTGCCATGATAGCGATGGCGGTATCAAAGATCTCCACATTTCTCGTGGAGCCTTCAATGGAGACATCTTTTTTCATGTAAGAGCCGAAGGTGATGAGAATACCCATGGCAATGGACAGAGAGTAGAACATCTGACCCATGGCAGCTACGACTGTCATCCAGGAAAAATTCGCAGGATTCGGGATCAGGAAATACTTCACACCGCTCAGTGCTCCCGGTCTGGTAACGGAATAGACTGTGATGACCACGGACAGCACTACCAGGATCGGCATCATAATGCGGGATACGCGCTCGATACCGTTGCGGACACCGGCGTAGATGATGCCCAGAGTACACAGAGTGAATACGATAAAGCACAGCTCAGTAGAGACACCATTGGAAATAAACGTAGAAAAATAACCGTCTGCAGCCAGATCATGTCCGTGACCCTTGGCATATTCCACCAGATATTTGATCACCCATCCGCCGATGACGGAATAATAAGGAACGATCAGAATAGGAATAATAGCGTTGATCCATCCGCTGAAGGACAGCCATTTGGATTTCCCGAAGGTATGAAAGGCACCCACGGGACTTTTACCTGTCATGCGTCCCAGTGAAGTCTCTGCCACAATCATGGTATAACCGAAGGTAAGCGCCAGGATAATATAGATCAGCAGAAAGATACCGCCGCCGTATTTGGCTGCCAGATACGGAAAACGCCAGATATTGCCCAGTCCCACTGAGGCACCGGCAGCAGACAGGACGAAGCCTATCTTGCCGGAAAACGAACTTCTGTTATTATTTTTGTGATTCATAGTTTAAATTCTCCCACACTTAATATTTTGTCGCAAGTAGATTAAGTGTAACACAGAAATATAGGAAATACAAAGAAAAAAACATTGTGGTAAATGTCACATAATTTCTCCATGCTTTCCACATACTACCCACACAGCACAATTATGGAAAGTAATCTGGAAAGCAGGAGGTTTATCAATGAAAGCAACCGGAATTGTAAGAAGAATAGATGACTTGGGACGCATCGTGATCCCGAAGGAGATCCGCCGTACGTTACACATCAGGGAAAGCGATCCGCTGGAAATATTTACAGACAGAGAGGGACAGATTATTCTGAAAAAATATTCCCCCATCGGAGAAATGACAACTTTTGCAAGACAATATGCGGAAAGTCTTGCGCAGGTGTCCGGACATACGGCACTGATTGCAGACAGGGATCAATTTATTGCGGTTGCAGGTGGCAGTAAGCAGCTGCTCAATAAGGCAGTAAGCCGTCAGCTGGAAGAGAAGATCAATAACAGAGAGACTGTGATCGCTGCAAAAGGAGACCGCAACTACGTCAACATTGCGGAAGACATTGCCGTGGACTATGCCTGGCAGTTGATCACCCCGATCCTATGCGAGGGAGATATCATCGGAAGTGTGATCCTGTTGGAAAATGACGGGAAGAGCAAAATGGGAGAAGTGGAACAGAAACTGGCGCAGTCTGCAGCGGGCTTCCTGGGCAGACAGATGGAACAGTAATTACTTTGTTTATTTACAATTTGAAATAGAAAAGTGCAACCAGTTGCAAAAATCTATTCCGAAAATGAAGCAAGTATATTGATTTTCAGTTAAATTATCCATATAATAGAATAGAAAAGTGCAACCAGTTGCAAAAATCTATTCCAGGGAGAAAATATATGGATATTCGCAGAGATTTCTATTTGGAAAAGTTAATAAAAAGAAAGAACAATGGATTAATCAAGGTGATTACCGGGATCCGCAGATGTGGTAAGTCTTATCTGCTGAATAACATTTTCTATCATCATCTGCTGGATTCCGGTGTGGAAGCAGACCATATCATACGGTTTGCCTTTGATTCTGCGGATGATCTTTACCTGATCGGCGAAAGTCTTATTCAGATCGAGAAGGAAAAGAGGGGTGCGGATCCGGAGAAATTTATGGCATATATCCGGTCGAAAACCACAGGAGAGGGAATATATTATCTGCTGTTGGATGAAATTCAGATGCTGGATTGTTTTGAGGCTGTTTTGAATGGATACCTTCGCAAAGAGAATATTGATGTGTTTGTGACGGGAAGTAACGCAAAACTGTTGTCAAAGGATATTGCTACGGAATTTGCAGGCAGAGGTGATGAAATTCATATGTACCCTCTCAGCTTTGCTGAATTTATGTCTGTTTATAACGGAGATAAATATACCGGGTTATCTGAATATATGCTTTACGGTGGAATTCCATTAGTGGTTCTGCGGGATGGTGCCGGGGATAAAGCAACAGCGTTGCAGAATTTATTTAACGAAATTTATATCCGTGATATTACGAAACGGAATCGTATAAAGAATATTGGGGAATTGGAAGATCTGCTAAATATTCTTTCCTCTGCGATCGGTTCGTTGACCAATCCGGAAAAACTAAAGAATACTTTTAAAACCGTGAAGAAATCTAAAATTACTTCTGCAACCATAAAGAAATATTTGGATTACTTTGAAGATTCTTTTTTGATAGAGTCAGCACAGCGTTATGATATTAAGGGAAAGGCATATATAGAGACTCCTAAGAAATATTATTTTTCTGATTTGGGGCTTCGGAATGCCAGAATTAATTTCCGACAGTTGGAGCAGACACATTCCATGGAAAATGTAATCTATAACGAACTCCGGATGCGGGGATATAGTGTGGATGTAGGTGTTGTCCCTATCGCAGAAAAAGATTCGGGAGGAAAGGTGAACCGCAGGCAGCTGGAAGTGGATTTTGTCTGCAATCTTGGTTCTGCCAGATATTACATTCAATCGGCATATTCTCTTCCGGATGAAGCAAAGCGGACGCAGGAAATCCGACCGTTCCGGAAGATTGATGACTCTTTTAAGAAAATTGTCATTACAAAAGATATTGTGCAGCCATATTATGATGAATATGGTATTCTGACAATCAATATTTATGATTTCCTATTGAATCCGGAATGTCTGCAAGGTTAAAGATAACAAAATCAGAAACAAATAAAAAACGGTCGTAACCGGGTTAGGAAACCACCTGGTTACGACCGTTTGTCTTACCGATATATAATTTCTCATCAGCTTCTTTTAATAATGTATGAATGTCTTTGTCGGACTCGCAGACCAGTCCGAAGGTCATATTTACTTTTACGTGTTGCCCGTCATAGAGCGTATCCAGTTCGTGGATCTTGTCCATGAGAAGCTCCAGCTGTTTCTGTGCTTCTGTAAGATCTGCCTTTTCAAATACTAAGAGAAATTCCTCACCACCCCAACGCGCGGCAAAGCCACGGCGCCACATATGCTGCTTCAGCAGGGCAGAGACATTTTTCAGTACGGCATCCCCGCATTCGTGACCGTAGGTATCGTTAACCTTTTTGAAAAAGTCAATATCTCCGATAGCGAGCGCAAAAGAATGGCGGGAGGATCGGGCTTCCTCGAAGATCTGGCGCAGCTTTTTTTCCCCACTGCGGCGGTTGTACAGCTCGGTCAGGGCATCCTGCTCGATCATGGTACGAAGAGAGCGCTGCATGGACAGGGCACAGCGACCGATATCACCTAATTCATCACTGCGTTTTGTTACGGAATGATCCAGTGTGGCGTTCAGATTCCCGGAGGCTACCTCCGACAGGAAGCTGTGAATATGGAGTAATACAGCCACGAATCTTCTGGTGTAAAAATAGATGCAGACAGCCACGAGAGCCACAAAACCGATGATCAGCCACGTCAGCGGATAGACATAACGTTGAATGGACTGAGATACGGAGGCACTGGATTTTCCTATAAAAAGCATGCCAACTATGCTGCCGTCCTGATTGCGGACAGGACTATAATAGGAGAAATAAGACCTTCCGTTGATCAGAGTGTGGGTATAAAAATGATCTTCACCGGTATTCAGGACATCACGGATCACCACGTCCGGAGCACCGGAGCCGATAATGCGGTCACCCTGGGCGTTATACAGAGTCGTCAGAACGCGGGTATCCTGATAGAACAGAGTGATGTCCAGTCCGGTATCCTCTTTGAATTGATCAAATAGAGAATATTCACGGGTGATATCTACATCGCCCTTATACAGAAGGTAAGCAACATCACCTTCCAGCCGGTAATCGCCGGGATAGGCAGCGTTCAGAAGTGTAGTGGCACTTTTTGTGGCATCATACAATTCACGTTCTACTTCCTGATACATAGTTTTTGTGAACCATTGGGAAGTGAAAAATAACATGACGATCCCCAGCGCCAGCAGGGGAATCAGGCCGATCGCCTGCAGAGTATATGATATTTTACCGCCGCTTCTTTTCGGCGTATTTTGCGTATTTTTCATAGAATCCCTGCCCTTTCCGGTAAGATCGGTACACATATCAGTATTAATATAATTATATGAAATAAATGTCGGAAAAGCAAGAAATAAAAGCTTTACAAGCAAATCGCAACATCCGGCTTGACAACGCAAAAAAATGAGATATATAATAACGGTATATCTAAAATGCATTGACGAAGAGAGTAACTTTTCCGCAGAAAGGCAAAGCGAGCCGGTGATGGTGAGAGACCGGTGCGAGTAAGGGAATCGTGAAAATCACTTCTGAGCTGTCAGAACAAAAGCCCAGGTCAGTAGTTCTGAACGGAATCCCGCCGTTACCGGGAAGCATATCACTCCTGTGAGATTACACATGTGGAATCGTATAGGAAGTATGTTGTAAGAGGTGGTTAACGAATGCATGAGCTTCGTCCTGTTACGGGACGGAGCTTTTTTTGATACTATTCAGGAAAGCATCGAAGATGCGGTTTTGTGAACGAGGCGCTGAATAGTATGATGCTGTAATAAGAAAAGAAAGGAAGCGCACTATGTACAAGCAGGTACCCACAAGCCTGAATTTCGTAGACCGTGAGAAAGCTGTCGAGAAATTCTGGGAAGACAACAACATTTTCAAAAAAAGTATGGAGCATCGTAAGGAAGGCGAGACCTATACCTTCTACGACGGACCGCCTACCGCCAACGGTAAGCCCCACATCGGTCATGTAGAGACCCGTACCATCAAAGATATGATCCCCAGATACCGTACCATGAAGGGATATATGGTTCCCCGTAAGGCAGGCTGGGATACCCACGGACTTCCCGTAGAGCTGGAAGTTGAGAAGCTGCTGGGTCTGGATGGCAAGGAGCAGATCGAGGAATACGGTCTGGCACCTTTCATCGACAAATGTAAAGAGAGCGTCTGGAAATACAAGGGAATGTGGGAAGATTTCTCCCGTACCGTTGGTTTCTGGGCTGACATGGATAACCCTTATGTTACCTACGATGACAACTTCATCGAGTCCGAATGGTGGGCTTTGAAGACCATCTGGGATAAGGGACTTCTGTACAAGGGCTTCAAGATCGTTCCCTATTGCCCTCGCTGCGGAACCCCGCTGTCCAGCCACGAAGTGGCACAGGGCTATAAGGCAGTCAAGGAGCGTTCCGCTATCGTACGTTTTAAGGTAAAGGGCGAGGATGCATATTTCCTGGCATGGACCACCACCCCCTGGACTCTTCCTTCCAACGTGGCACTGTGCGTGAACCCGGAGGAGACCTACCTGAAGGTGAAGGCTGCCGACGGTTATACCTATTATATTGCAAAGGCACTGGCAGACAAGGTTCTGGGACGTCTTGCAGAAGAAGGCAAGGATGCTTACGAAGTACTGGAGACTTATGTTGGTAAGGATCTGGAGTACAAGGAGTACGAGCCTCTGTACAAGTGTGCGGGAGATGCCGCCAAGAAGCAGAAGAAAAAGGCACATTTCGTAACCTGCGACGGTTATGTAACCATGACCGACGGTACCGGTATCGTTCATATCGCACCTGCTTTCGGTGAAGACGACAGCCGTATCGGACGTAACTACGAGCTGCCCTTCGTACAGTTCGTAGACGGCAAGGGTGATCTGACCGCAGAGACCCCTTATGCAGGAAAATTCGTAAAAGACGCAGATCCTCTGGTGCTTAAGGATCTGGATGCAGAGGGCAAGCTGTTCGATGCACCGAAGTTCGAGCATGATTATCCCTTCTGCTGGAGATGTGATACTCCGCTGATCTATTATGCAAGAGAGTCCTGGTTCATCAAGATGACCGCTGTGAAGGATGATCTGGTACGTAATAATAAGACCATCAACTGGATCCCCGCTTCCATCGGTGAGGGACGTTTCGGCAACTGGCTGGAGAATATTCAGGACTGGGGTGTATCCCGTAACCGTTACTGGGGTACTCCGTTAAATATCTGGGAGTGCGAATGCGGACACCAGCATTCCATCGGCAGCCGGGAAGAGCTGTACAAGATGAGCGGCAATGAGAAGGCGAAGACCGTAGAGTTCCATCGTCCTTACATCGACGAGATCACCATCACCTGTCCCGAGTGCGGCAAGCAGATGAAGCGTGTTCCCGAGGTGATCGACTGCTGGTTCGACTCCGGAGCAATGCCTTTTGCACAGCATCATTATCCGTTTGAAAATAAGGATCTGTTCGAGCAGCAGTTCCCCGCTGACTTTATCTCCGAGGCAGTGGACCAGACCCGTGGATGGTTCTACTCTCTGTTGGCAGAATCCACCCTGCTCTTCAACAAGGCACCTTACAAGAACGTTATCGTTATGGGCCATGTACAGGATGAGAATGGTCAGAAGATGAGTAAGAGTAAGGGCAATGCGGTAGATCCTTTCAACGCACTGGAGACCTACGGTGCAGATGCCATCCGCTGGTATTTCTACACCAGTTCCGCACCCTGGCTGCCGAAGAGATTCTCCGGCAAGGCCGTACAGGAAGGACAGCGTAAGTTCATGGGTACCCTGTGGAATACCTACGCATTCTTCGTGCTGTATGCAAACATTGATAATTTTGATGCTTCCAAATATACACTGGAATACGACAAACTGCCCGTAATGGATAAGTGGCTGCTGTCCAAGCTGAACTCTACCGTTGCAGAAGTAGACAGCAATCTGGACCAGTACCGTATCCCTGAGGCTGCTAAGGCTCTGCAGGACTTCGTCGATGAGATGAGTAACTGGTATGTGAGACGCAGCCGTGAGCGTTTCTGGGCAAAGGGTATGGAGCAGGATAAGATCAATGCCTATATGACGCTGTACACCGCACTGGTGACCATCTGTAAGGCAGCAGCACCCATGATCCCCTTCATGACAGAGGATATTTACCAGAACCTGGTAAGAAGCAACGATGCAAATGCGCCCGAGAGTATCCATCTGTGTGACTTCCCGGTAGTGAACAAGGATCACATCGACAAGAAGCTGGAAGAGGATATGGAGGATGTACTGGATGCTGTGGTTATGGGCCGTGCATGCCGTAACGAGGCTGCCATCAAAAACCGTCAGCCTATCAGCAGAATGTATATCAAGTCAGACTTCACCTTAAGTGAGTTCTACCAGGAGATCATCGAGGATGAGTTGAACGTCAAGGAAGTCGTATTTACCGATGACGTACGTGACTTTACCTCTTACACCTTCAAACCTCAGCTGCGTACCGTAGGACCCAAGTACGGCAAACAGTTGGGCGGCATCCAGAAGCACCTTGCAGCACTGGATGGCAATGCAGCAATGGATGAGCTGAATGCAGACGGCGCATTAAAGTTCGATGTAGACGGTGTGGCTGTGGAACTGACCAAGGACGATCTGCTGATCGATATGGCACAGAAGGAAGGCTATGTGTCACAGGAAGACAACCGGATGACCGTTGTTCTCGATACCAACCTGACACCGGAACTGGTAGAGGAAGGCTTCGTATACGAGATCATCAGCAAGATCCAGACCATGCGTAAGGAGAGCGGCTTCGAAGTGACCGACCACATCCGCGTATCCATCAACGGCAACGATAAGCTGTCCGAGATCGCACAGAAGAACAAAGAAGCCATCAGCGGCAAGGTTCTGGCTGATGAACTGACAAGCGGTGCGGAATACGGCGTATCGAAGGAATGGAATATCAACGGCGAGAACGCAGTGATCGCTGTGGAGAGAGTATAAAGATAAAGATTCTGCGGTTTTTCCGGAAGGGGGGACCGCAGAATCTTTTCTGTTTCGGGAAAACATTTACGAAACTTACGAAAACCGGCGAAAACAGTTGGAATGCGCATGGAAGTTTGTTATAATATTACCTATATTTGGTTAAGAATATGGATGAAATCATAACGCTATCCGGCGCGGAATATCTTGAGAAGAGTACAGTACCGGAGAGGTAATGGAGAGGAGAACATAGGTGAAAAAATCAGTAGTAGCCAGCGAGAAGCCGGTAAAGGCAAAAGAGTTCGACAAGGAGCTCTTCAAGAGAAGTGTGGAATATAATGTGCGCACCCTGTATCGTAAGAATCTGGAAGAGGCAGATGCACAGCAGATCTTCCAGGCAGTATCTTATGCGATCAAGGACCGTATCGTAGAGAACTGGATGGAGACCCAGAAGGCATATGAGAAGGAAGACCCTAAGATGGTCTACTACATGTCCATGGAATTTTTGATGGGAAGAGCCCTGGGCAATAACCTCATCAATTTAAAGGCATACAAGCCCGTAGCGGAAGCTCTGGAAGAGCTGGGACTGGATCTGAACCTGATCGAGGACCAGGAGCCGGATGCAGCACTGGGTAACGGTGGACTGGGACGTCTGGCAGCATGTTTCCTGGATTCCCTGGCAACGCTGGGATATCCTGCATACGGCTGCGGTATCCGTTATCGTTATGGTATGTTCAAGCAGGAGATCCGCGACGGTTATCAGGTAGAGGTTCCCGATAACTGGCTGATGAATGGCAATCCTTTTGAATTGCGTAGACCTGAGTATGCAAAAATGGTGAAATTCGGCGGCTATGTAAGTGTGCATACCGACGAGAATGGCAGAAATGTATTTACCCAGGAGGGTTATCAGTCTGTTAAGGCCATTCCTTTTGATTTTCCCATCGTGGGCTATGGCAACGGTATTGTAAACACACTGCGTATCTGGGATGCGGAGCCCGTAGAGTGCTTCCAGCTGGATTCCTTTGACAAGGGTGATTACCAGAAGGCGGTAGAGCAGGAGAACCTGGCACGTAATATCGTAGAGGTTCTGTACCCCAACGACAATCATTATGCAGGTAAGGAGCTGCGCCTGAAGCAGCAGTACTTCTTCATCTCCGCATCCGTACAGGAAGCAGTTGAGAAGTACATGAGAAAGCATGACGATATCCATAAGTTCTATGAGAAGGTTACCTTCCAGCTGAACGATACCCATCCTACCGTAGCTATCGCAGAGTTGATGCGTGTGCTGATGGATGATTATTATCTGACCTGGGAGGAAGCGTGGGAGATCACCACCAAGACCTGTGCTTACACCAACCACACCATTATGGCGGAAGCATTGGAGAAATGGCCCATCGAACTGTTTTCCAGACTGCTTCCCAGAATCTACCAGATCGTGGAAGAGATCAACCGCAGATTCATCATTGACATTCAGCAGAAGTACAGCAATGTACCCGGAGTGGATGTACAGGAGAAGATCCGCAAGATGGCGATCATCTATGACGGACAGGTGAAGATGGCAAATATGGCAATCGTCTCCGGCTACTCTGTCAACGGTGTGGCAAGACTGCATACCGAGATCCTGGAGAAGCAGGAGCTGAAGGACTTCTATGAGATGTTCCCGGAACGCTTCAATAATAAGACCAACGGTATCACCCAGAGACGTTTCCTGCTGCATGCAAACCCGCTGTTAGCTGACTGGGTAACGGCTCATGTAGGTGACGACTGGATCACCGATCTGCCTCAGATCTCCCGCCTGAAGGTATATGCGGATGACAAAAAGGCACAGCAGGAGTTCATGAACATCAAGTACCAGAACAAAGTACGTCTGGCAAAATACATTTTAGAGCACAACGGTATCGAAGTAGATCCCAGATCCATCTTCGATGTGCAGGTAAAGCGTCTGCATGAGTACAAGAGACAGCTGCTCAATATTCTGCATGTAATGCACCTGTATAACGAATTGAAGGAGCATCCGGAACTGGATTTCTACCCCAGAACCTTTATTTTTGGTGCGAAGGCAGCAGCCGGCTACCGTAATGCGAAGCTGACCATCAAGCTGATCAATTCCGTAGCGGATGTGGTAAATAACGATCCCGCTATCAACGGTAAGATTAAGGTCGTATTTATTGAGAACTACAATGTATCCAACGCAGAGATCATCTTCGCAGCAGCAGATGTCTCTGAGCAGATCTCTACCGCAAGTAAGGAAGCATCCGGTACCGGTAACATGAAGTTCATGCTGAACGGCGCCCTGACCCTGGGAACCATGGACGGCGCTAACGTGGAGATCGTAGAAGAGGTAGGCGAGGAGAATGCATTCATCTTCGGTCTGTCCGCACAGGAAGTTATCAATTATGAGAACCATGGAGGATATGACCCCATGGAGATCTTCAACAATGATCAGGATGTCCGCAAGGTACTGATGCAGCTGATCAACGGAACCTTCGCACCGGGAGATCCCGAGCTGTTCCGCCCGCTGTACAATTCTCTGCTGAACACCCAGTGCACTGCGAAGGCAGATACCTACTTCATCCTCAAGGACTTCAAGTCCTACGCAGAAGCACAGAAGAGAGTGGAAGCCGCTTACCGCGACGAAGACAACTGGGCTAAGAGCGCTATCCTTAATGTGGCATGCTCCGGCAAGTTCACCTCTGACAGAACCATCCAACAGTATGTGGATGAAATCTGGCACCTGGATAAAGTAGTGCTCAAATAATTGGGAGCAAATAAAAAAAGTAATAGTAATATCGCCTGGAGGGATTTATAAATTAGCCTGTTTTATTATAAGCTCATGAATTCGTGCTGGTGCTGTTCTTGCAGTCTACCGGAATTCTGTCTTAGGAGTTGTCAGGATCAGAATATCCTGCATTACGGGTGTTTCGTAACTTGTGTATTGGAGCCGGACGGTTTCAAGGATGCGGTTAAAGTCCGCTTTCAAAGCATCCCAGGCTGTTAACGAAAGTGTGGATTTTAACTGCAGGGTATTTCCCTGCAAGGGGATGTCCGGATTGGACAGAGTAATGTAGATCCAGTATTTCTGCTCGGTCTGGTAGATCTCAGTGTATTTCCAACCGCTGAGATTGCTGTCAGGCAGGGTGATCTCTTTGCTGGTGACACTGGTACCGCAGATCCCCGGCACGGGCGCATAGACAAGCGTAAAAGTATCGTCGGGATAAGCAATGTTCCAAAAGACGATTGCCTGGGTCGTGGTGACGTTTTCAAAGGTTATGTAGCGGATCTCATAGTCCCAGGTCTCCGGAAGAGACAGGGAGAACTGCACCGAGTCCAGGTCGCAGACGGCTTCCTTACCTATGGCTATCGCCAGATCATCCGCGGGACCGGATTCCGGACACTCCGTCGGAGAGAGAGATTCTGCGATGACCGGATCGATCGGTCCGCCTATAGTATCTCCGGAACCGCAACTGGTCAATGACAGTGCAAAGAAAGCGGAAAGCGATAACAGTAAAATAATTTTCTTCATAAAAAATTCCCTCCCAAAGTCGTGAATAAGTATTGTGATCTATACTATACAACGACTTTTGGGAGGGAATGTTTCGGAGAGTGGTGAAATAAATGTGGAACGTCCTTTGCGACACATTTATGAATTGGGTGAATGGCTCGTAACGTAGGGCGTCCAGCAGTCGGTCGAGCTCCTCCTATGTCTTTTTTTCTCACCTCAGCGTGGGCACAGGAGACAGGAGCAAGCTAGTCTGTATCCTTAAACCAAGGTACGGGGCACTATACACAAGATTTGATGATTGTGCCTCGCGTAATGAAAGTTACTCGTAATTGGCTATGCTTTCGTAGCTCTCCAGTTTGGTGTAAAAACCCTAAAAACAATGAATTCCGTACAAAAAAGTTCCCAAATCAGGAATTTTTGTACGGAATTTCTTCATTTTGCACGCTCAGCGAAAATAACAGCTTTTTACATGGCAAAATCTCATGTTTTTGTATTTTTTTAGCAAAAAATGGCGTTTATAATACAAACAGAACTCCCCGAGTGGTTTACGGAAGCCCTACGTTACGAGCCATGCATTCAATTCATGAATGTGTCGCAAAGGACGCTCCACTTACAAGTACTTCTTTAACAGATCCACCTTGTCCAGTTTCTCCCAGGGCAGATCCACATCGGTACGTCCGAAGTGACCGTAGGAAGCGGTCTGCTTGTAGATAGGTCTGCGCAAATCCAGCATCTTGATGATGCCTGCGGGTCTTAAGTCGAAGTTCTCACGGATGATCTCTACCAGCTTGTCATCGTGCAGTTTGCCGGTGCCGAAGGTATCTACCATGATGGAGGTGGGCTGTGCTACACCGATAGCGTAGGACAGCTGAATTTCACACTTCTCAGCCAGTCCTGCCGCTACGATATTTTTAGCAACGTAACGAGCGGCGTAAGCGGCACTTCTGTCCACCTTGGTGCAATCCTTGCCGGAGAAAGCTCCGCCGCCGTGACGGGCATATCCGCCGTAGGTGTCTACGATGATCTTACGACCGGTCAGTCCGCTGTCACCGTTAGGTCCGCCGATCACGAAACGTCCGGTAGGATTGATGAAGAACTTGGTGTCTGCATCGATCATGTCTGCGGGCAGAACGGGATCAAATACATATTTCTTGATATCCTCATGAATCTGTTCCTGAGATACATGCTCGTCATGCTGGGTAGACAGAACGACAGCTTCCAGACGGACAGGCTTGCCATTCTCATCATATTCTACGGATACCTGGCTCTTGCCGTCGGGTCTTAAATAAGATAATGTTCCGTCCTTACGCACCTTGGTCAGCTGTCTGGTCAGCTTGTGTGCCAGGGAGATGGGATACGGCATATATTCCGGAGTCTCATCGGTAGCGAAACCGAACATCATGCCCTGGTCTCCTGCACCGATCGCATCCAGCTGCTCGTCAGTCATATGGCTCTCTCTTGCTTCCAGTGCCTTGTCTACGCCCATAGCAATATCGGCGGATTGCTTGTCCAGAGACACCATAACGGCACAGGTATTGCCATCGAATCCCTTCTCGGAAGAGTCGTAACCGATTTCGGTCACAGTCTTACGAACGATAGCGGGAATATCAATGTTAGCCTTGGTCGTGATCTCACCCATTACCAGTACGAAACCGGTGTTGGTACAGGTCTCACATGCTACACGGCTGAACGGATCCTGCTCCATCAGTGCATCCAGCACCGCATCGGATACAGCATCACAGATTTTATCGGGATGTCCTTCGGTTACAGACTCCGATGTAAATAAACGTTTTTCCATTTGTCCTCCATTCTGCTTCCCTATGGGAAGAGGGTCTAGTGTATAAGTTACTAAAGTCCTATCATTCATATCTTCATTTGCAAAATCGCATCTTCGATGCTTTCCTTTTGCTCATTGAGACTATTTCATGGTTCTGAATGATACAAAAAAGTCCGCTTTACTAAGCGGACTGATTTAACGATCGATCAAATCCTCTTATTGTTCGACAATTGCTCGCTCAGGTGGGCACCTTCCGCATTCTGCGGGGTTGCCGTGGCTTCATCGATCCTATGTATCTCCACCACTCTGAATAAGGGAAAGTCTATATGAACTTTTCTACGTAGGCTAGCTTACTATGAGATGCCCTATTTGTCAACAGACATTTTTTCTCAGTTGTAGCACTCGTTCAGTTGTAGCATCAGCGATCCCGACAGGATCAACCGATCTTTAATTTGAACTTCTGTAAATCTCTCTCGGTTTCGACCAACTCGATCTGCGCTCCCAGTCCCTGTAATTTCAGATGGAAGTCTTCGTAGCCTCTCTCGATATAACGGATATCATCCACGGTGGAAAAGCCTTCCGCAGACATTGCTGCCAGTACCAGTGCAGCACCTGCCCGCAGATCCGGTGCGGAAATATTCGCTCCGGTATATCTGGATACACCGTCAATGATGGCAGTATTGCCCTCTACTTTGATATTGGCTCCCATACGGGTCAGTTCATCTACATATTTGAACCGGTTCTCGAAAATACTCTCGGTCACGATGCTGGTCCCCTTGGACAGTCCCAGTGCCACGGTGATCTGCGGCTGCATATCTGTGGGGAATCCCGGATAGGGCAGAGTCTTCACCTGGGTATGCTGCAGAGGCTTGGATGCCACCACGCGGATACAGTCATCCGCCTCCTCTACTTCACAGCCGATCTCCAGCAACTTCGCCGTAATGGACTCCAGATGCTTGGGAATCACATTTTTCACCGTTACATCGCCCTTGGTCACCGCTGCCGCGAACATAAATGTGCCCGCCTCGATCTGGTCAGGGATCACGGCATACTCGGTACCGTGCAGATGGGATACACCCTTAATACGGATCACATCCGTACCGGCGCCCTTGATGTTGGCTCCCATACTATTCAAAAAGTTCGCCAGGTCTACCACATGGGGTTCCTTCGCTGAATTCTCGATAATGGTGGTGCCTTCTGCCATTACAGCGGCCATCATGATATTGATGGTAGCACCAACGCTGACCACATCCATATAGATATGGCTGCCACGAAGATGCTCTGCATGGGTCTTGATCAGTCCATGCTCGATCTTCACCTCTGCACCCAGGGCACGGAATCCTTTGATGTGCTGGTCAATAGCACGACAACCGATATCACATCCGCCGGGAAGTGCCACTTCCGCATGCTTGTATTTGCCAAGCAGAGCACCGATCAGATAATAGGACGCTCTGATCTTCTTGATATTTTCATCTTCTACTACAAGTTCACTGATATTGGATGCATTGAGGGTCACCTTATGGCGATCGGTACGCTTTACGATCACGCCAATGTTCTCCATAGCGCACAAAAGTACGTTCGTGTCTCTTACATCCGGCATATTTTCTATATAAACAGTCTCATCCGTCATTACGGAAGCAGCAAGAATAGGAAGTGCCGCATTCTTAGCACCTCCTATTTCCACTTCTCCGACTAATGGATTACCGCCTTTGATTGCGTATTGTTCCATTGTTCTTACCTCTGTTATTCTCAGATCAGAAAAAACCTTCTTAAGCACTTATACCACATTTTGGGGAATTTGTAAATACAACACCCTAATTCAGGTACTTGAGCGGGTTCACCTGGCTGCCGTTAATCAGAATCTCAAAATGAAGATGAGGTCCCGTACTGATACCGGTATTTCCGCTGAGTGCGATGCGTTCTCCCTGTTTTACCGTCTGCCCTGCCTTTACCAGTACCTTGCTTAAATGACCGTATCTGGTCTGTCTGCCGTCCTCATGGTTAATGTAGACACAATAACCGTATCCGCTTCCCCATCCGGCTTTCGCAACGGTTCCGCCGCAGGATGCAAATACCGCAGTTCCGGTAGGAACCGACCAGTCTACTCCCTTATGATAGCTGCTGGCACCCTTGGTAGGCGACTTTCTGCGTCCGAATCCGGACGACTGACGTCCGCCGGAGATCGGCTTGATATAGGTGGGAGGAATCTTGGTTCCCCGTTCTACGATCTTCGGAACCGCCTCCATAACAACCTCTTCCTTCAGAATATCCCTGGTCACCTCTCTGTCATTCAGATAGGATACGTCTGCCACCACGCGGCGGAAGCCCGCGGAAGGCTGCTGTAAGATCTTGGTCTGTGTCGTATACCAGGAATCGTTATCCACATAGATTACATCTGCATCGTAAATTTCTTCGTAGTAATTCTGTTCCATGCGCTCCACGGACAGCTCGGGCTCCGGCACGGTAATGATCAGCTTGTCTCCCACACGGATTGTGGAATTCTCATCCGTCAGTGTCTCACTGTTCATGGCAATGATCTGGTCAATGGGAATATTGACTTTGATAGAGATCTCAGACAGGGTATCTCCGCTGACAACTTCGTATTCTCCGGGAGTCTCCTGATCCTTGATCACATCTTCGATGGCCTGGTCTAACGGTGTCAGCATGCTTTCCGGCAGATAGGTCTCTACAATCTCTACCTTTTCCGCAAAATCCATGGTCATCAGACCCAGATCATAATCTCCGAAATCTTTTTCGCCCTGTTCCTCTGCCTGGGCACCTGCCTGATTCAGTGCGATCTGTACGCCTCCCGCATAGATAGCTTCCGCCTTCTGCTCTTCCTGCGCTGTCAATTCCTGCTTATTTACCACCTCGGTGGTCAGCACATTGAATTCTTTCTGCGCGTCGTGGGTCAGTTCCACACTGAATTTATCTTCGGTGTCGTATTTGTCCACCGCTGCCTGCAGCAGGGAAGTAACCTCTTCCACGCTGGCAAGGTTGACCATATATTCATTTACTTTCATGGTGTAGGATCTGTGGGAAGTCTCACGGATGCTGTTCTCCAGCTCCCGTTCCATGGCTGCCAGCATGCTGTCCTCATTGTCCAACGTGCCCCACAGCACTTCCTCACCGACCATTGTCAGATCTGCATCCATAAACAGAATGTCATCGCTTCCGGATGCTATATTTCTCCTGGCTTCCTGTAAAAGCTGTTCTGCTCTGTCGGCCTCTCCGACCGTTCCGATCTCGTTGCCGTTCAAGAATACATGGAAATAATTCTCTCCGGTCTTTTCAAACGCTGCGTACCCTTTCAGGAAAAACAGGCTCACAAAAAGTGTGGCAAGCGTCGTTTTCACATATGTATATTTTACTCTTTTAGAGTAAGATGTCAGTTTCTTCATGAATTCCTTCTCGATCTATGGTATCTATCAACAGTATACAGTATGTCCCAACCGGACTTCCTATATACCTTTCTTACTGTAATAACTTTGTAACATATTGATTCTATCAGCATTTCTATACCTTGTAAAGAAAGAATGTATGTTCGGTTTTTCTATTTCCTTTCCGACTGATGTATGCTATACTTAAGATGTTTACTGATATTTTGGAAAGGAGTCTCCCATGCAGGATGCGATCATTTTTCATATTGATGTGAATTCCGCCTTTTTAAGCTGGACCGCCCTGCACAGGCTTGAGCATGGAGATCCGGTGGATCTGCGCACGATTCCGGCCATCGTTGGCGGCGACACTGCTACCAGGCATGGTGTGGTACTGGCAAAATCCATCCCCGCCAAGGCCTACGGTATCACTACCGGCGAACCGGTCGTGAATGCCCTGCGCAAGTGTCCCCATCTCGTAATGGCATCTCCGGACCACAATATGTACCGCACAAAAAGCCAGCTGCTCATGGAACACCTGTCGAATATCTGCCCGGACATCGAGCAGGTCAGCATAGATGAATGCTATATGGACTATACTCCCATTGCGGCAAACTACGCCTCTCCTTGTGAGGCCGCTGCCTACATCCGGCATTCTGTCTTCGAAAAATTCAAGTTCACAGTAAATGTGGGAATCTCGGACCGAAAGGTCCTTGCGAAAATGGCGTCTGATTTTCAGAAGCCCGATAAAACACACACGCTGTATCATAGTGAAATTGCGCAGAAAATGTGGCATCTGCCCGTCTCTACCCTGTTCACCTGTGGGCGTTCCAGTGCGGAGACCCTTCGTAAGCTGGGCATTCTCACCATCGGGGATCTGGCGCATACCGATCCTGCCATCTTAGAAGCACATTTAAAAAGCCACGGCCGCAGTCTGTGGCAATATGCCAACGGCATCGATGAATCCACGGTAGTCACAGAGCCTTCCCGGGCAAAAGGTATCGGCAACTCCACTACATTAAGCTGTGATGCCCTGACGCGGGAGGATGCCTGCAAGGTACTGCTGTCCCTGTGCGAATCCGTAGGCAGGCGCTTACGTGCTTCCCACCAGCTGGCGGGACAGATCTGTACAGAGATCCGCTACAGCGATTTCCGGAATGTATCCCACCAGATGCCTCTGGATACTCCCACGGCTTCAGTGAATCTCCTGTACGAGGATGCCTGTGCACTTTTTGACGAACTGTGGGATTCCTCTCCCATACGGCTCTTAGGCGTCCGGACTTCGAAGCTGGTGCCGGAGGACGAACCGATCCAGTTGAGTCTCTTTGACTTTGCCGCGCCCCGCTCCGAGAAGCAGCAGAAGCTGGACGCCGCTTTGGACGATATCCGTGCAAAATACGGCAAAGATGCCATCAAAAGAGGGCGTTTTCTATAATCTACCGCTGTGTGGTAACGAGCATCGTAACTACCGCTTTTTCACCACCGACATTACGGTAGACATGTCTTCTGTCACTGGCAAAGTAGAGGGAGCTTCCTGTCTTCACACAGAAGCTCTTATCTTCCAGATACAGTTCCACTTCCCCGGATACCACAGTCAGGTATTCCCAGGTATTTTCCCCGTGGGATTCGCTCTCCATCTGTGCACCCGGCGCCACTTCTCCCTGATAGATTTCAAAGTTCCTGCCCGCATCGTAGGGCAGCATCACATAGATCCGGTATTCGCCTTCCTTTGCCCGGAAAACCGGTGCCTCCTCTAAAGAAGGCATTACCATGAATTCCTGTCTGTCGTAGATCAGCTGCTCGAAGGGTACCTTTAATCCATCCACGATCTTGCCGATGGTGGATACCGTAGGATTCGACACTCCTCTTTCAATCTGCCCCAGCATACTCTTGCTTACCCCGGTGCGCTCCGCCAGCATATCCAGACTCATATTTTTGGATTTGCGGATCCTCTTTAAATTAAATGCGATATTTTTGTCTAACTGTGTCATATGCTTCACCCGGACTTTCCTGATAAAAGAACAAAAAAAGCATCAGACTCCCGTCTGATGCTACTTCTTTGTAGTATATAGTAATGTCAGTATTGTGTTTTTTATTATGATACCGAACCGTGAGAAAAACGTCAAGCGCTTTTTCCCGTTTCTTTATTGTTTTCTTTATTGTTTTTTCACGCTGTAACCGAAAGTTCCCAGCTGTTCCCCACAGGCGAAATAGGTGCCGTGGGAATAAATGATGGGCTCTGCCTGCTCCAGGTGGAACTTATGCTTCTCGTCCATATATTTTTCATCGGCATGGACTGCCACAACATCCGCCAAAAACATATCATGGGATCCAAGTGGCTTAACCTCGCGGACCTTACACTCGATATTTACCGGGCTCTCCCCGATCATCGGTGCCTTCACTACTGACGCAGGAATTGCCGTAAGTCCCATCTCTTTGAATTTGTCCACATCGCGGCCGCTCTTGACACCACAGTAATCCGTCGCAAAGGTCAGTTCCTTCGTAGTCAGATTAATGACAAACTCCCCGGTTTCTTTTAAGATCGGATAGGAATATCTCTCCGGTCGCACGGAGATGGATACCATCGGTGGATTGGTGCACACCGTTCCGACCCATGCTAATGTAATAATGTTGGGATGCCCCTCTGCGTCTGCCAGACTCACCATGACCACCGGGAGCGGATATAACATGTTCCCCGGCTTCCAAAGTTCTTTGCTCATAGCTAACCTCGTTTCCGTATTTCCTAGAAGATATGAAGAATACTCAATACATGCAGGACAATATCTGCCGCAGCCACCAACAGTGCAGCGATCGATACTCCCAGCACACCGTTCAGTCTGCCCCCAAGGCAGGACGTAACCTTCTTAGCGATCGCCTCGGTCTGTTTCTCGTTCTCTTCCACTACGGCAGCCTGTACATTGCGATATACCTTTACGCATTCCTTGTGCACATTTTCCTCGGTAGCATTTAACTTCTCATCCAAATGCTTCTGCAGTTCATCCAGTGCCTCGGTGCTCTGCTTAAGTTCCTCCAGCTTGGCAGTGTAGCGCTGTCCCAGTTCTTCCAGCTTGTCCGTATTCTCCTGCTGAAGCTTCTCAATAGCAGCTACGCTCTCTTCGGATAACTTCTTCACTTCCGGAGCGATGGTCTCGGACATCAGCTTCTCCATCTCGTGGTTGATTGCCTTTAATTCTTTATTGACTTGCTGCATCTGTGCCAGGCATTCATCGTATTCGCGCAGCTGGCTCTTCAGTTGATCCATCTCTTCGGCATCCGCTGCGGAATTGGCTCTGATCATTTCCTGCGCATTCACCTTTTGTGCAAGTTTATCCATAAAAGTATCCATCCATCTTCCTCCAAACATATTTTGTCCCTCATGTGAACTGTTTTCCTTTTCAACTGCTCCTATTTTATCATGTTTATTCTCCAGTTACAACCAAAACCCCATGAATACTGTATTTCTTACACCTGCACATTTTTATGCAATTTGTACAGTTTCTTTTTGGCTTTCTGTGCTTTTTCGTAAAATTCACCAAGCTTTCACATTGTGTTCATATTTTGTTCATAATTGGTTGGTATACTTTAAATACAGTCAAGGAAGAGATAAGGCTTCCGGATAACAAAGCATATAAGATAAATTTTTTCATAATAGCCCAGGCGCCGAGAGGTGTCTGGGCACTCCTCATTTTATGGGAGTTTACTAAAAAAAGCCTTCCCAATAGGAAAGCTCTTTTAGATGTTCATGCGTTCTGTCTTTTTTCTTCTTCCTGCTTTTTGCTGATTGCTAAAATCTCTTCATTCAGAGACAGCATCCGTGCATCCAGATCGGATACCATCCGCGCACATTCCACCAGTTCATTCTTAATGTTCTCCGGCGCATCGCCTTCGAACTTATAATGAATCTTGTGCTCCAGGCTCGCCCAGAAATCCATGGCTACCGTACGGATCTGAATCTCTACTTTCGTATCCACCGTGCGATCCGACAGGTACACCGGAATACTGACGATCATGTGGTAGCTTTTGTAACCGCTTGCCTTGGGATAGGTGATGTAATCCTTCACTGCGATCACCCGGATATCCTTCTGATCCCGGATCATATCTGCGATACGATAGATATCGGAAGTGAATGAACAGATGATACGGATACCTGCGATATCGTTTATGTATTTTACCATATTGTCTATGGTGGATTCCTGCCCGTAACGCTTCAGCTTTTTGACAATGCTCTCCGGAGTCTTGATCCGCGCCTTGATATGTTCAATAGGATTATACTGGTGTACATGCTGAAATTCATCGTTCAGAATCTGCATCTTCGTCTCCATCTGACGCAGTGCCGCACTATATACCAGCGTAACCTCCTTCCAGCTGTCGATTCCGTCCCCGTTCTCTACTTTAAACTCCATATTACCTCTCAATCTTCTCTGTCATTGCATAAAAACATGATTCCCCACTACTCAATTAACATAATTATACCATATCTTCTGTCAAAAATGTATAATTTTAACAAAACCTTTATTATTTTTTAAGATTGATTAGGCACTTTTATTGTATTATAATGAGGAATAATCCGTACTAAAATAATATGCAAGGAGATCTCTTATGTTTCGTATGTGGGCAAAAATCATTAAAAGCAATCATATTCTGAAGGATATCTGCCTGGAAGATGGCAGTGCCGACACCCGTACGCATAAGGTCTTCCATACTCTGAACGAGGTCTGTCATAAGTTCGACCTCGCCACCCCCATCTGGCTGGATATAAATATTTCGGATTTCAAGCGTTATAATAAGACCCGCTTTACCCGGGACAGTTTCATCGAAGCCATCGATTTTGATTATCTGGAAATTCAGATCATCGAGGAAGATTGATACTTTTTTCCCAAAATACAGGATCCATATTGACTTTTCTCATTTTCTGCGCTATCATTTGCTTTGCAAGATGTAGTTTTGAAAACTACTTGTGATTGTTTTTGATAATACATCTTGATGTTTTTAGAATAGTAGTTAAGATCACAGGATAAAATAATCCTGAATATATCAGATTCGCAGGCGGCCCACACCGCAGGAAAAGGAGGAGTTTTTATGCAGATCACAATAAGAGAACCCGGCAGTGCCATTACACATTTCATCGCCATGATGATGGCAGTCTTCGCAGCTGTACCTCTGTTGATAAAAGCGGGGATTCAGTCCGGTCAGGAGAATCTTCTGGCGATGGCGATCTTCATGGGAAGTATGATCCTGTTGTACGGCGCCAGTGCCACTTATCATTCCGTAGACCTCACCGGAAGAAGCCTCCGCATCTTCCGCAAATTAGACCATATGATGATCTTCGTACTGATCGCCGGATCCTATACTCCGGTATGTCTGATCGTACTGGGTGGAAAACTGGGGTATACCCTGCTTGCCCTCGTGTGGGGAATCGCCGCTGTCGGTATGCTGATAAAAGCCTTCTGGATCACCTGTCCCAAATGGTTTTCTTCCATTATTTACATCGCCATGGGCTGGGTATGCGTGCTGGTCTTCGGTCCTCTGTTAAACACGCTGTCTACACCCGCATTTCTGTGGCTGCTGGCAGGAGGTATCATTTATACTGTCGGCGGAGTGATCTATGCATTGAAGCTTCCGATCTTCAACTCGAAGCATAAATCCTTCGGCTCCCACGAAGTGTTCCATTTGTTTGTCATGGGTGGAAGCATCTGCCACTTTATCTTCATGTATCTGTATGTCGCATGATCTCAGTAATGTGACCTCTATACAAAAAGACCGTATGGTGTTTCACCATACGGTCTTCTAAGTTTTATTTATTCTTCATATCCATTGGGATTGTTCTTCTGCCATCTCCAGGAATCTTCACACATTTCCTTGATGCCATTCTCAGCTTTCCAGCCAAGCTCCTTCTCTGCCAGAGAAGCATCGGAATAGCAGGTAGCAATATCGCCTGCACGACGGGGCTTGATCACATAAGGAATCTTCACACCGGTAGCTGCTTCAAAGTTCTTCACAATATCCAAAACGCTGTATCCTACGCCGGTTCCCAGGTTATAGATCTTCAGTCCCGCATTCTCCTCGATCTTCTTCAGAGCCTTCACATGACCCTTTGCCAGGTCTACTACATGGATGTAATCACGCACGCCGGTTCCGTCGGGGGTATCATAATCATCACCGAAGACACCCAGCTCTTTCAGCTTGCCAACTGCCACCTGTGTAATGTAAGGCATCAGGTTGTTGGGGATACCGTTGGGGTTCTCACCAATGGTACCGCTCTTGTGTGCTCCGATCGGGTTAAAGTAACGAAGCAGGATCACGTTCCATTCGGGATCTGCCTTCTGAATGTCGGTCAGGATCTGCTCCAGCATGGATTTGGTCCAGCCGTAAGGGTTGGTGCACTGTCCCTTGGGGCATTCCTCTGTGATGGGAACAAATGCAGGATTACCATATACGGTAGCGCTGGAAGAGAAGATGATGCTCTTCACGCCGTGTTTTCTCATAACATCTACCAGAGTCAATGTACCTGCAATATTGTTCTCGTAGTATTCCCAGGGCTTCTGTACAGACTCGCCGACTGCCTTCAGTCCTGCAAAATGGATGACTGCATCGATCTGCTCCTTGCTAAAGATCTCCTCCAGTGCTTCACGATCTAAAATGTCTGCCTTATAAAAAGGAACCTTTTTGCCGGTGATAGCTTCTACTCTGGGGATCACTTTCTCACTTGCATTGCAGAGATTATCCAATACAACAACATCATAGCCTGCCTGCTGTAATTCCACTACGGTATGACTGCCGATGAATCCGGCACCACCTGTTACCAAAATTCTCATACTCTCTCCTATCCGCCGCATACCGGACAATACCATTTGTTCACTGCTGCGACCGCACAATCTCTCATCTGCCAGATCCAGATGAGTTTCTTTCTTCGTTTCTTACAGTATCAGCTTACTGTAATTCTGTTATTTCCTCAATAACCTTATGTTGTGAAAAGCTGTCGAAATGTTTACAGCACAACACCATTCTCAACGAGCAGTTCTCTTGCACTCTCTACCGAATCCACACCGGTCTTATTCTTGATGGGGGCGAATTCTTTTCTTCTGACTACCTCGAAGGGCAGACAGCTGTCCATCTGGTGGATCATATCCAGTACCAGACTCTCGAATTTGTAGCCGTTGGGAGCCTCCGGCTTCACCGGTTCTCCGTTCTCATTCAGATACGGGATCTTCTTCTCTACGATGTGCAGGGGCATTTTCTCTTCCATGATCTTCTCCAGATCCTGCACTTTGAAGAGGTAATTCAGGATAACTCCGTAATTATATGCAGGATCGCCCTTTTCATCCTTCGCATTCATCAGTTCATCAGTCAGCTCGTAGTACTCCACAATGGAAGGTCTGCCGTCCTCCAAGCACATAACTCCTACTTTTTCATCCGGTGCATTCTTGCGGACCACCTTGGAGCCTACGACACAGCCTCTCTGGATCGTAGCACCGATAAAGCAGGGATCAGCGATACGCTGCAGGACGTTGTCCACAGCAAATACATTCAGCCATTCAATTCCCTCGTTATGTACGATATCCAACATGCCGTTATTTTTCATGGAAATAAACCAGCCGCCGTTACCATTGGGAGAGGTGGACAGTCTGCCCTTCTCCTCTAAATAAATCTTGCCATCGTAATCGGTGGCAGCCGCCATCTCCTGCTTGAAAAAGTGCACGTACTCCGCCTTGTATCCGAAGTAATCATGCTCCTGTAAAAATGCGATAGTGGCATCGTTATTCTTATCACTGGTCATCACGAACAGATGGATCCATGCATCTGCCTGATGTACAACTTCCAGCAGATTATTGACCAAGCACTCAAAAATATATAACTCATGGGTCAGTCCCACATTGTACATTCCCTTGGGATTGTCAGAGCCCAGTCTGGTACCCATGCCGCCTGCTAACAGAACCGCTGCTATCTTGCCCTGACGGATTGCCTCAATACCGGTCGCCGTGAAACTCTCTCTGTTTGCTTCAATCTCATCTAGCTGCATTGCAGCAAGGGGGGTGATCACTCCCTTTTTTGCCAGATCTTCCTTGTGCTTACAAGCTTCCAGGATACTCATATCCGTAGCCTCGATCTGATCCAGAATCCCCTGCTTCTCCTCTTCGGTAAGTTCCCCGTAATACTTCAGAACATGCTCCTGACCATACTTTGCAAGCTTCTCCTTAGCCTGTTCCAGTGTCATACTCATATTCTACCTCCCTTTTTTCTTAAACTGTCATTGTCAGCAAAAGTCAATTTTTCTCTATTATACTTGATATTCCCTACTATTGCAAACCTAACTCCCGGGATCGTTTCCACCCGTTAAGATTCTGTAAATGTGTTGCAAAGATTCTGTAAATAACCCGACAAAATAGTGTTAAGGGTCTGGCAAAACTATTCCCCCGGGGAGATCCGTTTACTATAATACGGTATGTAAAGTTTTTGAAGGAATCAGCAAGCACTTTACAGACTGACAAAAAAGCGAGGAATCCATCATGAACATCGGAATTTTAATTATTGCAATCGTAGGCGGTGCTACCGGACTTTTATCCACAGCATATCTGGCAATCAGTTTCCCTGCTGTGCTCCTGTGGAAGCTCTATCGCAGGGTGGTCCACAGAATTCCTCTCACCCAATAAGCTAACTACAAACACTTTCCCTCTAAAAAGGACCCGGAAGCTTTCGCCCGGGTCCCTTGTCGTATTCACGTATTCTGTTTTACTCCTGCACCGGGTCCCAATTTTCATCCACCAAGGTCGCAGTTACTGAAATTCCCTCCGGTGCATTTTCTGCACAAATCACCAGATAGAACATCTCCTCTTCTTCATCCACGGCATATTCTGAAGGATCCTCGGTCTTATATACAGCAAATCCTTCCGGATACTGCTGCAGCTCGATAAATCCGCTCTCTAAAAGGGCTTCGTGATAAGCTTCTTTTACTGCCTCGCTGTCTCCGCAGGCATAGGTCTTCACGGAAGCAAATCTGCCTTCCTCACTGTCCGTCTCCGTGAGGCCTTCCAGCACGTCATCCGGATATACAATATCCTGCTTCACGGCTTCCAGGTATTCCGATGACCTGCCGATGCTCTGCCAGATCTCCAGGGTTTCTTTTCCATCCTCGGAATAGATCATAAGCACCAGGCTGAAAGCCAGGATAATTCCGTAGATGCCCAGGGCTGCTGCCAGTATTTTAGCATAGGGGTTCTCCGGCTGTCCCAGATTCGTATAGGATGTGATGATCCAGCCGAAATTCCGGTAATCCACTGCTGCATTACAGTAGTCACATACTCCGCCGCCTAAGATATCCACGCTGCCACCGCAGTTCGGGCATTTATATTCCCGAAGTGCCTTGCCATGCTGTGTCACGATCTCCTGTCTGCCTTCCAGTTCCAACCGCAGCTTCTCATAGCGGTTGCGGATTTTACTACCCGTATCCTGAGTCAGGCGCATTTTCACTTCCACGCTCAGCTTGTACCGGTCCTCCACTGCTTCCGCTTCCAGAAAACGTACGCCGCAGATGCAGCAATCCACCACATTCTGATACCGCTCCACAGTACCTTTCAGATCACAGGCCGCAAAAAAGCGCACCTGTTCTGCAGTATCTGCCATGTGGATCATTCGTAGCTGGTACTCCAGATTCTGTAGGAAATTACCTGTGGAAAATTGAGGGATCAGAGCCTTTACTTTTAACTCGTCCTGAATCTTCGGCTTTCTATGTTTCTCCATTACAACAATCATTACTATGAATATGATCGCCATGAAAAACAAAGAATGGAAAAACACCGGGGCAAATCCGATACCAAGCATCATTGCCGCTGCCGCTTTGACCGCGTTATAACCATTTCTCCCCAAAGCCAGCAGTAAGAACATAATGCCGCCCGCACAGATTGCCAGCAGTGCAAGGGCAACCGCTACGATTCCTACTGTCACTCCGGCTTTGATAAAATTGGAAATACTTTTCTGCCTTGCGTCCTCTTCCAGTGAGAAGCCGGATAGCTTCGTCTCGAAATCACTGACCAAAAACTTTGCTCCGCAGGCATCACAGCCGTCGATATAGCTGGATAATTTTCCTTCATGACCACAGTTGGGGCAGATTGCCATATCCCCCTGCACATCTGCTTTCAAAAAGTGGGCTTCCATGATCTCCGGTGTCTTCAGGGTCGCGATTTTTTTCCCTTTGCGGTAATAGGTACGTCTCATCTTTACGGCTTTGGTCCGGTGGCAGGTGTAATCATAGCCGTCCTTTTTCGGACCGTCGTAATCCGCCGGCCGCACCGGTTCCTGCATCTCCATATCCACCGTCAAGTCCCGCTGTTGTAATCTTTTCCCACTTAAGCAAAGGCTCTGCCAGAAGGGCTGTGTCGTCTGCTCCATCAGGTGCTGCTCTGCTTTTGCATTTCCCTGATAGAAGGCTTTCAGTTCCCCGTAAAAGTCTTCTGTCCGTCCTTCGATCTCTCTCCGTACATCATTTAAAAAATCTGTTGCCATCGTATTCTCCCCTCACAAATGTAATACGTGATATGTATTCATTATATAAGGTCTTTTCCGGCATTTCAAGATGCCTTTCCGTATAGGAATGATTGACTGTCCGAATGTCTAGTGCTGATGGAGATATTTTTCTCTGGTAGCCAGTCCGCCCCGGATATGTCGTTCAGACTTGTTGATATCCAGAACCTTCCGCGCCTGTTTCGCCAACGACGGATTCACCTGCACCAGCCGCTCCGTCACATCCTTATGTACTGTGCTTTTCGAGATGCCGAACGCTTTCGCGGTCTGCCGCACTGTGGCATTGTGATCGATGATATAGTTGGCTATCCCAATAGCTCGTTCTTCAATATAGTCTTTCAAAGGAAAACCCCTCAGGATACTTTTTTACAGTGTATGAAAGTATCTGAGGGGTTATGATAGGGATTGGCACTACTCCAAAAATTCGTGTTTTTATTAGTCTGTTTGACTTTGATCATGTTCTAATTCATATAGCCGTTTAATCATTGCATCTATAACACAACCATTATAACATTCACTCCGACTGCAATTACCTGGTATATTACAAATCTTATAAACTCCGTTCACCAAAATTCTTCCTTCTTTATCCTTTGACGTAAGTTTTTGCATCCTAATATCCTCTATCCACAATTATTTTTTCATAGTTCTTGACAACGAAACAGCTTCTTGCTACTATCTTAGGTAAGAAATGGGTTTTCACCACACTTATTGTTGTGGCTTGCTCGTTTCTTTTTTTATTGCCAAAATATCATACAAATATTTCTTCCCGTTTTCAGCATGATTAATAAGTAATCTTGCTCTAAAAACATTATATCTAATCAACACATCATTCTCATAAACAGGAATCGCAAATCGCACATCATATCTATACCATCCATGTTTAGCATCTTTATCATGTTTTTCTTTTTTGTTTTCCTGATAGGATGGATTCTTTGCAATCTGAATTAGCTCCGGGATAGCTGTTGCAGCATTTGCTTTCGCTTTTGCATTAGCTCCCAGCAATATTTTTTTACTCTCTGAACCTGTATATTCGTCCGGAAGTTTATTACCAATGTATACTTTTTCCGAAGTTTCTTCTATTTCATAATAGTCACCTATATATTGTTCTAAATAAGTTTTTACTTCATCCCAATTAACATTCCTTTTTCCTTTAAATACAACGTCATTAATTAAGACCAATCTATTTCCATCTGCATCCACAATAATATTTATGTTTCTACTTTCAATCATAAGTACGTCCCTTGTCCGACATATCTGAATCATGCATTTGATTTATCATTTCATCAAAATATGCCTTATAACGATACGCTGTCCTGCGACTGATTTGACCTTCCTTTACAATTTCCATTATTGTCATTCCTGCTTCGTACTTAATTGCAAATTCCTGGTAGGAGGACTTCCATGCCTCATTATGTTTTTTACGTCCTCCTAAGTTACGTGCCTTAAGACGCTCTACTTCAGCCTTAAGTTCTTCATTCTCCTTCTCCAATTCTTTAATACGCATCTTTGCTTCTTCTAAAGTACTTATCACAAATATCTCTCCATCCTTTATGTGTCAATTTGATTTATGACATCATTATAATTATAAACAGCAGGTGTGTCAATTTGATTTTTGGCACATAAATGCATTTGCAAAAAATTACAAACATCTCCTTTTAAAAACATGAAATCAAGGTTATCTGTTTTCATTATAGTAAAAGCACTCCCTGATATCTACTCGAGAGTGCCCTTAGGTCTTGCAGTAAATTTTTACAATGATCTTACAAAATGCAGTCGTATATTTTACGATATTCGTTTATGATATAATGAGCGCAAGTGAACCAATATGCTTGCATAATTGGCGAACGGCGAATTGGATCATAATCGTTGCGAAGCAACGGTAAGCACCGTAGGTGCGAATCATGATATATTGTAGGATTTTATGAATCAAGGTAATATTATTTTAAAAAACGAAACCGGAGGAGCATGGGATAATGATGAGAAAAAATAAAATGCTTCGCAAATATGTACCGTCAGTTCTGCTGTTTTTATTATTTGAGGCAGTGGCAGTCGCACTATGGATTGCAAAGGATAACTTGTTTTATCTGTTGAATTTCAGCTACATCGGAGGCTGTCTTGCATTAGGGACAGTTCTTTTTACTGCCGGAAAACGTTATGCCCGACATTTTGTACAACTGGCAGTAGGGAGCTATATGTTGCTGTACCTCGGCATAATCTCCCGAGAAAATATGCAGATTGAGGGCTTTTGGTACTATTTGTTTCTGGGTGTTTTTGAGGCGGCAACGATTCATTATGCGGTGGCAAAGATTTTTGGACCGTTAGTCTTCGGGCGGGGATGGTGCGGCTATGCCTGCTGGACAGCTATGGTGCTGGATTTTCTGCCTTACAAGCAGCCGAAAAAGACCCGGAAAGAAAAGTTAGGCATTTTGCGTTATGTGATGTTTGTGCTATCCCTGACAGTGGTTTCCTGTCTGTTTTTGATGAAAATCGCTCATCTGGAGGAGATCATGTTCCGGATGTTTCTTGCAGGGAATGCAGTTTACTATATTTCCGGTATTGTACTGGCTTTTGTATTTAAAGATAACCGCGCATTCTGCAAGTATCTGTGTCCGGTTACGGTATTTCTAAAGCCAATGAGCTACTTTTCGCTTCTGCGTGTCCATTGTGATGAAAATAAATGCGTCCATTGTGGCAAGTGCCTGCAGGTTTGTCCTATGAATGTCGAAGTCAACAAAGAATCTCGCAAGCGAAAAAACGCAACTGAGTGCATTCTCTGTTACGAATGCACAAAAGCCTGCCCCACCAAAGCGCTGCATTAAGGCGCTCCCCGGGGGCGCATTGTACATTATATAAATTAAAAGAGTATGTTTTTTCACGAATCAGTGGTATAATGCTTATGTAAAAGCAACTAAGGCAGCCTATGTCTGACGCACACTTATGAGGAAAGGTGGTACTATTTATGGCAAATGATTACAACAATCTTCCGGACGAATACCGTCCCATCAGCATGTGGGGATACTTTGGGCATGAGATTTTATTCTCTATTCCCATTGTAGGATTTATTGTGTTGTTGGTATTTTCTTTCGGTGGCACGAAAAACGTGAATCTGCGCAACTTCGCAAGATCTTATTTCTGCTTCTTGATCGTAATTGTGATTTTCGCAATCATCGTTGCTATCATCGGCGGTGCTGCAGCAGTCGGTGCTGCTTACTACTAATCTTTGCACCAGAAAAGATCAAAAAACTGAGGGTATTTATGCATTTTGCAGAATGCCCTCAGTTTTCTTATTCATATTTTTCCGAAGCTATCCGCTTACCCTTACATAATTACGCTCTAAAATAGTTACAAGAATTTTTTCAATAATGGGATAAGCTTCAAAAGGTTTGTAATCAGGATACCACATAAGACACACACCAGTATCCACAGCCAGCAGGCAAAGTACTCCGGAATGAGATAGACCCACTTTTCCAGTAAAAAGAAAAGTCTGTCACGAATCATCTGTTCCATCAGATAGGTACCGAATACACCGCTCCCCAGGAAAGTGAGTATCTTACCAGGCAGACTATCCTGCCGGATCCCGGCAAAAAATACCCCTGCCAAAAGATATATTCCTGGAACCATAAGTACATGAAACCAGGAAGCGTATGCAAGTGTTCCTGCCGTTGCCAGAGACTGTCGGTTCAGAGAATACGCCACGGAAAGAATAAGCAGAAACCCTGCCATCAGACTAAAGCTGATCCACTTTCTGTTACGGGATTCCACAATCCCAGGAATCACTCTGCTGTCCAGAAAGTATCCTATCAATGGATAAAATAGAATTTGATCTAAAAAAGGAATGTTAATTCCAATCGGATCGAATCCACTTATCTGCTGAAACGCAGGGAGTCCCAGTCCAAACAATCCCCCCATTCCCCACAGATACCAATAAAATCTATCCTCTGAAATTGCTGCCACCAGGCGTTGCAAAAAAGGCAGAATCAGCAAAAATGATAAATAGGCATAGAGAAACCAGTGCTGTGTAAGACTTCCCCCGCTATACAACGCATTAAAATATCCCTTTACCGACAGATTCTCTCCGTCCAACAGATAATATACCAGCACAACCACCAATGTCACCGAAAGAAATCTGAAAAATCTTTTCCGAAGAACTGTTCCGATACTCTCCGTTTTTCGTAACAGCAGCGCGCCGGAGATCATAAAAAACAATTGAACGCAACCCGCTGCCACAGGATATATAAAAATCGCCAACTGGCTGCTGCGATTTCCTTTCCCCTGTTGAAAATACAGCAGTCCGTTCACAGAAGTATGACAGTACAATACCAGCAGGATTGCCACCAGACGTACGATCTCTATATAAATTTTTTCTTTTCTCTCTGTCATTGGTTTCATCTTCTCCACTGCCTTTCCAATGATATATAAATGATGCCAGGGTCAAAAGGTCTAAGCCCACATGAGCTTGCTCATAGGTGGGTGAAAGACCTTAGGACCCGCCCCGATATGAGCATAAAAGTGGGATGATAATCCCACGATATGCGAATATTGGGTAGGATTGTGGGAGTGCGTAGCGCGGAGCAATCCGTAGGCATCAAAGTCGAGGGCTTTTGACTCCGACATCATATAAATAATAGTATAGCGATTATATTCTTACCTTACAAGCCATTTTACAATAGTTGCAGAAGTCTTCGGTTCTTGTGATAGCAGAAGATCCGGTCCGACAGCATCTCTCCGTCTCCGTAGACGGCATTGATGCGTTGGACGGAGGTGCGGATCTCCCGGACATTGATACAATGCACCGGATGAATGATGGCCTCATGAACACTGGGGAATGCAACATAGTAATCTCCACCCATTTTCTCTGCCAGGATATCCTTCACTCCCGGGTAGAAAAAAGCCACTGCACCGTTCACTCTCCCCGTGGTGGTCACCAGATACCCACGATGTCCCTCCCTACGGTTCCCCGGATGGATCAGTGTCTGCTGTCCGTCCTCATCCGGCAGCAAAATCCCCTCCTGATAAGGAAAAACCCTGCGGCAATCCTCGCTTAAAAACAGTCTGGGCGGCATCTTACGACAGCTGTTCATCATGGCTTCCGTAAGCAGTTGCTGCTTCGAAAGCCTCCAGGGCAGTACCGTATCGCCGGAGGGCCGGATGAGCAGACTGCTCCCACACTTCTCACAGGCCAGCAGATGAAGTACCAGCGCCAGATCTCCAATCTTGCGATAAACGGCATTTCCGAGATCCTGCTGATATCTCGCAAAATTCATTGGACGTATGATCATATGACTTCTGCACGCCGCATAACTTAATGTGCCTCCCACAAAGGGAGCCTCTTCTTCACGATCCGTAAGACCTGTCGAGATCTCCGGCAGAATACTCTGCCATCCTTCCTGTCCGTATCGTTCATACAGCGGCCGCACCAGCCAGTGCTGCACATATTCTTTTTCCTGTCGGATCCATAATGCACAAAGCATATCATCCTTAATCAGCATATTGTCTCTTCCGTACATACAACGGTTCATAATATTCATGACATGAACCGTTGCAGGGTCGGAGCATACCATATGCTGTTCCAGCAGACATATGGTCTTGTCCTGCGCCGTTTCCATATTCTGTACGTTCCGGCATAATTCCTTTTTAAATTCTTCGTATGTCATTGGTCCCCCATGTTTTTCATAATTTTGCGCACAAAAATAAAAGGTACCTGTTCAAAAATTGGAAATCTCGACCGAATGGTCTATCAGAAATTCTTGTTTCAGAAATTTGTAACAGTTCCAACCCCTCCGGGATTGGAACAATTCCACCCTATCATAGTTTTTTTGCTTTGTCTATATGCGATTTCACCAAGGATATTTTTTGGATATTTTGACGAAAAAGAGAGGTTGCGGCATAAAAAAATCCCTCGTTTTCCGCGAAAACAAGGGATTTTTTTATGTCAAATAGGAACGTTGATCCGATCTAAACGACCCGTCGTACTGCCAGGATGGGACGATAATTTGCGTTGCTGACTTTGATACCGGTACGTTGGGTGCTGGCATGTACGATCAGCCCTCCGCCGATATACATTGCCACATGTCCGTCATAACAGATCAGGTCTCCCGGCTGCGCACTGCTGTAGTCCACACCGGTACCGCAGCTTCGTTGTTCATAGGAGGTACGGGGAATGCTGTAACCGAAGTCACTGTATATCCGGAAGGTAAATCCGGAACAGTCTGCACCATTGGTCAGGCTGGTGCCTCCCGCCACGTAAGGATTTCCTATGTATTGGCAGGCATATTTTGCCAGCCGCTTACCCATATCGCTGCCGGATGCATTGTCGATCACAGAAGTATAATTCGTGGTCGTGTAGCTTCCGGTAGCCGCTGCGGTGTTGCCTCGCTGTGCCTGTGCCTGCAGCTGTTTTAACTGTTTCTGTTCCTGCTGCAGCAGTGCCTTTGCCACGGAAGCCTCCTGCTTTGCCTTTTTAATCTCCGCATCGAAGTTAGCAGATTCCTTCTTCTTCTTCGCCAGCATGACATCCAACTCAGACTTCTGGCTTTCCAGATCTGCCTTATCAGCCTCCAGCTGATCTTTATCCGTCTGCAGCTGGGTTTTCTCTTCCTCGAGCTGATTCCACAGTGCCAGTACCTGTTCCTTGGTCTCTTCATATTCCTGCAGCTTCTGGCGGTCGTATTCGTAGACACTCTCCACGAAATCCATGCGGTTCAGCATGCCGCTTAAGCCGCCGCCCTGCAACAGAAGATTCACGTAATTCTCTGAGGAATCGTTCTCATACATCATCCGCATCCGGGTGATCATATCATTGTGCTGCTTTTCTTCCTTTTCTTTGGCAATATTGTATTCTTCCTGAGTCTGATCGATCTGTACCTGCTTGTCAGCAAGCTCCGTCTCCTTTTCAGCAATCTCATCTTCCTTCATGCCGATACTGGTCATGGTGTTGATGATCTCCGCATTCAGGTCATCGATCTTTTCCTGCACCAGATCCTGCTCATCCTGTAAGGAGTTGATCTGGCTGTTGATGTTATTCAACTGATTCTGATGGTTGTTGATACTGTTCTGCAGTTCACCCATGGAAGGTGCCGCCTGCACCGTCTCCACAGGGGATTCCCAGACGGAGCCGGTGGCAGTCAGTGTTACCGCTGCCAGAAGAAGAGCACTCACAAGCCTTCTCTTCACGTTATTCACTTTTCTGCCGGCGGTTGTTTTTTTCATAAATATCTAATACTCCATTTTCCCTATATCCGGAGTACCCCATTCGCAAAATCGCATCTGCGATGCTTACCTTTTGCTCATGTGGTTACTTCGTAACATACATTTTGTCAGATATGCTTATGTATGCAAGCATCCAACGCATATCTTTCAAAATGATACGTTACTCCGGATATATTACAAATCGCAGTTATTAACAGTACGAGGGAACGGGATAACGTCTCTGATGTTGCCCATTCCGGTGATATACATTACGCAGCGCTCGAAGCCCAGTCCGAAGCCTGCATGGCGTGCAGAGCCGTAACGGCGCAGATCCAGATAGAACTGATAATCTTCCTTGTTCAGTCCCAGCTCTTCCATACGCTTCTCCAGAATCTCCAGATTGTCCTCACGCTGGCTGCCGCCGATGATCTCGCCGATACCGGGTACGAGGCAGTCCATAGCGGCTACGGTCTTGCCGTCTTCGTTCAACTTCATGTAGAACGCCTTGATCTCCTTCGGATAATCGGTTACGAATACCGGTCTCTTGAATTCTTTCTCCGTCAGGTATCTCTCATGCTCGGTCTGCAGATCGCATCCCCAGAATACCTTGTAATCGAATTCGTCGTTGTGCTTCTCCAGGATCTTGATCGCCTCGGTATAGGTTACATGACCGAAATCAGAGTTTACCACATGCTGTAATCTCTCGATCAGTCCCTTATCCACGAACTGGTTAAAGAAAGCCATCTCCTCCGGCGCATTTTCCAATACGTAACGAATGACATACTTCAGCATGTTCTCTGCCAGGATCATATCATCCTTCAGATCCGCAAAACAGATCTCCGGCTCGATCATCCAGAACTCAGCGGCATGACGGGTGGTGTTGGAATTCTCCGCACGGAAGGTGGGACCGAAAGTATATACGTTCTTAAATGCAAAAGCATAAGTCTCTACATCCAACTGTCCGCTTACAGTAAGGTTTACCGGTTTACCGAAGAAATCCTGTGTGTAATCTACTTTTCCGTCCTCGGTCTTAGGCACATTGTTCATGTCCAGAGTTGTTACCTGGAACATCTCGCCGGCACCCTCACAGTCACTGCTGGTGATCAGAGGGGTGTGCACATAGACAAATCCTCTCTCCATGAAGAAGGTATGGATCGCATATGCGATCAGGGATCTGACACGGAACACTGCCTGAAAAGTATTGGTACGTGCTCTTAAGTGAGAAATGGTACGCAGATACTCGAAAGAATGTCTCTTTTTCTGTAAAGGATAATCTGCAGTAGAAGGTCCTTCCACGATTACTTCTGCTGCCTGCATCTCAAATGCCTGCTTCGCCTCGGGGGTAGCCACGATGGTACCGCGGATCACAACAGCCGCACCGACATTGATCTTGCAGATCTCCTGGAAATTTTCCAGTCCGTCGCCGTATACTACCTGTAACGGTTCAAAAAAGGTTCCGTCGTTGATCACCAGGAAACCGAAGTTCTTGGAGTCACGATTGTTCCTTACCCAGCCGCCTACGGTGATCTCCTTACCGATATAGGCGTCCTTTTCCCGATGAAGTTCTCTGATGTCTGTTAATTTCATAATCTTTCCTATCCGCACGCTGCGACGTGCTCTATCTGAACCGGCCCGCATCCTATTCGCCGGTCGCATACTGCTCGTATCAATAAAAATCAGTTGTTGGTGATCTGTGCATTTTCTACCAGATAATCCAACACCTTATCGTAGAGGAAGTACTCTCTGTAATCTTCCTTGGAGGTCTCTCCTATATACTCCTCGATAGTGTCATAACCGGCTGCTGTTGCGCGGTCCTGAAGCATCTGATCCAGTTCTTCGTCACTGATGTTAAGATTCTCTTTGTTTGCCACTGCCTGCAGGGCAATATCCTGCTTTGCGGTCTGCTCAGTATAGGTAGACAGGAATGTTGCCAGATCCTGCCCATAATAATACTGGGTAAATGTGTCTGCATCCACGCCGTAAGCAGATGCCATGGATGTGATGCTGCTCTCTGCAGCATCGGAATATTTCTGTACCAGTGCCTCCGGTACGGAGGCAAAAGTGTTGTTTGCCATAAACGCATCCATCACTGCCTGCTGTACATTGGTCTCATAATTCTGCTGTGCATTCTCATTCAGATAATCATAAGCATACTGGCGGAGTTCTTCCTCATTGGTCACACCATCGATACCAAAATTACTGATGACTTCATCACTGAATTCCCCATCCTGTGCGGGCTGAATATAATTTACCGTTACCGTAAATACCACAGCCTGTCCTGCCAGATCGGAATTTCCATAGTTCTCCGGGAATGTAAGATCCAGATCCACAGTCTCGCCGGGCATCACGCCGATCAGTCCATCCTCGAATCCGGCAATAAAACTTCCGGAACCGATGGTCAGATCGTATCCCTGTGCGGTACCACCGTCAAATGCCACACCGTCCTTTTTGCCTTCGTAATCGATGTTTACGGTATCTCCGGTCTCCACGGCACGATCCATGATTCCGCCATTCTCTGCGGTAATGTTTCCATAATATACATTATTGACCAGAGTATCCCACTCGTCCTCATCTACTTCCACAGTATCTACGGATACTTCCAGCCCCTTGTACTCGCCCAGGGTCACATACTTGTCCACATCCATATCCTTCAATGCGGTACTTTCCGTTCCAGCGCCGGTTGATGTACCAGTGCCGTCTCCTGTATCCTTTGCTCCGCAGCCTGCCAGCATACATACACTTAAAACTGCTGCCAGAAGTCCTAATGTTTTTTTCTTCATTGTGTTACTTCCTATACCTTTCTATTACTGCCATTTATGCATAAAAGCATTGTAGCACCGCCCATTATAGCACATCCTCCGGGCTATAACAAGGGTGACAATAACCGGCAGATCTGCTCTTTGATACGTATTTTCAGCTTTCTGGCTACATAATAATCCCGGGTGATCTGGCGGCAGACTTCCAGATCTTTTTGAAAGATATCCACCATTTCCCGTGCTTTTTTCGCATCGTAGATCACTGCATTTACTTCAAAATTCAACGCAAAGCTGCGGATATCCATGTTCGCCGTTCCGTAGCAGAGCACCTTTCCATCCACGATCATTCCCTTGCTGTGGAGGAAGCCGTTATTGTAAGTGTAGCAGTTCGCTCCTGCCATAACCATATCGCCGATATAGGAATAGGTCGCCCAGTACACAAACGGGTGATCCGGCATACAGGGGATCATGATGTTTACCTCGATCCCGGACTTCACAGCGATCATCAGCGCATTCAGGATCGCCTCATCCGGAATAAAATACGGCGTCTGGATATAGATGCTTTTTTGTGCTTTGTTGATCAGGCGCAGGTAATTGTCATGGATCTGCTGGGTCGTCTTATCCGGTCCACTGCTGATGATCTGCATATCACAGAAATCCCTCGTACCGGCTTCGATCCCCCGGAACAGTTCCGGGCGCAAAAACAGGTTCTCTCCTGCCGCATAATTCCAGTCTAAAATAAATCGCACCTGGAGCCCCAGTACTGCGCTGCCACGGATCCGCAGATGGGTATCTCTCCAATGACCGAACTTTTCATCCAGATCAATGTACTCCTTAGCTACATTAAATCCTCCCACATAAGCCACTTTATTGTCAATGACCACAATTTTCCTATGATTGCGGTAGTTGATACGAAGCTGAAGTCTCCGCAGGATCGCCGGGAAAAATTCCGCAGTCTGCACACCCTTTTCGTTCAGCCATTTCCAGTAGCTGTGCCGCACAGACCGACAGCCCATGGCATCGAACAGCACCCGGACCTCCACACCCTGTGCCGCCTTCTCGATCAGAATATCCTTGATCTGATTGAATAATACGTCGTTTTTAATAATGTAGTATTGGATATGGATAAAATGCTCCGCATTCCGCAGATCTTCCATCAGCGCCCGGAACTTCTCATTGCCGTCGATAAAGATATCCACATCGTTGTCCTTCGTCAGCATGGCTTCTCCGGCCTCCAGATTATACATGACCAGATCCTCATACCCCCGGATACTGTCATCCATTTCCTGGACATCCCGGGATCTCAGCCGGTACTCCTGCTGTCTGATATCCTTGCTAATGTGATCCTCCACCTCTTTGATCCGGAACATTTTCCGCTTATGCATATCCTGTCCCAGGAACAGATAGAACACGAATCCCAGTACCGGTATAAAATACAATAAAAGCAGCCATGCCCACACGCTCTTTGGATCCCGTCGCTGGAAAAACACGATCACGATGGCAAATAACATATTAAAAAATACCAGATGACTGCAGAAAAAATCTATTCCTGTCGTTATGATCTCAAATGCTTCGTCCATAAATACCCTCCGGATATAGTATAACATACCACGGTAATCAGAAAAAGATGATTTAAACGGAAATCATAAATGTATGGTTGCGTATTTCATCAGATATATGGTACAATATTTTTAGGAATTTGTTCCTATTAACTGAAGGAGGGACTGAAAATGAGTCCGGTTGCAATTACATTATTAGTTATCGTGATAGTTCTGGCTATCATCATTGCAGTATTATATTTCTTAGGCAAGAAAGCACAGAAAAAGCAGGCAGAACAGCAGGAGCTGTTAGATGCCAACAAACAGACCGTATCCATGCTGATCATCGATAAGAAACGTATGAAAATGAAAGATGCCGGTCTTCCACAGATGGTTCTTGATCAGACGCCGAAGATGATGCGTGGTTCCAAGCTTCCTATCATCAAGGCAAAGGTTGGTCCGCAGATCGTATCCCTGATCTGTGATGAAAAAATCTTCGAAAGTGTTCCCGTGAAAAAGGAAGTTAAGGCCGTTGTCAGCGGTATCTATGTACTGGATGTCAAGGGACTGCACGGCAAGACCGAAGCTGCTCCGGAGAAAAAGAAGGGCTTCTTCAAGCGCATGATCGCTTCCGCACAGGAAAAGGCAGGAGCAAAGCCTGTCAAGTAAATAACGATTCAGAACTAAAAAATAGCAGATATGAGCATCTGCTATTTTTTTGCATAGAATTCCGAATCGTTACTGTTTCTCCCAGATATGTAGCTTTAAACAGCTCTCACTAAAGGGTTCTCCCTCCTGGTCCAGGATATATTCCACCGTCACACAGATCTGATCTTCCTGTTCTTCCACCTGCACCCTGCGGGTCTCAATCCCCAGCATCAGCTGTCCGTAGGGCGTATTGTAGGGCACCACATGTCTCTTATTTTCCTCGAAGATCATATGCATGTCCACGGCTCCCTGTCTGGTCAGCTCCAGGAGGTTATCCCGGAACTTGATCCGGCTCTTACAGACTCCGTCGAATCCCTCCATATTCTCCTCATAGAGAAGATAATGGCTGTCGTTTCTCTTAAAATATTGTGCTGTCTGTGCGGTCTTAACTGCATTCTTATCCGAAGCGCCCTCGGTATCGTGCAGACCGGACAGGACGAGTTCTACTTCCCGGTTCATCTTCATCCGTCCTTTTAATACTCATCGATCTTGATCGTCTTCGCTGACAAAATACCATATTTAATAATAGAGTTGGCAAAACGTTTGAACTTCTCCGCACCGTCGCTGACATAGAACTGATATTTATTTTCTCCCAGATGAGGTTCTTCCTCATTGAGAATATTATACTGCTGCAACAGCTCCTTCAGCTCTCTGGCGGTCTCGTATGCCGGGTTCACCAGTGTCACCTGATCTCCCATGATCCGTCCTACCGTAGAGCGGATCAGCGGATAATGCGTGCATCCCAGGATCAGGGTATCAATATCAATGTCGATCAGCTCCGTCAGATATCTTCTGGCGATCTCATCCGTCACGGGATCCTCCCACAGCCCCTCTTCCACCAGTGGCACAAACAGGGGACAGGCTTTCCCGTAGATGGTAACATTTTTGTTCAGTTCCTGTATGTATTTATTGTACATCTGGCTGCCGATGGTAGCCTCGGTGGCAATAACGCCGATACGGCCGTTGCGGGTCACTTCCGCTGCGGTCTTCGCTCCCGGCTTGATCACACCAATGATGGGAATATCCAGTTCCCTCTCCAGTTCATCCAGTGCATAGGCGCTTGCCGTATTGCATGCCACCACAATGGTCTTCACCTGAAAAGTTTCCAGGAAACGCACAATCTGTTTGGAGAAGCCGGTGACCGTTTCCTTGGACTTGCTACCATAGGGCATTCTCGCCGTATCTCCGAAATATATGATCTTCTCATTGGGAATCTGCCGCATGATCTCCCGGGCTACGGTCAGTCCGCCGATGCCGGAATCAAATACACCGATAGGGGCATCTTTTTTCAGCGCAGTTATATTCTCCTGATACATGGGATTTCTCCTTCTATCTTTTTAACATCGCAAGCAGTCTGCTCTTGAAGTGGATCTGTTCCGGATCCGCTTCCAAAAGCTTCCAGTAAATCTGACTGTCGGAATTCCATTCTACCACTTCCGCATCCTTCTGTACAGTCTTGGTCTCCTCTGCCTGCTCCTCGTATACGATCTCATAGGTGGAAGGCAGCATGGTCAGTTCCGGATAGATCACTCCCCACCAGCCATAACATGCAAGTGCCACCACAGCGACTTTCCATCCCTGCACCAGCCGGCACAGGAATCCTCTCTTACGAACGATGTTGCGAATTTTTTCATAATAAACATATAATCTATCCATCAGTAGTCCTCTTTCCATATTTATTTGATATATGGAAATCATTACCACTTTCCGGACAGATTATACTTTTGGAAAACTATTGAAATTATTAATTTTTCTCCCGCTCCAGACGGATCTGGCGGATAATTGCCTTTTTCTGATTATCGATATGCACCTTCGCCATGTTCGATGCCGTCTCTTTGTCTTTTTTCACGATTGCCTGGTAGATGACCTTATGTTCCTCCACCAGCCGGTCATGCTGGCTGAAATCTTTGATATATTCGAACCGGTAACGATACATCTGCTCGGACAGGTTGTTCACCAGCTGGATCAGTCGCTGATTCCCGGTGGCTTCCACGATAATATCATGTAATGCCACATCCGCCTGGGCAATCTGCTTGACGTCTTTGGTCTTCACCGCCGCCTCAAAATTATCACAGGCTTTCTTCAGTTCCTGCAGTTCTTCCGTGGTGATCCGGTCGCATGCCAGCTCCACACAGAGAGCATCCATAGCCCTGCGGACCTCCAGCACATCGTTCATGCTCTTCTCCGTGATCTGTGCCACTTCCGCGCCCCTTCTGGGGATCATGGTCACCAGTCCTTCCAGCTCCAGCTTGCGGATAGCTTCCCGGATCGGGGTCCTGCTGACTCCCAGCTTGTTGGCAAGATGGATCTCCATCAGCCGCTCTCCGGGCTTCAGTTCTCCCGTGAGAATGGCCTGCCGCAACGTATTGAATACCACATCTCTGAGTGGCAGAAACTCATCCATTGTCACCTGTAAATTATCCTGCATACCTCTTCTCTGACATTACTCACAGAATTCCGTCAGGAATATCTGCTTAGCCAGCTGTTCCTCCTCTAATTTATCATATGCCCTGCGGGCCATATCCTTCTCTACAAAAATACCGAATACCGTGGGACCGCTGCCGCTCATCAGGCTGTTGATGGCTCCCAGCTCCTTCATCCGGTCCTTGATGGTCTGTATCACAGGATACGCACTCACCGTTACCGTCTCCAACACATTTTCCATGCGATCCAGAATTCCCTGTAAGCTTTCCTCGGCGATGGCTTCCACCATGCCGTCGATATCCGGATGCTTTATGATCTCCTGGGCATCCAGGTGCTCATAGACATATTTCGTCGATACATTAATGTCCGGTTTCGCTACCAGCACATAGCAGTCCGGTGCCGGAGCAAGCGGCGTCAGCTTCTCGCCGATGCCCTCCGCCAGAGCCGTACCGCCCATGACGCAATAGGGAACATCCGCACCAATCTTCACGCCCAGTTCCATCAGATCCTTCAACGTACATCCCAGATCAAACAGCCTGTTCATTCCCTTCAGGGTAGCTGCCGCATCTGTGCTGCCCCCCGCCATTCCCGCTGCAATGGGGATGTGCTTCTCCAGGTGGATCTCCACGCCTTCGCTGATATGATACTGTTCCATCATGAGCTTAGCCGCTTTATAGACCAGGTTATCCTCGTTCGTCGGAAGTTCGCCGGAATCCGTGGTGATGACGATGCCGTTCTGTATCCGTTTAAAATCCAGCACATCATAGATACCTACGGTCTGCATGACCATTTTCACTTCGTGATAACCGTTCTCGAGTCTTCTGACCACATCCAGTCCCAAATTGATCTTGGCATACGCTTTTATCCGATATTCGTTCATTTTTGTCTCCTAGCTGCGCTATCCAGAATAGCTTGTATACACATATTGTACTTAATTTTATACAATCCTGTGTACTTTGTCAATGGAGTGAGGGGGTTTCTGCGGATTTTTCTATTTTCCCCAAAATCATCTAAAGAATCCACTATTATGGGACGATATAGCAAGTGAAACCAAAAATTCTCAAAAGGTATTTTTATCGAAGTCAAGGATGACAGAAAAGAGGAAACTATGAGCGTAAACGGAGTTACATCTATCCAGGCAGCTGCAGCCTACAGCTATAACAGCACAAGCGCAGCAAAAGAAAAGACTTCCGCAGAGGAAGCAGCCACTAAGACTACGGAAGATACCGGTGTGATCTATGAGCACAGCACCGACACCAATACTTCTTCCACCAAAAAGACTTATAAGCCGGACACCGCTTTGATCAACAAATTAAAAGCAGATGCAGATGCACGTACCAGCCAGCTGCGTTCTCTGGTAGAGCAGATGATGGGGAAGCAGGCTACCACCTATGGCAACGCCAATGATATCTGGTCCTTCCTGCGTTCCGGCAATTATACCGTAGATCCTGCGACCAAGGCACAGGCACAGGCGGATATCGCAGAGGACGGTTACTGGGGTGTGGGCCAGACCTCCGACCGTATCATCCAGTTCGCCACTGCTCTGACCGGCGGCGACCCGGACAAGATCGAAGCTATGCGTGATGCATTCAAGAAAGGCTATGCACAGGCAGAGAAGACCTGGGGCGGTTCCCTTCCCGAGATCTCCCAGAAGACCTACGATGCCGTAATGGAGAAGTTCGACAAGCTGGCAGCAGACGCCGGACTGACCACCGAAGGCTAAATTTCGATAGCTAAATTCCTTTTACCAGCAATATTTTCTGCCCGGGTCGTAATTCATCACTGTCCAGGGCATTCAATTCTCTCACAGTATTCACCGGCATGTGATATTTTCTGCCGATGCTCCACAGGTCATCTCCCGGTGCGGTAATGTAGATCACCGCACTGGGCAGACCTGCCAGCACGGCACTGTCGATCTCCTGTTCCTCCACTTCTTCGATGGCATTCACCGGAACATTCTTCATCACGGTTGTGGAAAAAGACAGCACCGCCTTCACATCCAGTTCTTCCCCCTCTAAGAGATTCACCTGCAGCTGTTCCAGTTCACTGTGTACCTGTGCCTGATCTTCCGAAGTCACTCCCGCTACATTCAACGTATAGTCATAAGGGATCTGTTCTCTGATGCTCATATAAGGGGTCTCATCCTTCTCCGTAACGCACAGCACCGTAAGATCAATACTGCCCTGCAGCCGGATCCCTTCCTCTGTGATCTCCCGGTGGTCGATCGTAACATTTCCTTCGCTGTGAAGTATCTGCAGTACCGGGACACCGATATCCGTCTGCCTGTGATCCGTTATCTTGGTCTTGCCCGTGATCCTCGAAAGCAGCTGACGCACATTTGCATCCCTTGTGTTAGGGATGACTTCTTTCGTCACCCCGTAGATATCTCTTAGAATGTCAATTTCTTCCTCCTCATAGAGGCGGATATTCAATTCCAGCGCGCATTCCAGTCCCAGGATCCGCTCTTCCCCATCCAGGTCCGGCTGGATCGTCAGTTCCGGCTGTCCATGTTCCTGTCTGACCAGCGCATAGCGGATGTCCGGCAGCAGAGTCTCCCTGCAGCCCTGGCATTCCAGCGTCCCGTCTAAGGGGATCGTCGTCTCGTATGACCGGATGGACCGCTCTTCTCCCTCCGCCTCATAGAGGACGAAGATCTGGATATCTCCCCGGATGGAAATACTCTCTTCCTGAGGCTTCATCTCCACATCCCGAAGGGATATATTGCTCCACAGGATCTGATACACATTCGGATAGCTGGATGGCAGAGGAATCTCCTCCTTTTTCCGGAAAATATCGTTTTTGCAAATGGCAAGCTGTGTCACTTCCATGGGAGATATCCGATATTCCACGCCGTCTCCCGCGCTGTCCCCCTGGATTCCAACGGGCAGTTCCTCGTCGTAGATTTCCTCGATCCGGGCGGTCAGGCATAGCAGTGTCTGCAGGTTCAACTTCCGGGAATTGATCATATTAACAGTGAAATCCTCCACTGTTCCATCCACTGCCACCGTGTCCGAAGGCAGGGTTCCCTCCATATGGATCTTCTCCTCAAAAGGAAGCGCTCCGCTTAACAGGATCAGACTGCTGCCCGCCTCCTGGGTATGATACAAAATGGCATAGCCCAGCTTTCCCCGCACGGTCACTTCGTCCATACCCGGACGGATCTCTTCTATGACGATCTCCCCCTTTTCCAGATTCAGGGTACTGATATCCGGTTTATCTTCCGGAAGATTCAGATCCTCCTCCATGGTAAACTGCATGACGGTAGACCGTTTCACCCGGTCCATATGTATATTTCTCTTGATCAGTTCCACAATAACAGACCTCCATATATACAGATATGTCTATATATATGAAGGTCTGTGCTGTTTTATACCGTATTCTGTTCTCTGTCCGCTTATTCCACCGCGCCGATGAGATCTGTCAGGTTTTCTACATGATAGGTGCGCATGTAATCTTCAATACCCTCTACGACTTTGATTGTAGTATAGGGATCCACAAAGTTCATGGCTCCTACGCTGACAGCACTGGCTCCCGCCAGAATAAATTCAATAGCATCTTCCGCCGTAGCGATGCCTCCCATGCCAATGATGGGAATCTTAACTGCCTGCGCCACCTGGTATACCATGCGGACTGCGATGGGCTTAATGGCAGGACCGCTCATGCCGCCGGTCTTGTTGGCAATGGCGAATTTTCTGCGGTGAATATCGATCTTCATGCCAGTGATGGTGTTGATCAGGGACAATGCATCCGCTCCTGCTGCCTCCGCTGCCTTCGCCATCTCTGTGATATCCGTTACGTTGGGACTCAGCTTCATGATGATGGGCTGTTTTGCATGCTTTTTCAGTTCGGAAGTAATATTGTATAGAGCATCCGCTTTCTGTCCGAAGGCAATGGCGCCTTCCTTCACATTGGGGCAGGATACGTTGATTTCCAGCATGCTGACTGACGGCTCGTCTCCCAGACGTTCCACCACGTCCACGTAATCCTCCACGGACTTGCCGCAGACATTTACAATGATCTTCGTGTCATATTTTTTCAGGAAAGGAATGTCTCTCTCCATGAATACATCAATGCCGGGATTCTGTAATCCGATGGCATTGAGCATGCCGCCGTATACTTCTGCCACGCGGGGGGTAGGATTGCCGGGCCAGGGTACATTTGCCACACCCTTGGTCACTACCGCACCCAGACGGTTTAAATCTACAAATTCTTCATATTCCATACCGGAGCCGAAGGTCCCGGAAGCTGTCATGACGGGATTTTTAAAAGTAACTCCTGCAATCGTTGTCTGTGTATTCATCAGATCTCTACCTCCTTGGCTTCAAATACGGGTCCGTCGGTGCAGATTCTCGCGTTGTGCACATGCGAATGATGATCCACTTCCTTCGTCTTCACGACGCAGCCCAGACAGGCTCCCACGCCGCACGCCATATGCTCTTCCAGAGAGATATATGCCTCAATTCCTTTTTCTTCTGCGTACTTTTTGATCGCACGAAGCATAGGCATCGGTCCGCAGGCGAAGATCACATCTGCCTGCAAATGGTTCTCTTCAATGGCATTCATGACATTGCCCTTCGTGCCGACACTGCCGTCCTCGGTGGCAATATATACCGTACCGTTCTCTGCCAGGTCATCCCTTAAGAACAGCTGGCTGTCACGGTAGCCCACAATGATCTGCTTCCTGGCAGATGCCGGAAGTTCTCTTGCCAGTTCCAGCATAGGAGGGATACCGATGCCGCCGCCCATGAGAAATACCTTTTTGCCCTCCGCTGCCTCTGTGGGAAAGCCGTTGCCTAAGGTTCCCAGGATCTCTACGCTGTCTCCTTCCTGATAAGAGGAAAACTCCGCAGTGCCCTGTCCGGCGATACGGTACACGATGCGCAGGGCATCCTTTTTATCGCTCACCTGACAGATACTGATGGGGCGGGGTAACAGAGTGCTGCGGTCCTTAGGGTAGACGCCGATGAACTGACCGGCCCTCGCGCATGCCGCCAGATCCGTAGCGATCCACATATCATAGATTTTGGGTGCGATCTCTTTCTGAGAAAGCACGGTTGCTGTGATTTTCTGCTTCATTTGATTGTCCTTTTCTCTTTCTATATTGTCACTTCTATGCCTGCTGCTCCTGATATACGATCTTACCGCCACAGATGGTCTTCTTCACTTCACCCTTTATTTTCCATCCGGTAAAAGGAGTGTTTGTTGCCTTGGAGGCATAAGTCTCCGGGATGAACTCTGCCGCAGTGTCGATCAGGATCACATCTGCAGGACCTCCCTCCGCCAGATATCCGGCATCGAGATGATACATGGCCGCAGGATTCGTGCTCATCAGACGAAGCAGCTGCTTCATGGTCAGGTACCCCTCGTCCACCAGTTCTGTGATACCCAGCGCCAGAGAAGTCTCCAGTCCGGTAATCCCGCTGGGAGCCTCAGTGATGGGCTTTGCCTTCTCCTCGGCGGTATGAGGCGCATGATCTGTAGCGATCATATCGATCGTGCCATCTACCAGTCCCCGAATCACTGCCTGACGATCCTCTTCCTCTCTCAAAGGAGGATTCATCTTCGCCAGAGTGCCGTATTTGATCACGGCATCTTCAGTCAGGGTAAAATGATGGGGTGTGGCTTCCGCATGAATATTGGAACATCTCTTTTTCGCCTGCCGCACCAGTTCTACCGCTTCCTTACTGCTGATATGCTGGATGTCGATGCAGGCACCGGTCTCCTCCGCCAGCTTCAGATCCCGTTCCACTAAAGCGATCTCAGCCTCTCTGGAAGAGCCGCCGATTCCGTAGTATTCGCTGGCCTTTCCCCGGTTCACACCGTTGTTCTCGATATATTTCGGATCTTCCTCATGGAAACTGATGGGCATGTCCAGTTCTGCGGAGATCTCCATGGCATGGCGCACCAGTTCCGCATCCAGCAGGGGCACACCGTCATCCGTGAATCCCACAGCGCCTGCCGCTGCCAGCTTCTTCATATCCGTCAGCTGTTTCCCCTGCATACCCATGGTCACGTTGGCGCAGGTCGTCACATGGATCCCTGTCTCCGCTCCCTTGTTCAGGATATACTTCAGGGTCTCCTCACTGTCCACGGTGGGCTTCGTGTTCGCCATCAGCACCACGGTGGTCACACCGCCCTTCGCCGCAGCCGCAGCGCCGGTGTTGATATCTTCCTTCGCCGTGAAACCGGGATCTCTGAAATGCACATGCACATCCACCAGTCCCGGAGCGACTAACAGCCCTTCCGCATTGATTCTTGTCACCTTACCCTTCGGTTCGATTTTTTCTGCGATCTTTACGATCTTGTCTCCTTCGATCAGGATATCAAAGTTGCCCTCTTTTCCTGACTTGGGATCGATCATATAACCATCCTGTATCAGTATCATATTATCTCCGTTCCCAGGCTTTTGCAGCCCGTTTCCATGACCTGTTTCTCGAAAAAGTTTACCATGTTTTCATAGAAAAGAAAAGGGAGTTATAGTAAAATAATAAGATGCCAGGGGCAAAAGGTCTAAAACCACATGAGCTTGCTCATAAGTGGGTAAAAGACCTTGGGCCCCGCCCCGATATGAGCATAAAAGTGGGATGATAATCCCACGATATGCGAATATTGGGGCGGATTGTGAGAGTGCATAGCACGGAACAATCCGTAGGCATCATTATAGGAAATGATTTAAAAAGGAGGTTTGACGGCATGAAAACACGAGAAGAAGCACTGGAATACGGATTGTCTTTTCCGGATACTTATACAGAAATGCCCTTCCACGATCCCAACTGGCAGCTGGTACGGGTGAAGGGCAGTAAAAAAGCTTTTTTATGGACTTACGAAAAAGATGGCTGTCTGCATCTGAATGTGAAGACCGATCCTGCCTGGCGGGACTTCTGGCGCAGCACCTTCTCTTCCGTTATTCCCGCATATCATCAGAATAAAGAACACTGGAACACCATTATCTTAGACGGCACCATACCTGATGAAGATATCCGCCGCATGATCGCAGAGAGCTATGATCTCGTCACCTACAGTCCCACAAAGCGGATCTACGATGCGGTGAAAAAGATTCCGAAGGGCTGTGTCGCCACGTACGGGCAGGTGGCTGCCATGGCGGGAGAGCCGAAGATGGCCCGTGCCGTGGGCAATGCCCTGCATAAAAATCCGGATCCCGACCATATCCCCTGCTACCGCGTCGTCAATTCCAAGGGAGAACTCTCCGGCGCCTTTGCCTTCGGCGGCGCCGATGAACAGGCAAACCGCTTACGGGCAGATGGCATTGCGGTGATAAATAACCGGGTTGATCTGGCAAAATACGGAATGAAGTTTTAACATTTTGATTATACCGTTTTATTTCCGGTGTTTATTTTTACATTGACAATACAGATACCAATGCATACTAAGAGTAACGCAATCAGCGCATTCCGGCAAACAATACCTGCGTCCAGGTCTCTCCGGAAGGAATTTCGAACAAGGCATAGCCTAGTAAGATTTCTGTCTTTTTCTCCAGGCTTTACGTTATTTTTTCTCGATCTGGGAACGGAAGTCATCCTCCAAAATATGCTCCACATCTTTTGCTTCTTTGCGGATGTTTTTCAGATTATCCCGGATCTCCTGCTCTTCTTCCATGATCTCGGGATGCTCTTCTTTTTCTTCTTTAATGAACATACATAAGAAGCTGATCAGTAAAATCAGACAGGAGATCCAGATGGTCTTCGCTCCTATGTATTTGATCATATGTCCTCCCAGTGCCGCACCGATGGCGAACAAGAAGATGATTCCGAAATAATAACCGGATTTTTGCAATATCTTTTTATCTTTCGTTTTTCCGTAAGCGCACAGGGATTCCATGCCACTGCGCAGATTGCCGATGCACATAGTACTGGCAAAAGCATAGCCGTTCACCTTGCGGAACGCCTGTACCTGCATAGCGCAGGCGAAAGATACCATGGCATTGGCCAGCAGATCCATCTCATTCGGAAAGAATCCAACTGCAAATAATAAAACTATTTCCGTTACCAGTATCAACTGCCTCCAGTGGATTTTCTGTGCCTTCTGGTATTTCATGCGGATGCATTCCGCCATTGCCACACCCAGTGCAAAAAACAGTAACGGGGAAAAATAACGAAGTGCCGCCTGCCAGTTCCGGTCTACCAGATTCTGACTGAGTAATACAATATTGCCGGTCTGCGCGTTGGCAAATACCTTTCCCCGATACATATAGGTATAAGCATCCTGCAGACCACCGGAGATTGACAGGATCCCGGCGATCAGAAAAGACTCTGACATCTGTCCATGTATTTTGCGTTGCATAAAAATCTACCTCCCTACAGGCATCTCCTGATTACAGTATAAGCAACGATATCTTCCGGATGGTGATAATTCAAAAATATGATCACAGTTCGTCTCTATACTGGTAATACAGCGTGGATTTTTACATTTTATCACATTTACCAGTCTTTGTGGAGGAACCGGATGATACTTTTTTACAACTTCTCCTTCCCGGATCACGATCAAGGTGATCTGACTGTCCAGATATCCCAAAATATCCAGGCGTTCCGGCAGTGTCTCTCCTTCGATCTTAATCAGATCTTTACATCCGTATTTCTGACTTTTTACGGACTGCAACAGAGCTACGGACTGGGTCTTGGACTCCAGTTCCAGCAATCTGTAAATATCCATTCCCTTTCCTGCGGGAATATGGTCGATCACGACACCGTTCTGAATCGATTCTACGTTTAACATACAAGCACCTTCTTTCCCGTCACAGGATCCGTAAGGTCTAACAGACTTAAGATAAGTGCCATACGGATAAACTTTCCATTTAATACCTGTTGAAAATATGCAGCTCTCGGATCAGCATCCACTTCCGTGGCAATCTCATCCACCCTTGGCAAGGGATGCAGAACCGGCATGTCCGCTTTCGCCAAGTTTAATTTCTCCTGATCCAGAATATAGATATCTTTCAGACGGATATAATCTTCTTCATTGAAAAAACGTTCCTTCTGCACCCTGGTCATATAAAGTACATCCAGCCTGGGCAGCGTATCCTCCAGGCTGATCACCTCATGGTAAGGCGTTTTCGTCGGTTTCAGGGTATCCTCCACCAGATAATCCGGTACCTTCAGCTCCTCCGGAGAGATGAAATAGAATTCGTTGCCCGAATAGCGAACCAGACTGTTTACCAGAGAATGTACGGTCCTGCCAAATTTCAAATCCCCGCAGAAACCTACTTTCAGATGATCCAGGCGTCCCTTGCGCTGTCTTATGGTCAACAGATCGATCATAGTCTGTGTCGGGTGATTATGTCCACCATCCCCGGCATTGATCACCGGAATTTTAGAATACATGGATGCACGAAGCGGCGCGCCTTCCTTCGGATGACGCATGGCGATAATATCTGCATAGCAGCTTATCACTCGTGCGGTATCCGCCACGGTCTCGCCTTTTGTGGCGCTGCACTGCTCCGCCCCTGCGAATCCCAGTGTTCTGCCGCCTAAGTTCAGCATTGCTGTTTCAAAAGAAAGTCTCGTTCTGGTGCTTGGCTCATAAAATAAAGTAGCCAGTATTTTCCCGTCCGCACAGTGAGCGTACGCTGCGGGATCTCCTGCAATTCTGTCCGCCAGGTCTAAGATCTCCTGCGTTTCCGCTACCGACAGATCCAGTGAATCAATCAAATGTCGCATAACCTTTTCTCCTCTGTTTACTTTTTTTCAACCGCGTATTATACTATATTCTGATGAATACTAAAAATATATAGTTTATATGTGAGGCATATTATTTTTATATGAATATCAGTTTTGAATATTACAGAATCTTTTATTATGTTGCCAAATATGAAAATATTACAAAGGCTGCCATGGTATTAAAGAGCAGCCAGCCCAATGTCACCCGGATCATACATATTCTGGAGGATCAGTTAGACTGCCGTCTTTTTCTCCGGGAGCCCCGGGGACTGAAGCTTACCGAGGAAGGCAGAAGACTCTACGCCCATGTAGCGATTGCCTGCCAGCATCTGCTGGATGCGGAAGATGAATTGTGCCGGGAGAAAGACATCTGTGCCGGGACCATAGAGCTTGGTGTCACCGAGACTGCCCTGCATTTATTCCTGCTTAGGAACCTGCATGATTTTCAGCGCACTTACCCTGATATTAAAATCCGTATTCAAAACAATACAACGCCTGAGATTCTGAAAGCCCTGACGAATGGTCGTCTGGATCTCGCCATCGTAACCACTCCCTTTGAACTGGGAGATACCATGGAATGTGAAGATCTGATGACTTTCCGGGAAGTTCCGGCAAGCGGTCCCGACTACGCTGCATTGTCCGACCATCCCATGACTCTGAAGGAGTTCCGTCACCATTCTATCATCGGTCTTGGGTATGGAACCGCCAGCTACGAATACTACCGGAAAGTATTTATCGAACAGCATCTGGACTATGAACCTGCCATGGAAGTAGCCACTGCTGATCTGGTCATCCCACTGCTTCAGAACAATCTGGGCGTCGGATTTGTGCCGGAGCCGTTAGCGACTCCTTTTTTTGAAAACGGCAGTCTCATTCCCCTGACCTTAAATGTACCGCTTCCTTCCCGCGAGGTGAAAATGTTGTGGGATAAAAGCCGCAGTCAGAGCCGCGCAGCCGCTACCTTTTGTCATTATCTGAGGGAGCTTTAAAATACATTTTAAATCAGGGGTCAGTCATAGATCACTGTCTTATCCAAAAGTTCTGTTTTTATCACAATATACGGCGTAGTAGGTTTCCCTGCGCCGCTTTTTTGTCCGGTGATATCGGGACCTAAGAGGCTTGTGCTGACATGAACAGCATCGTCCGTCAGGTATAATTCGTCCACTGCGATGCTGTAACCGCCGGTCTTCTGTTCCCCATAACCGATGCTGATATAGAGATTCTGATTATCGCTATATGTCAGCCGAAAAGGTTCGCTTCCCTTTTCCGCAATCACAGTTTTTAATTCTTCCGGAATCTTTTCTTCACTGAGCACTGTAAAATCCAGATCACGCAGTTTGATGTTCCTTTCCCCGGACATACCGCATCCGGTCAGCACCACACACAGCAAAAGCATTGCAGCCGCCACATTTTTCCACCGTTTTCTCTTGATTTTCATACACGATCCACCGCGAATACTTACTTATCCTATATTTATGTGGAAAATGTAGCGATATACATTAATTTTACTCCTTTTCTCTGATCCGGATGTGCGCTATAATAGAGCAGGTGCGCCTAAAGGCGCCTTACAGAAAGATGAGGATTATAATTATGGATGATAAATTCAGCAGAAAAGTATTCTGCGACGGCATGCGGGACGGTTTTCCCATCGCGCTGGGATATTTTGCCGTATCCTTCTCCCTGGGAATTGCTGCAAGACACGCTGGTTTCACTCCTTTGCAGGGATTCCTTGCCAGTCTTCTGAATAATGCTTCCGCCGGAGAATATGCCGCCTTTACCCTGGTGGCTGCTCAGGCAACCTATCTGGAGGTAGCGATCATTACGCTGATCGCGAATGCCAGATATCTGCTCATGAGCTGTGCACTGGCGCAGAAGTTCTCCCCAGGAACGCCCTTTTTCCACCGTCTGATCATCGCTTATGATGTGACAGACGAGCTGTTCGGCATCACCATTGCCCGGCCCGGCATTCTGAATCCATACTATACCTACGGCGCGATCCTGTTAGCTGCTCCGGCCTGGGCTGTAGGAACCGCCTGCGGCATCATCGCCGGAAATGCGCTTCCCTTACGTGCGGTCAGTGCGCTGAGCGTTGCGCTATATGGCATGTTCTTAGCGATCATTATTCCTCCTGCCAGAAAAAGTAAGATCGTGGCAGCACTGGTAGCCATCAGCTTCGCGCTGAGTTTTGCCTGCAACTACCTGCCCTGGATTTCTTCTCTGTCGGAAGGTACGAGAACCATCCTGTTAACCGTGATCATCTCCGGTGCCGCAGCGATTTTGTTCCCGGTAAAACAGGATAATTCAGTGAATGTACCCGGAAAGGAGACTCTGACAAATGAATAATTATATCTATATTGCCGTTATGGCAGCCGTCTCCTATACGATCCGTGTCTTACCCCTGACACTGATCCGCAAGCCCATTAAGAATCAGTTTATTCAGTCCTTTTTGTACTATGTACCTTATGTGACACTGGCTGTCATGACCTTCCCGGCCATCATCCATGCTACCCAGACTCCCATCTCCGGACTGGTGGCATTGATCGCCGGAATCATCGCCGCATGGCTCGGTGCCGGGTTGTTCCCGGTATCCGTGATCTGTTGTGTGCTGGTATTTTTAATTGAGTTGTTTGTGTAGATTTAAGGGAGATCATAGAATGTCTGTATCTGAAAAAAATGTGAAAAGAAAATTAACGGATATAATCCGTTCTACGGGTAATGGTGCCGTTATTGCCATTTCTACCTGCTTTTTATTGTTTGTGTATGCGCCCACGGAGCTGTTTTTAACCAATCAGTCCAGCTTCTGGTTCACTTTGTATACCATGCTCCCCGCAGTGCTCGGAACTTTTGCGGTTACTGTACTCGCCTCTGTTCTGCTGTTGTTTTTCTGCAACCTGATCTCTCATACACTCTATCAGATTGCATCTGCCGGCTTCGCTCTCCTGATGATCTGCTCCTACATTCAGGGAACTTTCCTGATCTTTGGTCTGCCGGGACTGGACGGACTGGCAATCGACTGGAATCAGTACCAGGCTTCCCGTTATAAATCCATCGGCTTATGGATCATCATGCTGATCGTGTTTATCGTCCTGATCCGGATATTTCATCTGCGGAAATTTTTGAAAGTTGCCGGAATCGTAAGTTTCTGCATGGCACTGATGTTGCTTGTGACACTATTTACATTGTCTCTGTCCTCCCGGGATAGTCTCAACAAGGATGTGCTGACCGCCACGACGGAAAATATGTTTGAAATGTCTAAGGATACCAATTTTATCATTCTGTTGCTGGATGCCGTAGATGCTCCGACCCTGAATCAGATGATTGCCGACGGTAAAATGGAGGGACTGGAAGATACTTTTGAGGATTTCACCTATTATACGAACACCGTAGGTGCCTATTCCTGTACCAAGCATGCAGTACCTTATATTTTGTCCGGCTTCTGGTATGAAAATGATCGCACTTATAACGATTATCTGAATACCGTATTTAAAGATTCACCGGTATTTCAGGCGTTGGAGAAGGATTCCTACCGCATGGGACTCTATGACAGTGAACTGAATCCCTCTGCGGAAGGCAATCTGGATCGTTTTGAGAACATGCAGCCGGTTCAGGCGGAAGTCACTTCTTATTTTCGTTTTGCCAAACTGTTGGTAAAACTGGGGGGAATCAAATTCGCCCCCTATGACCTGAAGCCTTATTGCTACGCCATCGCTTATAATTTCGGCAAAGTCCGTAAGCTTCCGGACAGCTATGATTTCGATGTCTTCGAATGGGGCGACCGTACTTTCTACGACGACCTTCAGACCACCGATATCACCACGACACCGGACAAATGTTTCCGCTTTATCCATTTAGAGGGTGCCCATGCTCCCTTCTGCTATGACAAAGACCTAAATATCGTGGAATCTTCCGATTATCCTACCTGTATCCAGGCTTCCATGACTCTGACAGACAGCTATCTGAAGAAATTAAAAGAAGCCGGTGTATATGATAACTCTGTCATCATTGTGATGGCGGATCACGGATTCAACTCCGAATTGTCGGATGAAGGCCGGACATTTGAGGCCAGACAGAACCCTATTCTGTTCGTAAAAGGCGTCGGCGAGCATCATCCTTATACTACATCGGACATTCCGCTGTCCTTCTCTGATCTGCCTGCATCTTTTATCAATCTGATGGAAGGACAATCCGGAGAAGAGGCTTTTGCCTGGACTGAGGGGCAGCAGAGGGAACGACGATACCTATATTATGATCTCAATGATGGTGTCGGTGAAAAGCACATGGTGGAATATATCCAGACCGGACATGCCTCCGACTTATCCACTCTGATCCGTACCGGTACTGAATACTACTACGATTCCAGACTGGGAACACCGTAATGCCAATATTCATACACAAATTTTAAGAGCAGCCGTGCATACGCCACAGCTGCTCTTTTTGCGCAATGTTTTCTGAATTTATTGCGCAGTTTTGCAATATTTTATAATGCATATACGCTATAATATGTTATAATATATGCGCGCAATCGGTTGTGCAATTATAGTTTTACGGGAGGATTACTTATGCATCATTTTACAAAGCATTCACACACACGCCTGTTGGCTCTATGTCTCAGCGCAGGACTGATTATGGGCAGTCTGTCCGGCTGTAGTAATCAGGGTCAGGGCAACGGTACCACGGATACCATAGCCGAATCCGCAAGTACGTCTTCAACAGATGTTACCGATATTACTGCGGTTCCCATGCCGGAAGGGCCGGAGGAATCTACCATCTATGTGGAGCCGGTCGACGGCATTTCCGATGATTTTTACCGGGGCATGGACGCCTCTGCAGTACTGGCTCTGGAGAACAGCGGCGTAAAATATTATAATTTCGACGGGGAAGAACAGGATGTATTTATGACGTTGGCACAGGCCGGTGTGAACTATATCCGTCTCCGTGTCTGGAATGATCCCTATGATGAGAACGGTAACGGTTACGGCGGCGGTAACAACGACGTAGCAACCGCAATTGCCCTGGGTCAGCGTGCTACGCAGTATGGCATGAAGGTCTGCATCGATTTCCATTATTCCGATTTTTGGGCGGATCCGAAGAAGCAATTCGTTCCCAAGGCATGGCAAGGCATGAATATTGAAGAAAAAGCGGATGCTCTCTACAACTACACACTGGACAGTCTCACTCAGATTCTGGAAGCCGGCGTCAATGTGGGCATGGTACAGATCGGAAATGAGATCAACAATGGTATGTCCGGTGAAACGGATGTGGCAAATGTGAGAAAGCTTCTGACCGCCGGCAGCAAGGCTGTCCGGAAAGCAGCAGCGGATTCCGGCAAAGATATACTCGTAGCTGTACACTATACAAATATCGATGATATGAAGAAGCTGGATACATTGCTGACCGGTCTGCAGGTGAAAGAGATTGATTACGATATTGTTGGGCTCTCCTTCTATCCCTACTGGCATGGGACCATGGATGATCTAAAAAATGCAATTATCCATATCCGGGATACTTATGACAAAAAGGTATATGTCGCTGAAAATGCTTATTGCTATACCGCAGAAGACGGCGATGGAACCTCCAACAGTGTGGAAGGAACAGGCGATCTTGCAGAAGGCTATTCCGCCAGTGTGCAGGGACAGGCAAATGAAGTAAGGGATGTCTGTGCGGCAGCCAATGAAGCCGGTGCTGAAGGTATCTTCTACTGGGAAGGCACCTGGATCCCGGTAGGTCCTGCAGATGCTGACAATTCCGCTATCTGGGAAAAATACGGCAGTGGCTGGGCAAGCAGCTACGCTTCCGATTACGATCCCAAAGATGCCGGAAAGTATTACGGCGGATGCTCCTGGGATAATCAGGCAATGTTTGATTTCACCGGACATCCTCTGGCTTCTCTGAATGTCTTTAAGTATCTGAAATACGGTGCTACGGCACCCCTGACAGTAGAGAGTATCCCCGCGCTTACCGTATCCTGCAATCTCGGTACAGAAGCAGAACTTCCGGAGACCGTAAGTGTCATCTACAACGATCGGTCCGAAGAACAGGTTCCCGTTACCTGGAATGCGGATGATGTGGCTGCTATTGACACGGAGACCGGAGGTACTTTCATTGTTTCCGGTTCTCTGGATGATGGCAGTGAAGTTACTGCGACAGTAACGGTAGAGCGGGTGAACTACGTGCAGAATCCCAGCTTCGAAGATGCCGATACCTCCATGTGGACCGTAACCTACGCAGGGGATACAGATCCCACCGACTATCAGGTGAAGGCTGCGGATGCCCACAGCGGTGAAGTAGCGTTCCATTTCTGGTCCGGAGCTTCCGATATGGACTTCTCCATTGCGCAGAGCTTCACCGATTTGGAACCGGGTACTTATGAGCTGTCCGCTTTCTCACAGGGCGGGGATTTGTCTGCGGATGCTTCCATGGAGTTGTATGCAATCGTAGATGACATGGTGCTGGCGGATCCCTTTATGCTCACCACCTATGCCGACTGGCAGAATCCCACCATCTCCGGAATCAAAGTCACCGACGGCACCCTGACTATTGGAGTGAGATATCAGTGTAATATGAACAGTTGGGGAACTTTGGATGATGTAACACTGAATCGTGTCGGAGATTAAATTGAAAGTTACGAGCCATGCAAAAATAGAACGGAATACCTCGGTGGGGGCTTGCTCACACAAGAGGTTATTTCGTTCTATTTTTATACGGCGACAACCGTCAATGAAATAAATGTGGAGTGCCCTTTACGACACATTTATGAATTGAGTGCATGGCTCGTAACGTAGGGGTGCCGTGATGCGGCGAACGCCGCGAAGAGAAATACGATTGGCAGAGCCTTTTGCTGACAATCTTATGAATAGCGTGGCCCATTGCGGAGAACTGCCAATAAATGTGGAGCGTCCTTTGCGACACATTTATGAAT
>ERZ779737.84-NODE-84-length-95052-cov-6.005737_pt1 | contig 95052 bp, 97 predicted proteins | sample MGYA00511889_ERZ779737 | MGnify/ENA primary metagenome ERZ779737 (study PRJEB29588, sample SAMEA2163575) | human gut metagenome | biome: human gut; feature: human-associated habitat; material: faeces | place: Denmark | collected 2008/2010 ...
AAATCAAGTGCGATAGAGTTATTAACCCTTGTCGCACTTGATTTTACAACTTAGCAAATATTTATCAAATATTTATCACTTTTCATATCCGGCCGTCCCTTTTTGTGCCAGCAGAACCAGAAGCCTTACAATTTTTTCCATAGATTCCACAACACTGTACTCAAATCTGCCATGGTAATTGTGTCCTCCTGTGCAGAGGTTCGGGCAGGGAAGCCCCATATAGGATAGTCTGGCGCCATCTGTTCCGCCTCTGATGGGTGAAACCTTAGGCTCTATGGAAAGCTCCTCCATGCAGCCTTTGGCATTTTCAATTAAAAAGAGAGAGTCCGGATCTATTTTTTCCTTCATGTTATAATAGGAATCCGTAATTTCTGTTTTTACCGTTCCTTCCCCGTATTTCTTATTTAAGAAACGGGCTGTCTCCCGAAACAGTTCCTTTTTCGCTTCAAACCGCTCTCTGTCATGATCCCTTATAATGTAGGAAAGACTTGCGCTTTCCACCTCTCCCTCCATATGGGTCAGATGATAAAAGCCCTCGTATCCCGTTGTATATTCCGGGCGCTGTGAAGCGGGCAGTGCCGCTTCAAATTCCATTGCGATCAGCGCCGCATTTATCATCTTGTCCTTGGCCTCTCCCGGATGTACATTTCTTCCTGCAAACACAGCTTTTGCCGATGCCGCATTGAAGTTCTCGTATTCCAGTTCTCCGATCGCTCCCCCGTCTACCGTATAGGCAATATCAGCTCCGAACTGTTTCAGATCAAAGTGATCTACCCCTTCTCCAATTTCCTCATCAGGCGTAAAGCCGATCGCAATGGGGCCATGCTTGATTTCCGGATTTTCCAGCAAAATCTGTGCCATGGTCATAATTTCAGCAATGCCCGCCTTGTCATCTGCACCAAGCAGCGTGGTTCCGTCTGTCACGATCAGGCTCTGTCCCACATAGGAAAGCAGCTCCGGGAAAATCTCCGGGCTGAGCACAATATTCTGCTCTCTGTTTAAAAGGATTTCCTTCCCGTCATAATCAGAAATGATCCTGGGCTTTACATTCTTTCCGGAGCAGTCCGGCGCTGTGTCCATATGAGCAATAAATCCAAGCGTCGGCGCTGTCTGCATGTTTTCAGGATCATTTCCCGGTATTCTGGCATATACATAACAATGCTCCTTATCAAACTTTACCGAGCTGGCTCCCATCTTCTGTAATTCCTGCGCAAGAAGGGACGCTAACTCCTTTTGCTTTTCTGTGCTGGGAGAAGTTCCCGTATCCTCACTGGACTGTGTGTCAAGCTGCACATATCTGATAAACCGTTCTACCACATTTTCTGCCATTTTCCTTCTCTCCTTACTGCGATCTTTTCATCTGCAAACCTTCGCCTTCCAGCATCAATCTGTTCACAGAGCAAAAAGGAACTGCAAAATATGCAGTTCCTTTCTTATAAGCTATTTTTGACTGGTTATACTGAATTATTCAGCAATATCGGCATACATGAAATACCAGTAACCATAAGGTGAATGCCAGGAACCGGTGATCTTGTCGCTCTGTAACCAGAAGTCATTGTAGTATGCAACAGGAATACATCCAGCTTCTTCCATCAGAACATCCTCTGCGTTGTGAAGTGCGGTAGAACGCTCTGCTGCATCAAGAGTTGTTCTGGACAGTTCTATAGCTGCATCATAATCTGCATTGTTGAACTTACCATCATTGTTTCCGTTGGTGGAGTAGAACAGATCCAGCATGTTGGAAGGATCACTGTAATCTCCTACCCAGCCGTTACGGGCAACATCATAGTCACCGTTACGACGCATAGGTGTGAAGGAAGCCCACTCTACGATGTCAACCTGGAGGTCAATGCCCAGCTCAGCCCATGCCTGCTGTAAATACTCTGCAACTACCTTGTGGTAACCTGTATCGTTTGTAGAATAGGTAATGGTAGGGAATCCCTCTCCATTCGGATATCCTGCATCAGCAAGAAGCTGCTTAGCTTCCTCAAGGTCTGCTTCATAATTTGTGGTATCAATATATTCCTTGCCGCCGTTAGCGTTATCCTTGAACTGCTTTCCGTCTGTATCGATCCAGCCGGGGCCCATGAGGTTGCCGGCAGGAGAATAAGTTCCCTGCATTAAGGTATTTGCAACATAGTCACGGTCGATTGCAAGGCTCAGTGCCTTACGGACATCTGCATTGTTGAAAGGCTCTCTGTCAATGTTCATGCTCAGATAGTAGGTACCGATAATAGGATCTACATAGAAATCAGCATTCTCCTTCAGAGACGGGATTTCTTCTGTAGGAACATCCTTGATCATCAGAACTTCACCGGTCTGATATGCGCTGTATGCAGCGTTGGAATCCTCAATCAGGTTCCACTTAATACCATCAAGCTTGATTGCATCAGCATTCCAGTAGTAAGGGTTCTTGGTCATCATGATATAAGAACCAGGTACCCAGTCAGATACATAGAAAGGTCCGTTGCTGATATAGGTTTCAGCCTTGGTTGCCCATGCGTCGCCATTTGCTTCGACAGTTGCCTGCTGAACAGGGCTTAAGGTTGCAAATGCCGCAAGACTTCCGAAATAAGAGCAGGGAGCGCTCAGTGTTACGACTAAGGTGTTATTGTCGGTAGCTACTACCTGAAGGGCATCCAGATCACCTTCGATTGCCTTGTCATAACCCTCTACCATGGAAAGAACAGTCTCTGCATAAGGAGCTGCTACCATAGGATCACATACTCTCTTCCAGCTGTACACAAAATCATTTGCTGTCAGATCAGAACCGTCAGACCACTTCAGGCCATCTCTTAAATGGAAGGTCCAGGTAAGTCCATCCTCAGATGTCTCCCAGCTTTCTGCCTGTCCAGGTGCTAACTGGCCATTCTGATCAACTGCCAAAAGGCATTCAAAAGAATGTAATAACATGTTACCGCCATCTACTGCACTGTTTAATGCAGGATCAATGGTTTCGGGATCAGGTCCTACCTGTACGGATAAGATCTTCTCTCCTGCAGATGCTGCCGCATCTGCTTCGTCTGCTGTCTGATCATCGGTTGCTTCTGCTGTTGAGTCTTCTGTTGTTGTCTCTTCTGTAGCAGCATCAGAAGTTGTTGTTTCTGTTGCACTTCCACCACAAGCAGTAAGTCCGAGAACCATGGCAGCGGTAAGAACGAGTGCAAGAGCTCTCTTCTTCATAACTTTTCCTCCTCTAAAATTAAAATGTTTTTTATCAACAAAATACAGTTTCTGCCTTTGCAGGCAGTTATTCTGTATCTGTTATCACAAATATTTACCACAATTAATTGCACTTGTCAATATGGTGGCATGCGGCAAAATGTCCCTTTTCGATTTTTCTCCACTCAGGCACCTTCTGTGCACAGGTTTCATCTGCATAAGGACATCTGGTTCTGAACCTGCATCCTGAAGGGGGATTTAATGGACTTGGAACATCTCCCTCAAGAACAATACGCTTGCTTTCCTTGGCCTTCTTGGGATCCGCAATGGGAATGGCGGAGATCAGGCTCTTAGTATAAGGATGAAGGGGTCTTGTGATCAGTTCATAGCTGTCTGCAAGCTCTACCATCCTGCCCAGGTACATTACGCCGATCCTGTTGGAAATATGCTTCACCGCCGACAGGTCATGGGCAATGAACAGATAGGTCAGTCCCAGTTCTGCCTGCAGATCCTCAAACATATTGATTACCTGTGCCTGGATGGATACATCCAGCGCTGAGATCGGTTCGTCGCAGACAATAAACTCGGGGTTCACCGCCAGCGCTCTTGCGATCCCCACTCTTTGTCTTTGTCCTCCGGAGAACTCGTGAGGATAACGGTTTGCATGTTCGGAATTCAGTCCGACTCTTCTTAGCATTTCAATAATAATGTCGTATCTTTCCTTTTTATTTGCAGCGAGCTTGTGCACATCAATGGCTTCCCCAATGATATCTCCCACTGTCATTCTGGGATCCAGGCTTGCGTAGGGATCCTGAAATACGATCTGCATCTTTTTGCGGTAAGGAAGCATCTGCGCCTTGATCTTCCTTTCCACATCAAAGATCACATCCCCATCATATACAAATCTTCCCCCCGTGGGCTCGTAAAGCCTTAAAAGGGTACGTCCGGTCGTTGTTTTTCCGCAGCCGGATTCTCCTACAAGTCCCAGGGTTTCCCCTCTGTTAATGGTAAAGGATACATCATCCACTGCCTGGATGTATTTCTTGTTTTTACCGTAACCGCCGGCCGGGAAATACTGCTGTAAATGTTCTACCTGAACTAATGTATCACTCATTGGCCGCTCCCTTCTCCATCTCTTCCTTCTGGTTTAACCAGCACTGGGTATAATGAACCCGTCCAAACTTTGTAGCAGGAGGCATCTCTCTTAAGCAGATCTTCATGCACTTCTCACATCTGGGTGCAAACGGGCAGCCCTTGGGAGGATTTAAAAGATCCACCGGTGAACCCTCAATGGGGATCAGCCTTTCATGCTCCTTGGTATCGATCCTGGGGATTGACCGGATCAGGCCCTTGGTGTATTCATGCTTTGGTTCATAGAAGATCTCATCTGTGGTGCCATACTCTACGATCTTGCCTGCATACATAACGGCAATTCTCTCGCACATGCTGGCCACAACTCCCAGGTCATGAGTGATCATGATGATCGCCATGCCAAGTCTGTCCTTCAGCTCCATCATCAGCTCCAGGATCTGTGCCTGAATGGTCACATCAAGAGCTGTAGTAGGTTCATCTGCAATCAGAAGCTTCGGCTCACAGGCAAGTGCCATTGCGATCATAACCCTCTGTCTCATACCACCGGACAGCTCATGAGGATACTGCTTTAATCTCTTATCCGGCTCATTGATCCCTACTAACGTAAGAAGCTCTCTGGCTCTTTCCTTCGCCTGCTTGCGGTTCTTATCCGTGTGCAGCAGGATCACTTCCATAATCTGATTTCCAATGGTATAAACAGGATTTAAACTTGTCATGGGATCCTGAAAGATAATGGACACTTCATTTCCCCTGATCTTCCTCATTTCCTTTTCATTCATTTTTTCGATCTGATGACCGTTAAATTCAAGACTTCCGCCGATCAGCTTTCCCGGATATGCCGTCAGCCCCATAAGGCTGTAGGCAGTAACTGATTTTCCGGAGCCGCTCTCTCCTACGATGCCAAGAACCTCTCCCTCCCGCAGGTGAATGGAAACATCATTTAATGCCTTCACCTCACCGACAGGGGTAAAGAAGGAAAGTCTTTCGTTTTTGATATCAACAAGATATTCTGACATTGCTTTCTCCTCCTTAATTCTTCAGCTTGGGATCAAAAGCATCCCGAAGTCCGTCACCCAAAAGATTGAAGCTCAAAATGATCAAGCTGATCAAAAGAGCCGGAATAAACAATAAATAAGGATAGGTATTCATACCGTTTATTGCATCGCTGGCAAGACTTCCAAGGGAGGGAAGCGGAACTGCAACTCCCATTCCCAAAAAGCTTAAGAAGCTCTCTGTAAAAATGGAGGAAGGGATCTGCAGGGTTGTTGTAACGATCAGGGTACCGATACAGTTCGTCAGCAGATGCTTTTTAATGATCTTTCCATTTCCTACGCCCAGCGCTCTTGCTGCTGTAACGTACTCGCTTTCCTTTAACATCAGTACCTGGCTTCTGACCATTCTAGCCATTCCTACCCAGTACAAAAGGGCAAACACCACAAAAATACTGATCAGGTTTTCTCCAACCACGCCGACCCATCCAAAGCCCGGCGCCTCCTTGAGGCTGGCAAGGGGTGCCTTCAGTGCAAAGGACAAAAGAACGATCAACAAAATATCAGGAATGGTATAAATAATATCTACAATTCTCATCATTACCAGATCCACCCAGCCGCCGAAAAAGGCTGCCACGGATCCGTAAATGGAACCAATGATCAAAATAATGCCTGTGGCGATCAGACCTACTAACAGGGAGATCCTGCTTCCCATCATCACACGGATAGCATAATCACGCCCCATCTTATCGGTTCCGAAAATATGGGGAAATACCTTCTCTCCGGCATCGATCCTTGCCTGTTCCTGCTCGGAATACTGCATGGGGCGAAGGTTATTTGCTCCTTTGATCTGCTCTTTATAGGTATAAGGATAAAAGCTGGGTACAATGAAGGAAAAGATCATGACTATGATGATCACAACAAGACTGACCATCGCCACTTTATTTTTGCGGAGGCGGCGTGCGCCGTCCTTCCAAAAGCTTACGCTTTCCCTCATGACTACCTGGCTCTGCTTTTCTTCTTCTGTAGCCGGAAGAAAATCTTCAGGCTTTAATTTTAACTGAAAACTGATAGGATTCTCTTTCATGGACTGACTCCTTACTTTAATTTAATTCTGGGATCCACGATCTTGTATACAATGTCCACGATCACATTCATGACAATGATCAGCGTTGCCAGGAAAATGGTGGTACCCATGATCAATGTATAATCTCGTCCGTTGATTGCAGTAATAAATTCTCCGCCAAGACCCGGGATGGTAAAAATCTTTTCCACAACAAAGCTTCCCGTAACCGTATAGGCAAGCAAAGGCCCTACATAGGTGATTACAGGCAGGATCGCATTTCTGAGCGCATGCTTGAACAGGATCTTAAAGCCCGCAAGTCCCTTTGCCTTCGCTGTACGCATATAGTCCTGCCCCAGTACATCCAGCATGGAGGAACGCATCAGACGCATGATATATGCAGTGGGATAAAAAGAAAGCGCCATTACCGGCATCACATAATGCTTCCAGGAGGTCAGTCCCATCGTAGGCAGGATCTGCAGCTTCACTCCAAAGAAATACAGAAGGAACGTGCAGATTACAAAGCTCGGAACGGCAATTCCACAGGTGGAGATCACACTGATCAGACTATCCAGGAATTTTCCTCTCTTTAAAGCTGCAATACAGCCAAGGGGCACGCCCACGATCAGCGCTACCAGGACGGAAACACCTCCCACCCTTGCAGAAACCGGGAATTTCATCTTAATGATGTCCATAACCGTACGGCCTCTCTGCTTTAAGCTGTCGCCAAAATCTCCGTGACTGGCATCCAGCATGTACGTCAGGTACTGCTGTCCAAGCGGTTTATCCAAACCATATTTTGCCTCCAGTGCTGCGGTAGCCTGGGGACTGATCGCCTTTTCCGATAAGAACGGCCCACCCGGAACCATGTTCATCAGAAAGAAGGTCAACGTAGCCACTGCCCATATGGTCACAATGGCAAGTAATATTCTCTTTAGAATATATTTCAGCATTGCTTCACCTCATTAAATTGTTACTTTGATAAATATCGTATTCAAGTTAAAATATTAACATATTTTCTTCTTATTTTCCAGTCTAAAAGATAGAAAAAGTCAATAAGTTATATTTTGTCTTCTTTTACCAGCTTAATTTCGCCCTCAGAAATCTCAAAATCTGCCATCAGCTCATCATCTGCCATCTGACTGTAGGTGATGGTATAGGTCTTGTCCCCTAAAAGCAGATAGGTAAGCTGCTCCACCTTTTCGCCGTCCACTTCATAGGTGCTTCTCACCTTATATCCCGGAACCTGATCCATATCGATCTGCTCAAAGCTTTCGATCGTCAGGGACACTTCCTGTCCATTTTCTTGGAAGGCTTCTTCTACCAGGCTTTTGTATTCCTTTTCCGTCAGGCTTTCCGAGACTCTTCCGTTTCCTTCTCCCTCTGAAACCGAATAGTAAATATTGGAACTGTCAAGAGGACTTTTTTCATGAATATACATTCCGGGGATTTCCTCTGATTCCTGATACCTGGATGGGATCAGAACCACGCAGCTGCTTATCTTTGTCATGCTGCTTTGCTCTGCCGGTTCCTTTAATTCAAATTCCTGCATTTCTATGTAAGCTTCCGGTTTTTCCCCTTCCTCTGACAGCGTTCCTGCCACAGTGACCACCTCCTGGCTGCAGCCGGAAAGCAGCGCGGCCGCCAAAAGAATTATCCCTATTTTTCTTTTCATTTTTATCCTCATTTCTGCGCACGCTTTTTGCGCATGCCGAGTTTGTGTCAAGTGCGCGCAGACACAAATCTCGCGATTGAAAAATTTTATTTTTCAATCTTTCCATCCTTTATGAAGGCGGCAATTCGGTTTTACCCGGCCTGCCGCCCTGTTCTCGTTTTTTATTTTTCAGCAAAGGTTGCGCATGCTGTCTCTCTGCTCTGGCTGGCTCCGTTTCCTTCTATATCAACGTGTGATGCAGCACATTTATAATTCTGATTGTACATACATTTCGTTGCCTCGCAGTCAATACTGATGACCTTGCTCGGATGAGCGGTAGAACTTGTAAAGCGATCCCTGTTATTCTGGGTAAAGCTCTCACAACAGGTCTCATCGCAGCAGCAGGCATGTGTTCCTCCTACCAAAATATCTCCCTTACAGCAGCATTCACTCTCATTGTAAGTGCAGTTTTTTACCATACATTTTAAATCAGACATTCCATTACCTCCATTTTAAAGCGCAGTAAGCACCTTTTCTTTGTAACGGTAACAGTATGTCCTTTTCCATTCCGGCTTATTCAGACGGTGTTTTCCCTGATCCTGTTAAAATCGCTCTGGGAATTAAAATTATAACATTTTGTGCACCTTGAGGTTGTATATTCATACCCGGTTTTTAAATTTTTTATTTGAATAGTGATTTCCAGAATGTTTTCTTCATTGGCGCGCCTGATCTGCATACGAGTGACCCGAAAGCCCATATACGCCTTTTCTTCCAGCGCCCAGTCCTCTTCCTCCCCGATGGACGTCCTGCCTTCCCGGTCGGTAACCACTTCCTGTGGATAATGAAAGGTCAAAAGGCCGTCATTGATCGTACAGGTCGTTTTGCGTCCTTCCCTGTCATAAAATTCGGCACTGCTCTCTATAAGTTCCTCTTCCTTCTGCTGTCTGCTGCTTATTACAATTCCATGTCCCTTTTCTGCATTTGCCCCGGCTAGTTCACCGGTCACCTTGTCAAGGAGCATTTCTCCTACGCTCTGTGCGTACATGGATGCCGTAAGCTCACTGTGCGTTACGACTGCAGAAGTGATCACGGAGACCGCCGCAGCCATAAAGATTGCCACCAGCGCAAAGGTAACGATCATTTCTGTAAGCGTAATGCCTCTGTTGTCCTTCTTCATTCTCAAGGCTCCTTTGCTTCAAAATAATAGATCGTGCCGTTTAGTGCTTCCTGATCTGCACGCATCAGGGTTCCCTTCACATAAAAGCTGCCATCCTTTCCGGTAAAGATCAGGCTGGCATCCTCCGCCACCGTTTCGTTTTCTGTTTCTCCCAGATAAAAGGCCTTGATCAGTCTGCTGTTATTTACCAGCATATCCTTGGAATTCATCATCATTTCCGTGGACAGCTTCTGTATCTTAAAAAAACTGGTCACGAACAGCAGAAGGAGGGCAAAGGAGATCACCACCGAGACCATGGTCGTTCCACGATTATCTTTTTTCCACATGCTTCCACTCCCACTTTTCATAGTCACCACTTCCCGTCATGTTCAGCTCATACAAATCGGTAATACTGCATGCCTGATCCTTGATCTTTGCCGTTGTCTCCACCCACAGCTGCCCCGGCCGTTCCTTCCTTGCCCCCGGCGTCCAGTACATGGTAAGGGAAAGCTCCGTGATTTCTCCCACGGTGCCGCTTTCCTGTATCTGAAAGCTTCTGACCGCATTTGCCCTGCTGTGGATCTCGTCCACGTTTTCCATGTAATAGGGCCAGGCCCCGGAGGATATATTTTGTTTGACATAATGCCACAAAGAAAGCTCTGTGGTATTTTCAGCCCTTCCCTTCTCTTCTGAAACTCTGTCAGAGTAGGAATACTGCGGATCTGTCAGCATTTTTTCCACTTCTTCACTGAAAGAAACCGCCAAAATACGGCTTTGCTCTGTTGCAAGCGTCCTGCCGGAGGTTCTCGTCAAAACAGAAGCCGTCAGGAAAAGTCCCATGGAAAGTGCCATGATCACCGCCATTACGCAAACCACAACAATGGTGGTAGCCCCGGTATTTTTGCTGTCCTTATTCTGCTTTTCCTGCACCTTGAGGCTCCTTTCTATTCAATGCCATAGTATCCGATCATATAATCATTTCTATGATCTTCCTGCCTGTCGGCAATGTTCACTCTTCCGTCCCGGTTTTTCCCTGTATAGGTAAAGGCTGTGGATTTATCGCTGTACAGCACGCTGTACACCTGCCCGGTATCCGGAGAAAACTCAACGGCAATGCAGGCGTTTAAGATCTGCTTATCCAGCAGAAACTCCTCGAAGATCCCATACAGCGCCTGATAGCCTCTGCTTTCCTTATCCTGTTTTCCCTGGTATTCTCCGGCTCTGTATTTTTCATAGGATTCCTTGTTTCCAACCAGATAAAAGATGCCCGCCTCTTTCATTTCAAGGCCGTTAAGCGTCTGTGCTGCACATTCTCCTGAGGGCGCTGTAATCATAGTCAGATCAAGCTTTTCCTCTGAAGCATCCTTAAGCTCCTCCATCTGTCCCCGCACGCTGTAACCGATCAGCTTGGTCTGTGCCGCTGAAAACAGAGTCTGCGCATAGCTGTTCTGCCGCTTAAAATCTGCATAGTCCTGATAAGCAAGTACCCCTGCCACACTTAAGGACGCCAGCATAAGAAGGATCACAAAGCTGACTGCCATTTCTACTAAGGTGAAACCACAGTCCTTTTCAAGCTTTTGCTCCTTATTCTTCATAATAAGCCACCTTCATCACTTCTTCCACCGTGGTGATGCCGTTTTCCAGATAATGCAGGGCCGCCTGCTTAAGCGTCCGCATTCCCTGATTTCTGACTGCGTATTCCTTGATCTCTTCCACCGGTGCGCTTTCCGTGATCAGTCTGCGCACTTCCCTGTCGATCATCAGGATCTCATGCACGGCAACTCTTCCTCGGTAGCCCGTATGGTTGCAGGCCGGGCATCCGCAGGCCTTGCGGATCATGCGCGGCTTTTCCGTATAGGACAGAGAAATCCCCAGAAGCCTTTCTTCCTCCGGCGTGATCTCCTCTAACTTGCTGCAGTCGGTACACACTTTGCGCATCAGTCTCTGCGCCACCACTCCTACCATGGAATTGGCAATCAGATAGGGTTCCAGCCCCATATCCTTCAAACGGATGGCTGAGGATGCCGCATCATTGGTGTGCAGCGTGGAAAATACCAGATGGCCTGTCAGGGCCGCACGCACGGAAATGGCTGCGGTTTCCGAGTCTCTGGTCTCTCCTACCATGATAATATCCGGATCCTGACGAAGGAGCGCCCTTAATCCGGTTTCAAAGGTAAGTCCCGCCAAAAGATTGACCTGCATCTGATTGACCCTTGGAAGGTTCTTTTCCACAGGATCCTCTATAGTAGAAATATTCACATTACGCTTTGCCAGCTCCTCCAGGATCAGATAAAGAGTGGTCGTCTTACCGGAGCCTGTAGGCCCTGTCAGATAAATGATCCCATGAGGGGATCTGAGCATGAGAAGGAGTTTTTGATAATCCTCATCCAGCATACCGAACTGACTGCCGTTATCGATCCTTGCATTATTGGACAGCAGACGCAGAACCGCCTTTTCCCCGAATACAGTAGGAATGACCGATACACGGATATTTAAATAGCCGTCCGGCTGTCTTACCTTAAAGTGGCCGTCCTGGGGAGACCTTCTCTCTGCAATATCCAGCTCTGCCAGGATCTTGATCCTGGCAATCAAAGAATTGTGGACATTCTTTTTCAGTGTTACATAATCGACAATGGTTCCGTCAATTCTCATTCTCACACTGGTCTTATCTTCAAAGGGTTCGATATGGATATCACTGGCATTTGTGCTGTACGCACGCTGGATCAGACTGTTTAGGAGGTTGATGATGGGAGTATCATCTTCTCCTTCCTCCACTTCCATCTCTTCCACGCTTTGGTCAAGGGAACGGTTTGCCTTATCTGCTGCTTCCCTTGCAGAGATTTCCGCATAATAAAAATGAATTGCCTTTTCCAGAGGCGCCTTTTCACTTAAAAAGATCGCAAGCTCCATTCCCGTGATCTGGCGCACATCCTCCAGTCCGTAAAAATTCAGCGGATCGTTGATCACCACCTGCAGTCTGTTTCCTACAGCCGCTACTGCAAGCACACAGTATTTTTCGGCAAGCTGCCTGGGGATCCTTTCTACGGCCTCCACATCCACAGAGAGCCCGTCTACGCTGATCACCTGGCAATCCATCTTGGCTGCCATAGCCTGCAGCATCTGATTCTCCGTAATATATCCCTGTTCAATCAGCACTTCCCCCAGGCGCTTCCCCTTCTGACCCTTTTGCAGCTCTAACGCCTTTTGAAGTTCTTCCTCTGAAAGGTAGCCCTGTTCTTTTAAAACATCACCTATTTTAAGATTTTTACCGGTCATTGCTTCCATTTGCGAACCTCCATTACTGATTACACATGAATATTTCCAGACTAATGGTAAGTCTGTTTGTCTTTACTGTAACAGGCTCTCTCTTCACGGTTTCCTGCTCTGTCTCTTCCTCTGACTGTGAATCAGTATTCCTTCTGTCTGCCTCCTGCTGCTCCTGGTATTCCGCAACCGTCCACTCCGTGCTGGCGATACTGATTGACGGATAGTTTGAAGAAAGATCATCGATCAGCGCCCACAGATCTGCCTCGCTGCCCTCTGCTACACAGGTAACTCTTGCTCCATAAAGGGAAAAGACCTGTACCTGTTCTTCCTCCGGCGGCTGTCCCATGGCAGCTTCCGCTATCCCTTCTTCAGAATACTGATACCATTTTACGTTATTGGGATTTTCCAGCATGGATACCGTCAGGCTTTGCACCTTCAGGTTATGGTTCAGCATCAGGGTCGTTGCCATTCTTTCCGCATCCTGGCTTTGAAGCCTCTGATAAAAGCGTGCAAGCACACCTGCAAGCTGTTCCTTTGTTGCCTGCTCCTGCGCTACCATGTCCTCTGCTCCAAGCACCTGGTCATCAAAAACGCTTGCCTGCTCCTTTGCCTTTAAAAGCTCCTGATCCAGCTCCTTATTCTTTTTGCTTAAAGGAGAAAACACCATAAACACAAAGAGAAACGCAATGATAAAGGCGACCAGAATGCCAATCATTTTTTTATCTTTTTCTGTGACTGAAATATTCATTCCCGCCTCCTACCTTCCTGCGCCTTCTGCCATAACGCATACCACATGGATACTGTATGTTTCCTCGCCAGGCAGTTTGGTATAGCCGCTGTATTCTACCGTTTCAAACATTTCCTGTTCCTGAAGCCCTTTGATAAAGCTGCTGATACTCTTTACATCCGTCGCAGAAGCCTCAAGCGACAGCACTCCGCTGTCCCTGTTAAAGCTGCTGATCTTTGCCGATACCCCTTCTCCTGCACATTCCTGTATCTTCTGGGCTGCACCGGAGGTCAAGGTAGGATAGCTCATAAGCTTTTCCCATACCTGCCTTGCTTCCATCATTTCGCTTTCCATGCTGACAATGTTGGTATCTGCCAGTTCATAGGAGATCCGGCCGTCTACGGAATCCGGAAGCTGCATCATCCTCTGCAGCCTTTCAATCTCGGAGATCCTGTTAAAATATCCAAAGGAAAGGATGCCGGTTATGACAAGACACACCGCAAGGACTGCGGCCGCAGGCAGAACCAGCGTCATCCTGGTCTTCTTTTTCCTGTTTTTCTCGCTGTTTTTCTTTAACTGAAGGATAAAATCAAGATTTTTCTCCTTCTTTCCATTTCCCTCCAGGGGATACACAAAATCCGATAATCCGGTGCTTCTGGATCTCTTCTTCACACGAAGCTTTTCCTCTTTGTAGATCTTGGGGAAAATCTGCTGATTAAATCCGCCGTTTTCTTCGATCACGGTCTTTAAGCCCGCCTGGTTCTGCCCGCACAGATAAAGCGTGCTGATCGGATCCTCCACATGCTGCGAGGTTGCGAACTGCAAAAGGCGGTCTACAACCGCTCCCGCTTCCTTGGCTAAGAGGTCAGAATCATCCTCTGAGAAGATCCGGTTCCTCTGGGAGTACAGGTAGATCCCCTTTACAAACAGGATACTGATGATCTCCTGTCCGTCCAGGATCTGGACAACACAGTTTTTCTTCTGGATGTCAGGGGACGCCATAAATCTTTTTACAAAAACGGAAAGCGCCGGTTCTACAGAAGTGATCTCCACTCCCGCCTGCTCAAACAAAACAAGGTAATGCTCTAAAAAGCCTCTTTCCGCAGAAACAGCAAGAATTCTCTGCATTTTCCCGCCGGGCAGCACCTCCAGAACATGATAGGCAAACACAGTCTGCTCCGTTCTGCTGTCAGCAAATTCCCTTTCGATCATCCTGCGCAGTTCCTGTCCGGAAACTCTTGGCAGCTCTAATACCCTGCTGTTTAACTGTGTACTGTTTACCACCAGGGTACATTCCTTCCTTGGAAGCTTATTTCTGCTGAAAAAATTCTTAATAAAGGGCAGAAATACCTCCTCATCCGTTACGATCCCGTTGATGATGCTTCCCTCCGGAGCAAGCTCCTGACAAATCAGAGCCGTGTTTTTGTCCTTCATTTCAACGGCCTGTACCAGACGGTTTGATAGATACAATATCAAAGCAATTCCCCCACCTTTCTTTAATAGTATGACATTGCCCCAATCGTTGAATAAGACTGATAGATCGGCAGCATAACTGCGATCATGATAAATCCGATCAAAAATGCCATTAAAATAATAAGCGCCGGTTCCAGATAGCTGATCAGCCGATTGATCGCCATCCCGGATTCATAGTCAAAGGAATCTGCCATAGAATCCAGCATCTGAACCAGATCACCGCTTTCCTCTCCCACTCTGACTACGGAAGGAAGCTTTTTGCGGAAGCCCTGAATGCTTTCCAGCGCTTCGCTTAAGGGACGTCCATTTCTGATCATGGCGATGGCCTCATCAAACTGTCCCTCTATGTAACTGTTTCCGATGGTTTTTCTTGAGATCTGCATCGCTGTAATGATCGGAATTCCCGAACTGTATAAAGAACTGAGATTTCTGGCAAACCGTGCAGTATAGATCACCATAAGAAGGTTGCCCACAAGAGGCAGCTTAAGCTTTCCCTTGTCGATCCACTGCCTTACGGCCGGCATTTTGCCAAGGATCACGATCACCACTGCCAGAACTGCCAGAATGGCCAGGATCCACTTCCAGTGCATTCCCACAAAGCTGCTGATGCCAAAGAGAACTCTTGTAGGCCCCGGCAGTGTGTCCAGACTGTCAAACAGATCCGTAAGCTGCGGCAAGATAAAGGCTATAATAAACACGAGCACTGCAAATACAAGCACTGCCAAAATCCTGGGATAAATCGTAGCCCCCCTGACCTTAACCCCAAGCTGATGTTCCTTTTCATAATGAACCGCAAGTCTTTTTGCTGTTTCTGCCAGCCTGCCGCTTGTCTCTGCAGCGCGGTACATATTGATCATTAAGAGCGGGAAGGCTCCGTTTTGCTGCTCCATGGCATCCGACACCGCTTCTCCCTGTCTTACCAGCTTCAGCACCGCCGTCAGGATCGTCCGCTCCTTAGGTTTTCTGGTTTCCTCCTGGGAAAGGATGGTCAGCGCCCTGACAAGCGTTACTCCCGCCCCTAACATATCTCCCAGCTCACGATTAAACTCGGAAAGCATCAAAAGCGGCAGCTGTCTGTTGCTTATCCCCTCAGTTTCATTTTCCGTACTGACCAGGAACTGATCCTTTTCCTTTAATTTGCGGTAAAGATCATCCTCATCCACGGCGCTTTGTATGCCGCTTATGATATTCCCCTGTTTATCCCTGGCCTGATACCTGAATTTTGCCATTTTTCTTCCTCCAAGAAATGCCCCGGAAATAAATACAGATTAGCGGTGCCAATGGCACCGCTAATATCCCTGCAAATTCCATTCCTGCTTATTGAACAACTGTCCAGATTCCGTCTGCCAGAGTTACTGTCGCCCCCTCATACTGAACCGTAATTCCCGTAATCGTAAAATACCCGTGATTGGAAGCCGAGCCGCTTCCCCCAAGCGTATCGCTTTCAAATACCACATCTGTGATCACTGCATCCTCCGCATCTGCCATTCTGAGGATCCTCTCCTTGTCTGCTTCGGAAAGGTTATGGTTTGCGCCGGACGCTGTTCCGTCCCATGCAGCATACTTTTCTGATTCAATGGCCTGTGCGGACATATACACGCTTCTTGCACTCAGCACAAACTGTTTTCCCTTCGCCTCATCGATCCAGCCAAGCAGTCCGGGAATCAAAATTGCTGCCAGAACTGTCAGGATCACCATGACCACAATCATTTCTACCAGAGTAAATCCCTTGTTGTCTTTCCCATCCTCTGCTCTTTTGGTATGTAAGATCAACTTGTCCATTCTTCCCCCCACACTTCCCGCATTATGCGATATAGATTTATTTTATCGTCTTTTGACTGCCTAGTCAATGTCAGATGCAACACTTTTTAGCTGATAAAGATTAAACCAGTATCTCTCCACCATAGCCTCCGAGATCTGCTGCGCTGTAATCTGTTCCTGTTCCCATTTTTCTATGATCTCATCCCTGGCATTTCCGCTTCCCAAAAACCACACCGTTTTTCCTGTTTCCAGCAGCTTTTGTAACCTGCGGATCCCCTCTTCGTCTGAAAACTCTTCCTCCACAAGGCTGTGATCCTGAGGGTACATTTCGGTGATCAACTTTTCCGTGCTCTCATACCACAGGTAGCTGTCATTTCCCAGATAATAAGAAATCACTGCCTGAAGCTGTCCGAAGTTGAAGATCAGAATGTCTTCCGTCCCGATTTCTTCAAGGACTGCGGAAGCCTTTTCCATCTGCGTCCGCTTCCACATCTCATCTCCGTAAAACGCCCTGTAATTTCTCACTCCCAGGCTGAATACCAAAAGGGATAACACCAAGAGGGCACGGTCCCCTTTCAGCTGTTTTCCCGCACAAACGGCAAACACCAGCCAAAATGCGCCCGCTGCGGGCAGCATGTACCGATACACAAAGATAGGCCTGATCAAAACGGAGGCCAGAAAGCCAAATACAATCGTTGACGCAAGGCAGCCCAGCGCTCCAAATAAAAAGCCCATTTCCTCTCTGTTTCTTTCCCCCTTTTCCTGTTTCAGGTAAGAAAAGATCTGTGCCAGAAGCAGGCCGCCGTACAGAAGGATCAGAAAAAGCGCTGTGGCCAGGTTTTCCTTTTCCCCGCCAAGCTGCGGCATAAACAAAAATTTCACACAGCCTAAAAGGGTTCTGAAGGATACCGGTTCAATCCAGTAATTTGCGCTCACCGCTTTGACCTGTCCGGTGACTGCAAGGAAAAGCCATGGGGCAAAAGAAGCGGCGCAGATCATCCCGCTCAGCAGGATCTTCTTCCATGCCTTTTTCTTAAAAAGAGCGGTCAGCAGATACAGATAAACCGCCGCTGCGGCCACACAGGCAAAATAGTGGGTATAGCAGGCAGCCACGGCATAAAGGGTTAAAAGGATCCAGTTCCTTTTCTTTGGCTGTTCCTGCCCGGAATATTCCAGTATAAGCTCATATCCGTGGAGCATAAGCGCCGTCACAAAGAACATGGCAAAGCCATACATCCTTACTTCTACCATATATCCCGGCAGCCCGGGCATTGCTGAAAGAAAAAAGCAAAAGAGCCCTGCCGTCAGCATTCCAAAGCGCTTTCTGACAAGCGTCATCCCATAAAGGTCACACAGCAAAAAAGGAAGCACTGATACCAGCTTGGCTGCCGCCACCGGCTGAATGCTTCCTGAAAAAGCCCCCGTAATGTCCACAAAGAGCTTTACGATCATATAATAAAGGGGTGGATGCACATCCCTTGCCGTAATCGAAATCAGCTTACCAAGGGGCTGATCTGCCAGCCCCATGGTAAACAGTTCATCATACCAGATATCACTGCTAAAGCAAAGGAAAACAGAAACAGCCTGCAGGAAAATCGCAGTCAGGAAAAAAACAATTCCTATGATCTCATTCACTCTTCGTTTCTGCTTCATTTATGGCTCCTTTGCATGTTTCTTTTTTATTTCTTTTCCTCGGTCAATTCTTCTTTTCTGATTGCCTTGGTTTCAATTTCCTCTGTGATCTGAGCAATGAATTCCGAAAGAGGCTTCACTCCCTCATCTCCGGCGAAACGGCTTCTGACCGAAACTGTTCCGTCCGCTTCCTCCTGCTGTCCGATCACAAGCATGTAAGGAAGTCTGTCCATTCTGGCCTCCCTGATCTTAAAGCCGATCTTCTCAGAACGGTTATCTACCGTCACATCCACACCGGCCTTAGCCAGCTCCTTTCTTACCTTTTCCGCATATTCCTCATACTTCTCAGAAATCGGAAGGATACGAACCTGCTCAGGGCACATCCAGGTAGGGAACTTTCCTGCATAGTGTTCGATCAGCCATGCCAGTGTTCTCTCATAGCAGCCAAGGGAGGTTCTGTGGATGATATACGGCCGAACCTTATCCCCGTTCTGATCGATGTAGTACATGTCAAAGTTTTCTGCGATCGCACAGTCAAGCTGAACCGTACACATGGTATCTTCTTTTCCATAAACATTCTTTGCCTGTGTATCGATCTTAGGGCCGTAAAATGCCGCTTCTCCCTCTGCTTCCACGAACGGAAGGTTTTCCTCGATAAGTACCTGTCTTAAGGCGTCCTGTGTTTTCTCCCAGTACTCGTCATCTCCCAGGTATTTCTTCTTGTTATTGGGATCCCACTTGGAAAGACGGAAGGTAACATCATCCTGCAGTCCCAGCGTTTTCAGGATATAAAGGGTCAGATGCAGGCAGTTTCTGATCTCCTCCTCTGCCTGATCCGGTCTGATCACGTTATGGGCCTCTGTAATGGTAAACTGACGTACTCTTGTCAGGCCGTGCATTTCACCGGAATCCTCTGCCCGGAACAGAGTGGAGGTCTCACTCATACGGTAAGGCAGATCCCTGTAAGACTTCTGGGTATTTTTGTACACATAATACTGGAACGGGCAGGTCATAGGACGCAGTGCAAACACTTCTTTGTCCTTTTCTTCATCGCCCAGCACAAACATACCGTCCTTATAATGATCCCAGTGTCCTGAAATTTTGTACAGGTCGCTCTTGGCCATAAGGGGCGTTCTGGTACGCACATATCCCCACTCTTTATCCTCCAGATCCTCGATCCAGCGCTGCAGCTTCATGATCATTTTGGTTCCCTTGGGCGTGAAAAGAGGAAGTCCCTGTCCGATCACATCTACCGTGGTGAACAGTTCCATTTCACGTCCCAGCTTATTGTGGTCTCTTCTCTTGGCATCTTCCAGCTGCTCCAGATACTCTGCCAGTTCTTCCTTCTTATTGAAGGCCGTACCGTATATTCTCTGAAGGCGGGCTTTTTCTGCATCTCCTCTCCAGTAAGCCATGGAAGAGGATGTGAGCTTAAATGCCTTGATCCCCTTTGTGCTCATCAGATGAGGGCCTGCACACAGATCTACAAATCCGCCCTGGTCATAGAAGGAAATTTCAGCCCCTTCCGGCAGATCCTCAATCAGCTCTACCTTATAAGGCTCGTTCTTATCCTTCATAAACTGAATTGCCTCTTCTCTTTTCAAGGTAAATCTCTTCAGTTCATGTCCTTCCTTGATGATTTTCTTCATCTCTGCTTCAATTTTATCAAGCTCATCCCTAGAAAAGGGTTCGTGCTCAAAATCATAGTAAAAGCCCGTATCAATGGAGGGGCCGATGGCAAGCTTTGCTTCCGGGAACAGGCGCTTTACAGCTTCTGCCATAACATGGGAGCAGGTATGTCTGATGGTGCGGAGTCCATCCGGGTCAGAAGCCGTCAGAATATTCAGGCTGCAATCCTGATCCACAACCGTTCTTAAATCTACCACCTTGCCGTCTACCTGTCCTGCACAGGCCACTCTGGCAAGTCCTTCGCTTAAATCCTGTGCAATTTCATATACGCTTTTTGCACTCTCATATTCCTTTACGGAACCATCCTTTAATGTGATCTTCATTGTTCTTTCTTCCTTCCTTTTCCGTCTTTCTTATTCTGCGCAGTCTGGCTGCTCGCCCTCTAAGGCTTCCTTGGTATAATTTCCGCTGCCATTTCCATTATGGCTGCCAACCGTCATATTTTTTCTGGGAGATGTGAGCATACCATAAACAATTCCTCCCAGAATGCAGACAGCAATCGTCAGTAAAAACTCCCGCTTGCTCATTACCACACTGTCCTCCAGTGTTTCCTTCCATGCTTCCCATTTTTCTTTCATCTCTTTCCTCCATTTCCCGCATTCAGGCAGGTTTTTGGTGTTGACCTTTACAATAAAAAATCCATGCATGATCTTCATCATGCATGGACGTAAAGTACGCGGTTCCACCCTGCTTGCCTTCTGCGCCTGCGACGACTTATGAAAGCCACTCAAATTTCCTGTAACGTAGGAATACGGACCTGATTGGGGCCACTCCGAGTTAGTTTTCAGATGTTTCCCGCAAGAACATTTCCAGCACAGGCACCGCCTGATGTTCCTCTCTGCTACCTTCCGCATCCTACTCTTCTCATCAACGTGTTATCTTATCTGCCATTATCATATGACACTTTTTTCATTCTGTAAAGGGGGAATTTAACTGTTTTTTATTTCCTGCCGCAGCACTTCTTATACTTCTTGCCGCTTCCGCAGGGACAGGGATCATTGGGATATACTTTGGCGGGCTTTCTGATCGTAGTGGAAAGCTTCTGCTCCCTGTATAACTCCTTGCGCTTTTCCTCGTCAAAGATCTCTTCCCACTCCGGAAGCTCATAAAGCCAGTCTGCTCCTGCCGCTACCATGTTCTTATAAAGAAGCTCCTTATCGAACAGAAGGCTGACCTGTGTGTCTTCCTCCATCTCTTCAATGGGGTTAGGTGTTTTCAGGCTGTCATTAATGCCATCTAAGAAGCCGGTCATTGTCATAATGTCAATGTTATATTTTTCAGCAAGCTCCTTTACCGTTCCCTTTACTTCTTCATCCGGATTTTTAAGAAGCTCTGCATAGATGTCCTTTTCCTTCTGAAAGTAATCTGCCCACAGTCTCTGCAGATCGCCCTTGTTTGCCGTTTCTGAATAGGCCTTATCGCGCCACTTTTTAAGCAATGCCATAATTGTTCCTCCTTACCCGCAAAAGCGGATACTTTCTAATCAATATCTTTTGCTATTATAGCCTATATTTCAAAAATTGTAAATTTTTTTCTTTTTCCTGTATAAGCTTTTAAAAACCGGGTCATAATAAGACTAGTCATTGGAACCCCCTCCTTTGACATTGTGGGAAACCACAAAGCAAAAGATAAGTGAATACTTATCCTCCCCTAACACCCCTGCAAATGCAAAGGCGCATTTGCGGGGGTGATTTTCATTGTAACTTTTTCCAAAACATGTTATAATATTTACAATTTATTTTTATGGAAAGTTGAGGTAGTCACCATTGGTTATACGTCAATCTGCAGAAGATTACTTGGAAACAATCCTTGTTTTACATACCAGGCTCGGCAATGTCCGTTCCATTGATATTGCACAGGAGCTGTCCGTCACTAAACCCAGCGTAAGCGTGGCCATGAAAAATCTCAGGACCAACGGTTACATTCTGGTAGATGACCTGGGATATATTACCCTGACCGATAAAGGAAAAGAAATTGCTGACAAGATCTACGAACGACACACACTGCTTACCGGCTGGCTCACTTCCCTTGGGGTCGACCCCGAGATCGCCGCAGAGGATGCCTGTCGGATCGAACATGTTATCAGTCCCGAAAGTTTTTCAGCCATCAAAAAGCATGTGGCTCATAAGAAATAAAAAAAAAGAACATCACATGTGTGGTGTTCTTTTTATTTTTGTTTTATCTGAAACAGTCATTTCTGACACTGTCTGTATTCTATCTCATGCATTAATCCTGCACATTCCTGTCCCGCACAGGGTTCCACCATAACGCTGCTGACCTTTTGATCCGCTACATAACCGCAGGTCTTAAGCCCTGCAAGAATGACTGCATACCAGTTCTGTGCCGACAGATGGCAGACTGTATTGTCATCCAGTTCAATGGTGCAGGCGTTTTCTTTTCCACAGTCCATACCACAGGAAATCTTATACATATTTTTGCGGCTGATGGCACCAATTTCCTCCAGCAGATTTACCATCCGGTAAACCGTTGCCGCCCCAAGTCCCGGATCGATCTCCATGGCCTTATAATAAATTTCTTTGCAGCAGGCGCAGTCCTCTTCCAGGATCACATCCAGAAGCATCTGCCTTTGTTTGGTAATACGGCAGCCTCTGTCTTTTAACCGCTGAAGAACGATCTCCTTCTGCATTTTTGTTCTGTGATAATTTGCAATTTCCCTATTTCTTTTCTCCTGACTCATTAGTGGCAACGTCCTCCACAATGACTGCAATCTCCTCCGCACTGCAATGACTTTCCGTTTTTCTTATCTCGAACCATGCTGCGTATCACAAGCGCAACCACCAGTAACAGAATAGCACCGACTATTATTGTTCCCATCTCTACTGCTCCTCTCTATCCTGCTTTTTTTACAGGGCCTGCACAGTATCCTGCGCAGACCCCATTTCATTTTGATCTAATTTATTTTGCACCTGCAGTCTTTACATCTACCTTTAAGGTTGTATCTTCCTTATACGGTCTGAATAACAGATACAGGAAACCGACTGCCAATAAAATGGCAACTACTGTTCCAATTCCAAATGCACCTGTTGTGATCAGGCTACCGATCTGGTAAATGCACAGGGCAACCACATAAGCAAGACCGCACTGATAACCGATTGCAAACCAGAACCACTTTGCATTGTTCATTTCACGCTTGATTGCGCCCATGGCTGCAAAGCAAGGTGCGCACAGAAGGTTGAATACCAGGAAGCCATATGCTGCAACGGGTGTCATAACTGATGCAAGATTTCCCCAGATTTCTGCACCATCTTCTGCTACTTCTGCGAAACCAAAGAGCAGACCAAAGGTTGCTACTACGTTTTCCTTTGCGATCAAACCGGAAACTGCTGCAACAGCCATCTTCCAGCCTTCTCCTGCCTGTGTCCAGCCAAGAGGAATGAAGATCCACTGAATTGCTTTACCAATACCTGCAAGGATACTGTCATTTAACTGTTCTGCCTCAAGCATTCCGAAGGAGCCTTCTACCCAGCCAAAGCTCATTAAGAACCAAAGGACAATGGTGGATAACAGGATGATGGTACCAGCCTTCTTAATAAAGGACCAGCCTCTCTCCCACATGCTTCTGAGTACGTTGATTACGGTAGGCATATGATATGCAGGAAGCTCCATAACGAAGGGAGCGGGATCTCCTGCAAACATCTTTGTTTTCTTTAAGATAATACCGGAGCAGATGATTGCTGCCACACCTACGAAGTAAGCGCTCCATGATACCCAGCCCGCATTGTCAAAGAATGCACCTGCGATCAGTGCAATGATCGGAAGCTTCGCACCACAGGGAACAAAGGTGGTGGTCATGATGGTCATCTTACGGTCTCTGTCGTTTTCAATGGTTCTTGATGCCATAATACCGGGAACGCCGCAGCCGGAACCGATCAACATGGGGATAAAGGACTTTCCGGAAAGACCGAACTTACGGAAGATACGATCCATGATGAAGGCAACACGGGCCATGTATCCACAGGACTCCAGAACTGCCAGGAACAGGAACAGTACCAGCATCTGAGGTACAAATCCAAGGACTGCACCAACACCGGAGATAATACCGTCAACGATCAGGCCGGTAAGCCAGTCTGCACAGCCAATTCCTTCAAAAAGGCTCTGTGCCCCGGGAACGATCCATTCACCAAACAGGGTATCGTTGGTCCAGTCTGTCAGGAATGCTCCTACGGTAGTAACAGATACATAATAAACAAGCCACATTACCAAAGCAAAAATGGGAAGCGCTGCGAAACGGTTTGTTACGATCTTATCGATCTTATCGGAAACCGTAAGCTTTTCCTTTGAATTTGCTTTCTTTACACATTCTCCGATAATGGAGGAAATGTAAACATATCTTTCATTGGTGATAATACTTTCTGTATCATCATCAAATGCCTCTTCCATCTGCTTAATCTCAGCGGATACATCCGGAACGGACTTCATCTGATCCTTTATCTTATCGTCCTTCTCCAAAAGCTTGATTGCGAAGAAACGCTTCTGATCCTCAGGAACGGTGCTTCCAAGCTTTGCCTCTACTGCGGAAATGATTTCCTCTGCCTTTGCGGAGAACTCATGTACCGGCGCCATGGTGGTCTTCTTCTGTGCAAGCGCTACTGCCTTGTTTGCTGCCTCCTGGATACCGGTTCCCTTTAATGCGGAAATCTCAACCACTTCACAGCCGAGCTTCTTGCTGAGCTTATCCAGATAAATCTTATCTCCGCTCTTTGCTACCAGGTCTGCCATGTTGACTGCCATGATCACAGGAATGCCAAGCTCCATGATCTGTGTAGACAGATACAGGTTTCTTTCAATGTTGGTACCGTCTACGATATTGATGATCGCATCCGGTCTTTCAGAAATCAGGTAATTTCTGGCTACCACTTCCTCCAGTGTATAGGGGGAAAGGGAATAAATACCAGGTAAGTCCATGATAACGACATCCTTATGTCCTTTGAGCTTACCTTCCTTCTTTTCTACTGTAACTCCGGGCCAGTTACCTACGAACTGGTTGGATCCGGTCAGTGCATTAAATAATGTTGTCTTACCACTATTGGGGTTACCTGCAAGTGCAATTTTAACTGACATCTTTTTCCTCTTTCTGCGCTGCTTGATTTCCTATTGCTTTCCTTTGTGGATCCAGCGCTGCCACAAATTCTTTTATGTATCTTTGTTAGCAATGGCTAACTCATTGTCAAAAAAAATTATTCTACAACGATCATTTCTGCATCCGCTTTTCTCAGTGAAAGCTCATAGCCTCTTACGGTAACTTCCACAGGATCTCCTAAGGGTGCAACCTTTCTTACATAAATCTCAACCCCTTTGGTGATTCCCATGTCCATGATCCTTCTTTTGACAGGTCCTTCACCGTTTAACTTCTGTACCTTTACGGTCTGTCCGCAGGCAACTTCTTTCAAAGTCTTCATTTCACTTCTTCCCTTCCTTCATGATTATTCTTTCTGCATTTCGGATTTGACAACACCTAGACAAAAATCTTGTTTGCCATATCCTTTCCTATGGCAACCCTGGAATCCTTTACGTTAACGATCAGGTTTCCGCTGGCCCGGGAAACCACCGTTACCACTCCGCCTACAACGAATCCAAGATTTTCCAGAAATTGTCTGGTTTCTTCTTTTCCGCCAACCTTTTTAATGGTGTTGGCCTCTCCGCTCTGGGCCATTGTCAATGGCATCATCTCATCCCTTCTTTCGTTTTTAATTGATAACTGTTTTCATTTTCAGTAGTTAGTATATTCTAACCTTTTTCCATTGTCAATCCTTCTTTTTCAATTTTTTTCATTTTGTTAGACTTTTCTAACTGTCAGGTTTAAAACCCTGTTTTTCTTGTGCAATCCTTGCTATTTTCTCCGGGAATTCCCTGCATAAAAAGCCGGATAAAACATCAGGTTCTTCCTGACGTCTTATCCGGCCTGTCATCTTGTATCATGCTTATTCTTCTATGAAAAAATATAATCTCATTACGGAAGGACCTTCTGATCAAAGTTTTTTAATAATTCCAAAAAGCTTTCAAAGGGAACCGGCTTACCGAAATAATAGCCCTGGATATAATCCGGCTGCACCTTGCAGATCTTTTGAAGCTCCTCCTTGGTTTCAATTCCTTCCACGCAAAGCTTGATGTCACTGTCATGAACCATATCCGACATATGCTGCAGCAGATTATGTTCAAAGGTATTCTGCAGTGCCAGCATGGTAAAGGATCTGTCGATCTTTATGGTATTTAAGTTCAAGTTATAAAGATAATGGAAGTTGGAATAGCCTGTCCCAAAATCATCCAGCGCCAGCGGAATTCCCCGTTCCTTCAGTCCGTTGCAGAACCGGATCAGATAGGCGTTGGACTCCAAAAAGCCGCTCTCCGTCAGTTCGATCACAATCCCATCTGCTCCCAGCTTATGCCTGTCAAGCCCCTTTACGATTTCCTCAAGGACATTGCTCTTTAATACCTGGATATAGGAAATATTCACATTAACCCGGAATTCCGGAACAAATTCCCTGCATTTTTTGCAGGTAGCCATAGCCTGGTTCAGTACCCATTTTCCTACCGGAATGATCAGTCCGCTTTCCTCCAGCAAAGGAATAAATTCTACAGGAGAGATCATGGTTCCGTCCTCTGTCCGAAATCTGAGAAGGGTTTCTGCACTGAGAAGCTTTCCTGCCTTCATATCCACGATGGGCTGGAAATAGGTTTCAAACCCTGCGAAATCATGGTTTACTGACCAGAGCATCAAAGAGGACAGTACCTTTTTGTGAAGAAACGCTTCATAGTCCTTCCTCTGATACAGGTAATATCTGTTCTTCCCTGTGCTTTTGGCCTGGCTCAGCGCAAACTCTGATAATTTCATCAGATTATGATAGTCCTTTCCCTGGATCTGGGAAAACTCCAGGATCCCCGCTGAGATCGTAAAGAAAACCTCGTAGCCTTCCTGCTCTAAGAACTTCCGCAAACCTTCCTGTATCTTATGATAGAGCTTCACTGCTTTGGAAGCATCCCTGTCGTGCAAATCCACGATCATATATTCATCTGCCACTACACGAAATAATTTCTGGCCATCCTTTAACACGGAGGTGATGCATTCTGCCACCTTCCGCAGAATACTGTCTCCATATTCCATGCCCTTATTTTCGTTTATTTCCTTAAAATTATCAATCCCAAGCCGGAGCATGAAGCCCCCCTGCTGCTTTTCAGGCAGTGCCTCCAGTTCCTTTTGGAGTCCGCTTTCCCGTAAAAGTCCGCTGACATTATCCGCTTTCTGCATCATTCCGATTTCGTTGATACATCCAATGAGAAAAAGCGGCGTTCCATCTTCATCATCAATCACTCTTCCCCTGCAGTTGATCCAGATGGGCTTGCCGTCTTTGCCTACCCAGCGGTACTGCAGGTTATGAAATTTCTTCCCATGCAGCAGAATCTGTTCCATATCCTCTGCCAAAATCTGATAGTCCTCTGGAAAGGTCACCTGCTTCAGCGCCGCTCCCACCTGGTGTACTTCCCCTTTTGGAAGTCCGAATCGTTCCGATGCGCTTGGCGAAATGAAATAAGAATCCCCCTTCATATCATACAAATAAAGATAATCATCCATACAGGGTGCGATCATCTCAATCCATTTCTGCATCTGTTTCACTGAAACCTTTTTTATTGCATCTTCCATAGCTTTTCCCTCATTCTTTCCGGGCAGCTTTCTTCTTTTTCCTTTGTGCTTTTAAATTGTAACACATTATTTGGCAAAAATGTATATTTTTTCAAAATTTATTTATTCTCTTTGCCGATTTTCGATAATTAACGTGATTTCCAGTTTCATTTTTTCTCATTTCGTGATAGTATTACTATCACAATCATACTTATTCAGAAGAATTTGAAGAAACGGAGGACGGAAATGAAAGAGCAATCCGAAAAGAAGCCGGGAGTCAGACAGGCATCCATGGAGCAGAAGCGAAATACTATCCTGAAAAGCGCCTGCTGCCTCTTTACCCAAAACGGCATTGACGCTACCAGCATGGAAGATATTTCCACCCATGCCGGGATCGGTTCTGCAACCCTGTACCGCTACTATCCCACCAAACAGCTCCTTGCATGCGCCTGTGCGCTTTCCTACTGGCAGGAGCTTCAGGAACAGTACCTGCCCCTTTTTGAGACTTCCGCCTATCAGCAAAGCTCCGGCCTATGCCAGCTTGCCCGGATCCTTGATCTGTTTCCGGTGTTATATGAGCAGCACCGGGGATTTTTAAGCTTTCTGATGGATTTCGACTGTTTTCTCAAATCCTCCTCTCCGCCTGCCACCCTTCTTGCCGATTACGAAGGTCTTATTTTCTCCTTAAAGGATGTGGCGGTCTCTGCGATCCTGCACGGAATGGAAGACGGCACCATAAGAAGCAGTGGAAATGCGGAAGAACTCTATTTTACCATCTTCCATTGTATGCTCAGCACTACGCAGAAGCTGGCCCTTCAGGGAAATCTGCTTCCCATGGATGGATTGGTTGACGGCAAACGGCAGCTTACTCTTTTAATTACCACACTTATAAACGGACTCAAAAATGGAAAGGAATAAAACTATGACAGGTGAAAAACAAGTAAAAGAAATTACCACTTCCAAAATCTGGCTTTTTGCCATCGGACAGCTTGGCTGGTCCCTTCTCTCCGGTCTGATTTCCAACTGGCTGGTCTACTTTTATCAGCCGGATCTGACTGCTCAGGAAGCCGGTCAGACACTGTTTATCCCACAGGGGCTTGCAGTTCTTGGCATTGCCACCATCATTGGTGCGATCACCGCTTTTGCCCGGGTCTTCGACGCCTTTACGGATCCCCTGATCGCCTCCTTATCCGATCGGTGCCGCTCTAAGTCGGGCCGCCGGATCCCTTTTCTAAAATGGTCGGCCCTTCCCCTTTCCCTTTGTACCTTTCTGGTGTTTACCTCCCCGGTAAACAAGGTGAGCTGGCTGAATGCAGCCTTCCTCTTTCTGATGCTCCTTGGCTATTACCTGGCAATCACAGCCTACTGTACTCCTTACACTGCCCTGATCCCGGAGCTTGGCCATGACCAGAAGCAGCGCATGGACATTTCTACTGTGATTTCCTTTACCTTTATCGCCGGAACTGCAGTTGCCTATGCGGCCCCTGTGGTCTGGGGACTTTATGAACCCTCTATGGGCAGGGTTCCCGCTATGCGGCTGACCTTTTTCCTGTTTTGCCTTCTTGCTCTTTTCTGCCTTCTTGTTCCGGTCTTTGCCATAAAGGAGACCGATTATGTAAAGGCATCCCCCTCAGAGGGCACAGCTTTTTCTTCTCTGCTGAAAACCTTCCGCAACAGGGATTTCAGGAAATTTGTATGCTCTGACATCAGCTACTGGATCGCCATTACCATGTTCCAGACGGGCCTTCCCTTTTTTGTCACCAGTCTGCTTGCCCTAAACGAAGGCATGACGACCGTTTATTTTGTTTCCATGACGGCCCTGTCCCTTTTGTTCTACATGCCCATCAACCGTTTCGCCCTAAAGATCGGCAAAAAGAAATGTATTCTGACCGGTTTTGTTTTCTTTTCTGCCGCATACCTTTATACCGGCTTTTTAGGCAATATCCCGTTTCTTCCACCGGTTTTTCAGGGAGCCGTTTTAGTCCTTCTGGCTGCCTTTCCCATGGCCATCTTCGGTATTCTGCCCCAGGCCGTTGTTGCTGACATTTCCCAGGGCGACGCCATCCTCACCGGGGAAAACCGGGAGGGAATGTTTTACGCTGCCAGAACCTTTGCCTTTAAACTTGGCCAAAGCGTATCCATGCTGCTTTTTACCGCCATCTCTACCTTCGGCGCTGCAAGCGGCACCGGCTACAGAATGGTTGCTTTCCTTTCCGCCCTGTTCTGCATTTTAGGCGGGATCCTGTTCCTCTTTTATAACGAACAGAAGATCGTTGCCCTGATCCGAAAAAATTAACCTATGGAGGTAAGGCTTTCTATGAAACAACAAAGCATTCTTGCAGACAAAGATTTCTGTAAAACCATGGATACAGATGTTCTCCCCTTTCTGGAACAGATTGGCTTTCAGGGCTATCTTTCCCTGAAGGACGGCGCCTATAAGCAGCGCCCTCTTTCCGCCTGTAAAGACCGCTATCTCACACGGCCCAATTGTCTCTACTACGAAGCCTACCTTCCCAAGCGCCCTATAGGCGCCGTGGTGATCAGCCATGGCTTTAGTGAAAGCATTGAAAAATACAAGGAGGTCATCTTCTACTTTGCCGCCTCAGGGTATCAGGTTTACCTTGCCGATCACCCTGGGCATGGCCGTTCCCTCCGCTATACCGACCATCCCTGCATGGTCCATATCGATCATTTTGAGAGCTACACACGGGCGCTTCACGATTTTGTGACAAAGGTTGTGATCCCCTCTGCCGGCTCCCTTCCCCTGTTCCTCTATGGTCATTCCATGGGAGGCTGCATAGCCGCCTCCTATCTTGAGACCTACCCCAAAGTTTTTCGCGGCGCCGTTCTTTCCTCTCCCATGCTCGGGATCAACATGGGGCCATTTCCGGAACCCTGTGCGCACGCCCTTGGGTTTCTCATGACCAAAACAGGAAACGGCAGCCGCTATGCCCCCGGTCAAAAGGCTTTCTGCAAGGGAGAACGGTTTGAAGATTCCTGTTCCTCCTGCTTTGAGCGTTTTCACTATTATCATGAAAAAAGAGAACGCATTCCTCTTCTTCAGACCAGCGGTTCCAGCTATGCATGGGCCTATGAGTCCCTTTGCGCCTGCCGGAAAATCCTGAAAAAAGGGAACTGTGAAAAAATCACAGTCCCCCTGCTTGTATTTCGTTCTGCTTCTGACAGCCTGGTAAAGCCATCCGCCATAAGCCGCTTTGTCTCTAAGGTTCCATCTGCCCGGCTCATTACCATATCAGGAAGCCGCCATGAGATCTATAACAGCCCTTCCTGTGTTTTGGAACCCTATTACCGGGAAATCTTTACCTTTTTAGGCAATATCAAAGACTGACCGGCAAAGAATATTCTGGGCGTCTCCCTCTAAAATGTCAACCGTATATTCTCCTGCCTCCATGTCAAAGAAGTTATCCGAAAGCCGCAGATCCCCATCTGCGCCGATCAGCTCCACATTCTTTGCGTAGGCCCTGGATCTGACAACCAGCTTTTTGTCCTGCTTTTCCACGGAAAGCTCAGGATCCTGAAACAGATAATGCTTGGGCGGCGTAAACAGACAGGTATTTCTGGATACTACCTTTTGATCCACCTCAAAGAGATATTCTAAATGGATCTCTCTTTCTTCATACTGTCTGAAATCAAGCTCTGTAAGCCACACGCCGGAAAGCGCCGGAACAGTGATCTCCCTGCTGCCGCTTTCTATCACAGAGCTGTCCGGTCTGCGGAGGAACCACTTCACCGTGCCACTTACAGGCTCCATTTGTTCATTTGCCACATGCAGCTTTGCACCAAGGCTGATGGGTGCCGGCTGTGCAATACAATACGGTCTTTCGCTAAGCTCCCCGATTTCCTCGCAGGAGATCATAACCGGAGCAAACATTCTCTTTTCCGCATAATGCAGCGCTTTCCATCTGCCATAATAATCAATGCTCGCCCAGGACGCCACAGGCCAGATATCGTTCAGCTGCCATACCACTGCTCCCATGCATCTTCCCCTGAAGCGCCGGAAGTGCTCTACTCCATATCTGATAGCGTCCGCCTGCAGCAGCTGGGATGCGTAAAGCAGCATGTCAAAGCTTTTAGGATACAGATAGGTTGCAGAAAGATAATCCAGGATCTTCCCATTTGCAGCCCGGTTCCTCTGATGCATTTCCATCACTCTTGAAAAGATATTGCGGTCTTTTTCTTCCGTAAAGGTCTCTACTGTTTTCAGGCAGGGGAAGGACTGGAACCCAAATTCTGAAAGGTAACGGAAGCGGTACTTCCGATATTCCGTAAAGGGCTTGTTTCCATGCCATACGTCCCAGTAATGGGTGTCTCCCCGGTTCTCATCCCATGGATTGTCATAATTTCCTCCTGATGACGGTGAGGAAGGCCAGTAAAAGGCAGCCGGATCCTCCTCTTTCAAAACCCCCGGGATAATATATTCAAAGATCTTAATATAGTCATACTTCTGCTTAATAGAGGGCTTCCACGCTCCATCCAGGGTCTGCGTTTCCATCTCATTGTTGCCGCACCAGAGGGCAAGGCAGGCATGGTGTCTGATCCTTCTCACGTTCTCTGTGATTTCTGCCGTAATATTTGCTTCAAAATCATCATCCAGCTCATAGCAGGCACAGGCAAACATAAAGTCCTGCCACACCAAAAGTCCCAGTTCATCGCAGATGTCATAGAAAAAGTCATCCGGATAATAGCCGCCGCCCCATACGCGGATGGAATTATGATTGGCGCTTGCAGCATCCTCAAGAAGCCTTCTGGTTCTTTGCTCTGATACTCTCCCAAAAAGACTGTCCTCAGGAATATAATCTGCTCCCATGGCAAAGATCTTCACCCCGTTGACCTCATGGGCAAAGCAGTTTCCCCACTGATCCTTCTGGGTATTTACCGTCACGGTCCGGAGACCGACCCTCTTTTCCCAAAGATCGAGCAGCTTTCCTTCCCTGTCAAAAAGCTCTGCCTTCACCTGATACAGAGGCTGTTTTCCATAGCCTCTGGGCCACCAGAGCATAGGATGCTCGATACGGATCCGGTAATCCTGTTCTTCTGCGCCCTCTTTATCCTCTGCGGTAAATATCTCCCCGTCAGGAGCGGTTACCGTAATGACGATGCGATCCTCATTTTCTTCTTCTCCAAACAGTTCAAGGGCAATATCGAAATCTAAGGTAACCTGTCCTTCCTCATGCTGCTGGGTAACGTAAACGCTGTCAAACCGGCTTTTCGTCACTGCCAGCAGGGAAACCTCCCGAAGGATCCCGGCATCAGGGAGCCTTGGCCCCCAGTCCCAGCCAAACATGCAGTGCGCTTTCCGAAGATGAGGATAGCCCTCCATGCTCTCTGAAACGCCGCCTGTAAAGATCTTTTCGTTTTCCTCCCGGATATACTTTGTAGGGGAATGGAGCACGACCTTCAGTTCATTTTCCCCTTCCCGGATCTGACAGAGCGTATGCAGATCATATTCCCAGATCCTGTGCATATTATAGGCACAGCCTATGAACTGCTCATTGACATAAACATCTGCCAGCGTATCCAGCATGTCAAACCGGAGCAAAAGAGCATCTGCCCTTTTCATTTCTTCCGTTACCGAAAACTTTGTGGTATACACAAAGTCATTTTCCATAAGAGGAAGCACCTTTAATTCATTGTCACGGTAAAAAGGATCTTCGATCAGTCCCTTCTCGAGAAGCGCCCCGTAAACCGTTCCCGGAACCTTTGCTTCAATCCCTTCCTCGCCGGTAAGGCCTGCATCCTTACCCATAATCTTTAAATTCCAAACCCCGCCCAATAATGTTTTTAACATGTATTTAGCCTTTCTTAGCTTAATTTTTCTTGTAGTATACCATATCCATCCTTTCCGCTATAGAAGAAATCTCGAAGAAAATAGTATAAAACTATGACGTACTATGTTATAATGATTTCATCATTTACGCTAAAGGAGTATCCTCTATGAAAGTAAAAAAAATAAGCGGAAAACAGCTTGCTGCTATTATATGTATTGCGCTTCTGGTTCTTTTATATGTTGCAACCCTTATTGTTGCCCTTCTTGATTTTCCGGGATCGGACAGGCTTTTTGCCGCATGCCTTGTGGCAACCGTGGGACTGCCCATCCTTCTGTGGATCTACCTCTTTCTGTATGGCAGGATCACCCAAAAGAAAACAGCCGCAGATCTTTTTCCCGAAAATCCCGGTTCCAAAGAGAGCTGAGCTGTCTTCCCTAAATAAATGCCTATTTTTTCAGGAGCTTTTTTTGAAGCTCCTGTTTTGTTTGTTCTAATGTCACAAACAGGATCCCTTCCATGCCCTCTGCAAGGGCTGCAGTTATATTGACCTGCGTATCATCAATGAATACACATTCTTCCGCCTTTAACCCATACCTTTTCAGGAAAAGGCGATAGATTTCCGGTGACGGCTTAATCAGCTGATCCTGATAGGACAAAATCCCCCCATCCATTTCCGGCAGAAAATCTAATACCTGACTGCACTGTATATGGGACTGACGTCCGAAATTTGAAATGTAGTATACTCCATACCCCTGATTTTTCAGTTCCCTGATCCAGGGAATGGCATAATCGTAACGGATCAGCATATGGGATTTATCCTGAAAAACCTGTCGGATTTCTCCTTCGATCTCCGGATCCCTCTTAATAAAACCGGCAAGAAGTTCCTCGTCCGAAAGCACTCCTCTGTCCACCTCGCTCCAGAAAGGATCCCGCACCGTTGCATCGGCAATCCTTTCACAGATCTCCTGTGAAAACCCAAAGCTTTTGAAAAAGTCCTGCCATACAAAGCCTGCCAGCACATTTCCTATATCAAACACTACGTTTTTTATCATACTGCCTTTTTCCTTCCTAGTCTTTGCCCCTGCTTTCTTCCACCATTTTCAGAAAGGCCGTCGCAGCCCTTGATATGGGGTTCCTTTTGTGGGTGACAATACAGATCTGCCTTTTGGGAATGATCTTGTTAAACCGAAGCTCAAACAGCCTGCCGTCCTCCAGATATTCCTGGGCAAAATCCCTTACAACACTACCGACCCCCAGACTTCGCAGTGCAAACTGAACGATCATATCGCTGGTTGCCAGCTCAAACTCCGGCATCAGGGTCACTTTATTCTGGGACAGAAACTGATCCATGTAGCTTCGGGTGCTGGTCTTTCCTTCCAGGGAAATGATCGGCAGCTTTTCCAGTTCCTGCAGATCCAGCATTTTATTCTTATACTGGATAAATTTTCTGCCTGCTACAAATACATCCTCTATGGTGCGCACCTTTACCGTCTGTAACTGCTCCTCCCCCTCAAAGGGAGTGCTGATGGCGCCAAAATCAATTTTGCCCTGCCGCAGAAGCTCCAGCGTTTCCGGGGTAGGCGCATTGGTCACAACAACCTTTACCTTGGGATGCTCCTCGTGGAAACGCTCCAGGTGTGGAAGCAGATAGTACTTTAATGTCATATCGCTTGCACCGATCCGAAGCTCTCCGTAATCCAGCCTCAGCATTGCCGCCAGTTTTTTTTCTCCTGCATCGATCTGCTCATAACCGCTTTTTACATATTCAAACAGAAGCTGTCCTTCCGGCGTTAAATGGATCCCTCTGGACGCTCTTGTAAAAAGCTTTGTGTCAAGAAGCGTTTCCAGTTGTCTGAGCGCCTGGCTGACTGCGGGCTGAGAGATCGCAAGCTTTGATGCGGCCGCTGTGAGGGAACCGCAGCTTGCCGCATAATAAAACACTTTATAATATTCCAGATTTTCCGTCATATCAAATTCCTTTAATATGCTTACTCTGTACGCTCACATCCCCAGAAGAAAAGCGCAACCGTTCCCGGGCCGGTATGGCTTCCGATGGTCGTTCCGATATGGTTGATTTCTACCTTGCCCTTTAAGTTCGGGAAATTTTTCTCTACCAGATCTGCCACTGCCCTTGCGTCCTCATAGCAGTCTGACTGGGAAATATAACACTTATCTGCATATTCCAGGCCGTTTTCCGCATTTTCTTCCATTTTCTTTTCAATGGCCTGGATGACCTTCTTTTTGGTTCTGATCTTAAATCTTGGGATCAGTCTGCCCAGATTATCCATATTTAAAAGAGGACAAAGCTCTAACACAGAACCAACGAAGCCTGCGGTCTTGGAAATACGGCCTCCCTTTACATAAAAGCTTAAATCTGTGGAAAAGAACCAGTGATGCAGCTTTAATTTGTTTGCTTCCGTCCACTGATAAAGCTCTTCCAGCCCCATTCCTCCATCTCTCAGATCTGCCAGCTTATCCATGATCAGTCCATAACCGGAAGAAGCGCCAAGAGAATCCACAATAAAGATCTTCCTCTCAGGGAAACGCTCTTCCAGATCCTGCTTTGCTACCATTGCAGAGTTATGCACGCCGGAAATCCCGCTGGAAAGAGTCACATGCAGAATATCTTTTCCCTGCTCCAGAAAAGGCGTAAAGTATTCAATGAATTCATCTGCATTGACCTGTGAGGTTTTGGTGGTCGCACCATTGGCCATTGCTCTGTAAAACTCATGAAAATCCATGGACTGTCCAAGATCATCTACATACTCTTTGCCGTCAAGCTCATAGTGAAAGCAGATATAATTAATCTGTCTGCTTTCAAAATGTTCTTTTGTTAAGTCTGCTGTAGAACAGCAGCTAATGATATAATCACTCATCCTTTTTCCTCTTTTCTGTACCGCTTTTTTTCCCGTTTGTCTGCCGCTGCAGTACCTGCCCAGACCGGCTATCTTAAGACTGCTCTCCCTATATGGATGCAATGTCGATCAAAGTAAATTTATCACTTGCATTTTCCAGGCTGGTCACCAGTGCTCTTGCGGTATCCATTGCGGTGATACAGTTTACTCCGGTTTCAATGGCTGTCCGTCTGATCAGGAAGCCATCCCTGGATTTATCCCTTCCCTGGGTAGGCGTATCAATCACAAGATCGATCTTGTGTCCCAAAATCAGATCCATAACGGTAGGAGATTCCTGGGAGATCTTGTTTACCTTTCTGGCTTTCACTCCCGCCTCATTTAAAGCGGCGGCCGTACTCCTGGTGGCATAGATGGTATATCCCAGCTTTTCAAAGCGGCGGCCGATCTCCACTGCTTCTCCCTTGTCCGCATCCTTTACCGTGATGATCATCTGTTTATGTTTGGGAAGATCTACCCCGGCTCCTAAAAAGGCTTTATACAAGGCTTCGTTAAAGGTTTTTGCAATGCCGAGACATTCTCCGGTGGATTTCATTTCCGGCCCCAGGCTGATCTCTGCCCCCCGGATCTTTTCAAAGGAAAATACCGGCATTTTAATGGCAAAATACTCTGCTTCCGGCTGAAGTCCCGGTTCATAGCCAAGCTCCCTTATAGTCTTTCCAATGATCACCTCCGTAGCCAGATCCACAATGGGAATTCCGGTAACCTTGCTGATATAAGGTACGGTACGGGAGGAACGGGGATTCACCTCGATCACATATACTTCCTCGCCAATAGCGATAAACTGGATGTTGATCAGTCCCTTCACATGAAGCGCCTTGGCAAGCCTTCCGGTATAATCCGCAATCTTTTCTTTTACCATTCTGGAAATCGTAGGCGCCGGATAGACGGAAATACTGTCCCCGGAATGCACGCCGGTACGCTCAATATGCTCCATGATCCCCGGGATCAGAATATCCGTTCCGTCACAGACCGCATCCACCTCGATCTCTTTTCCCTCCAGATATTTATCTACCAGAATAGGATGATCCTGTGCGATCCTGTTAATGATATTCATAAACTCTTCTATTTCTGCATCGGAAATTGCGATCTGCATTCCCTGTCCTCCCAGCACATAGGAAGGACGTACCAAAACCGGATACCCCAGTCTGTGGGCCACTGCTTTTGCTTCCTCGGCCGTATATACGGTTCCTCCTGCTGCCCTGGGGATCTTGGTCTTTTCCAGGATCTCGTCAAACAGCTCTCTGTCCTCGGCTGCATCCACATCCTCGGCCTTGGTGCCCAGAATGGGAACTCCCATCTTCATCAGGCTTTCCGTAAGCTTGATCGCTGTCTGTCCACCGAACTGAACCACAGCTCCGTCCGGCTTTTCTATGTTGACAATGCTTTCCACATCCTCCGGTGTCAGAGGTTCAAAGTAAAGCTTATCCGCAATGTCAAAGTCTGTGCTGACGGTTTCGGGGTTATTGTTGATGATCACCGTTTCATAACCGGCCTTGGCAAATGCCCAGGTAGCATGCACGGAGCAATAGTCAAATTCAATTCCCTGTCCGATCCGGATAGGACCTGAGCCAAGCACCAGTACCTTTTTAGGCGGTCTGGTCTCCTGTGCTTCATTTTCACTTCCGTATACGGAATAATAGTAGGGTGTGCTTGCTTCAAATTCTGCGGCGCAGGTATCTACCATTTTAAAGGCTGCCACAATCCCATTGTCATAACGGAGTTTCTTGATCTCCTCTTCTGCCATGCCTGTCAGTCTGCTGATCACATTATCAGGGAATTCGATCCGTTTTGCTTCCCGCAGAAGCTCTACCGTAAGAGGCCCCTTCTGCAGCGCCTGCTCCATTTTTACCAGAATGGCAAGCTTGTCAATAAACCAGTGGTCGATCATGGTGATCTCATGAATGGTATCGTAGTCCATTCCCTTGCGCAGGGCTTCTGCGATCACATAGATCCTCTGGTCATCTACCACCTTCAGCCTTTCCTTCAGTTCTTCTTTGGAAAGCTCACTGAAATCATAGCTCAAAAGGCAGTCCACATGCTGTTCCAGGGAACGGATGGCCTTCATCAGCGCTCCTTCAAAATTGTCGCAGATGCTCATTACCTCTCCGGTTGCCTTCATCTGCGTGGTCAGCGTTCTCTTAGCAGTGATAAACTTATCAAAGGGAAGACGGGGAAGCTTCACCACACAGTAATCCAGCGTCGGTTCAAAGCTTGCATAGGTCTTGCCCGTAATGGCATTTTTGATCTCATCAAGGGTATAGCCAAGGGCAATCTTGGCAGCCACCTTGGCAATGGGGTAGCCCGTTGCCTTACTTGCCAGTGCAGAAGAACGGCTTACTCTTGGATTTACTTCGATCACACAATATTCAAAGCTGGTAGGGTGCAGCGCAAACTGTACGTTACAGCCTCCTGTTATATTCAGCTCATTGATAATATTAAGAGCAGAGGTACGCAGCATCTGATATTCCTTGTCAGACAAAGTCTGGGAAGGCGCTACAACGATACTGTCTCCTGTATGGACGCCTACGGGATCAATATTCTCCATGTTGCAGACAGTGATACAGTTCCCTGCACTGTCGCGCATCACTTCATATTCGATCTCCTTCCATCCTGCAATGCACCTCTCCACCAAAACCTGGCCCACTCTGGAAAGTCTCAGACCGTTTTCCAGAATGCTTTCCAGCTCTTCCTGATTGTGTGCAATACCGCCGCCGCTTCCGCCCAGCGTATAAGCAGGCCGGAGCACTACCGGATATCCAATGGTATTCGTAAAGGCGATGCCGTCCTCAATGGTCTCCACCACCTTAGAAGCCGCACAGGGCTCTCCGATCTTTTCCATGGTATCCTTAAAGGCCTGTCTGTCCTCTGCCTTTTTGATGGTTTCTGCCGTCGTTCCAAGAAGCATCACCTGGTGTGACTCAAGAAAGCCTGATTCTGCCAACTCCATTCCCAGGTTTAATCCTGCCTGTCCTCCAAGGGTGGGCAGAATGCTGTCCGGTTTTTCCTTTTCAATGATCTGTTCCAGTACCCTTGCCGTCAAAGGCTCGATATAAACCTTATCTGCAATGTTTTTATCTGTCATGATCGTAGCGGGATTGGAATTTACCAGAATAACCTCCACTCCCTCTTCCTTCAGGGAACGGCAGGCCTGTGTGCCCGCATAGTCAAATTCCGCCGCCTGTCCGATCACGATCGGGCCGGAGCCGATCACCATGACTCTTTTCACATTTGGATTTTTAGGCATTTTTCCCCACCTCCATCATTTTGATAAAACGGTCAAACAGATAGCTGGAATCCTGCGGCCCCGGACATGCCTCCGGATGATACTGTACGGTAAAAATGTTCTTTCCGGTATAGGCAAGCCCCTCGTTTGTTCCATCATTTACATTGATAAAAGCGGGGACTGCAATCTTGGGATCCAGTTTGTCCATATCTACCACATATCCATGATTTTGAGAGGAAATATAAACTCTTCCGGTTTCCAGATCCTTCACCGGATGATTTCCACCTCTGTGTCCGTATTTCATTTTATAGGTATCTGCCCCTGTTGCAAGAGCCATAAGCTGATGCCCTAAGCAGATTGCAAAGATCGGCACTTCAGACTCATAAAGCTTTCTGATCTCAGCTATGATGCTGGTGCACTCCTTGGGATCTCCAGGCCCGTTGGAAAGCATGATCCCATCCGGGTGATCCGAAAGGATCTCCTCTGCACTGGTAAGGGCAGGATATACTGTCACATCACATCCCCGCTGTGCAAGAGAAGCTGCAATGTTCTTTTTGGCCCCTAGGTCAAGCAGGGCTACCTTCTTTCCAAGTCCACTCAGGCTCCTTGTAATGCTTGGCCTCATTTCCCGTTTTCCTGCAGCATAAGCCGCCGCATCAAACCTGGCGCTGCCGGAAAGCGGTCCGTTTTCATTGAGGGATCTAACCCCTTTTATTTCATATTTCTGGGAACAGGTGACTTTTTCCACTACCTTGCCGGTGGTGTATTTCTTTAACTGCGGAAGAATTGTACTTAGATCATAGCTTTCATTGGTGGTGATCATACCGTTCATGGTCCCCTTTTCACGGAGGATCTTCGTAAGCGCTCTGGTATCGATCCCTGCAATTCCGGGAATATCCTGTTCGATAAGAAATTCCTGGATCGTCATATCTTTACGGAAATTACTTGCCATAGGAGAAAGCTCTCTGACGATAAAGCCATCCGGCCATGCTCTTCTGGATTCCATATCCTCCCTGCATACACCATAATTTCCGATCAGCGGATACGTCATACATACTGCCTGCCCGGCATAGGAGGGATCCGTAAGGACTTCCAGATAGCCTGCCATTGAGGTGTTGAATACGATCTCACTGATCACTTCCTTCACGGCCCCGATCTGCTTTCCCACAAATACCGTTCCATCTTCCAGAATTAAAAATGCTTTCATGTTGCCTCTGCTCCCTTCTGATGTATTTTCTTGCATAATCGACTAATTATAGCATAAGAAGGTTGCGGCTTCAAGCCGGGAAATTCGTTTATCTTGTTGTTGTCCTTTCAATCTGTTATACTGTAAAAGACAAAAACCGCACGGGCCGTCTTACACTCACAGCAGATCTTATCTGTCTGAATTTCCGTAAGGCAATCCCCGTCTGCTGCGGATGAGGATAACGATGAGTGAAAAAATACTGGTTGTGGATGATGAGAAGGAAATCACCGATCTGATCTCCCTTTATCTTACAAACGAAGGCTATGATGTCCATTCCTTCTATGATGCGGAAGAAGCGGCTGCCGCCGTAGAAACAGAAGCTTTTGATCTGGCGATCCTGGATGTGATGATGCCCAAATTAGACGGGTTTCAGCTTTGTCAGAAAATACGCCTGCATTTCAATTACCCAATTATTATGTTAACCGCAAAAGAACAGGAAATTGATAAGATCACCGGGCTCACACTGGGAGCGGATGACTATATGACCAAGCCCTTCCGGCCCTTAGAGCTTCTTGCCAGGATCAAGGCCCAGCTTCGCAGATACAAAAAATACAACAACGCATACCCTGCTGAAGAAGATGGCAATGTGATCTCCCTCCGGGGTCTTGTTCTGAACAGTCTTACCCATGAGTGTACCCTGGACGGGCGGCCTCTCCCCCTGACCCCCACCGAATTTACGATCCTTTCTGTTCTGTGCAGAAAAAAAGGACAGGTGATCAGTGCGGAGGAGCTATTTCACGCCGTATGGGGGGACGAATATTTCAGCAAAAGCAATAATACCATCACCGTCCATATAAGGCATCTTCGGGAAAAAATGCAGGATTCCTTTGAAGAGCCCAATTATATCAAAACCGTCTGGGGGTGTGGATACAAAATTGAAAGCTAAAGTAAACCTGAAATATGTGCTTTCTGCACTTTTCCTTTTCTGCTATGCCGCTCTTCTTGGGCTTAGCATTTATCTTTATATAGCAAAGGAGATCTTATTTCCCCTTCTCCTTCTTTTGCTTTTATTTTACCTTTTGTCCGTAGTCCTTGCCGCACATTTTTATGCCCAGAGAAAAAGCCGCAAGATCATCTCTACGGTCAGTTCCATGATCCATACCTATATGCATCATGATCTGGAATCGGATGATGTTTTTCCGCCTGCCTATGCCGAGATCGCCGCACAGGCCGTCCAGATCAAATCCACCATGCAAAGGCACGAACAGGCCATCAAAAATGAAACCGACCGGAAAAATGACCTGATCACCTACCTCGCCCATGATCTGAAAACGCCCCTGACCTCCGTGATCGGCTATCTGGATCTTCTGGAGGAAGCATCCGATATGCCGGAACTTCAGCGCAGGAAATACATCCATATCACTCTGGACAAGGCCCTTCGTCTGGAAAAGCTGATCAATGAATTCTTTGAGATCACACGCTATAATCTGCAGCAGATCGTACTGGAAAAGGAACCTCTGGATCTTTCCTTCATGCTGATGCAGCTTACAGATGAATTTTACCCTCTCCTTACCGCTCACGGGAACACGATCTCCCTGCAGGTGGAAGAGGATCTTTCCGTGTTTGGGGACTCCATTAAGCTGGCCAGGGTGTTCAATAATATTTTAAAGAACGCCATTTCCTACAGTTATCCCAACACTCCGATCAAAGTAGTTGCCGGCAAACGGGAAAAAGATATTTTTATCTGTTTTATAAATCAGGGAAAAACCATTCCGGCGGAAAAGCTGAACGCTATTTTTGAAAAGTTCTACAGAATGGACGAAGCCCGCAGCACCAATACTGGCGGAGCGGGCCTCGGTCTTGCAATCGCAAAAGAAATCGTCCTCCTCCACGGAGGAACCATAGATGCGGGCAGTGAAAACGAAATGACTACCTTCAGCGTCACCCTCCCCATCTATTAGCCTCTGTCAGGCTTTCAGGTGCCTGCGGACCCTTTCGATCAACATTTCAAGCGCCACCTGGTTTTGTCCTCCCTCGGGAACGACGATATCGGCCCGGCGCTTGCTTGGTTCTACAAACTGTTCGTGCATGGGCTTTACCGTAGTCAGGTACTGGCCGATCACGCTTTCTAAAGATCTTCCCCTCTCATTGACATCCCTGACGATCCTCCGCAGAATACGCACATCCGCATCCGTATCTACAAACACCTTAATGTCCATCAGGTCACAAAGCTCCTTTTCCACAAAGATCAGGATCCCCTCCAGAATGATCACAGGCGCCGGTTCTACCAGCATTGTTTCAGAAGACCTGTTGTGTATGGTATAATCATACACCGGCACTTCTACTGCCTTTCCTGCCTTTAAGCTTGCAATATGCTCACAGAGAAGGGGGGTGTCAAAGGCATCCGGGTGGTCATAGTTTAACCTGGCGCGCTGCTCATAATCCATATCATCATGACGTTTATAATAATTATCATGCCGCAGGACGCTGACCTCTTCCTTTCCAAAGCTTTCGATCAGCTTATCTGCCAGCGTAGTTTTTCCGCTGCCGGTTCCCCCGGCAATTCCAATCAGTATGGTATCCATTTCTATCCCCTTTATCTTGCTCCCTTATCGTAAGGAATTCCCTCTGCCTTAGGCGCTTTTGAATTCTTGGAGGTAAATGCCAGAATAATCATGGAAGCGATAAAAGGCATCATGCTGTAAATATTCTTGGAAAGCCCAAGGTTTGCAAGCACTGTGGAATCGGAAATATTGGCAAGGGATCTGAAAACTGCAAAGAAAACTGCCGCTGCCGCAATATTGAAGGGCTTCCATTGTCCGAAAATCATAACCGCCAATGCCAAGAAGCCGGCTCCGGCAACGCCTACCTCAAAGTTCCAGGTGGTAACGGAAGGAACTATATAGGCAAATCCTCCAATTCCGCCAAGCGCACCGGAAATTGCCACGCCGATATATCTCCACTGGTACACATTAATTCCCACAGAATCCGCTGCCTGTGGATGCTCCCCACAGGATCTGAGCCGCAGTCCCCATTTGGTTCTGAACAGAAATACATAGCTGCAGATCAAAAGCAGGATCCCGATGATCAGGAAAATATTAATGGTAAAGGGGCCGATCTTATAAATAAAGGCCGCATTGCTGTAGGTCAGCTTTGCTGACGCCGCTCCGTTGCCTGTGGCTGCCGAATTATTAAATGCCTTTACAATGACGATGGCAATGGCTGTTGCCAGCATATTTAACGCTGTTCCGCCGATGGTCTGATCCGCCTTCAGCGTAATGGCTGAAAAGCCAAGCAGCAGGGAATATATGATTCCTGCCAGGGCGCTTACCAGTATGGATACTGCAACAAGAAGGGGCGCAGGCATCTTATCTCCCAGCAGCGACAGCACAAACACTCCTGCCAGACCGCCAATGACCATAATTCCCTCCAGGGCGATATTGATCACGCCGCTTCGTTCCGAAAACATGCCTCCCAGGGCTACAAGCATTAAGACCACTGCATAAAGCAGGGTAAATTTAATCAAAAGGAACATTACTTTGTCTCCCCCTTTCCGCTTTCCTTTGCCGCTTCTTCCGCTCTCTTCTTTTTGCCAAGAGATCTTCTGATCATTTCCTTGAACAGCATTACAAAGGCACAAAGATAAATGATCACCGCAACGATCAGATCCGCAATTTCAGGCTGATAATATTTCGTGGGCAGGTAAGAGCCGCCTACTGAAATATGCGCTACAAAGATTGCTGCAAAGATCACGCCGATAGGGTTGCTGAGCGCCAGAAGCGCTACAGGAATACCATTAAAGCCAACTGCCGGCAGCGCTGTGGATACCTGTGGATTCCATTCGGAAGCGCCGGAAAGGAAATAAAGACCTGCTCCAATTCCCGCAAGTGCACCGGAGATCGTCATGGATAAGACAATATTCCTCTTTTCGTTGATACCGGCATATTTTGCTGCGTCCTTATTAAATCCGCAGGCCTTCAGTTCATACCCGAAGGTGGTTTTGCTAAGGATCACATAAACCACAATGGCAAATGCCACTGCAAGGAAAATGGCTATGGTTGTAGAGTTAGTTTTAAACACTGCATTCAGCCCAAGATCCGGGATCAGAGAGGACGGAGAAGTTGAACTGAGCTTATAGGTTCTTGTGGTCTTCTGATCATACATTCCGGGGACACCGGTATACATCAGTTCATTTACCAGATAAAGTCCTATCCAGTTAAACATAATGGAGGTAATAACCTCATTGACATTAAAATATGCCTTGAAAATTCCGGGAACTGCTCCCCATACCGCCCCGCAGATCATGGCTGCCAGAAGGCACACATACCAGGGCATATGTAAGATCAGGGCAAAATATAATGCTCCAAATACTCCTACCGTATACTGACCGGCGGCTCCAATGTTAAAAAGTCCTGTTTTAAATGCAAAGGCAACAGAAAGACCTGTCATGATCAGGGGTGCTGCCTGGGCGATCTCACTTCCGATCCCCTTGGGTTTTAAGTGGAAACCACCTTTAATAATCCTTGCCATTCCATCCAGAGCATTATCCGCATTGATGCAGGTCAGAACCAGAAAACCGACTGCCAGTCCCAAAACAATACATACCAGAGAAGCTACAATGGATAAAAGGGCATTTTTTGTCTTTTCGCTCATCTTCTTTCCCCTTTCTCTCAAACCTTTGCAGGGACATCTTTTTTCTTTGCCCCGGCCATGTATAATCCCAATTCTTCTACTGTGATCTCCTTGGGATCGAACTGTCCAACCAGTCTTCCTTCATACATTACAAGAATACGATCCGAAACATCCATTACTTCATCTAACTCCAGTGAGATCAGAAGCACTGCCTTACCCTTATCCCTCTGTGCAACGAGCTGGTTATGGATGTACTCAATGGCTCCCACATCCAGGCCTCTTGTGGGCTGCACTGCTACAAGAAGCTCCGGATCCTTGTCAATTTCCCTGGCTATAATGGCTTTCTGCTGGTTTCCTCCTGACATTCCCCGGGTAACGGTAACCGCCCCCTGTCCGCTTCTTACATCATACTGATCGATCAGCTTTTCGGAATAATCCCGCACTGCCTTTGACTTAATAAAGCCTCCTGACTGGAATTCCGGCTGCCAGTACCTTTGTAATACCATGTTCTGCTCCAGGGTATAATCCAGTACCAGTCCATGCTTATGGCGGTCCTCGGGAATATGGCTCATTCCCAGCTTAGAACGCTCTCGTATGGACGCCTTGGTAATATCGTGTCCTGCAAAGGTAATGGTTCCCCCGCTGATTTTCTCAAGTCCGGTCAGTCCATACACAAATTCTGTCTGCCCATTGCCGTCAATTCCTGCAATACATACGATCTCACCTCTTCGCACATTAAAAGACACATCCTTTACCGCATCATTGGAATGGGCCTTACTGGGCACTGTCATATGTTCAACCTGCAAAACCGTTTCTCCCGGCTCTGCTTCCTTCTTGTCTACGCTGAAGCTTACATTTCTGCCTACCATCATTCTGGAAAGCTCTTCCTTGGAGGTATCTGCAATCTTAACCGTTCCTACGCATTTTCCCTTGCGCAGGATGGTACATCTGTCTGCCACCTCCATGATCTCGTTGAGCTTATGGGTGATAAAAAGGATGGACTTGCCTTCCTTTGCAAGGTTTTTCATGATCTTCATCAGCTCGCTGATCTCCTGTGGGGTCAGAACCGCTGTAGGCTCATCAAAAATCAGCACCTCGTTATCCCGGTAAAGCATCTTCAGGATTTCCGTACGCTGCTGCATTCCCACTGTAATATCTGAAACAAGGGCATCCGGATCCACCTTCAGTCCATATTTTTCACTGAGCTCCATTACCTTTTTTCTTGCGCCCTTTTTCTCCAGGAAAAGCCCCTTGGTGGGCTCAACTCCCAGAATAATATTATCCAGAACGGAAAAACATTCTACCAATTTGAAATGCTGGTGAACCATTCCGATATTCAGATCATTTGCATCGTTGGGAGAACTGATCTTAACTTCCTTTCCATTCTTCTTAATGATACCGGAAGTCGGCTGATAGAGACCAAACAGGATACTCATAAGCGTAGATTTTCCTGCTCCGTTCTCTCCCAGAAGCGCATGGATCTCTCCTCTTTTTAATTGCAATGTAATGTTATCATTTGCCTTAATTCCCGGGAATTCTTTTGTGATGCCCAGCATCTCAATGATATAATCGTTTTCCATAAGCATGTAACCCCTTCTTAATTTTTGAGCAAAATTTCCCTTTTCATATAATATAACATCTTTTGGGAATAAAAAAAAGGAGAGAAGGAAACTCTTCTCTCCTTTTTGCGTTCTTTTTTACTGGATGTAATCTACAGTTACATGAGAACCAACCTCAGGCTGATTTTCAATGTCGTTAGATACTACGATAGATCCATCTGTCAGTCCTGCAAGAACCTTCTCATACTCTTCTACTGTAAAGGTATTAAAGCCCCAGGATGCATCCTCTGTAGGAAGTCCGATGTAGTCGCCCTGTGTAAGGCCAAGCTGCTCTGACTTTCCGCCGATGGAAGCGAAGTTACCTGTAAAGTAAGCGTTTAATGCTGTGTTTACAGCAGATGCAAGGTTCTTCATAGCAGAAGTGATGCAACGATCTCCGATAACAGGACGCTGATCAACGTCAACACCGATCACCTTGCCGTCATGCTCCTCTGCTGCATCCAGTGCGGAAGTATAAATACCGCCGCCGCAGGCAAATACAACCTGTGTTCCGTCTGCATACCAGCCTTCCATACGAGCTGTGATCGCATCATCACCGTAGAACTGTCCGCCGTAGTAATACTTAACAGCTACGTCAACGCCAAGCTCCTCTGCTGCTGCATTGATGCCCTGTACATATCCGAAACCATAACGGATAACGGCAGGAACTGCAATACCGCCAAGGAAGCCAAGGCTTGTATAGCCATCCTTAACTGCTGCATAACCAGCAAGATAGCCAGCCTGCTCTTCCTGGAAGGAGCAGATATATACGTTGTCGCCAAGAGCTACATTCTCACCTGCAAGGTTTACAATGTCGCCTTCGATAACATCAACTGCAATAAAGGAAACATCTGTGTGAAGACCCTGCTCCTCAGCAATGGCAGGTCCAAACAGATAACCGGGCATTACAACAACGGTTGCGCCGTCTGCGATTGCAAGCTCGATGGAGTTGATTCTCTCCTCGTCAGTATCCTCAGCGGGCTTATAATATTCGCAGTCGATACCATTCTTCTCGCCGTAAGCCTGGCAGGTTTCCCATGTGATCTGGTTAAAGGACTCGTCTGTAATATCACCGGAGTCTGTGATCATTGCGATCTTGCCCTCAACAGTGACTGCTGCCTCTTCCCCTGTGCTCTCTGCCTCTGTAGACTCTGTAGACTCTGTAGACTCTTCAGCCTCTGCAGACTCCTCTGTGTCTGCTGCATCCTCAGATGCTGTTTCTTCCTCGGGAGCTGCTTCTTCTGTTGCTGCATCAGTGGTCTCTGCTGCATTACCAGATCCGCATCCTACCAGTAAGGAAGCTGTCATGGCTACTGTTAACAGTAAACTTAACACTTTCTTCTTCATAATACTTTCCTCCTAAATTAAGTGGCCATAAAAAAATTATGACCTGTTTATTTTACACAAGTCATAATTATAGTATAAAAAAAGTATTTCTGTCAATCTCGATCTTATCTGTTCCCTATTTTGTCAGTTTTTGCTATGGTATGGCCGGTCTGATAAATTCCTTCATCCGCCTGTTCAGCACATCAAAAATATCTGCTTCCCCATACTTTTTCCGAAAACTTCTTGCTGAAATCCTGCCTCCTGCCTTCTTGGTGTGTCCTCCTCCCGAGCCGATCCCTTCACAGATATAAGCTGCCAGCTGATTGGCCGGAATGGTATTGTCACAGCTTCGTATGGAGAACTGATACCCTCCCCCCACTGCCGTATAGGTCAGGCTTGCCAGGATCACATCCACCTGTATGACCAGATCCCCAATAATACCAAGCACCGCCTGCTCACAGTGGATTGCCGGAACAATGGCAAAGCATCTTTCCGGATCAAAATAATGATTTTGCAGCGCATCTCCGGCGATCATCAGCTCTTCCATGGTCATGCTGGACTTTGTAAGCCGTTCAAAGACCGGATTTTCTCCCAGAAGGGCGCTTCGCATCTGAATATCTCTTTCCCGGTAAAGATCCTGGAAAGAAGAGGTGTCCATATAAAGTCCATACAAAAGCGCCGTCCGGAGCTTTTCATTTTCCTGCACCGGATAGCCCTCCTCCAAAAGCAGTTCATAAACCACCGTAGAGCAGCTCTGATACTCACTTTTGATAAAGGTATTTTCATTTTCATTGGAAACGCAGTAGTGATGGTCAATCACCGCTATCTCCGGCGCATCAAAGGTCTGGACATTTCCCTCTCCATACTGTCCGTCCACCACTAACAGCAGCTCTGTTTCCGGCAGCTTTGTCACATGCCTTGCCTCTATGGCAAGGGCATCCATCATATATTGCAGATTAAACCGCCTGACGGTCTCGCTTCCTCCATAAATAATCTCTGCACTCACCTGCTTTTCCCTGAAAAAGCATTGCAGGCCGTATGCCGATGCCAGCGCATCCGCATCAGGATTATTATGGCACTGTATACAGATCTTATGATAACGCAGAAGCTGATGTAAAAAACCCATACTTTTCGTTCCTCCTATCTGCCGCCCCATGCTTCCTGATTTTTCAATCTTTCCTCATTCCGAAGCTGCACTTCCTTCTGAAATTCCAGAAGCCTTTCATTGAAAAACCTTGAGATCCTTCTTTCATTGAGCCACATGACCAGATAGACCACGCAGAAGATCAGTGCAATCCCTAAAATAAGCGTAAGGATCATAGGCGCTGTAAACAGCTCCCAGTTTCCAAAGAAAAAGTTTACGAGAAGCACCATGGCCTCGATCATGGCAAGCTGCAAAAACAGCCTGACCGCCATAGCTCCTGCCGAAAGCTGACGTCTGGAAAAGGTAACCACACTGGACAACGCTGAAAGGAAGCCAAAAAGCGGCGGTGAAAAAAAGGCTTCAAATCCAAACCGTTCTCCCGGCATAAAAATAGTTCCTATCACCGCTTCCATGATGGTAATACATGCGGTTATAATAAAGAAAGAAAGCAGAAAATCTGTTGCTGTATTCTTATTTTTTTCCCATTTCATATGATTTCATCCTCTTTTTCCTTATACTATCCCATTACAATCTCTTTTAGGGCAGGAGCGTACTGTCTTGAGATCACCAGTTTTTCTCCATTTTTCATATGTGCGTAAAATCTGCCGTTGAGAGCCGGTGAAATGCCTTCAAGCTGCATCAGGTTCAGTACAACAGATTTGGAGCAGCGTACAAAATAGCTGCTCCTGTAATTTTTTTCTATCTCATATAATCTGATCCTGACTTCATATTCTTTTTCCTTCGTATAGGCAAAGACCTTATCATCCACTGCCTCGAAGTAAAGGATTGCATCCAGCGCAAGCCGCTCTATCTGCCTGCTTCTTTCCTCCTCCGGTATGGTGCAGGTAAGGATCCCGCAGATTTCTTCTCCCTTTGCTTTTGCATAAGCATAAATATCTTCCACCTGGGAGGTCACCTCTACGCATTCAATGACCACCTGCTCCTTTTCCTTTTCTGCAATCCTTCTGATCCGTACTCTCATCTTTCTTTTTCTTCCCCTAGTAGGTATCCGCTATTGTGATGCCCTGCTTTCCTTTTAAATAGTAATCAAAATAATTTAATACTATTTCATTCAGATTTTCAAGACATTTCCTTGCATTTACCTTTCCGGTTCCCAGGATTTTTGCCAAAATCGGCGAAACCATGGAGAGATCACAGAAATTCATATGCCCTGCATCCTCAAAGACCACTTCCCGGAATTCCACTGCATGTTCTCCTACATAGAAGTTTACATATTCCTGGGGATAGCCTTTTGCCAGCTCATAGACCTTTCGGGAATTTATGTCCAGAAGAGGAACCGGATAAGGCTCCTGCTGAAAGGAATGTTTTCCGTTTTCATATCCGGTATATTCGGCAAGCATGGTGCCTTCAATGTCAATCACAGCAGAAATGTCCTTCCGCTGTCTTCCCACTGCCACGCTGGTTGCTCCTCCCAGGGAATGTCCGAACAGTCCGATCTTTTCGGCGTCTATCCTGTCATAAGGCTCCCCTTCTCCTTCGGCCGCTTTCTGCAGCAGGGTATCCAGCACAAAGTTTTCATCCCCTGTCCTGATCTCCATCCATTCCTTCTGCAGCTGATAAATCTTCTGCTCATGCTCCTCCGTATCAGATCCATTGTCTGTCATGACCTGACTCATAAATTCCTGATCTGCCAAAGTTACCTTCCCCGAGGTGTCTTCGACGAAAGCAGCCTGATAGGGATGGGCGATGGACACTGCCACATATCCGTGGGAAGCCAGTTCCTCACAGGTAGAGGCGTTGCTTTCCAGCATTCCTCCCGCTCCATGGGAAAACACTGCCAGCGGATAGGTTCCGTTTTCTTTGGGATACCAGATCTTAATGGTAACCTTTCTGTTTTCCCCGGTATCGGAATAAGTTTCTATTCTGCTTTGATCCTCCCAGGTTTCCACCACACTGCATACCTCATATTCCCCGGTAGGCTTTAGGGGCTGATACTGCGGGAAAAAGATTGCCGGGATCAGGGCGATTCCAAACAGGATCATCGTCCCCAAAAGATGCAGAACCTGTCTGGGAACCCTTACCTTCCTCTGATCTGCCGCATCCGCCCCTTCCTTTCCTGCTCTGCGCAGTGTCTGAAGTAAAAGGATTGTTCCCTGCACAAAAAGCAGAAAAAGCAGCATGCCGTAGCGCAGCGTTCCTTTCAGCACGTCGGTCAGCACAAGACATGTAAGAAGAAGCAGCATTCCATAGCGGTAAAGCATTTTTTCCCTTCGGTGGATGCTCTTTTCCTTGCAGTTCCAAATTACAAAAAACAATTCTCCCAAAAATAAAACAAGTAGCAAAATAGCTGTGATCATTTTTATCCTCATTTCTGCGCACGCTTTTTGCACATGCCGAGTTTGTGTCAAGTGCGCGCAGACACAAATCTCGCGATTGAAAAATTTTATTTTTCAATCTTTTCTCCTCTTTGCTGTTGATCTGTTATCTGCACCATATCACAATTCAGGCAGAAAAAAACCACCTGCACGCCAAGTTGCGTTTCAGGTGGTCAAGTTGCATTTTTCGGAAGAAAAATCACGCCTTGAAGCCCTCCATCTGTCTGGAAAGTTCTTCAAAAAACTGTGCCATGTGGCTGCCGTCTGCCAGCGCATGATTGACAAGCAGGGTCACCGGCATGGTCACCTTTTCACCGTTTGCAGCATACTGCCCCCAGGTGATCCTGGGATTACTGTCTGCCGGAATGGGAGTAGGCTGCTGCAAAGAGGTATAATGCAGCCATGGCAGCGTGGAAACAAACAAAAGGCTCAGTCCGTCTTCTCCATCCTCAAGATCTGCTTCCTCCTTTGCCTTCTCCTGCTTTGCAACTGCCTGGCCGATATATTCTTCAAAGGGCTGCATGCAGTTCAGGCGGCAGTAGCCGTAGGTGCCGTCTGCCTTCATAACCGTATGGGAGGTGTCGCAGCTTGCAAACTCCACGGGCACTCCCCCGTCAATCCGCTGTCTCAGTTCTGCCACCATGTTGGCCGCTCTCCCGGCGCAGTACAAAAAGCTCAGGAAAAAAGGCAGCTTTTCTCTTTTTACTTTCTGGATAAAATCTGTAATATCTACTTCCACCGTCACCCCTGCATAAGGGTTTGCAAGTGTTTTAAAATACTCAAAATATGCTTTCCGGGGAAAGGTTTCCAGGTCAATCTTCCGATACTCCATTTTTCTGCTCCTTACATATGCCTGTAATTTCTTACTATTGATTATTTTATCTCAAGTTTTCATTTCTCACAATCTTTCTCTTTGAAGGGGAGTTAAATCTCTGTTTTACTTTCACGATTTTTGTTGATTTTATATAAGAAATATGTATAATTGTGGTAGGGAGTCTGGCGCATATGGCTCTCTGCCAATGATATTGTAAGGCCTGCCCCGGCAGGTGATTACTATATAATTACATAACGAAAGGAAAGGTAACTAAAATGGCAGAAATCAATTTAAGCAAGTATGGCATTTCCGGAACCACAGAGGTTGTTTACAACCCTTCTTACGAAATGTTATTCGAAGAGGAAACCAAAGCAGATCTGGAAGGCTATGAAAAAGGACAGGTTAGCGAACTTGGTGCAGTTAACGTTATGACCGGTATCTACACTGGCCGTTCACCTAAAGACAAATTCATCGTTGTTGATGAAAATTCAAAGGACACTGTATGGTGGACCTCTGACGAGTACAAGAATGACAACCATCCTATGACAGAGACCACTTGGGCTGCTGTTAAGGATATCGCAAAGAAAGAGCTCTCCAACAAGAGACTTTTCGTTGTAGATGCATTCTGCGGCGCTAACAAGGATACCCGTATGGCAATCCGTTTCATCGTTGAGGTTGCTTGGCAGGCTCACTTTGTAACAAACATGTTCATCAGACCTACAGAGGATGAACTGAAGGATTTCGAGCCTGACTTTGTTGTTTACAACGCATCCAAGGCTAAGGTTGAAAATTACAAGGAGCTTGGTCTTAACTCCGAGACCTGTGTTGCTTTCAACATCACAAGCCGCGAGCAGGTTATCATCAATACCTGGTACGGCGGAGAAATGAAGAAGGGTATGTTCTCCATGATGAACTACTATCTGCCTCTGAAGGGTATGGCTTCCATGCACTGCTCTGCAAATACAGATATGAACGGTGAAAACACCGCAATCTTCTTTGGTCTTTCCGGTACAGGTAAGACAACTCTTTCCACCGATCCTAAGCGTCTCTTAATCGGTGATGATGAGCACGGCTGGGATGACAACGGCGTATTCAACTTTGAAGGCGGCTGCTATGCTAAGGTTATCAACCTTGACAAGGATTCTGAGCCTGATATCTACAATGCAATCAAGCGTAATGCTCTTCTTGAGAACGTTACTCTGGATGCAAACGGAAAGATCGACTTCAACGATAAGAGCGTAACCGAGAATACTCGTGTATCTTATCCTATTGATCATATCAAGAACATTGTACGTCCTATCTCTTCTGCACCCGCAGCTAAGAATGTTATCTTCTTATCCGCAGATGCATTTGGCGTACTTCCTCCGGTATCTATCCTGACTCCTGAGCAGACACAGTATTACTTCCTGTCAGGATTTACTGCAAAGCTTGCTGGTACCGAGCGTGGTATTACCGAGCCTACACCTACCTTCTCAGCTTGCTTCGGACAGGCATTCCTTGAGCTTCATCCTACCAAGTATGCTGAAGAGTTGGTTAAGAAGATGGAGAAGAGCGGTGCAAAGGCATACCTTGTTAACACAGGCTGGAACGGAACCGGAAAGCGTATTTCCATTCGTGACACCCGTGGTATCATTGACGCTATCTTAAGCGGCGCCATCAACAACGCTCCTACCAAGACCATTCCTCACTTCAACTTTGAAGTTCCTACAGAGCTTCCTGGTGTTGATCCTGCAATCCTTGATCCTCGTGATACCTACAAGGATGCATCTGAGTGGGAAACAAAAGCAAAGGATCTTGCTGCAAGATTTATCAAGAACTTTGCTAAGTACGAAGGAAACAAGGCTGGTAAGGCTTTAGTTTCTGCAGGCCCTCAGGCATAAGTACATTTGATGATCAAAAAACGGATGTGAAATTTCACATCCGTTTTTTTGACCATTTATTTTGTGAAGGCTTACGGTTTATCCGTTTCCTCCGTTTCGTTCTCTTCCGCTCCTGCCTGCGCCCTCATCAGTCCCTGAAAGGTCTCTTCTTCCATTTCATTTTGCTTCTTAACGCAGAACTGATATTGGTGAATAGCACGCAGGATCGCATTCAGATCCTCCGGCGTAAACATCCCTGCCGCCCTGCTCAGATCCCCAAAGCAATTTACATTCACCTTCAGATTGCCTCCGCTTGGCAGACTGATATTCAAAACCTGTCTTGGATCAGATACATCTCCCAGACTGATCGTATTTCTTTTGTAATCACAAACAAAAATGACTCCATTATACTCAATGATCCCATCTTTAGCCAAAGCACTGTATGGACATTTCCCCTCTGCTTTCTTTAAAAATCCTCCAAAGTCCTCCATATCACGGGCTTTTTCCGCTCCCTTTTCCTTCCTGGCATCTAAAATCCTGCCTGCATATTCCCCTTCTATCCCCTTCATCTGTATCATGATACTACTCCCTTCCGGATCTTTTGCTTTTTGCTGGAAAGCTCCCGATCCTTGTTTTTTGCGATCTTAAGTCCGCCTGCTTTCTGCTGTGCAAAAAAAATGACACCAAAAGCTGGTGTCATCCGTGACTAGTATTTATATCGGCATCTTTCCCTGATCTCTTAATACGGATCCGTTTTTTCTTCCCAGATAACGGAAAACCTGCTTTTTATATTGCAGATATTCTTCTCCGAAGGTTGCCGCCATGTACTTTTCCTCCTGCAAAATCTGCAAATGCAGCATAAGCATGGTAAAAGCCGTAAAGAGTATGGTAAGTGGATTGCAATACATAAGCATTACTCCTACATACTGCAGATCAAAGCCCAGAAAAGCAGGGTTCCGGCTATAAGCATAAATTCCGTCTGTCACAAGCTTTGTCTTATCCTGTTTGGGAATTCCCGCTCTCCAGCTGTCCTTCATGCACATTACAGATATGAGAAAAATCAGATCTCCCAAAGTCCCAACAAAAAAGCCGGTAAACCTTCCATTCGCAGGCATCATGTTCCACTTCAGAATCACAGAGGCAAGCTGCACCGGCACAATAAAAAGTGTTGCAAATCCCATCAGTCTTTCCACCCTATGAAGCCCTGCCTCCTTGCGGCTTCCGATCTGATGGGTTCGTATCCCCTTTCTTCTTTGAAGAAGCATTTTAATAAAATAAATCGCATAAAAACCTGCAAGTACCAAAAATGTAAGCAGACTATACGGCATATATTCTTCTATTGCAAATTCCATCTCTATCTCCTTTTCCTAAGCCGGCATTTCCTGTTTTGATCTTAAAATGCGGGTTTCCTTTCCGAACACTTCCTTTAAGATACGATGCTCCAAAAGGATCTCCGTTTTCTTGCCCACAAGAACCTCTTTCAGCCGTCTGTAGAAGTCCAGGATCTCTTCCTCCTCCACTTGAAGATAAAGCAGCATATTTTCCAATATATTCTGCAAAAAGGCACACTCAAAAATTTCTCCTTTTGGGTTCCATCTTTGATAACGTTTTAAAACAATCTCTTCAAACTGCTCCCTGCTCTTATTTCCGTTATAGATCTCATACTGCTCAAGATCCTTGTGAAAGCCTGGTATTTTTGTGAGGATTTTGGTATATGCGATCACATATGCATCCTCCTCCCGGACGGTATTTTTATAAATCTCTTCCTTAAGCCCGGAATACTTTTCAAACAGCATCTGGTAGGTTTCCTGATCCACATAAGCGCACCAGGCAAGCTCCACCGGTACATAATCTCCTTCCCTGTATACTGTATATTCCGGATTTTTTTGCGACAGCCGGTTTACCATGGTGCTCTTCCCTGCCCCCTGCAAACCTTCTACAAAAATTGCTCTCTCCAATGCTTCTCTCCCTTTCCCTTTCTTTCGAGAACCTCTTTTCTTTTTACAGAATCCGCAGCAAAAACACAAGCCCCAGGAGGGTAAGATGCACTTTTATGACGATAAGTTGTTAAACAGTTTCATAAAGCTTCTCTCTACTATGAGAGCAAGTCCCTGGGTTTCATCCCCCAGGATCACCAGATTGTCCCCGGGTTCTATCCCAAAGATTTTTCTTGCCTTGGCTGGAATGACAATCTGTCCCTTATCTCCCACCTTTACCAGACCAAACATGTACTTTCCTTTGGGAGGAATTCCAAGCCCTGACGCCTGTTTATCATAATTTACAAGATCATCCAGGGAAACATCAAACAGCTCCGCCATTATCTTACACTTGTCAATATCCGGCAACGCCTCTCCGGTTTCATACTTGGATATGGTCTGCCTGCTGACTCCGACTGCCTCAGCCAGCTGTTCCTGGGACATTTGTTTCATTTTTCTAAGCGATATCAGATTATCACAAAACATTCTTTTTTTCTCCCTTCATTCCCAGGATGCAGAAACGCAGTACCGGGATCCTGGATATTATCTCATAAAGAGCAAGCCCTCCTAAGAAAGCCGCCAGTGCCGTCAGAATATAAATTACCGCTCCCGGCAGCCTTGTATACTGTGTCAGATAATAGGCACAGGCAGATAGCGCCAGATAATGGAATACATAAAGACCGAAGCTTTTTTTCGTCATAAAGGTAAGGAACCTAGACCCATTATTTCCAAAACGCTTCATTGCTCCCAGCATCGCCAGACACATCATCCAGCCATAGGCAACTGCCAGAGGACTGTTTACCGATGGCTCCACGGCGTAATTATTTCCATAATCATGCCATGCATATAAAATGCCAAGGATGCAGGCTGCCCCTACAAGCCAGAGCGCATACTTCTTCAAAGTGTCTGTTACCTCTTCTGCTGCAAAAATGAAGTATCCTGCAAAAAAAGCAAAGCCGTATATTCCAAAGCGATATACTGCAATGACAGGCGTATTTAAGATCTGAGCAGCTCCCCATGCTAAAATACCAAGAAGAACCAGACCGATGATCCCCAGCTTTTTGCCTGCTCTTTGCAGATAGCCCTTTTCGATCTTCCTTACCAGGATAAGCAGCATAGAGAAAATCCACATAACCTGTATGGTCCACAATACTCCTGTTCCTGACACACACATGATCAGGTAGGAAACCGCTCCGGGTATCTGATCCGACATGGTTTCAAAAGCATGGCTGATAGCCATATTGATATATCCCTGGGCCCATCCGAATACCAAAATCCCTATGGTGGAGGGAACCAGAAGCTTTCTGGTTCTGGAGCTTACATATTCTTTTGCGGTATGGGTCTGCAGATAATAATTAGAGCACATGCCGCTTAGCAAAAACAGGATCACCATAAACCATGGATACAGCAGGTATTGTATGACGTTCAATCCCTTTGCCTGCATAATCGGCCCGATCACTCCCTCTGTCACTACAGAGTTAAACATATAAATAATGTGATAAACCACCACCAGGATAATGGTCACTGTTCTGATCCTGTCTATGTAATATTTTCTCATACTTTTACCACCTTTGCTATTATTTTTTACATATTATAGCAGGAATATGGGATCTAAACTACCATTCAATCTTAACAGAAAAGTGACAGTTATGTTAAAAAAAATGGCAGAATACCATTTTCTTCGCAGCAAAAGGACCAGCATGCAAAGCTGCACGCCGGTCCTACAAATCATTTTTTTACATTATGTACAGTTTAAGCCTTTGCTTTTCCTGCTTTTTGCTTTGAAAGGGTCTGCACGCCTTCAACCACAAGCACAAGTGCAAGTCCGATCAGAAGGATTCCTAAGATGGTCTGTGCATAAGGACCCCAGTCTGCGCCGCCTGCTGCAATGATGCCAATCTGATTTTTAACAGTCAGTACCAGAGAGCAGATCGTTACGATAACCATAAAGCCCATAGGGAACAGGAACATCTTGTTGTTCTTCCCTGCATTGCCAAGCCAGGTAGCAACAGCCAGAAGGCCGATACCGGCAAGCAGCTGGTTTGCAGCTCCGAATAATCCCCAGATCTTTGCATATCCGGTCATACCAAGAAGGATGCCGAGAACTACTGTAAGAATGGTTGCAAAGTAAGGATTTACCATAACCTTCTTCCATCCCTCTTTTACGTCCTTGGTGGTCTGTCCAGGCTCAAGCCAAAACTCCTGGAACATGAAACGTGCCAGACGGGTTGCTGTATCAAGAGAGGTCAGGCAGAATGCTGAATAAGTAAGTACCAGCAGAGAATTCAAAACCTGATAGCTTCCAGGAATAATCCCATCGATCATGTGGGCAATACCGCCTCCGAAGATTGCCGTTGCACCAACCAGAGCGTTATCCGGATTGGCTGCGTTCCACTTATATGCATATCCGATAGCACAAAGGGTCAGAACTGCAAGCACACACTCTAACAGCATGCCGCCGTAAGCAATGGGTCTTGCATCCTTTTCCTTGTCAAGCTGCTTGGAGGTTGTTCCGGAAGAAACCAGTGAATGGAAACCGGAAATCGCACCGCAGGCTACTGTTGTAAACAGTACCGGGAACAGATACTGCACACCGTTTCCGTTATCTACTGCAAAGCCTCCAAATACCGGGAAGCTTGCGTCAAAGGTAGGATGTGCCACAACTACGCCGAAGAAAGCAACTCCCAGCATTGCATAAAGCAGGAAGGAGCTTAAATAGTCACGGGGCTGCAGCAGGATCCATACAGGCGTTACAGAAGCAATGGCAATATAAAGTCCTACGATCCACATCCAGGTCTTAGTGGAAAGATAGATCGGATGGAAATTCATTCCGATCGCCATAATACCAGCAATCGCCAATACGCCTACAACCGATGCGATCCCCATGGGAACATTCCTGCGGTATACGCAGAAGCCAAATACAATGGCGATCACAATAAAGAGCATGGAGATCATTGCTACCGAAGCAGGTGTGGCAGATTTTGCCATATCCACTGCTCCGCTCTCATCATAAACTGCTCCGAAGGTGCTTGCTACAATAGATGCAAATGCAGCTACTACCAGGATCAGTGTCAGGTAAGAGAAGATGATAAACAGTCTCTTTGCCCTTTTGCTCATGTTTGCAGAAATAATTTCTCCGATGGACATACCTTTATTGCGGACAGATGCAAATAATGCGCCAAAGTCATGAACGCCGCCAAAGAAAATTCCTCCAATCAGGATCCAAAGCGTTACGGGCAGCCAGCCGAACATTGCTGCGCCGATCGGTCCTGTAATAGGGCCGGCACCTGCGATTGAGGAAAAGTGATGTCCCATCAGAATCGGAGCCTTTGCAGGAACATAATCCACACCATCCTCCATAGTATGAGCAGGCGTTTCTGTTTTTCCTTCACCTACGCCCCACTGCTTACATAACCAGCCACCGTAAAAGATGTATCCAATTGCCAAAACAGCTACGCAGATGAGCAGAAGTACTAATGAATTCATTTTACTTATCTCCCTTCGTTTTTGATGAATATAGTACTTTTTTCAAAAATTTCGCTGTATGACGGCCGCCCGGATTCGCGTCAATCTGTCCTGTTGACAGCTCCACCAGAGCCGTATGATGATCCATCCAGCCATGCAGTGAAAAATGAAAACTTTTTGAGATGCGGCATTTCTTTAATGCTCTTCTGGCCTCCTCCTCACAGGTATCACAGATAAAGACCGGCGTGATAAAGGATGCCATATGGCCGGAACCGATATGAAGGCGTTCCATTCCATCCTTCTGCACATAATCCCGCCATTTTTCATATAACTCCACCGTAAGGTGGGGGATATTTATAAAATAAAGAAACTCCTCGTTATCTGCTGACCAAAGCTCCGCCTTTTTGGAAATCACATATTTCCCTGAATGCTCAAAAAAATCACAGCGTGCTGTGATTGGAATCCGGTCATCTTCGACCGAATGAATGTTATAACAGGAACTGTAACTCTTCATTAGCCGCTCAATGGCAGCTTCTCTTGTATATTGCATTTCCTTTTTCATTCGCTCCGTATTTGTTAATTTTTTGTTAAATTTCTATAATATATTTATAATAATACGAGATTGAAAATTATGCAACACCTCGTACTATTTCTTTTGCTGTTATGGTTTTCCTTCCTTTCTCTTTTCCTTCAGCTTTTTGTTGATCTCATCTGCCGTACTTAAATCCTTCAGATAGGTCATGATCCTCACAAATCCGTCGATCAGAAGCACAATAGCTGCAAGGATCAGGCCATCAGAAACGCCCCTGTACAACCCCAGCCCTTTCCCTGCGGTGAGCATGATCAGCACCAACAAGACCGTATGGATCCCTGTTCTGATATTCCATTCTCTCCGTGACAGATTTCGCCTGGAGTAATAGACAACTACCGGAAGCTCTGTCAGAAAACAGAAAAAGAGGATCCTCCACATGAAATCTGCCACGTCGATCTTTCCAACGGAAAAAACACTGCAATATGCTGCAGTGCATACAAATGCCCCCGCAATGATATAGGCAAGCTGTAATATAAATTTGCGGATCAGTGCTTTTAAATCCATATCCTTACACTCCCATTCTTTCCTTTAGTTCATTTACATACTGTCTGGACACTACTACCTTCTCCTCATTATCAAAGGTCACCTCAAACCTTCCGGAAAAAGATGGCGCGATATAGTTTATCTTATCACTGTTGATGATCATTGACTTTGACGCCCTGAACAGCGCTGTTCCATAGCAGATTTCCTGAAACTCATAGAGTTTCATCTTCGATTCGTATACCTCATCTGCAAGATAAAAAAAAGACTTATTATCCACCACTTCAAAATAGTAAATATCCTTCAGTTCGATCCGGTGAATCTCCTCTCCCTTAAAGGCTGTCACTTCCTTTTTTCTTGCGGCCACCCGCTCTAAGAAATTTGCAGTATCCTCATCAAGAGTATGGCATTTCAAAATCAATTCTTCCTCGTCCTGTTCCGGAATATTGATTACGGTAACTTTCACAGTCTTTCTCCTCCCCTGTCTGCCTCCGCAGATCTCCCAACTTCTCCATCATAGCAGACCAGACCTCGTACCGTCATATAAAATTATATTTTTCTGATCACTCCACAGCCGATCTTCATTCCGGAATCCCCTGCCGGCTGCGTCTTGAAATCGTCCGGCATGGCATGGATCACCACGCTTCTTTCAAGGATATCCTCTATCCGGAAACGTTTATCATAAAACGTAAGAAAAGCATACCCCTGGTTTCCTATTAAAGGAACCAAATCCCCTGCATGCTCCGGATGGGGCTTCTCTGTGGGATTATAATGGCCTCCCGTTTTGGCAAATTGCAGGCTGCAGTCTCCATTTTCATGAATATGCATTGCGTAAAAGTCAGAAGAACCCTTCTCTGACAGGTTGGGCAGACCAAAAATCTCCGCCTCCACAAGCACTCCCTCGTAAGGAGTCCCAAAAAACTGTACCAGGCCGCTAAGCTGCGGATTTTGCGCATTTCCCATGATCCATGCTGCCGCAGCCGGTTTTCCATATCTCAATTCATTTACAAAAATCATTCCAGGTGTGGTCTCTGCCATACTGATCTTCCTTTCTGATAGCCGTTTTCCAAAAGACCGGTGCAGATATTGCATTCGCACCGGTCTTTAAGGCTGTTCTGCTTTATGGTATGCGGCTTTTGGGAAAACGGTCCAGGGTGGTTGGGGAGTCAGAGAGACATTCTGCCTGCGTCTGATTGCTTTTATTTCTTGATGCACACCACAGCATCAGTATGCATATGAAACTTCCGTGACGTGAATATTCTGACAATTAAAAAGCCCCAGAAACGTGATGTTTCCGGGGCTTTTGTCTGTCTCTTATACAATACCCTGTGCGGTCATAGCAGTAGCACAAGGTCTCAGTGTTTATGCGGTTTTTGCTTTCATTTGTATATTACGGGCATATTACCAACGAAGTCCTTTTCGATTTTATACCATCTTACATCGCTTTAGGCTTTCCGTAAATATGCAGATGAACAGAATCCGGTTTTGTCTCCGTATGCCACATAATACCAGCGTGTTCCGTTGTAGGTTGTGTAGTAACCATAACACTGTACCGATGATCCGGCTGGCATTAAAGTGATTGCAGTTTTCCCAGTGCCGGCTCCAACTCTCAGGTACAGATTGCTGGTTGTTTTATATTTTCCGGCGATTGCTGCATCTTTGCTTCTTGCACTCTCAACCTTTGCCGTACTGCCCGACACTGCCGGTTTGGATGTTGATGTGCTTCCGCTTGGGGCAGATCCATCTACAGAAACAACGATAACAGTATGGCCTTTGCTCTTTGTAACCAGAATGTCTCCTGGTTTAAGGACGGTTGCAGATGTAACGGAAACTTTTTTAGCAAACAGGCCGGATTTTTCTAACACTGACGGCTCCGTTGCGGTGCTAAAGGTTCCCACGTCAATGCCGGTTGCCTCATAGATACATCCTCTTACGAGGTCGCTACAATCTGTTTCTGTCTTTTCTCCGATTGCTTTCATGTTGCCGTACTTTTTAAGCATTGCCATAATGGATCTGTGTGCCTGACAGTAGCCGATATTGTTGTTCATGCAGGCATCCCACATTGCTTTAGCAACTTTCTTTGCGTGCTCGTCACTCAGGAGGCGGAGCATATACCATCCTTTGGTATGAACATAATAATTCTGTGTGCTTACCTCTACGCCATCCTGATCTCCCGGCTTGCCGCCGGAGTATTTCCCATTTTCGTCTCTTCTTGCACTTCCAATAATTACTTTCATCGTCTTTTCCTCCTTTTTCACTGCAAACTGGTTATAATATTCCTTGGCATAAGATCCTCTGGTGGATTTTACTTTTTCTCCTTGGTTCTTGGGTTTCTCATATCCAGTCAGGACAACATCGGATGCCTCCTGTGCTGAGGTCACAGATTTGAGCTTTTTCAAAACACCCTTGTATGCACCAGATAATTCCTCCCACAGAAATTCCAACTGCATTTCTTCGTCTCCGATGGATTTCCCTTTTTTCTTTGCAAAATTGAGAAGATTCTGTTTTCTGCTCCAATAAGTCCACTGAGCATACCCATATCCAAAAGAGTCTCTGATGAAATTTGCGTAGCTGCCGTTGTCTACTGCGGCAGTATAGGTATCATCCGTATAACCGCTTTTCTTCTCACAACTGTTCTGCAAATTTCTTGGATTAAAGCCGCTCTCGGCTCTTATGCTCGCCATTACGCCGGAAATGGCATAATGGTTAAGTCCTTTGTCACAAAAGAAATTCCACGCCCTCTCCTGCGCCGTACTGCCTCTTAAAGCCATTGCGCATCGCCTCCTAAAAAACAAAAGCCGGATGCGTTCATGCACCCGGCTCATGGCTCTTAAATATTAAATTACTGTTTTCCAATCTGTTTGATCTGCTTGATTGCCTGAATAACTTTGTCATATCCGTTCGTGGCAACTAAAAAACTAAGATACGCAAGGGCAATAAGTTCAACGCCAATCTTTGCGTTAAGCATCGTTTCTGTGTAAATCAGATACCCGGCGGACAGTGCCACGGAGATAACGACTGCGGTAACTGCTGCCATCACGTTTGATGAGTAGTCAACCGATTTCTTATCCAGAAGTTTCTTGATTCCCTCAACGGTAAGGTTTGTGAGTAATGATACTGCGAACAGTGCTACGATTAAAAATTCCATTGTCATAATATGACCTCCTATCCTACTGCCTCATCATCAGAGGCTTTGTGTGTGGTTCCGTCTTTGCTTATGACGGTGCTGTTGATTGGTACTGAAAAACTGAGTTTGTTCTTTTCAAAGATGTTCATAATCGTATTTGTTCCAAGGTAAACCACCAATGGAGCTACGATTTCTTTGACGATTGTGCTTGATACATCCACCACCGGGTCCATACCTATCCATGAGAGGATATAGGAACACGATGTAAGGATCATCCCATGAGCCAATACCGCAGTAGTGGCTACCTTTGCATAGGTGTTCAGGCTTACTTTCTTTTTCTTCTCTTTTCTCCGCCTACGCTCCCTTTTCTGCAGGATGTAAAATGTCACGCAAGCTGCAATGTAACCGAGAGCGAAACCTATAAGAATTTTAAGTATCATCTTCTACACCCTCTTTCTTTTTTTGCGGTTCTGTCGGCAGTCCTTTCAGATCTTCGATTAAGTCTGTCGCAACATCATTTCCGCCAAGTATGTGATAAGGTTCATACATCCTTGTGGCGTTCTCTCGTGCGTATATAGGGCAGTAGCCCCTTTCAGACCACTTATTGTATGTCTGAACGATACCATTTCTTAAAAGAGCTTCTACGCCCTTGTCAATGGCTTTGTTTTTTAAGTGCTGATTGTACATCAGTTTCGCCATCACGCCCATTCCGCTGATTATCAATCCAAAAAGAAACTCGATCCAATATTTCACGATAAAATCTATCATTCTTCACGCTCCCGTCTGTATGATCTCAAATCATACTCAATTAAATCCATCTTCTGATCCACGTCGTTTTTCATATCATCGAGTTCCTTATGCAGTTCATCCGATATTCTGCACTGCTCAATGATTTCTTCCTGCTTTTTAATTATTTCAAGCAGTTGCGTGGTTGCCTCACACAGCCTATCTACAATGACATAACTTCCATCACGCATGACTTTCCTTTAACTCCTTTGCTTCACAGGTGATCTTCTGCACCAGATTATAGGTGTCGGCGTGTTTTATCGAACCAATTCTACTTGTAAACGATTTGTCGAAAAATTCTTCCGTGATAGTTCCATCTTTGAAATTCTTCATAAGGCGTTTCAGTCTACGCATAGCATCCTTTCTGATTTTCTTCGTAGAGTTCCAATGCCTATATCCAACAAAATCCACTCCGTTCTTTGCATAAACAATGGTTGTTTTTGGATTTAATTGTAATTTAAGAACATCCGCAAGGAATATTTCTATCTGTTTCTCCCACCGTTTCAACTGTTCGAGATCTTCTGATATAATCACAAAATCATCCATATATCTCATGTAATGTTCCGCATGAAGTGTATGTTTTACGAACATATCCAATCGGTGTAAATACACGTTGGCAAATAGTTGGCTCGTAAGATTTCCAACCGGTATGCCGACACCGTCCGGGAATATCCCATTATGGTCTATTATCCGGTCAAGGATTACGAGTAAGTCCTTGTCTTTAATGTAGGTTCTAATTTCTCTTTTCAGAACCTTGTGGTCTATGCTCTGGAAGTAATGATGTATGTCGGCTTTCAGTACATAGACTGATTTGCCTTGCACAACTTCCAGATTATATAACCACCTTGTCAACTGCTTGCTGGCTCTGTGAGCACCTTTCCCTTTTCTGCAAGCATAGGAATGGTAGATGAACTGATGCTCAAATATCGGCTCTATGTAATTGACAATCATATGTTGGATAACCCTATCGTAAAATGGCAGAGCCATGATTATACGCTCTTTGGGTTCCCAAACTTTGAATACCTTGTACTTTCCAGGAGTATATGTCAAACTTTCCAATTCCCGGATGGCTTTGCTGAGGTATTCCTCTCTGTTTGCTTCAAACTCCAAAACCTCCGGTCTGTACCTTTTGCACCGCCTCGCCTTTTGATATGCGATCAATGCGTTCTTCATGGTACAGATGTTTTTCATAAGACCTGTTATTCTCTTCATAAATAATGCTTACGCCACATTTCCTTCGCTTTCGCTACTATTTGGCTTCGCTGTTTTAAGTTCGCCCGGTTTGCACGGGTCGGGATAGCCGTCTGACTATTCAATAAATGATTATCAAATAATCCTTGTTGGCAAGCCGTAGCTCCACCAATCTGACAGTTTTCTAAATAGTCACAGACGCACCACACGCCAATGTTCGTGTTCACGTTCCACGGATAATTGTTGCAATTCACAGTCCGCGAGCCATCGTGAACCCCGTTGTTCCAGTTGCCACCGCCAATGAGCGCGTGCAAGCCACGGAGCGACAGTGCGAATTAACAGCTACCCCAAGATAGTTGCTTATTTTGATTTCTTTTCCTTTTGCGCCTTGTTTATTAACCCTCCGATATACGCACCGAGAATACCGATCTGTGTTGCACAATATTCGTATACTCTGTCATTCATTGCGGAATATTTAAGATCGTGCGACATTCGGATTTTCCGTACCAGTTTTCCTTTCAGCCTGTCGGCTGCATAAAGGTGGCTGATTGTTTTTGATTTCTCGTATGCTTCTATTTCATCCATAATTCCGTCTATGCTTTCTCGTATATCCTTTTGCAGAGTGAATTTCTCGTAATGTGGCATATCCCTTACTTTTCTGTGGAGATATACCGAGAGATCGTATGCCATCTGGTGTGCCTCTGTATGAACGTAGTCCATTTTCAGAGTGGAGGGATTTTCATATTTGCTTTCGTATGCCATTACACCCAACCTTTCAACTGCAAGGGACTCGGCTTTCGCCGGTCCCCATCAGCTTACAGCGAGTCACAGACGCACCACACGCCAATGCCCGTGTTCACGTTCCACGGAGAATAGTTGCAATTCACAGTCCGCGAGCCATCGTGAACCCCGCCGTTCCAGCCGCCACCGCCAATGAGCGCGCGCAAGCCAGTGTTGTTGGCCATGTAAAGCTGGCCAACTTTCTGACCGCTCATAACGTCATACCAATTCCAAGATGAGCCTGTCGGATCATGGATAAACTCATCCAACCACTTCCAAACATTTCCTACGAGGTCCCGAACGTTCGTTGCAGAAACAGCGTTCTTGACATTTCCGCAAGTGGTTCTTGCTGTATTCGAGGTCGCAGACCATGCGTAAGTGTTGTTGCCATCCTCTCCCTGCGGAGATCCGTATGCACCCTTACAGAACTCAGCGTAGGTAGGAAGTCTTTTTCCTACTCTCATAGCTCTCTCATTGGCGATATACCAGTTCAATCCCTCTGTTCCAGTAATCGGCACAACACCCTTTTTGCTCTGCAAACCACTGGCTCCGTTATCGGATGAAAGGTAAATATCGCCCCAGAACGGTCCTATGAATACCATTCCGGTAGGATCGCAAGTAGGTCTGTGGAGAAGAGTCCAAACGGAATTAGGTACAATGCCCTCCGCTACGTTTGTTTTCCATCCACTTCCTAATGCTGCGCCTGATGCGCTGATTGGAATACCGGAACTATTTGTTTTTCTGACTACGCCGTAATGGAAACCGCCGATTTTTCTTGATGTAACTGCCGTATAACCGTTTGGATATGTCGTATTAAGGGAAATACGATACTGTTCTGCGGCAAAGTTCGTGGCATCTCCACCGGTAGGATCACAAATATAAATGCAGTAGTCCTTTCCCACCTCAAACTTAGTTGATGTTCCGTCCAAGTTGCTCGCTGTAAGAGTGGTTTTTTCTGTCTTAAAAACAGAATTACCTACCGCAATCAGAACTCCTGCGATAACAGTAAGGGAACCGTTCTCCATGCGAATAAACTTCTTGTCAGATGCAACGACATCGGACATAAGCGCAAGTTTCGGGGTGGTTATCTTCGCAATGTCATTTTCCATTGCTTCATCATAACCGTAGAATTTACTCATTAGCCAATTCCTCCTTGATCTGATTCAGTTCTTCGGCTGTCATGCCGAGACTGTCGTAAATGGTGTATGGTGCGGTAACTGCGATTTCTGTTGCATCCACAGATACCATAGCGGATGTGGAGATAACGGTCGTTTCCAACTGCTTCTCTCCTGTAATCTCATCCGGTTCGCCCTCTTCATGTGTTACGTTTGTGATTGTTACCGTCTTATTTCCGACAATCGCCTTTGTATTTGCTTTTGCCTCAGCACAATAGTGAATGGTAACAGTTTTCTTATCCTCTCCTACCGCAAGAATCGGGCAATGAAGATAATTCATGCTTTCAAGATCTTCGATGGCTTCCAACAGATCTTTTGCTGCAAATGCGCCATCATCCACCAAGGATTTACAATTTCTAATGTCCTCGGCGGTTGCAAGTCTCTTAGGGAAATCTCTCATTTTGTCTACCTCCGTTATTTATTTACATAGCTTCCAACAAATCCGTCCACAAATGCCAAACCATTTCCGTCCATGATTCTGAAAGTCTTATGTGTCATAAGATCCGCATTGCTGATAGAAAATGTTTTCGGAGCAACTATATAGTTGTCATTCGCAATGCTTATTGTGTACTCTCCTGCCTCTGTGAGATACAAAGGCTGAGTATAATCTGTAACAGTATATTTGTTACCGGATGTTACATTTTGTACAGTTATTGCAGCAGCAGTTCCAACGGTATCGTTGAAATGTATCTTCACTGCAAGGTTTCTGATGTGGGTTTCCACATCGTTGATTTCATTCTGCAATTTTCCGGCTGCATCCGCTGACAACTGATCTTTAATCATTGAAAACCATTGATTAAACAATATTTCCTGATTGTTCTCAAACGTTGTCATTTCAGATGTGTAGTCTTTCTTTAACTGCACAACATCCGCATTTGCCGTTGCCTGCAAATTGTCGAGAAAGATATTGAATGAGTCGAGATCAAGATTTGCTCTCTTGTCAAACTCAACTTTCTGGTTCTCAAAAAACTCTGTGAATACCTCATACAAATCTGTTCCGTTTTCCAATGCTGCCATGATTGCGTTGACGGCTGTATTGATGCGGTTGGCATCATACGCACCGAAAAACGATTCATCATACACCGTATACTGGGTCACATCTTTTACGGAATAACTGCCGTCCCCATTATCAATAGGTATGAACTTCCGCAGACCGGACCATACGGCATCCTTGTAGTCTGTCTTTAATCGTTCCCACGCCACTTAGAACGCCTCCCTCCTTATGCCAAAGTTAAAGGTAAGCATCTGCCGACCTCTGTATTGGTTTAATAACTGATTGAATAAATCCAAAATCAGGCTTTCAATGCGGTTGAGTTCGTTGAAATCAAAAATCTTTCCATTCGCTGTGTATAAGGGGTTCTCCCCTATGTCCGGCTTAAATGTGTTTTCAGCTATGAGCTTAATGTTTTCTTCCAACTGATTTATCTCGTCCGCATAAAAATACTGGTCTTTGCTCCTATCGTCTCCCAGATCGTTTATGGAAAACTCCTGGTACATTGCCACGGCTATCTCTCTGAGATATGCGAGGTTGTTCTTTATCCGGTTGAAATCTTCCGTGTTGAACCGGTCTCCGTGATAAATCCCATCATCGTCTGTGTAACCGTACCAATCTGTTTTTGGAGTGGTCCAGGAACCCGAGATAGAAATAACCATTGTTTCCGTTGTACTATTCCCGGCAGAATCCGTTGCCGTCAATACGGCTACATGATCCTTTTCCGAACCATCTATGCTTGCGGAGGCTTTATATACGGTTCCGATAGAGTGCTGAAAATTCAGTTCTTTATCGTCAAGTGTTCCTGTGACATTTGCTATATCAGCCATTATTCATCGCCTCCTATCCTTTGGTGTAATTGCCAACGTATGCCAGTGGCAATTTATCAGGAATTTCCTTGTCTGATATATTGACATAGGAGCCAACATAATTGCCGACAAATGCAACGCCTTTCAGTTCCTCAATGGAAACTGAGATTGTGTATTTCCCCTTTGCCTGCACGGGGTTTGGACTTATCGTAACGTTCCTTACCAATATGTTAGCTGCCATGCCGCACCGCCTAATCTGTTACCGAAACAGAAATTACATAGGTTGCTCCGACATCCGCCGGGTTCGGTGCCAATGAAACATCTGAGATAACCGGTGCTTTTGTATCGAGGGTTACTGTTCTTGTGACGGTCGTGGTTCTTCCGGCTCCGTCCTTTGCTACAACGGTAATGGTGTTTGAGCCATCTTTCAGGGTTATATCCTTTGAGAAAGTACCATCGTCATATACAGTTACTGCACTGCCGTTGATTGTCAGTGTAACCGGACTTGATGTTGCATCGTTGGTAGTTCCGGCTACCGTTACTTTGGTTTTATTCGTGACAAGTTTGTTTACCGGACTTGTAACTGATAACTCAGGCGGTACAGTATCGATCTTGAATGAAACGCTCTTTTGAGTAGCTGCATTGCCGTCATAGTCGGATGCTTTTACAACAACGGTGTGTGAACCGTCTGAAAGTGCTGTGGACGGTTTATAACTGCATGAATAACCGGACGTTGTCTTTGTCTTTGTGATTCCAGATATTTCAGAACCATCAATAAGCAGTTTGATTGTATCTGGATTGACACCAGAATCATCATCTGTGACTGTGAATGAAATTGTCGGCTGATTGCTCGTAAGTAACTGTGATGCTGTCGGAGAAGAGATTGTGATAACCGGTGCGGTTTTCTCTTTTACCGTAAGCCTCAGCTTACTTCCGAGTGTGGCATCCGACTGGTTTACGGTAGTCGTGTTGCCGGCCTCATCCTTGGCGATGATCTGTACTCCGTAATAATGTCCTGACTGATTGTATGAGGACTTTGCCGGAGCGGTAAGCGTAGCCTTGTAAGTCTTTGATGCGCTGTCGTATGTGAGTGTGGTAGTCACACCGTTTACGATAGCCTGTACGGATTTAATAGCCATTCATTTTCCTCTTCCTTTCTGTTCTTATTTTTCTGATACCCTACGGGCAATTACCTTTCCAGATAAACTCTGTGAGAAATTAACAATGTGGCGGTAGATATTGACCTTTAATCCAGGGCGATATGCGTTCTCCTGATAAACAATGTCGTTCGCATCAATCTCTGGATTTCCACGGGTATTGTATTCGTACTCAATACCGGCGTTGTAATAATCCCCAAGCCAGTCTGCCAAGTGGTTTGCCGTTTCCATATCGCTTACCAGAGGATTTTTCCATGTTATGGTCTTTCCTCTGCTATTGAGCGTTTTTACGGCATACTGCTCAACAATGTTGTATCTGTGTCCTATAATTTCAAACTGGTACTTGCCAGTAATCAGAAACTTAACTGTCACATAATAATCTCCGTTTTCTATGATGTTGACGTTTGATGCCGAGGAATTGAACGTAGCTCTGCATCCATAAGTCGGATCTCCGAGATAATACGTCTGAATATCTCCCTTTACTGCCTCCGTCTCTTCACTAATAAGAGTTTCTTCCGCAGTTCCTTTCTGGTAGGAATAGCATGGCACTCTGACTGCCTTGACAAGCTCCTGTTTGATTGATTTTGGAGAAGAGGTCATATCCTGCCTTTCCATTGTAAAATCCGTTATATCGCCAAATGAGAAGTAATTAACGACTATGCGGTTGAATGGTTCTTTTGTCTTTGTGAACTCAATCTCCATCAAATCAAAATCATCAAAATCGTGCTGCACTATCAGCCTCTTTGTAATGTCCGAATTTACCTCATACTCATCCACCTTTTTGCCGTCATTGAAAGTCCTGAATATAATTCCGTCAGGCAGTGTAGAGCCAAACATTAACTGCAAACCATAGTACATACAGGCGGTTTCCTGAGTTATGTAGATAATCGGATTTTCTTCAAATAGGCAATCCTTATTGGACTGCTGTAATGAAATATATCCGGTATACTTATCTGCCTTACTCTGGTTCTCCGGGAGATAATACATTTCTGCATTTACAGTGGTGTAGTTGTGTGCAAATGAAGCGTACTCCTGTTTTGCAGTCTCACTCTTTATATTCCGAACATGGGAATACTCTGTCTCTCCGTTGCACGTTATGTCGTACTCCGGTGCGAATGAGGATTTAATTTGTGGTCTGCCGTACCGGTTCTGTGAAAGAACACATCTGCAGGCATTAGCGATAATCTGCAAAGCCTCTTTGTGCTTAACCCTCGGTATGGGGTTTTTTGTGGTTGACTTTTTGAGGTACGGATCAATGTAGTATTCCTCAATTCCGGCATCCTGAAAGACCAATTCTGCTGCATGGTAATATGTGATTCCTGCCGGAGCATAGCAGCCTTTGTAATATTCCTCGTCCATGTTTCTGAAAAGATCCTGACACCTTATCGTTGCCGAGTAATCATCGCTTTCCCATGCACTACACTGTAACTTTGCCCCTCTTATCCATTCGATAGTGTCTGAGTTCGGCAACTGATAACCGTACCAGACATACATCTCCTGCCCTGTCTCCAAGAAGTTGATTGCTGAGTTTGGGTTGTCTACATTGAAATACTGATCGTAATTCTGTAACTTAACCATGAAATCTATCTGTGGAACATCCTCGCAAATTGGGGATATGTAGCTGTCTAATTTAGAATCCATAATATCGTCATTGTAATAAACAAGACCGTAGCCTAACTGAATTGAATAAATCCTCAGTCTGGAATATGGATTTTTCATCTTGTAGAAGATGAATTTTATATATGTGGTATTCTCTAACACCTGTTCTGTACTGAACTCTGACTGATCGTTGTCAGCAATCTCTATTCTCTGTCCGCTACTCGTGAGTATGTCGAACCTGGTAGGATAAACCTCTCCAAAATTGATAGTCAGTCCTTTAATGTCTGTTGCTACAACATTCAGTTCGATAAGCAGCTCATATCCGCTTGATGGAATCAGAGGCTTGCTTATCAAACCGGTGTCGTAGTAGTTGCCGGATGTATTCTCTCTGGGAAGAAAATACATGGATCCGTCAACCTTTGTGAAATCATGTTCGAGTGTGGCATATACAGTGTCCTCTTTTCGCTGACCGAATAAGCCGGTCTGCTTTGAGTAATAGGCAAAATTATTTCCCATGACAGTTGCGTTGGCCTGTGCCTCCTGATTTACCAGACCGAATGAAATCATCATGTATGACCGCTCTCTCAGAGAGCTTTTCATGCTTGCCTTGTATTCATTTGATACTTTCTGCATACGCCATCACTCTCCACAATCAATAAGGTTTACTTTGCAACTCTGATAGGTAATTGGATTTCCGTCTGTATCAATCCAATATGGTTCTGCCGTCCTATCTCCGGGGTACATCTTTATTGTTATTTTTTTCATAGTGACCGGATCTGGGAAAGTGACATATACGAAAAACGCACTCAGCACCGTAAGCATCCGGCTCCACTCAGCTGCCGTCAGCCACGGCCATTCCAGAGTGTCGAGTTTGTACTGATCTCGCCCAACTCTCTGTCCTACGACCGTACCGTTGGCATTTCTTCCGGCATCCACCATTGTAGATACAGTTGGCTTTGCCCCACGTTTAGGAGGGGGAAAGTCATAACCATTTACTGATATATAAGCCATTCCATATCCCTCCTTTACGCTCCTTGGAAGCTGTAACCGTTGGCATTGCGCTGTGTGGTTACTGCGTCCGTAACTGTCTTTCCACCGATTTCAACAATCGTCTGTTCTTTCTTATCAGCCTGTGTCTTGGTGTTCTTGGAAATCTCACTCACAGCGGTTGTTATTCCAAGATCGTCCAGAGCCTCTTTGATAGCTTCTTTCAGACCGCCACCGGAATTAAGCGTTGCCTGCACGGTTCTGTTTGTAGATACCTCCCTTGTCACACGCTGCACGATTGCTTCATTCGTGAAATCACTTCCATAATTGTTGCTGTATTCTTTCAATGCACTGTCATTGATTTTCAGATGTGTTCCGAGGTTCACGTCCATATCAGCGAATGAATCTACCCAGGAAGTGACAATTCCTTTTGTTTTCTCTCCCTCTTTCTCTACGCCGATGTTATATCCCTCTACGGAATATGCACCTAATCGTTTGAATACTCTGGACGGAGAGTTAATATCCAGCTTGTCTTTGAACCATGAGATAATACTGCTGCCCCACGATTCAATGTTGTTCTTACAGGTAGAGTACAGATTTCCTATACCGTTCTTAAAACCATCTACCACATTTTTTGCAATGTCATACCACTTGTCATAAGAACAGGTATTTGTGAACCACGTTTTTACATTAGAAGCCCATGTTGTAATGTTGCTCTTACAAGTCGTATAACTGTTTCCGATTTTCGTTTTGAAGCCGGAAATAATATTCTCTGCATAGGTACTCCACTTAGAACTATTGATGCCTCCAAAACCACTATCAGAGAACCACGTTTTGAGGTTTGAAGCCCATGTTGTGATATTGCTTTTCGTATCTGTGTACGACAGTCCTATTTTGTTCCTGAAACCAGTTATGATATTTCCTGCATAAGTGGTCCATGTGGCATTGTTGATATTTCCGAATGAAGATCCAGAAAACCAATCTTTCAGGCTACTCGCCCAAGTAGTAATGTTGTTCTTTGTGGTGGTATAGGTGTTTCCAACCTTTTCCCGGAAGCCGGAAATGATATTGTTTGCGTAGGTCTGCCAAGTATTGCTATTGATGTTTCCAAAGCCGCTGCTCGTATACCATTCCTTAACTTTGCTCGCCCAGGTTGTGATGTTATCTTTTGTTGTGGTGTATGTGTTACCCACCTTTGTTTTGAAACCAGTGATAATATCATTTGCGTAGGTGGTCCATGTACCGTTATTCACTCCGCCGAATGAAGAACTATTAAACCATTCCTTTGCCTTTGAGGCCCATGTGGTAATGTTGTCCTTGGTCTGTGTATAGGCATTTCCCACTTTTGTCTTGAAACCGGAGATAATGTCATTTGCATATCCGGTCCATGTTTCCATGTTGATCCCACCAAATGATGAATTGTTGAACCACTCTTTAGCCTTAGTAGCCCAAGTCGTGATGCTGTCTTTCGTGGTGGTATAAGCATTGCCTATCTTGTCCTTAAAGCCGGTTATGATGTTCTGACCGTGGGTTTCCCAAGTCTCTTTGCAAATCTTTCCAAAGCTCGTACCCGAGAACCAGTCATTGACCTTTCCGGCCCACTCCGTAACTTTTGCTTGGCAGTCTGAGAATTTCTTTCCGATGCCTCCATTGAAAGCAGTGACAAGATTACTTCCAAGTGTGCTGAATACGGTTGAATCGGATGAACCACCTATGCCGAATATTCCTTTGACAACATCTGTCACATTTCCGAAACAACTCAACGCTGTCTGCAATGGTGCTGGCAAAAGGGATTTAGATATTCCACCCAGCAAGCCACTGACTATTTTCTCTCCGACAGTATTTATTTCTCCATCATCAGATCCAATTCCGAACTTCTTTGATATTCCCTCAACAACGCTTGTTTTCAGTTCATTCCAAATGGCGGTCCATGATACCCATTTGAACAAATTCTTGAATGTCCACTTGGCTGCAAATACCTTAAAGACTGTTTTGAGGATTGTGTCCCAGTCAATCTCGGACATTGCCGTTCCTACGCCCTTTAGAAGTTCGTACCAATCTACCTCGTCTATCAAAGTGTTAATCAGTGTGCATACACCAGATATAAGGGAATTGATTGTGCCTCCGGCTTCTTTCCAGTCGATAGTCTTAACTGCCTTGTTTATCGCACTCGCAAAGTCACTTCCGATTTTCTTGAAATCTATCTTCGCAAGGAATTTTCCAAGACCGCTGAAAAGTGTCTTGATGCTGTTGCCAAGCGTTGTGCCTACAAGATTCCAGTCGATCTCCGTAATTGCGGTATTTATATTTGTTCCAAGTCCCTCACAGAAAGTATCGAAACCATCTTTGATGGTATTCCAATCGAGTTTTTTCAGTGCTGTGTTGACACCGTTTGCAAAGTTCGTAGCAATATCTTTCCATGGGAAAGTCTTTGAGAAATTCAGTACGGCAGTAAATACACCATTTACAAAACCGGCGAATGTTTCTCCAATGCCAACATAATCAATTCCGACTATTGCATTGCCAAGCAAATTGCCGATTGCGGTTCCGAGTGAAGCCCAATCCAATCCGGTAACGAATGTCTTTGCAAATAGAATCGCTGAGTTTATTGCATTGGAAATTGCTGTTCCAATTTTCTTCCAGAGATCTTCTGTCTGCAGGGCAGCGTTGATTGCATCTACGATACCCTGTGCAAGTCCCTTTGCGGTTTTATTTATCAGAGTCCAGTCAAGAGTATCTAATGCACCAATGATAAGATCTGCTATTGCCGTTCCGAGACTGCTCCAATGGAAGTTTTCTACAAATGAATCAACGAACTCAAATGCAGAGTTAATAGCTTGCGCTATTGTCACACCTATTGATGTGAACAATCCAGGAGTTTCGAGGAAACCATTCAGGAATGTCGCAATGCACTTCGCAATCTTTCTCAGAGATGCTTTGATGCTGTCCCACTGAATGTTATCGAGGGCTTCTTTCAGTTTCTCCCCGAACATTCTTCCTACATCGTAGAAATCAGCTTCATCCCAAGCATCCTTAATCATCTGTGCAAGATTTTTGTACTTATCCGCAATCTCGTCTGTTTCATAACCGCTTCCATCGGCTCCGCTGTTGCTTCCACTGCCGCTTTTATCATCACTTAGGATGTTAAGCTCATCTATGCCGGTGGTAAGGTTCTTTGCCGCCTTTGCAGCACCATTTAAGGAATCTGTATAATCTTTATTCTGTTTTATTGCCTTGGTATAGAACTTCTTACCTGTGAGTGCTGAGAAGAACTGTGCCAATGCGTTTGTTGCTGCAACGAGCTTCTGAATCAGATAATCCAGAATCGGAGTAACTACATTCAGTATTGGCTCAAATGCAGTTGTCAGTGATGCTCCAAGCTGTCGCAAATCGTTGTAGAGCAGATTTACGTTTTTGTGAAACTCTGTTCCGGCTCTTTTTGAATAAATAACAAGGTTATCGAATCCTGTTTTTACGAGTTCAAATAGGTGTGTAAACATTGAACGTAATAACATGAACGTTCCAAGTCGGATGATTGAGCCGAGTTTCTTTGCAAATGCACCAGATTGTTTTTCTGAAAATCCAAGGCTTTCTCTCACTCTCTTTTTGAGTTCCTTGAATTTGTTTATAATTGCAGCAATCCCAGAACGGATTTTGTTCACTACCGTTTTCACGGCAGAAATGATTTTTTGTGTCTCGTTCTTTACAGCATTTGCCACTTGCCTTACCGCATTGATGATTGCAGTAAGGATTGTCAGGATAATACCAATAATCGGTATCGCCGCCTGAACGGCTTCAAGACCTACTGCCATAGATTGGAACCCAGCGTTTGCCGCCATGCCCCCGGTTTCAATGGCCGGAAGAATTGATGCAATTCCACTTAATATAGAAGAAAAGGTTCCAAGTCCACATTTCTGTGCTGCATCCCCTATGGACTTAATGGACTTTGCCACATCCTCCATATTCTTAGGAGACTGTGAAACCGTTTCCTTGAACTGCTTAAACTGTTCCTGTGCCTGTCTGAGACCATTCACAGCTTCCTCATACTGACCGGTATCAAACCGTATCTTTCCACTCTCCATACCGCTGACAGTGGCTTTGTACTTATTGATCTGGTCTATGAGTTCCTGAATACGTCTATTAGCCGGATTTATGTTTGCCTGATTGAGACTTTCGTTTAAGTTTGTCTGTCCGGCTGCTGCACTTTGTCCGGCAGTTCCGAGGTTGCTTTCCTCTTGTGCCAACTGACTTGCCGCTGATGCGGCACCGTTCATTGCTGCCTGTGCCTCTTCTGATGCAGTCGCAACGCTTTCTGTGGCTGCCGCTGCTTGCTGACCGTTCTCCAGAGGCTGTACACGTCTCTGTGCCCCCTCAGAATCAATTCTGATGCTGACGCGATTATTCGATCCGAGGTTTCCAAGTGCTGTGCTGACTTCCTTTACAGTAGCCGCAACCTCTTTTAATTTCGCCGTATCAACTCCTGACAGAGACTTAATGGATGATGCAATGCTTCTCATACCACTTCCGGCATTTTTAAGATCATCTCCAACGCCGGAGAAACCACGCATTACATCAAGAATCTGTTTTAACTTTTCTGTATCTAATCCCTCAGTGATTTTCTTCATTGAGGCAAGAGCTTTTGTTACTTTATCAATACCACCGTCTGCCTTATCAGTGGTGGCTTCTATTTCCAATAAAATGCTATCTACTCTGTTATCAGGCATTTTGCCACCTCACTTCGCAAAACCCTGTCCGTGGGTGGTATTGTTTGTCCGTAAAATAAGAAAACATGGGGAACTGCGCCGGACTTGCGCTGTTTCGGTTCGTCAACCTATCCCCATGTAATCAGCTACTTTTCTCTTCGCTGTCTCAATCGCTTATTATGTTCTGCGGCAAAGGCAGCGAATCTGTCTGCATCCGTCATTTTTGCTCCCGGCGGTGCGTCCTCTGTGCTGTTCATGCTTCTTGGTTGGCTTGGGTATGCCGGAGCATTTCTGCCAAGGAAGATTGCCATGGCATCTACGACATACGAACCAACGGACCACGCCAACGTATCTAAGGCTGTGGCCTGTTCTTTCGCTTCCATTTCTCTCTTCTTTTGGAATGGCTCTAATTTCGTAGGGTTTAATGTCCAAAAGGTCTCATAGGAAACTCCATAAAGGAGAGCGTTGGGAAGCCAAACTTTATTGATAATCTCTGTAAATGTTTTGTATTTACTGAGATCTATTTCCTCTACTCTGTTGCCGCCTTGGTTTTCTTTCCTCCGCTCTTCGGAGGTTCCTCGGCTTCCTCGCCAAAACCCGCGGTTTTCATTGCCTCCGTAAAGGCTTCCATGACTTCATCCATGGAACCGCCGTACTTCAAATGTTCGCTCAGTATCTTTCCGGCTTTTGTGAGATCCTTTGTGCCGGTAAGGACTGCGATGATCGCTCTGATTGTCTTAAAAATCTTCATGTTCTCTCTGGTATCATCATCCAGAAGTCCCATTACATCTACATCGTGATCTTCCAGATCACACATAAGGTTTGTAAAATCGAGATCTGCTACTTTAATCTCTTTAGGTCCATTCGCTGTCTGTAAAATCATACTTATTAACCGTCCTTTCGTTAATCTGTCCTATTTGTACGGCAGAGGACTATTCCCCTGCCGCTGCTTCACTTTTTCACGCTGTTACATAATGAAGAGCCTCTTCGCCCTCATCAGTAATGGAGAATGACATTTCTCTCGCATTGTTGGAAGATCCGCTTGTCGGATATACTGCCATAACACCGGCCCACTCCCATTTGCCGTCAACACCCTCTTCTCCAAACCATAACTGGTATTTATCAACTTTTCCTGCTTCCTGCAGATCCAAGAGTTTCTTGTAATCAGCTTTCTCATACCATGCTTTGAAAGCAAGATCCCCTGTGTCCTCGATACCGTTAATGGTTCTTTTCTTCGTATCGGAAAGTGTTGTAACATCGAGTTTTTCCTTTTCTCCGCCGAGATCCGGGTACTCAGTAATGTCGATCAACTTCTCAAATGTTCCTGGAGCATCTGCTTTCTCGTGCATGAGATATGTCACATTTGTACATTTTGCCATCTTCGTTCTACCTCCTTGTGTTTTCCTTTGCCTAAGAGGTAAAGCCTTGAATTTATTAAAACCACCGGCAGACACCAGGCGAGTGCTTTTCGGGAGCGACCCTAGCCGATGGAGTTAATCATGTTTCCAATTTTGAGAACCGAGTAAGGAATTGTGAAATGGAAGTATCGCTTATATTCTCCACAGGGGAGAAGTAGTCGCAATGAAATCCAATCCCTACCATATATTCCCTTGCGGAATTTGCTAACTTCCGCACTTCTGAGGCGGATTTGTTTGAATAGAATTTGACTTCCAATCCAAGATTGATACCGTCCTCTGTATTTGAAAGTGTGGATAACGCTCCGTCTCCGCCTATCTGTTTGAAATACATATAGGGGAATGACGGTGGTGTAGCTTTATACACCTGTCCTCCTTTCAAACTGCTGTATTGTTTCTGCAAGTCTTTCAGGAGGTTCGTAAAATACAAATTCACATTGTCCTTAACCATCCTTGAATACCTCGCTTGCTATTTTTTGTGCTTCTTTCCTCAGATATTGTGCCGTCTCATACATGAATGGTCTTGACGGCATACCCTCTGTAAATCGCCATGTGCCATCATCAGCCGGATAATACCAACCCTCTCTGCCGTCTTTCGTGGTAAAGATTGTTGCACCGGAATTGTACGCCCAGTTCATTATTGCCTTGTACTCTTCGCTTGGGTGGGAACTGTCCCTACCCTTTACTCCAGTACCGAACTCAATGTACTTGCAATACCCTCCGGCACTTATGATTCCAACTCCCTCTGCCTCATCCAGATAACCGATAATGGAAGATCTTGCTGTGCCGGTATCAACCGGAACTAGCTCCTGTGCCTTTTCAACTCCAAGGTCTGTAAGTCTCTGTATAAGTTTCTCTGCGCATTTGTGTATACGCTCTTTCCGCTTTTCCAGTTTCTTAATGGCCTCATCTATGCTGTCTGGGTCAAAGGGATTGATCGTTATTTTGTCCTGCATGGATATTCCCCTTAATCTTCCGTATCGCCCATAGATTCTGTTGCAAATCATGTTTCGGGCAGACACATATATAATCTGGTTCCGTGTCCGTGGACCCGTCCTCATTGAGAACAGGAACCACATCTATGAAGAGTTTTGAGTATTCATCAATCGGCAATTTCTGTACGGTTGATATGGTCTTGTCATAGACAATATCTTTACCAAACGGAGAATCCTCTGCATTTCCTGAGTTCGGACTTACTCTCGCAAGCACACGAACCGGATTTGAATACTTCGGTATGCTCTCCCCAGTAAGGTTGCCATCCTCATCCTCTTCGTCTACCGTTCCGTCATAGGTCTGGTAATAAAAGGGGACTTGGTTCAATCTGAGGTCTTTAAGTCTCAGCTTAGGCATTGCCATCCCTCCTTAACAGACCGACATAGGTTTTGGGTGGAATCTTCGCCAAGGCCAACTCAATATCTTTCTTACCTGTCTGTCCCCAGTTCCTGGTAACTCCAAGTTCTGTGTGAGATACAAGTCCCCCCCTCGCATCGTCAGAGTTTATGGCTTTTGCCAAATCATAGATTTCAAACTCATACCGGTTATAAAACCTCTCCAACTCTGCCTCTGTCGGAATATCATCATCCGCCCAAAAGTGTTGATTTGCAGCCTGTTTCTGAGCTTTCACAAGGAGGACGGCAATCTGTTCGTCAGTGAGAGTTTCATCATCTAAGATGACTTTCAACAATTTAGCGTCCATAATCCGTCCTCACTTTCTTACCCTTGCTGAGTTAAAAACTCTGCGATCAGCTTTGCTTTTACGGTTTCTTTCATGTCATACCCACGTTCCGTTGCGATAGCCTTAATCTGAGCCACTGTCAGAGCATTAAGTTCTTCCTCTGTATACTTCTTTGTGGCATCAGTAACCGTCTCTTCTGTGCTCGCATCTGATGATGTGGAAACAGAAGAATCGGCTACGATACTGGAACCACCGTTAAGGGTATGACCTGTTATTCCCCCGATGCTTTGGTTGCTGTCAGTACGCTCGGCAGATCTGTGGAAATATTTGTGAACTTAGCACTCATCCACTCAGGCCCGTGATCCAAACCAATCTGTCCGAAGATCTGATATGTTTCTCCTGCACCAGTCTTTGCGAGCTGCTCCAGGAAGAAATTGCCCTTGCCAGGAACCATCTGATGAACCGGAGCCATGATGGACGGATCGAACAGAACAGCGGTGCCGGTAGGCATAGTATCAAACAAAGCAACTGCCACTTCTCCAAGAGGGGTAACTACTGTCTGTAATTTGATACCGTTCACTTCTCTTCCAAGGGGAACGATTGTAAGGTTGTTCTGCTGCGCATCAAGGTTAAGCTGCAACATTGTAGTTGCATCAACTCCGAGAACAATGTTGTCTGTCTTTGCGCCCTGATCGTGAATGGACTTTAATCCCTCTGCTACAAGCCAGTATGTGAGAGGCTTTTTAGCAAGATCAAGTACGTTGGTTGTGATAGCTGTCAGAAGTCCTCTTGTTTTATTGGCCTCTGCATCAGTAGTTGCCTTTGCGTACTTTCCGTTGATGAATGTGTACTCAATATCCTGTGCGATCTTTGCCATTCTACGAGAAACCTGAAATGCAAGCTCGTCCATAGGATTTGCCTGCTGACCGGCCACATTGATGCCCTGCAGTGTACCCATGTTACTCTGCTTTCCGTAAGAAATCGCTACGGATTTCTGGAAGATCTGAGTTACATTGGTAAGCTGGCTTCTAGTTACCATTTCCGGCTGTGGTGCAGTAAGGGATGCTGTTTCAGAAATCTCCGGCTGTTCGCCTGTTTCTGTGTTGTACTCCTGACCGCAAGTAAACTCTACATGATTGGTTACAAGAGGTCTTGCGCCAATCATAGTAGAGAACGGTGTTGCTGTCTGTCCTTTAGCGAATAACATTCCGCTAAAATTAGGAACAGCGAATGATGTTGCTGTGCCCTGTGCCATAATTCATTACCTCCTTTAGATTTATGCCTGCTGATTGTTAGCGGCACTTTGACTTAATATTGCAAGAATCGCAGCCTGTGAATCGCCTGCGTCCATTGCCTGTTTAATCTGTGCTGAATAGTCAACCTGACCTACGTTTCCAGACTGTGGCGTAGGCATCTGAGCCAAATACTGAGCGCGGATTTCCGACTCTTTCTGTTTGTCTCTTTCCGCCATAAACTTAGTGATGTTTCCGGTAACAACATCCATGCTTCCCTCATACTCTGCTGTTGCCGTAGCCTTTGCCATTTCAGCCGGCATACCCATTCCTAAGTAACGCTCCGATGATTCCGCTACCGCTTTGAATTTTTCCAGTTCCTTGACATAAGCATCTCTCTGAGCCTGCTGTTCCGCTTTTGCCTCTGCCTCCTGCTCTTCGGCTGTCTGCTTCGCTCTAAGCTGTTTGCGAAGATTTCCCTCGGATGTACAAAGTTTGTCGTTATCGGATTTCAGTTTCGCATTTGCCGCTTTCTCCTGTGCAAGCTGTGCCATAAGGCTCTCAACGGTTACTTCTCCGCCGGAGTTGTTTTCCTCATGCTTATCTGTCTGAGGCTGCTGCTGTGTACCGGATGCCTGAGTGGGCTGATTCTGCGGTGCTGTCTGAGACTGCTGCTGTGTCTGGTTCTGAGTTGTTGTGCTGTTTACATCTGCCATAATTGACCTCCTGCGTTTGAACGGTTCTCTCCGTGTGAATTTCTGCGTTTTTTTACTTGCGTCTCTGCAAGACAATAGTTGTATGCGTTTGATGAGGGTTTTCTCTAACCCGTTATCTGAAAGGAATTACTCCCTCTGTAACCGAAAAAATGAGCCGGACACGATTTTCCATCACATCCGGCTCATAGGCTCTAACTGTATTCAGTTAGTTTTTCTTTGCTGCCTTTTTGGCAGTTGTTTTCTTGGTAGCAGTTTTCTTTGCTGTGGACTTCTTTGCTGCCGCTTTCTTATTGGCAGTTTTCTTGGCAGTATCTTTCTTTGAAACGGATTTCTTTGAAGCTGCTTTCTTCTTATCGTCCATCTTTTTCTTGTCTGCTGCTGTCTTTTTTGCAGTTGCCATTGGTTTTCTACCTCCTGATTTATAATTCTACGCACCGGCAGTTGATGATCTCATCTATCGGTGCGCCCATACTATCATCGAGTGGGAACATCATTTTGTACCCATTGATGATAAAAGGCTCGTTAATAGGAACTGTTTGGCCGTCCGCCTCCCAGTGGCTAACCCGGACACGTTCATCCCTCATGCTTACCCATGTGTGAGTATTCTGTTTCTTATCCACAAGGTTCTGATGATTTATCCAGTTATATATCCAGTTTGTCTCATTTAGGGCAATCTCTGTAGCTCTAACATCAGAGAACATTCTTTTCACACTTTTGGGAACATCCTCTTCATTCATCATGCCACCGGTCATACGAGATATTTTATATTTATCGTTGCCGTTGGCATTTGCAACTGCCCTCTCTGTGGCTTCCTGAATATACTTTGCAAATCTGTATGCCTTTTCCCTTACTTCTGTGTCGTACTGATATTCAGGCATCATGGCAAAATAGAGATCCATGAGTTCATTTTCATAATCAGCACTCGTCTTTTCGTAAAGGAAAATGCCGGAAATAAGATTGAGGAACTGTGCTTCAAAGAAGTCTACAAGTGCATTTATAAACTCCTTGGCGGTTTTCTTCCGGCGGAGCTTATCGTCTTTGAGAATGTTCATTTCGTCAAAGTATTCAACCGGATTATACATAGTTCACACCGCCTATTCTTCTACCATTGCAGTCTTACTTGGCTGCTTAGATTCCTCTGTCTTATCTTTTTCCGTGTTGTTCTCCCCACCGTTCCCCTCTTCATCCTTGTATGCGTTAGGGTTCGGTTGCTGTGTCTTTTCCTCCTTGGAGGCAAGTTTCTTCTGTATGCCATCAATAATAGGCTTACTATCAACCCATGCCTGTTGTGGATCTGTGAACAGTCCAACAGTGTTAAACGATGTAAGACCGTCTACTCCGGCATTAAGCAATGCCACAAGGGAATTGGTCTTAGACACCAAATCATAGGTTTTTGTACGGCAGAAACGGATTTCAACATCTGCCGTCTCTATATCTTTCAGACCGTCATACGGTCTCTGATCTGTCTTAATGATTTCGATTGCCAAATCAATGAGCTGCATTTCCGGCTCAGTGAATAACTGTTCAACCGTCTTAGCGGAAATCTCCAAACACTGCCATCCATTGGATAACTGCATCGCACCGGTGGTTGAACCGCCACTTGCCTCCTGCCATGATGGTGTAGAGGTAATCTGCTCCAACTGAGAATTGAGATGATCCACAAGTTTCTGAACCTCACTCTCATTCAATGTCTGATTGAGGTAAGTGATCTTTGCTTCCTTGCCGTCCCCGGTACTCTTTGTCATAATGACTCCATCGCCGTCTACGAGGTTTTTCTTGCCCTCTTCGTTTACCTGGCAGTTGTGCATCCAGAGTAAACTCTGAACGTGTTGCAGAATATCATTGATACGGTCAGAATCCACAAGATTCATTGCATCCATCAGTGGGATAACCTTTTCAAAAATACCCATGCGGTCATTCAGATAAAATTCAACGACCGGTATTCTTCGGAGTGGGTTTGGTGCGATATTCTCTTTCAGATGATAGTCTGTCGTGTTCAACTCATGCTCAATGGTATAGCAGAAATTCTTTGAGTATGCCGTAAGAGTAATTGTTCCATCATCATGTACGGAATAGGTGCATCCTAGCACCGGTTCTCTATATGCGTCATTTGAGTACACCACAAAGGTTGTAAGTGGACTTGGAACCAATAGTTCAAATGGAGAATATCTGCTCTTATTTCTGTTCGGCAGCATCATCTGGTAGCCGACACCACAGATAAATAAGTTTCTTCCAAGGGCAATATCTTTTGCCGCTTTGCTCTGCTCCTGCATCATTTTATTGAGCATGGCGATCTTCAAATCGTCAATATTCTCTCCATCGTCCTCATCCTTTTTTCTCAAAAATCCGAATAAGGCTTTCTTCTGTTTCTTTGTCGGTTCTATCTTTGCTCTCTGTACGAAAGTGATCGGGTTGGAAAAACAATATCCCAGATGCACGTCCACAATCTTTGAAGCATTGTTTTCTACGACTGTGGCATTGAGATCCGGTCTGATTTTCTTTTCACGGTTAAGAATTGGCTGATTGCCTTTCTCGTACTCAAAAAGAAAAACTTCCTGTGCCACATTCTCCTGGTGTTCCATAAACGCCTTAGATACAACCGATATGATATTGTCTTTCGTAATTTCCCTCTCATCAGTCATTAACATTCGTCTACCGAGAGTTGGACGGTTGCTTGCGTACATGAAGTTTCCCCTTTCCGAATAAAACAAAAGAACCGATCAAGTCTACTTATGACTTAACCGGCTCAAAGGCTCTTTGCTTAATTTTATTTTTATTACTTCCTTACATCCACGGCAGTTTATAAAAATCGTGCCGGATGCTCCGGGTGCTTTCTTGAAAAGAAGTTTTTCACGGTTTGCCCGCGCCTTACATACAGGGCAGTATACGTTTTCCGTTTCCAATATAGCTGCTCCTTTCTGTATGTGGATAGTTGCGTGGATGGGATTTGAACCCACGACCGTCTGATTAAAAGTCAGATGCGCTACCGAACTGCGCCACCACACATTACTGGGCGGCTCGCCACCGCCCTATCCTACAATAATGGAGGAATCCATGGCCTCTCGAAAGAGGCAAGAGCCAAGAGTGGGAATCGAACCCACAACCTTTTGATTACAAATCAAATGCTCTGCCAGTTGAGCTATCCGGGCTTACCAATATGGAGTAGCGTTCACTACTCCATATCAAGAAAGGGATAATCCACCAACGTCTATACCAAGACACCATCATTTTAACAAAAGAGGAATGATAACGCATTAAAATATCGGTGTAGCCGATATTCAACGTAGTCATTCCTTTTCAAATGATATAATTGAAAGTTAAATGATGTAATTGAGTTCGTTATTCTCCGTGTTTTGGTTCGTAGTCTATGCAATAATCGTCCCAGGATGTAACTGCTCCGTAACAATCACTTTCCTCATTGGCGCATATCCAATCCGTTGTCCCATTGAAATTCTCATGCCATGTGCATGATCCGCAATTTTCACTACATCCCATTCTGCATCTCCATCAATCTCTGTGCCTCTTCTGGGCTACATACAGTCACTCCTGTTTCTTCCTCACATTTTTTAACCATGCCAGCTCCGTCTCCGGCGTAGTCCTCCCAAATGTGCTGAGACTCCACGAATATATCATTGATACGTTTATACCCAAAACCGTATGTGCGGTGCAACGCAATGGCGATAGCCGCATATATCTGTGGAACCATCTGATCTGCTGCGGTAGCAACATTCTGTGAGCGGTTTCTTCTGGCAATTTCATTCAGAGAATTTATCAATTTATTATTCTTCCCCATTATCCATATCCTCCAAAATCTGCTCTGTATCAAGCAGTTCTGCAATATCATAGGAGCAGCACGCAGGTTCTATTGGTTCTCTGCCGTAGCATACCATACCGTGGCTGCAATCTTCTGAAAGTGTGCAGTAATGGCAGTAATCATCCCCATCGTGTTCGCTTATCCATTTATTGATTTTTTCCTCTTCTGTCATTTCTTTTTCATCCCTCTGATAGTATGCTTTTTACGGTTTCCTACAAATCTGCCGCCGCCCTTTTGGTTGCCATAGATAAATGCCGCCATATTCCCACCAGACAGTTTCTGCGTGACCGGTTTGAAATCTGTCTGTGTGTTTTCCTCCATAGGGCGTAATGATGGCGTTTCGGGTTTATACTGAGGTCTCCATACCATGGCAATTTTATTGTCTTTGGGATCCACAAATCCAATACCATTTTCAAAGATAGTAAGATTAAGTCCATGCCGGATGCAGGCCTCTTCGATCTCTTTCTGTACCTCAACTGCTTTTTTCTGTGCTTCTGTCATACCATTTTCTCCTTTCATCGTACAGTTCTCCCAAGTCTATAAATATTTTCATCATTGATGATCGTAAATGCTGTGGAATCTTTGATTAAACAGCTATCTGGCGATACGGCTTCGCACTCAAAATCCTTAAATGCCTGTTTCTGGTACGAATATATTCTGATATTCCCATCAATCGGTATTGAAATATTGGAGTTATAAAAACATACATTGCCAAGCCCACATTGATATTTAATGCGATCCTCGCTATACGCTACTCCATGTTCATTGCACACAAAGGTAAAGAACTGTCCGGCTCCGTTCTCCAACACTATAAGCCATCCTCCGGTTATTTTATCTCTGTGTATTCCATAATTATTCACGGTATCGGTATATGGTATCTCAATATTTTTCCCATCCAGACTCACAATGAGGTTTTCTGCAAATCTACTTACAACGCACGAATGTCCCTCAGATACCGCAAAGTAACTCTCATACCCACATTTTGTAATCGTCCGTATTCCGTTGCCTGATTTCGTGATCTGAATTGAGGTTAATGTATTGGCGGGACTTATGAAGTATACTGAATCTCCTGCTGCATAAATCGGGCTCTTGTATTTCTTATCAAACACATATTCTCTATCCGTGGTAAACCAGAACGCTCTATCATCCGCTTTTATTGCAATATTCTCTGTTCCAACCTCTGCAAAATGATATTTAATTCCGCTTTCGTATGCGAATTTATTCCCATTCTTAACTTCCACTACTTCTCCAGCATTATTGATATAACACTGCTCATTTAGAACAATTTTTACATCGTTTCCTTTGAGCATCGTGATAAGTGTAAGTCCTCCTGTTACCCCTTGTGATACCGGCTTAGTAAGAACATTTGCGTTATTATCACATAGCGGACAACGAGCATATTTGCCATAATAAAACTCCTGGTGTGCATCGCAGAATTTAAGGTGCTTTGCCATGTGTTTTAATTCATCCCCCATAGATCGGCTCTTATTCTCAAAAATCTTTTTCAGAGAATCAACCAGATAAGGAGATAAGTTTTTCCACGGTTTAATCGTTCTTGGTATTTTTACTTTTGGATTGTCTATTACGCATATTCCTCGTTTCATACGTTCTACAATATCCATATCTGGTGTCACAGTCCCGCCATGCGGATGAATCCTTGTAAGGGTTTTCCAAATCAAAATTGCCTCTGCGTATGTGTCTGTTTCCTCTGAAAAATCATTTCCTTTCATCAATGGATCTTTGAATAAGTCCATGCAAACTTCGCATTTTTCATCTTCCACGCTCCAACTATCACAATCTATAAAGTACACATTTCCAGTTTTGTCAAAGAGGATGTTCTGATCGTTCAGATCCCCAATACACACTCCGGCGGAATGTATATCTCTCACGGTGTCCTGTATCTTTACGAGTATTTCCAAAATATCTTTCGTGGTTATCCCATTCGCTTTCAGATATTTTTTACTTGTGAGAACTCTTACTTCCTCTCCTACGGCTTTTGGCATAATGTAACCAATAAACTTATTGTTATTGTCATACACTGCCGTAATCGGTTTAATAGCCTCCTTTGGCAGCGGTTTGTCAATGAGCATGGCAACTTTCTTTTCCTTGGCTGCAATATCAACACAGGGTTTGTAAATTTTCAGAATATCGTTGCCAAACTCATAGATATATCCCTCGCCTCCCTCCGTTATGGGGGTAAGCTGTCTTATCTTTTCTTTTCCTATCCTCGTTAGTGCCATTTTCATAATGCCCTCCTACAATACGATTGTTGTATCATCCTGGAATACTCTCTGATGTTTGTTTATAAACCTCTTTACCCTTACTTCCTTACCGCTCTGCAGGGCTTCCGTAAATTCTTTCTTAAATTGTGCATCTTTCATGGCGAATCGTATTCCGTCAGACGCTACACCAATATTCCTGTATTCGTCTTTTGGAAAAGCCTTTGTGGAAAAAATGACACCATCTTTGTACTGTTTGAGCATATCCTTATCCACATAATTATAGGCAAAGTATTTCGGGTATTCTCCGTCAGATAGTTCTTCAAACTCAATCGTTCCGTCCAGACGTTCTTTCACGATAAAACCATCTCCGCAGTAATCTACCATGAAATGTGTCTCATTTTCAGTAACCATAAGGATCGTAAAACAAAGGAAATCTCTGATTGAGCCGGAAGTCTGCCCGAATAGACCAAGTATCTCTCCAAAAGCGGCTGCGGCAGTATATACACTACATTCATGTATAATTCTGCTGTCATTTTTCAAAAGATGGCAAAACGCTTTTGCTCCAACTTCCGAATGTTTCCCCTCCGAACAGCCATCGCAAACAACTTTCATCCCATCAAATTCAATTCCGTAGTCCTGGCAATTCGTACCGTAGTCGATATGTTGCTGACCGATTTTATTTATAACCATTGTATTTCCTCCCACAAAAAAGAATGGCAACCCCTTTTAGGATCGCCGTTCTACTCTCATTTTTTATACGTCAAAAAAATCATCCTGTTTCGATACGGCACTCTTGGAGTTTTCAATCACTGATTTTGATAAGCAGTTGAAAGCTCTTCTGAGTTCTGATGCAGAACTGCTTACATCGAGGATATTCTTGAATCCAAGGTCTTTCGCCTCCTGTGTTGCCTGTCCTCCGAAACTGATAAACGCAGTAACGATTTCTTCCACGTTCAGATACTCTACCGCTTTCTTTGCCTTTGCAAACCCTCCCGGCTGAGAAGAGTTATCCATCCCATCTCCGAAAATTGCAAACACGGCCTTTACTCTCATTCCCTCATTTTTGAGGAAGTCTCTGTATTCTTTCAACTTCTCAGTTCCATCAATGATCGTATCGTACATAGCTGTGCATCCATCGGTGCTATACGAAGTGTCAAACTCTGTAATGCGCTTATAGCCTCCTACGGTTGCACTGTCGGAGAAGTCTGCTCTTGCAACCAGAATCTCATCACATTCCTTGGAATTGATAAGTGCATCTTTGAAATCCGAAAGAGCTTTTACCATATCTCTTTCATACATTCCCATAGAACCAGACTTGTCGATTCCGACAAAAATTAAATTGATGTTCTCACTGTCGATTTCATCAATGGAGGTATTTGCGATCTCAACCTCATCTAATCCGTCAATTACCTGTTCTGTTTCATTCATACCGGCTACCTCCTACAAAATATCATCTGTGCTTTTCACGATGTTTACATGGTACGTTTTCTTAAAATCATCAAAGGTCTGCTCAGTAACATCCTCAAACCCAGGAATGGAGGACATACAATCTTCCAGGATATAGATTTTCTGAGTGATCTCTGGGCGATTAGCGTAATGTTCGAGAATCTGTTTAATGCTTTCCAATACGCAATGGCTCTTTGCCTCTCCTGCAATAATGATCTTGTCGTAATTTTCCAGTTTGTTCAGGAAGTCGATATTGATGTAGTTCTTTGTATCATACTCAGGTTTGATAATTCCGTACATTTCGCTGAGTGGATCCTGTCCTTTTACAAGACGCTGCGTAACGGCTTTCTTTGCAACAGAGTGAAAATAAATCATGTTGGCAAACTGATTTTCAAATGCCGCACCAGATGTACCCTGTAAACAGTGGTAAGACCATACGCATAAGGTTTTCTTTCCGTCTTTTTCCAGATGTTCTACATAGTCACGGCTCTGGCGAGGGTAGATAACAGCTCTGTACTTTCCAGAATCAAGGTCTGCCAGCGTAATCGGTGTGTAAGGAGCCGGATTGTTGCCATTTTCGTCAATCCACCAGCACGGATGGAAAATCTGATGTGGTGTGTGGGTATCAATAGATACCGCAATGTTTGTAATTTTATCCATGTTGTTATAGATAAACTGTGTCATTCTCTCCACATCGCCGTGTGCTCCGGGAACTCCGAGTGCTCCATTATCCATGAAGTCCTGCTGCACATCAATTCCGAGAAACAATACTCTCTCTTTGTTTTGTGCTGCCGGTGTAAGCTGCTCATCGTTTGCCTTTCTCAAAATCTCATTTAGAGAAATCGGATTTGTCTGTGAACCAATACTTGCGATGTTCACAATTTCATTGTAGGGTGTTTTCATTGGTGGTTATCTCCTTTTATATTTTATTTGACCGGAGCTATTTGCCCGGTCAGTATTTACTCTATTCGACTGTGATGCAATCATATCTCTCAGAATTGATTGTATTCTCCATAGCCTCAACCGGATTGTAGCCAAGGTTCTGCAGGATCTGTTTGAATACCGTCACGGACTGTCCGCTTGCAAGCTGCACGCCTTTACGGTTGTGATCTGCATGGAATACATCGTGTCTGCTATTCACATTCCAGAAGATAATGTTCGGGATTACATAACCAGCCTTGCGGAACTTATTTGCCATCTTGTCATAGAAAGACCACTCACGGTTTCCACAACAGTCAATTTCCATGTCTGATATGACAACGATTGCTTTCGGCATTTCCTCCTGCGGAGTATTGTGTTTTTTCGCAATTTCAAGAACCCTCTCAAAAGCAGCTTTAAGGTCTGTGTTATTATCCCAATTTACTCTGCTTACGTTGCGGATCTTCTGTTCAAGGGTTTCTCCCCTCAGAATAACCGTCTCTGGTCTGTCAGAGAATGTCATAAACAGATTGTGGTATGCACCCACATTTCTCTCTGCAAAATAGATTGCAAGACCGATTGATGTTGCCATAGGTCTGCCTCTCATGGAACCGGACACATCCGCCATAACTAAAGCGTTTGTTCCTTTCTCCACATAATCCGGCAAGGCTTTCCACTGGGCTTCAAGTACCTTGTTGCTCTCTCTGCCGTAAAGGATCTTCTCAACAATATCGTAAGGGAATAGTGTTGAGGCATTGATCTTTACCTCTCCCTTTTCTGCTTTGCTGATAAACTCTCCAAATCTCTCAGCATCATGTTTCATAAATGCCTTGCGGTAAATCATCATTGCACGGCTCGGAACTTCCGGGTATTTGATTTCATCCCATCTTCCGGCTGACATAAGACTTTCAACGACACCGATCTGTTTTCTCATACTACGGACGATTCTCTTGAAATTGTAGACCGGATAGCCTAATTTCTGCGCCGTAAGGATTCCGAGCTTTCTTGTGGCAGAGCTGCTTGCATCTGCGGTCTTAATCCATTTTGCAAGTAAAGAAATTGCATTTCCGGCATTGAGGTTCTGTAAATCTTCCTCAAACTGTTTCTTCATTGCCGCCCACATATCGTCCTCCAATGGAGTACCGATAAGCTCATACAGATCATCATATCTCCCGAACACGCCAACCAAATCAAGGTTCGGTCTGAGTGCTTCTGGGTGTTTCTCTGCCATATAACGGATAATGGTTCTGAAAGTCATTCTCTCTCCAAGACCGCCACGAATGTCTCTTGCATAGAACGCAATCTTTGTAGCAAAGAGTTTGTCCTGTGCGTATGCCTCCGCAAACAGAGTGGTAATTCTGTTCTCATCAGCCTCTCTCAGCGATCCGATTGTACCAAACAGATCTAATCTGGCATCGCCAGAAGTATTCAGTGCCACTGCACCGTTTTCAGTCCGGGTAAATCTACCCTCTTCTCTCATTGCATCTGCAAAGCTCATGTTTTCCTACCTTTCCAGGACTCTCATTTACGGAATTGAACCGTTTCACATTGTTTTTTAGACATTTGCTTTAACCATTGTGATTGCTGTAGGAGTCCCTATAAAATTGTTTACCGTTTCATTGTCAGGACACTATTGGGGTTTATGATTAACAGTCATATCCAAAAGGGTTGCTGTAAGTGTCCCATGTAAAGTTTTATGCCTATCTGGCTAACTTTTTAAGTTCATACCGCCTGTTATGTATCGCTCCGACAGAACGACCAATCTTCTCAGACAGTTTAGAATCGGTAATCTCATGTTTGATTACCAGTGCATCTTCCTCCGCAGTCCACGGATGAGACGGATATAGAAATGACGTTTTGCTGTAATATCGCCTATGCTGCCTCTGACACGCCTTATGATACTTTTCCATATCCCTATAATCTTCTTTTCGGTTCATAGGCAACCTCTTTCTTTTTACATGACGCTGCTTCAAACGGGAAAATATTGTAAATGGAATTTTCTGTTTTGAAAGATTGCTGTAAGCGTCACTTAATTGCCCCGACAGGACTTGAACCCGTATGCTCGATTGCTGTAAGGAACACTCCTGTCAACCATGTTCCATCCGGTTTACCATAACCGGCAATCGGGGCAGAGACGATGAGAGGAATCGAACCCCTATCCGCAGCTTGGGATTGTTATTGAAAGGAGTTTGCTGGTTATGCCACTAACATGACATTCTTCTTAACAGAGCTGCTGTGTTCCCTTTGCACCACATCGCCATATAGAGTGAGGGACGGACTCAAACCGCCGACAACGTCCTTAGCATGGAATGAAAGATTGCTGTTTGGATCACAAACATGATCCATTTTTCTTTCGTGCTCTACCAACTGAGCTACCTCACTCATGTAATTGGCGCATCTTCTTGATTTATAAGGACATTTGCGCCATCGCCTTGATTGGAGAGGGTAGGATTTGAACCTACACTACATTTATTCCCTAGTGTGTTGTTTGCTGTTTGTATCACAGAAATGATACGTTTTCACAATGTAAATTGCGTCTACCAGTTCCGCCACCTCTCCATATTCTGTTTTATACGGCGTTCTGATTATTTGTGTGTTTCATCTCACAATCTCTTCGCTTAGGGCAAATTAACATTCCGTGTCCTCGGCTTTCACACCTAGCCGCGAATCATTAAGTCTCTGGTTACTTTTGCTTTGAGACACCGTATGAGTTGCGTGGGATGGAATCGAACCATCATCTCTTCGTTACCATCGAAAAAAGAATTATTGCTGTCCGTGTCACATGAAGCATGACAACCGCTCATAATGTTCTCTCCGTTGAACTACCACGCAAGATTGCGGAGACAGGATTTGAACCTGTGACCTCCGGGGCATGAACCCGGCAAGCTACCACTGCTCCACTCCGCCATAATGGTTCTTCGCCCCACAAGAACCTCCGAGTTTTCTGCTATGTCGTATTTCTCGCATAATCACTCTTAACCGTCACACAGCCGACATCCTGAACGGTGGACTTGATTAAATATTTCCGTACACTCACTATGGTTTGCTGTGATACACCCTAACCACCGGGTATGCCAATAGGAACTATCTTTCGGGTAATCTCTCTAACCCCAACTGGTTTAGCGTCCGAAGTCAGGACGGCTTTGGAGTAATGGGATTTGCACCCACTATGGAACTATGCTACTGTTAGCCACACCTTTCGCTGTTGGTACTCGGTACAATAGTTATGATTTTCAGTAGTTTATTGGGGCGGTAGGATTACGGCTGTTTCTGTGGCTTGTCCTCGCACCTACCTCTCGCCTACCCCATTCCTTTACTATGATTATCCGTCTACCTATTCCGGCAACTCCAAATTCTGAGACCTCCTCCACCGGTGGAATACGGCCTCATAGCGGTGCATATAGGAATCGAACCTATACGGCATTTCTGCCGGATGGCTTAGCAAGCCACTCCGCTACCATTACGGCAATGCACCATAACGACTCTATTGGGAATCGAACCCAAATTTTCCGATAGACAGTCTGGCGTAATAACCTTTATACCATAGAGCCATATAAACGCCGTGTTAGGGATTTGAACCCCAGAGACTTTTACATCCAGACGGTTTTCAAGACCGCACCCTCGACCAACCGGACACACGGCAGAGTAGTTTTCCCTTGGTAACGTACAA
>ERZ779737.88-NODE-88-length-92921-cov-5.703390_pt1 | contig 92921 bp, 68 predicted proteins | sample MGYA00511889_ERZ779737 | MGnify/ENA primary metagenome ERZ779737 (study PRJEB29588, sample SAMEA2163575) | human gut metagenome | biome: human gut; feature: human-associated habitat; material: faeces | place: Denmark | collected 2008/2010 ...
CAGCTATATGACAGGAAGTGTCATTGTTGTGGATGGAGGGAGAACCTGCTGGTAGAACGAATAGTGGAATAGGAAAATGCGGCTGTATATGGGAGGCATGAGGGCTGCATTTTCTTTTTTGCGAAATATATCTTGGAAGTGCAGGATCAGCGCAGTTTTGCCGGTAGGATTGCTGGCGACAGTAATATGTGTGCTGAACTATAAGCTGTACATGCCTTCAGGGCAGGAACGCAAAAGTTCATAGGTTCGTCGTTTCAGGAGTTAAAATGATATTAACAAATTTATTATCTTTTTTAGTATTTCCAGCAATAGTATTATTTCACCTGAAAATAGAAGAAAGAAATGATGTGATTGGAATAAATGATTCCAATATTATGAAAGGCATAGCAGCCATATTTATTTTTCTCGCACATTTTTATAACCGATTGTCCGGCAGGACGAATATTGGAATAGGAAAAATGTGGCTGTATATGGGAGGCGTTGGGGTCTGCATCTTTTTTTTCCTATCGGGATATGGACTTAACAGGTCTGACAGTATTGAAAAGCCGGGATTTATAGCAAAGAGGACAAAAAATGTTCTGCTTCCGTTTGTGATGATAAGATGTGCCTGCTTTTTGGTGGATCCTTCTTTGCGGGGCAAGAATTTTCTATTTTTTATAGAATATGTATTAGGAATACAAGAGCCGCTTTGGTTTGTGACGGTAATATTGCTGATATACATAGGGTATTATTTCTGCTATAAACTCTTTGGAAGAAGGCGTCTCAATGTGTCTGTGGCGTTATATAATGTGGGAATAGGAATTCTTTTTTGGGCGCTTGGTGCAAATCCAAGGTGGTATAATGCCCATCTTTTGTTTTCGGCAGGTATGATTATAGCGGATCATAACGATGCTGTTATCAGTGCATTGAAAAAGTATGGCTGGTGGCTCTGCAATGTGGTTTTAGGAAGCGGCTTCCTTCTTTTTTCTGCTTTGTTCAGTATGAATAAGGACTCATTGGGAGGGATAGCCTTTAAGCTTGCTTCAGGGGTGTTTGTCTGTTTGCTTTTTATGAATTTATTTTTGAGAGTACGGCTCAGGTCAGATATAATGAAGTGGGTAGGAAAGAATTCGCTATTGTTTTATATAATCCATCTACAGGTGTTGAGGATGCCCTCAATGAACGGAGTGGAAGACAAATGGTTTTTGCCGGTAGGATTGCTGGCTACGGTACTGTGCGTACTGAGCTATGAGCTGGTGAAAAAGCATGTGAGGAGAAATGTGGAAAAGAAATGAAAAAGGTGGCAATTTTTGATGTAGACGGAACACTTCTTGACACAACAGAAGGAGTTCTCTCATCAGTACGATATACCATAGAAACGCATAAGCTGGACATGCCCTCTGAGGAGGAACTCAAAAAGTTCATAGGCCCGCCTATTCAGGACTCCTTTCAAAGGATATATGGGTTTGAAAAGGAAAAGCTTCAGGAGCTTGCAACCACATTCAGAAATCACTATAAGGATGTGGATCTGTTAAAGGCAGTGCCCTATGAGGGAATTCTGGAAACCTGCAGAAAGCTGCAGGAAAGCGGAGTGAAAATTGCAGTAGCAACCTACAAGCGGCAGGATTATGCGGAAAAGATCGTGCACCATTTTGGATTTGGAGCCTATACTGATGTGATCTACGGAGCCGATCACGAGAATAAGCTTAAGAAAGCAGATATTATCAAGCTATGTCTTGAAAGCACAGGAGTTTGTGATAAGAAAACAGCGGTCATGATCGGGGACAGTGACAATGACGCCATAGGAGCGCAGAGGCTGGATCTGGATTTCCTGGGAGTGACCTATGGTTTTGGATTTAAGAATAAAGAAGAAATCCTGAGGTTCCCAAATGCAGTGGGAACAGCCTGCCGGGCGGAGGAATTGCTGGATTTTTTTGATAATAAGGGGGATTGCCTGAAATGAAGATGAAAGTGGCAAAGTATATTTCAGAATTCATGGTTAAAAAGGGAGTGGAGCATGTTTTTACCATTACTGGTGGCGGCGCAATGCATTTAAATGATGCCTTTGGGCATCAGAAGGGACTGCAATGCATTTACAATCATCATGAACAGGCGTGTGCCATCGCTGCGGAAGGGTATGCCAGATATACAGGAAGAGTCGCTGCGGTTTGTGTAACCAGCGGACCGGGCGGAACCAATGCGATCACAGGTGTTTTGGGAGGATGGCAGGACTCTATTCCCATGTTCATTGTATCCGGACAGGTAAAGAGGGAGACCACAACATGGTCAACAGAAGTGCCCCTTCGCCAGCTTGGCGATCAGGAATTTCAGATTGTCGATTGCGTAAAGGGAATGACAAAGTTTGCAGTTATGGTGACGGAGCCTGAAAAAATCCGGTATTATCTGGAGAAGGCATGGTTTTTGTGCAATTACGGAAGAAAAGGACCTGTATGGCTGGATATTCCACTGGATGTGCAGGGGGCGCTTATAGAAACAGAAGAGCTGAAGGGATTTGATGAAGCCCAGGAACTTGAGAAAGAATGTCCTGTGTATGATACGAAACAGACGGAGGAGATCTTACAGAGGCTGAAGGAAGCAAAACGGCCGGTCATTTTTGCAGGAACAGGGATACGGCTTGGAAACGCCTACGAAGAATTCCTGGATGTGATTGCAAAGCTGAAAATTCCGGTAGTAACGGCCTGGAATGCAAATGATCTGCTGTGGGAAGGACATCCATGTGACTGCGGACGGCCAGGCACGGTAGGCACAAGGGGCGGAAATTTTGTTGTGCAGAGCAGTGATCTTTTGCTTGTTTTGGGATCAAGACTGAATATCCGGCTGATCAGTTATAATTATAAAAATTTTGCAAAGGACGCCTATAAAATTGTAGTGGACATTGACAAAAATGAACTGCATAAGCCAACTGTAAAGGTTGATATGCCTGTACATGCAGATGTGAAAGAGGTTCTGCAAGAGATGGACAGGTTCCTTGAAGAACATCCGGACAGCATGGGAGATCATGCAGAATGGCTTACAAGATGCAGGGAGATCAACGAAAAATACCCTGTGGTGTTAAAGGAATATTATCAGTCGGAAAAGCTGAATCCCTATGTGTTTTTGAAGGAGTTTACCGAAAGGCTGCAGGAGGGAGATGCAATCATTACGGGAAACGGAAGTGCCTGTGTTATGACATTCCAGGCTGCAGTTGTTAAAAAGGAACAGAGAATGTTTACCAATTCCGGCTGCGCAGCTATGGGCTATGGTTTTCCGGCAGCGATCGGCGTTTCCATTGCAAGAAGAGGGAAACGTGTGATCTGCATAGATGGTGATGGCAGCTTCCAGATGAATATGCAGGAGCTTCAAACGGTTGTTTATCACAATCTGAATATGAAGATCGTTATTTTGAATAATGATGGCTACCATTCTATCAGACAGACCCAGACGAATTTGTTTGAGCCGCCTATGGTGGGAGTAAACAGTGAAAACGGTATCAGCTTTCCAAGCATGGAAAAGCTTGCTTATGCTTACGGAATTCCTTATATCAAGGTGGACGCAAATGCAGAAAATTGGGATGAGCTGATGAAGGAATTAGAAAAAGATGGACCGCTCCTTTTAGAAGCTGTGGTGGATGAAAAGCAGAATTTTGCACCTAAGCTTTCTTCAAAGGCATTACCCGATGGAACGATGGTGTCGCCGGAACTGGACGATATGTATCCCTTTTTGACCAAAGAAGAATATGAGGCGGCAAAGGGAAAGCTAAGGAGTGATCATGTCATTTAATTCGATAGATTATCTGCTGTTTTTTCCTGTGGTGGTGTTGATCTACTTTCTGCTTCCAAGGAAAGTGAAAATGTACTGGCTGCTGCTTTCCAGTTACTATTTTTATATGTCATGGAATGCAAAGTATGGAATTCTGATCTTCTTTTCCACTGCGGTTACTTATTTATGTGGCCTGGCATTGGAATGGGCGGGAAAGCATGCAGGATTAAAAAGGCAGAAAGCAGCAAAGCTGAGTATTATTTCCCTGAGTCTGATCATTAATCTGGGGCTGCTCTTCTATTTTAAGTATACTAACTTTGCGATCAATAATCTTAATATGATATGTGAAAAATTGGGAATCGACCTGCGATGTCCTAATTTTGATATTGTTCTGCCGGTGGGGATATCCTTTTTTATTTTTCAAACCATTGGATATACCATTGACGTATACAGAAACGAGATCGAGGCAGAAAAAAATCCTTTTCGCTATGCGCTGTTTGTGTCCTTTTTCCCTCAGTTAGTAGCCGGCCCCATAGAAAGATCCAAAAATCTGCTTTTGCAATTAAAAACGGATCAGAAGTTTGATGTGCAGGAGGCCAAAAACGGACTGCTCACAATGGCTTATGGGCTGTTCATGAAAATTGCGGTTGCCGATAATCTTTCCCAGGTGGTCGATCCGATCTTTGACGCACCTGAGGAACACTCAGGTATGATGCTTTTGTTTGCAACTCTTTTGTTTGCCTTTCAAATATACTGTGATTTTAATGGATATACGCAGATGGCGATCGGTTCAGCCAGGGTACTTGGAATCAAGCTGAACCATAATTTTGCCTCTCCTTACATGGGCGCGTCCGTGAAGGACTTCTGGAGAAGATGGCATATTTCATTAACGTCCTGGTTTCGAGACTACTTGTACATACCCCTTGGAGGCAGCAAAAAGGGGAAAATCCGAAAGCAAATAAATACCATGATTGTGTTCCTGTGTTCCGGGCTTTGGCATGGCGCAGCCTGGAATTATGTGGCATGGGGCGGACTGAACGGTCTGTTTAGTGTTTTGGAGGATCTATTAAAGCCTGTTAAGGAAAAAGTGTACGGGAGGCTTTCTATACATACAGAAATGTTTATGTATAAGGTCTTTCAACGGATCGCCACATTTATCCTCATTGATTTTACTTGGCTTTTCTTCCGGTCGCAGCAGCTGAAAACAGCATTGTACATTTTAGGGAAAATAAAAGCGGATTTCAGACTGGAATGGCTGCTAAATTTTGAATTTGTCAATGCATTTGAAAGTCCATATGCATTAATGGTTACAATGATCCCTCTTATCGTTATTATGGCGCTGGATGTTCTGCAATACTATGGCAGGGATATTAAAGCTGCAATTTTCAGGCAGCAGATCGTTTTCCGCTGGGGAATTTATATGGGGATCATGCTGGCAATACTATATTGGGGGCTTTACGGAACGGGTTATGAGCAGACACAGTTTATCTACTTCCAATTTTAAGAAGAATCTTATTTTTATTATAAAGCTGATGGTGGTGCTTATACTGCTTGCCGCCTATGTAAATCATATTCTTCCTCAATATGCGCAGGGCTATAATGCTTCGCTGCTTGACAAGGTGGATCGGCTGGAATCCATAGAAGGGCCCAAAATTGTTCTTGTTGGAAATTCCAATCTTCCTTTTGGGATCAATTCCCGGATGATCGAGGAAAGCATGAAGATGCCTGTTGTTGACATGGGACTTCATGGGGGACTTGGCAATGCGTTTCAGGAAGAAATGGCAAAATACAACGTGGTGCCGGGGGATATTTATGTGCTGTGTCACACGGATTATAACGACAATGATCAGATCGTAGACGGCATGACTGCGTGGATGGCTATTGAAAATCATTATCACTTGTGGAAGATCCTTCGCATGAAGGATATAGAAACCATGGTCAGAAATTTCCCGGTTTATCTGAAAAAGAGTCTTGGTCTGTATGCGTCCCTGGCAGGAAATCAGGACTCCGGAGATGTTTATTCCAGAAGTGCATTTAATGAATACGGAGATATATCTTATATAAGGGAAGAAAATCAGGAATTTGATGTTGGATATGGAGTTCCATGGATCGGCGATACCTCTGTTAACAGGATCAATGAGCTGAATGAATACTTAAATGTGCGGGGAGCCACGCTTTTGGTGGCTGCTTATCCGATTTATTATTATACGGAAATGTCAGTGGAGCCGGCAGAGTATGTGAGCTTTCAGAAACAACTGGCTGACAGGCTGGACTGCCCGGTGATCAGCAATTATGTGGATTATATGTTTAACTGCAAATACTTTTATAATTCCTATCTTCATCTTAATTCTGAAGGTGCAGATCTGAGGACGGCGCAGCTGATCGCTGATCTGAAACGGTGGCAGAAGCTGGGTACGGATGCCGACCTGAGTAATGATGAATATGCAGATATTCTTGCAGATGACACCTTGACCCGGATAGAGGATATCAGTGATTATCTGGATGCTCTGCTGGCGGCAAAGGACAGATATACGATACTGATCTCGGTGAAGGATGATGCATTATCAAATATAAGTCAGGATATTGCGGCTCAGCTGCATTTACTTGGTCTTGGCGCTGAATTATCTTCTTTGCAGGGAGAAAGCTATCTGGCGGTTATTGAACAGGGACAGGTAAAGGCCGAAGAGCTAAAGAAAGAAATGCTGGAGGCTTCAGGTACCCTGGATGAGGGAAGAAAGTCATATCAGATGGTAAGCGGCGGCAGGAATGCGGGTAACTGCAGTTCTATCATGATAAACGGGCAGGAATATTCTCTTAATGAAAGCGGATTTAATATTGTTGTTTACAGCAATGAGACACATAGGATTTTAGATGAGGTGGCCTTTGACATTGCAGCAGAGGATCAGAAGGCTGTCAGGTGGAGTGAAATTTTAAATTAAATAATTCCCAGGATGTTCCAATAGTGGTATACTATATAATGGCATGTAGTATACCACTATTTTTATGTTTACATAGATCTGACTGAGGGGGAAAACAACATGAAAAAACAAAAAATTATCAGCTTAATACTGGCCGCAGCTTTATTGTTTACAAGTGCAGACATGACCATAGCTGCCCGGGCGCAGGAAAATACCGCAGCGGTGGTGTTAAACGAGGCAGAACCCACAGGCACGCCGGAGGAAACGAAGGAAGAAGAGCCTGCTCTGGAGCCGACTGAGGAGCCTGAAGCAATTCCTACCGCCACACCCACTGCTGTCCCGGAGGAAGGACAGGAAGAGGCTACGCAGGAGCCCTCTGCTTCGCCGGAGATGACACCGGAACCGGAAAAAACAGAAGCGCCTACAGCAACACCGGGGGAGGAAGTGGAACCAACAGAAGATCCATTGTGTACACCTTCAGCATCCCCTGGGGCGACCGCATCTCCAAGCGTATCACCAAGCGTATCACCCTCTGCTTCGCCTACAGCAACGGCTGCAATGATGCCTCAAAGAGGGCAGCTGCTCGAAATGCAGGCTGACTCGAAGGGCATCTACCAGGCGGGTTCCTTTGAGGTAGAAGGAGCAGAAAACGGAAATGGCGGAATAGCGCTCCTTTCTTTGGAGGAAAACAGTGAGGAGAGCGTAAAAGAGATACTGTATCAGGGCATGCTTGCACAGAAAGCGGAAATTGACATTTACCAGTATCAGATTAATAAGAGCCGCATCCAATATCTGGTGAAAGGGATTTTAAATGAGCATCCGGAGCTTTATTATGTAACATCCTTCAGCTGGCGCTATTATTCTAACGGAATAGTAGATAGCGTGCTGCCGGCATATGAAAGCGGCCTGGATGACGGGGCTTTTAAAAGTGCAATGGCAGATGCACTGGCAGTGGTAGATGACAGCATGACAGATCTGGAAAAAGCCATTGCTCTTCATGAATACCTGGTGCTGAACTGTGAGTATGATTATGCGAATTATTTAAACGGTACAATTCCCGGAACCAGTTATTCTGCATATGGCGTATTGGTAAAAAGAACGGCAGTATGCCAGGGCTATGCGCTTGCGTATAAATATTTATGTAATCAGGTAGGAATTGACTGTTATATGGTAACCAGTACGGCCATGAACCATGCCTGGAATATGATCGTGCTGGGGGAAGAACTTTATCAGGTGGATGTCACCTGGGATGATCCGACCTGGGACCGGATCGGCAGGGTCAGTCATAGCTATATGTTTTTAAGTGACGAGCAGCTTACAGCAAGAAAACACCATGACTGGGAGGTGACCATTGGAAGCGATGTGGTCGATCTCACGGCTACCGATACAACATATGATAATTATTTCTGGGGAAATGCAGCCAGTCAGCTTATACGGGATGGAAGTGACTACTACTATACTGATGACAGTACTGAGCAGCTTACCAAATATACAGCCAGTGACCAAAGCACATCGATGGTTGCTGATCTGGGAAAGTGGTATGTATCAGGGAATGCCGGCAGCTACTGGAATGGAGTCTATTCCGGCCTGTTCCGGCTGGGAGACAGACTGTATTACAATACCTGTAAGGAGATAAAGAGCGTTGCGCTTGATGGAACGGATGAACAGGTAGAATTCCAGCCCTCTGCTGCTGACGGACATATTTATGGTGTGGTTTACGCACGGGGGAGGATCAGATATCTGATCGCAACATCTCCCAACAAACCTCAGGAGGGAACTATATACGAAATAGGACTTGAGAATCTTCGCAGCGGAGGAGACTATGAAATTCCCGTAAGCAGCATCCTTTTAGATCATGATGAGATTACCATGAAAAAGGGCAGCCAGGCTGTATTGACGGCAACGCTTGTACCCAGCTATGCATCCGGGGCAGCCCTGACCTGGACAAGCAGCAATACCGAGGTTGCAACAGTAGAAAATGGCACTGTTACCGGAGTAGGACAGGGAAGCTGTGTGATCACGGCGGCAGCAGGGGGAAAAACGGCACAGTGTACCGTGAAGGTTACGGAAAAGCTGGAAACGCCGGAATTTATCCCGGAGGCAGGAACCTTTGCAAGGGGAGAAAGCTCTGTTACCATTGACAGGAATGCAAAGGTTGCGCTTACAGCCAGGGCAGGCGCAGAGATTTATTATTCAACAGATGGAGGCAAAACCACAGCTCTTTACACAGAGCCGATTATGATCAGCAAGAACATGACTGTTTCTGCAAAAGCAGTAATGGAAGGCTATGAGGACAGTGAATTTGGCTCGGAGACTTACATCGCCTGTGACAATGAACTTGCTTTATCAAAGGAAACCGTGGAACTGACGGAGGGGGGAAGCGGCAGTCTTTCTGTTACAAAGGTACCCACCGGAAGAAATAAGGAGGATATCAGCTGGAAGTCATCCGATGAGACCGTTGTTACCTGCAAGGCAGGAAAGCTCAGTGCGGTAAAAGGAAATGATGGAACGGCCGTTATAACAGCCAGCGTTTTGGATCACAAGGGAAGTACAGTGACGGCCAGCTGCACGGTAACGGTAAAACCCCTGGAATATACGGTTACTTTTAAAGACTATAACGGAACGATCCTTGAAAAGCAGACTGTGGCAGCGAGAAGAGACGCCGTACTGCCTGCGGATCCCGAAAGAACCGGCTATGACTTCACAGGCTGGAATGGAAATTACCAGAATATTAACAGGAACGAAACCCTTACGGCTGCTTATGCGGTCAAAACATATCAGATCACTTATGATCTGAATGGAGGAACCGGGGGCGGAGAAAATCCATCCACCTATACCATAGAAACAGCGAGCATTACACTAAAGAGCGCAGTCGGACAAAAGGGAACGATCTTTGCAGGGTGGTATGAAGAAGGAAATACCTCTGCTACCACGGTTATTAAGAAGGGAAGCACAGGGGATATTGCGCTTAAGGCAAAATGGAAGCTTGAAGCGCCGGAGTTTTCCATTTCCAGCGGGAAGGTTCCGGAGGGAATGCTGCTTGCCCTGACGTCACAAAAGGAAGGCGCCGCCATTTATTATACACTGGATGGAACAACTCCTGTGATAGGGCAGGAAAACTGTCACCGTTATGAAACAGCGATCACGCTGGACGAAGCCATAGCTACCGAAAAGGTGGTGCAGATAAAGGCTATTGCAGTGCTGGAAGGTTTTGAAAACAGCGAGGTGGCGGAAGCAAAATATACAGTGGTAGTGCCAAAGAGATTTACCGTTATTTTCCAGGACTTTGACGGCAGCGAGATTAAAAATGAGATTGTCCTGGAAGGCAGGGATGCGCAGCTGCCGGATCAAAACCCGGAAAGAACAGGTTATGACTTTAAGGGATGGAAAGGAAATTACCAGAAGGTAGAAAAGGATGAAATCCTGACAGCGGAATACACCCCTCATGAGTATTCCATTACTTACCTGCTGGACGGTGGTACAAACAACCGGGAAAATCCCGGAAGCTACACCATTGAAAGCAAGGAAATTATCTTAAAGGAAGCGGGCAGCAGGCCGGGATATTTCTTTGACGGCTGGTATCTGGATGCAGAGTACCAGAAAGCGCTGACAACGATCCCGAAGGGAAGCTATGGGGAGCTTACCGTCTATGCAAAATGGACCGGTGTGCAGTCGGAGGATGGTCTCTGGATTGCCGGAATTGACAGCCAGGAATACACCGGGAAACCCGTTAAGCCGTCGGTTCAGGTATATAACGGCAGTACGCTCTTAGAGGAAAAGAAGGATTATACCGTATCCTACAAAAACAACATTAAGGTAAATGAAGATTTTACCTCCAAAACAGTTCCTACGGTTATCATCAGCGGGAAGGGAAATTATGCAGGAAAGGCACAGACAACCTTCCTGATCCTGCCAAGACAGATCGGGGGAGAGGACGGACAGATCACGGCTGGCGACGTTACCCTGAAAGCAAATGGACGGGAGCAAAAGCCTGATGTCAAGCTGTTTGCAGACGGCAAGCTTCTGAAGAAGGGCCGGGATTATGAGCTGAGCTATTGGCAGGAAGACCAGGAGCTTATGTCAGTAACGGAGGCAGGCAGCTACCGGATCCGGATTACGGGAACCGGAAACTATACAGGAACCAGATGGGCCGGACTTACCGTAACCGATGCCAAACTGATCGGAAGCGTATCTGTGCCGCGCATTGCAAACCAAACCTATACAGGAAGCGCCATCACACCGGCATTGACCCTAAAAGATGGATCGATGGTTCTGGCAGAGGGAACGGACTATACGGTAAGATATGAAAACAATGTGGATCCGGGAAAAGCAAATGCGGTGATCACAGGCATTGGCAGCTATGCGGGAGAAAGAAGCGTCAGCTTCCGGATCACAGGAATTCCGATGAGCAGAGTTTCCGTGTCAGGTCTGCAGACATCCTTCCCCTATACCGGAAGCGAGATAACCCAGTCGGGGTATACGCTTACCACAAGCTGGAATGGAACGGACAGAACTCTTGCGGAAGGCGTTGATTATACCGTATCCTACTATAACAATCAAAATGCGGGAACAGCATCCATTTCCTTTGTGGGACAGGGAGGCTTCCAGGGCGTCCTGCGCAGAACCTATAAGATTAACAAGGTTGAGATGGAGGCAAAAAAAGATCAGGTGGAAATCGATGATCTGACGGCATCCTCCCTTATGGAAGAGGAAACTCAGTATACGGCAGATTATACCAAGGGCGGTGCAATGCCGGAGCCTACCATTAAGATCAATGGAACGGCTCTTACGGCAGGTGTGGATTATACGATCAAATACCGGAATAACGGTTCTACAGGGGAAAAAGGAACCATGATCATCACCGGCAAGGGAGGATTTAAGGGCACGCTTAAGATCCCCTTTGCCATCAGGCAAAAGGATCTGTCCGGTGCGGGACAGTCGGGGATAACGTTGACGGCGCCCGATAAGGTATACCGGGATAAAAAGGATAACTATAAGATTGCGCCTACCTTAAAGGACAGCAACGGAAAAACCTTAAAAGCAGGAGTGGATTATGACAGAGAAGTAAAATATACCTATGCGCAGACAACTGCTCTGGCAAACGGAACCATAAGGCAGGCCGGGGATCCGGTTCAGGCAGGAGATATCCTTCCGATCGGAACAGAGGTAAAAGTGACTGTTACCGGAAAGGGCAATTATAAGGGAACCATTGAAAGCAGCTACCGAATTGTAGAAAAGGACATTAAGTTTGCAACAGTGCAGATCCAGAACCAGACCTACAGGGGGAAGGCGGTAACCCTGGAGCCCTCCGATATTACGATCCGGATGGGAGGAACCAAGCTAGATCCTGCCAGCTATGAAATTGTAAGCTATCAGAATAATAACAGGACAGGGATCGCAGCTGTGACCATCAGAGGAATTGGAGATACCTATGGTGGAACAAAGACCATAAGATTTTATATAAAGCCCGCCAAAGTAAGCTGGTGGTGGAAAAACCGATAAAGCCCGTATGTGTAAAAGAAAATGAGAGCGGAGGAGAGGAATGAGAAAACAGTTTAAAACTGGCTTAAAGAGAGGAGTGGCATTTGTCCTGACAGCAGCGCTTTTGTGGACAGACGCATCTACGGCAGCGTTTGCCACAAGCGCCACCCCTGAGCCTTTCGAGACAGCAGCAAGCGCAAGCCCGGCCAAGGAGGAAGAAACATCCCCCGGAGAGGAGATGGGGACGCCTACACCGGCAGGGGAAAGTGGAGCAGAGGGGCAGGAAACACCGACTCCTACAGCAGAAACGCCGACTGGCAGTCCGGAAACGGAGGGACAGGAACCCCAGGAAACGGGCAGCCCTGAAGCAGGAGGAGAGAACCCTCAGGAAACCGAAAGCCCTGAGGGAGAAATGAGCCCTAGTCCCACCGCAGGGGAAATGGAGCCTTCCAGCAGTCCGACCATAAGTCCGACTCCTTCCCCTTCGGCCACGCCAGAGAACCTGAATGAGGGAAAGGGATTGCTTCTGAGCGATGCAAACGGCGCTCTGGGTGCGCCGGAAAATGTAAAGATTGGGCAGAGCGAGTCGCAGATTTCCCTGAGTTTTATTTACTCTGATCCGCAGAAGGTGGCAAAATACAGTATTTACCGTTCGGAAAAGGAGAACGCCGGGGAAAGCGACTGGACGCTTTTAAAGGAAATAAACTCTCCGGGGAAAAATACAGAGCAAAACATTCTCTTTGAAAGTGAAGTAGATCTGGAAACCGGAAACAATAAGGTTTATTATTTCAAGGTGATTGCCGAGGATGCGGACGGCAATAAGGCAGAGAGCGCTGTTGTTACCAATAAGGGTGTACCGACGGGCTTAAATCTTGAAAAAACGGAGTATCAGGGAATCTGCTTTTTAGATGAAACCGGCAGCAAAATAGACAATCTTTCCCTTTTTGTAGGAGAAGGGAAAAAGATATCCGCCGCTCTTATTGACGCAGGCGGCCAGATGGTCACAGCAGAGAGTTTAAGAAATGAGGAAAACGAGGATCAAAGTGATTCGGCTTCAGTGAAATGGACAATTATAAGAGCCAATGACTCCGGAGAGCTGGAGGCAGAGACTACAGGCAGCTATATGAAAGATGTTCTGACGCCGGATGTCCTTCCCTACATGGATTCCATGTGGTTTGAAGGAACCGGGGCAACAGGCGGAATGCATCTTTATATTGAAATGCGTGTTCTTATGGCGGATATGGTGGAATTTCAGCTCCGTATGCCGGTTACCGTTACAGCTGACGGAAGCGGGCACCAGGGAGCGCCTGCGGTTACCATATGCGGTACAAAGGAAGAAGCATATCAGACGGTAAGAGATATGCTGGTGCAGAGAGATCAGGACTGGTTTCTGGTAGAAAATGGTGTGTTCGATCAATTTTCCGAAAGCGGAAGGCTGAGCTTACAGGAGGCATTTGATTTCTACCAGGAACGCGAGGGAATGAAACCGTATGAAGGAGACTACCTGAACTTTACAGTAGGGGATCCCAATGCTGTCTCGTTCCTCTATACAGACTATGATTATCATTCCATTCGATATCATGGCGTATATTATAATGCCTATAAGACGGGCGTTCCCTTTATGACAAGCAGGGAACAGGAGGATGCGGTCGATTCCACAATAGACGCCTTGCTGAATCAGGAGGGTGGAGCCCTTTATCCCTACAGAAATCAAAGTGATCAGGCGAAGGTAAAGGCGATTTACAACTATATTGTAGATCATGTGTCTTATAAAGGGACGACTACGCCGGTTTATCATACAGCGTACTCTGCTTTGATCAACGGGGAGGGTACCTGTCAGGCCTATGCTCTGCTTTTCACCAGACTTTCAAGAGAGATGGGCCTTCCCAGCAAGGTGATCATGGGAACAGATGCTAATGCCCACACCTATAATATCGTTAAAGTGGATGAAAAGTGGTATTATATTGATACCAGTGCGAAAATATATTTAAGCGGCGCAAATAAATTTCCAAAGGGACAGGTACAGTCCTGCTTCCAGGAAAGCCGTTATGTACAGAACTATTTAAATCTTGTGGAGGGAGCCGACTACGTTCCGCCTAAAACGGTAACCGTTACAGATGATCAGGGAACAGTTCCAAAGGCGTTTTACAGTGTTGAGGAGGCAGCCCAATATGTAAAGGACGAGGCAGAAAAAAATACTTCTGCCCAGTATCTGCTCACTCTGGATGCAGATATGACAGCCGGAGGAGGCGATCTGAATTTCCGGAATGCGAATCCTGGTTCTGGCAGAGTACGTATGGATCTGAATGGTCATACGCTGACAATAGATATGGAAGCGGGAATTTTCCTGTCACAGATTTATGACAGTACAGGACAGTCCAAGGGAATTGCAGCAAATTCAGGACAGGCTCTGCATATTGAAGGAAATACAGAGTTTCAGGTGGATCTAAAGGTCTCAGGAGATTTGATCATTGATTCAGGCAGTGAGATCAGAGTGCACAATCTGACTGTAAATGGCACTACGGAATTGTATACCGGAAGATATGTTCTGATTTCCGGGGTGGCATCCTTTAAAAACCTGAAGATGAAAAGTTATGACAGCACAGAGTATCCGGCTTTCATTACTCTGCTTAAAAGCGAAAACGGCGCTCAGAACGGACAGATGAAATTTTCCGGCAAGCTGACAAACGAAACGAATCTGGAAAACCCGCTGCTTATTGAAAAGAGGATCTGCACAGAGGACGGTGAGAATGCGGCCGAGTTTGATTCCGGCGAAATTATTGCCACGGTGACATCACAGAAGAAGGATTTCCCGGAAGCTTATATTGCAATTACCGGAAATCAGGGTTTTGTAGAAAGAGAAGGGAATTATCTTAAGGCAGCCAAAAATGTGGTAAGGGTTTCCCGCTACGATTCCGAAACAGGAATTGATAATGGGCGATATTATTCGTCCATGGAAAAGGCAGTTGCAGGGCTGACCGCAGATTTTGGGGGAATAAAGGGAGAGTATTCCTTTGCCTTTGAGGACAACTGCATCCTTTCCAGGGATGTTACCATTCCCGCCTTTGTTACCACTGCCTTGATGCAGACGCCGAGATGGGAAAACGGGAAAATAGCATATTGCAGTCTGGATCTGAACGGTCATTCCATTACCTTTGCGTCCAATTCTGTGCTTTTCTTTGAAGGAATGCGGGTAATCAACAGTTCGGGAGCGGCATCAAAGCTTACCCTGACAGGGAAGGAGTCATCACTCTTTTATCAGACGAGAGGCGGGGCGGATTATGTAGATGCCTCCCGCAATGAGGTAACATTACCGGAAAACCGGCCTGTCTTTTCAAATGTAAATATCAATGCGGTAAATGCAGTGTATCTTCAGATGGATTCCGGCTATGTACAGGAAGGCATGGAGGAATACACCTATGAAATATCGGGAGAGATTTCTGCAAATCGTGTTAATATATCGGGCAACACCTGGAAAATAAATAAGATAAGCGCTTCTTATCTGGAACTGCAGGGAAGGGCCTACTCTTATTCGGCTCAAACAAGCTGTCGTGTCAACACTGCATTGGAATGCGACAATGTGGCAGCAAGCAATGGACTTGTAACGGTTGGAGAAGGAACAGAACTGGCAATAGCGAAGGAACTTACACTTAATAACGTTAACGCCTATATCATGAATTCGGATAATAGGGCTGGTAAGCTTACGGCAGGAACGATCAATGTAAAGAAACCCTATACAACCGGTCCTTCTGTTACCAATTATGGTATTTGGAAAACAGACAGACTGATCGCACCGGGCGGAAGTATTTTTAACAGCGGCGCAGCATACATCAAAAACACAGAAAGAGTCAAGGATCTTTACCTGAAGGAAAACAGCATCTGGGTCTGCGACACCATTAATCAGGTAAGCGGTGGTGTGGCAAGGCTTTCTGCCAGCTCAGAACTTGTGATAAATGATAAGGCGGCGCTGCAGACTTTGGAGATCCGCGCAGCATATGATGATAACGGGGCATCCATGGGAGAAGAAGCCTTCCTTTATGTGGGCAGTACAAGTACGGTTTCCCTGCTTCATATAACGAAGCAGGAAGAAAACCTGGCCCTTAAGTATGGGAAAATAGCTTCCGACACCTCTGTAGTGATCGATGAGGATGGAGATCTGGGAAATGGAACAGCTAAGCTTAACAGGGATGAAAACGGCTGTTATCCTGTACTTGACCTGGGAGCCAGAAGTTTTCTGTTTACCACAGGAAACAAGGCTTTTCCGGTTGAAGAGCTTTCTATTATGCAAAGTGACCTGGCTTCCAAATATACACGGGCATATCAGCTCGGACAAAATGTTTATGTAGGAGGGGAATGGATCACCATTAAGGCACAGGATGCAGATGGGGATGACTCCAAAGCCCGGATCTTAAAGTCATTTATTAAGTGGACGGATGCGTCTGCTTATTTGGCAACCCTTTCTAACAGTTCTATGACATATATTGTGGAAATATCGGAGGATGTGGATACACAGGAGGCGCTGACGCTGCCTGCTAAGGCAGAAAAGGTGATCTTCCGGGGAACAAAAGCGGGAGGCAGGGTTGAATTCCGCTTTGTGGGAGATGTAAAGCTGCCTACCAATGTGACGTTTGAAAATATCGATCTGGCAGCGGAAAAGTATGAAAAGAGCAGCAATACCTATGTAAAGAATGTAACGGCTGCAAATTTAGGCGGCAAAGCCTTAGAACTGTTAAACAGCAGCGCTGAATTTACCACAGTTTCCGGTGCGGCAGGATCAAGACTTTTTGTAACCGGAGCAGGCAAGAGCGAGAAGGAATTGACGGTAGCAAAGGATCTGACAGTAGAATCTATGTCCTTTAACGATGCATCGTTAAAGGTGGGAGGAAAGCTTACCATTACCAATGCAGTATGGTCAGCTTCGGTTGTGGAAGTGTCCGGGGCAGTGAATGTGAAGAATACGCTGTCCATGTTGGATGCCACTCTTGACGGAAACGGCAAAATAACCCTGAATAATCTGATTTCCTGTGATGACAAAAATAAAATCTGTTATGCGGATAATCAGAAAAATATTTTAACCATCACCGGAAATATATCTGCGAACAGTGGATGTAATGGGGATTCTCAAATTGACAGTGATGGTATGGTTGTAAATGAGAACGGCATTGCACGCATTCGTAAGGCAGCCATTGATATTTCCGTAAAGTCGCTTGAGGGCAATTATAGCCAGAATGTGCTATTGCTGAATGCAGAAAAGGCAGCAAGCGGCTGGTTTGTAGTGGGCAGTGCTTACGCAGAAAACGGGGAACGAAATCAGATCACCCACCTGACCCACAAGGATGGAAAGGCAATCAAGTGCAACAGTGTGGCAAAGCAGGCGGTAGTTTTGGAAAGCTACGATCAGGAGGCTGGAGCTTGGATCTATAGCGGTGGCTTTGAAACCCTGCAGGAGGCTTTTAGCGAAATTGACCGTCTGGCAGAAGTACAAAAGAAGTATATGGTCACGATCATAGATGACCAGGGGCAGACAGCAGTCACAACGACCTCAAAGGCATTGACGCTTCCGACTAAGGCAGCGGAGGTTACAGTTGCCGGAAGAATCGGGCAGGCAGGAAAAAAGGCAGTTCTTTCTTACAAGGGAGGCCTTACACTGAAATGTAATGTGATCCTGGAAAATTTGATCTTCAATCCGGGTGCCGCAAAGGCTCAGATTACCCTTGGAAATTATAGTCTGAAGCTGAAAGACTGTGAAGTGGCGGCTGGAAAATCCATTGGAAAGGTAAGAGGATCCGGTGTTACAAAGGATTCACAGTTTATTTTTGAAAGTCCTGAGCTTAAGATGCTGGAAGGAGAACTGAGCAATATAGCAGTCTTAAGCCTGGTTGGCTCCGACCTGCATGTGAAGGGAAAAATTGCAGCAGGTAAGCTCCAAATGGGAAGCAATACCCTTGAGGCAGAGGATGCCGTAACGATCACAAACATCCAGAACGAGGATGGAAATGGAACACTCCTTGCTCCGGCGGCAGTGACCAGAAATAAAGCCGGAGAAATCACAAAGATCGTTCCCAAGATAACCATTACCGGAACGATAATGTCAGCAGGCGGCTTTGAAATCGGTTTGACGGAAAAAACGTCAGCAGGCTTTAGCAGTATTGCCTTTGAAGAGATGACGGAGTCGGCGTTGATAAAAGGCATTCAGCTTGCAAAGGCGCAAAATGTCACCACAGACGTTCTGGAAATCTATCCGGATAATGCCGGCAGTATGTCAGGAATGATCGCCAAGAAGGGCGGATATCTGGTATTTTATCCTGAGACTCAATATGGAGCAAAGCTGGTTTATAAGGCTGATAACGAGGAGGTTGTTACATATTGCCTGAATCTTGCGGATGCGCTTGAGGAAATCAGCAGTCTGAAAACCAAACGCGACTATACGATTTACCTGACGGAGGCAGCTACCAACGAGGAAGCGCCGGCAGCGATCAAGATGCCCGGCAAGAACATGGCGCAGATATTGACCATCGCTCCGGAGGGTGATAATCCTGCTACGCTTTATTATACCGGCGGCATCAGCTTTACCTCAGATATAGTGCTTAAGGATATCAGCTTTGTACAGATGCTGAAGGGCAAAAATGGTTTTGAGGATGCAGCAGGAGAGCAGTATCCTTATCCCAAGGCAGTGAAGGTGTCTGCAGGAGGATATGCAGTTACCATTGGGGGAACGGTCAGCTTTAACACGCCTCTGGAATTGGATGGAGGAAGCAAGGGAGTCCTCAGGATAACGGATAAGGCAGTGCTGACAACAACCTATGACGGCACGGATAATGAGCTATACGGAAATATAAGTAAGTTTGCAGAGGTACAGATCGGTGTATCCGAATTTGTAGTTGCAAAATATGAAACCAAGCAAAATGCATTTGCAGGCGGCAATCTTCAGGCTGCTAAACTCAGTGTGGAAAATTGCATCCTGACCGCTCAGAATAATGTAACCGTTCAGGCGGCAGCTGTTTCAAGCGGAGAACTGTTTGCAAACGGAAAGGCAAATCTTGGGAATGTGATACTGAGCGGCGACCATGCCGTGATCATGGCAGACCAGGAATTTAACATTACCGGAAATCTTACCAGTACCACGGATGATGCACATCTGTTTACCAGAAGAAAGCTGGATAAAAAGGCGCAAAACTGCATTCCTTATCTGAACGTAAAGGGAAATGTTTTCCTGGAGGATCAGGAGGCAGACAGGATTTATATAGGGGTTTATCCTAACCTTGCGGATCCTGACAATGATGCTACGAAACCGGTAAAGCTTACAGATGCACCGGCTGCAACCTCGCAGCTTCTGACAGCCCAGAAGGCAGATGCGGGAAGCTTCCGTGCAGAAGCAGAGAATGTGCTGAACGTTAATGAATATAGCGCTGTAGATACCGATGGATATATTTTAAGGAAGGATAAGAATAAGGTTCTGGTTTACTACGCAGATGAGGTTGCAGTGGCCCTCTGTGCAGGGGATACCAAGGATGGTAAACTGGAAACAGCTCAGGTAATGGGCTATTATACCAGCTTTAATGAAGCTGTGGCAGCGATCAACGGAATAAAGGATGTGAACGCAGAATATACGATCCTGCTGTTACAAAATGTAGGAAGCGCTGCAGCGCCGGTATCGCTGGAGCTTCCGAAAGAGGCCGCACGGGTTTATATCAGAAGCGCCAGTCTGTCCGGGGCTGAGGATGAGATCAGGAGCATTTACTATAAAAACAACCTTACATTGAAAGCAAGTGTCGATTTTTGTGAGATCGATCTGGCGCCGGTTAAGGTGGCAAAATCCGGTGCGCAGGGGGCGCAGCTCTCTGTTTCAGTGGGAGCATATGAATTGGGACTGGTAAATGTCTCTGTAGGCAAGGCAGCAGATGTGGATCAGGAGACCTCGAAGATGGCCATAAAAGATATCAGCGGAAATGGTAATCTGATGCTGGATACTGCTGATATCCTGATCAGCGGAAATGTAAAGGTTCGGGATGTACATGTTTCGCAGAAGGCTGTCATTGCAGGAAGTTTCTCTGCTGCCCAGGTAGGCTTGAAGGGGACAAACCTTACAGTGCAGGGTGCAGTGGCGATCACAGATATTACAAATCTAAACGGAACTATAACCTACAATAAGAATGCAAATCATATAACCAACCTGACGATCAATGGAAAGATCATAAATCATAACGAGCCATTAAAGCTCTGCATACAGCTGGCGGACAACGAGACAAGGCAGCAGCAGGAGCTTGTACAAAGTGGAGTGAAGATCGGACTTGATAAGACCAAAAACCTTGCCAACATCGGGCTGACCCCGTTGTCAGACATTACCATGGAGATAGTAAAGAACGGAGTGGCAGAGCAGGGGGTTAATGAAAACCTTGTAAAGGCAGAAAAGGCTGTTTACCTGGTTAACAGCAGCACAGATGACAATACAGTACGACTGGGAAGCCAGGGAAGCTCTGGCAGCACTATATTCCTGGATCTGACACAGGCAGTGAAAGAAATTAACGCCCTGAATAATAAGAAAGGGCAGTATCGGATTAGTGTAGTGGAAGCAGGAATTGGCGATGTTGACGTGACAGATACCAAAGCGGTCAGCGGAATAAAGCTTCCGAATGCCGGAAAAGCACAAAGTATAACCATTGAGGGCGGCGCAGAGGGAAGCGCAGCGAAACAGCTGGCAGTTCAGGGGGCGGTTTCCTATAAGGGAACCCTAGAACTTGAGCGTATTTCTGTGAATGCAGACTCTGTGGCAGTTGATACCTTAAAGCTGACAGACACAAAGCTCTCTACAAAGAAGGCAAGTACCGTAACCAACCTGGCATTAGCAGGCGCTTCCGGCTGGGATATGCTCGGGGCAGGCACAATTACAAGTATCGATGCAACAGGGGCAAAGCTGGATGGAGAAGAGGAGGCCTTGAGTTATCTGGCGTCCAAACAGGATAAGAACGGAAAGCCGCTGCTTACGGTAAAAGGAAAGGTCAGCGGAGAGCGGGTATTATGTAAGCTGATCACGGCAGAAACAACAGCTGCTGATCATATCGTATATTTCAGCGAATATAAGGATCAGAACCTTGTGATCGCACCTGCAGAGGCTGCTGAAAAATTTGTGGCATTTCCTTTCAGAATGCTGGCAGCTAAGGCCACCGGTGCGGAAGAAGTGGAAGGAATCACAGCTGAAAGCTGGAATGCCTATAAGGACAGAAATAATTATGTGAAAAACGGCAATCTGGCAGAAATGACGGTGGAAATAACAGGAACCGACGGCAGCAAGACCTATGCAAAAACCTTTGAAGAAGCGGTAACGATCATTGATAACATGAATGATCTGCAGGCTGAATACACCATGACATTGCTTGATACAGGAAATTACATCGTAAAAACCGGCAAGGACGGAACTTACGGAGCAATGAAGCTTCCTGCCAAAGCAAAGACAGTTACCATTAAGGGTGAAAGTGGAAGCTGTCCTACGATCATGTTTACAGGGGAAGTAAAACCGAACTGTGATCTGGTATTTGAAAATTTACGTCTGACAGATGGCAAGCTGAATAAAGGCGTCTTTACACGAAGCTACAGCATTGCGCTGAATATGGGAAATTACAATGTAACATTTGCGCAGGGAGCAGCAACAGGCGCTAATATCAGCATTTCCTGCACAAAGATCAGTGGTAAGAAAGCGCTGACCCTGGAGGGACAGAGCTTAAAGGGAAAGAATGCAAATGTAGAGCTGGGAGAGCTTCGCCTGAAAAATGGCGCTTCCCTGCGGACGGACAAGGGCATAAAAATAACCAATCTGTATGTGGAAGATGGAGCATCGGTCAGCCTGAACAGCCCGGCGGCTATTAAGCTTACCAATATTACAGGAACGGGAGAACTGTTAATTCACAGTTACTATACGAAAAAGGAGCTTTCCAAGGCTGTATCACAGCTTACGATCGATGGAAATATTGAGCAGGCAGATGTAAATCAGCCACTGATTGTCAAGATGATCCCGTATATTTGCAGGGATGTGAATGCAGGAACCTATACGGCAGCAACGGCACAGGATATTACGACACTGACGCTTACAGGAAATAAGCCTGCCGCATTCCAGAAGCTGATCAACCTGCCAAAGGCTGCAACAGAAAACATAGAAATAGAATATGAGATGAGCAACGGAGATCTGTCAAAGACAGCAGGAACCCTTTATAAGTATGAGAAGGGATTGTACCTCACAAGTCTGGAAGCTGCAGTAGAGGTCTGCGGAAGGCATACAGGCGAAACCTTTAATACCTATCAGACGAAGTTCTGTACCCTGGAGGATGCGGTCAAGGAAATCAACAGCAGGAATGATCTTAACATGGATTACAATATTATGCTGCTGAAAAATATCGGAATGACCGACAAAGCAATGACTCCCATCAGTAATCTGAAGCTCCCGACTAAGGCAAAATCTGTTACCATCCAGCCGGCAGGGGGAGAAGCATCAGGAAATACGATTGTATTTACAGGAAACCTGACCATAGGATGTGCGACAACCTTTAACGGAATCTGCATGGCGGCAGTGAAGCAGTATAAATCGGGTAATTATCAGTATTATGGAGCCACATCCTATAACATTAACGTAGGAGGAAACAAACTCAGGGAATATAATGTTTTACAGGAGGCAACGGTTTCTTCCATGAATGGCTATTACGCATCGAATCTGGTAAGGAGCGTTGGTACCCTGTCGGGAAATGCAAAGGGAAGCTATTATTGCAGTAACGTAGCGCCTGGATCAGCAGATGATTTTAATGTGGCAGGAAAAATTGCCGGAGTTGGAACTGTAGTATTTATGAATGGCGGAAATCAATATAAGTCATATGTTGTTTCCGGTGGAATTACAGGCGTAAACGAAATTATTGTGTATGCAAAGGCTACGGTGGAGGCATATAACGGAAACGTTACGGCAAATAATATCCTCATTTTAGGAGAAGGCCTGATCAATACCAAAAATCTTACCTGTAGCAAGGTTCTTACCCTGCAAGGCGGCGCTATTTTTGCGGGCAGTAAGGCGGTTGGCGATGGAAAGATATCACTGAATCATGTTGTTTTACAGGAAAGAAATAATTATCTTCAGGGTAAGCAGGATAAAAACGGCAAGTCACTGATTGAAATCAAGGGTACCGTGACAACAGAAAATGACTGGGATGCCGCCGCTAAGCCTAAACAGGATGCCATTACGATAGGACTGAAATATAATAACGGAAGCACCTATGCCCAGCTGCATGAGGGAATGGTGCTGCTGACAGCGCCCAAGGTGTCCACGCACTGGTTCACCCCGGCATATAGCGGTGAAGAAGAGGGCGAGGAAGCGATGGGAGCGTATAATAACAGCTTCGGAGTGTTAAAGTCAGGAAAGGAAATTATTTACGGCTGTAACACGCAGGATAAGGCAGAAGTATCGCTGATTATCAATCCGGGTCCAGAGGAAGAGATCAGCCAGTTTAAGAACTTTGAGGAGGCAGTTAAGGAAATCGATGCACTGTCTCTTAAGAAAGAGGGAAGCAAGGAATATGTGGATTATGTGATCGAGCTTCAATCGGATGTGGAAATCGGAAATCAAAAGAAGGATGGAAAATACAGCAGCCTGGCATTGCCGTCAAAGGCAGGAACACTGATAATCAAAGGCAATGGACATAAGCTTCGGTTTGCTGGAAATATCAGTCTGAAGAGCAATCTGGTATTACAAAATATGGAACTGTGTCCTGTAAAAACGGTGAAAAATGAAGTGGTTCCCACAAAGGCAAACTGGACACTGGGGAAATTTGAACTGGCCCTGGATAAGGTATATTCGGCTGATGAGGAAGGAAATACGCTGGTTGGAACGATCAGCGGTTCCGCTTCAAGTGCGCTGCTGAATCTGATCGGAACAGATGCTGCGGAGGAAAGTCCCTATGTACTTGCAGCCGACCAGATAAGCGGCCTGAGAACAATCGTCCTGAACCCGTATACCCGTCTTGAAGTAAACAAGAATCTTACCACTTATGAGCTTGTATTTGAAACCCAGAGAGAAGGAGAAGCGGATGCCGGAGTGGCAACTGTGCGTGTCGGCGGAAAACTGACAACAACTCTGGTTCACAAGAACGGTATTGGGGATGCAGTGATCTTAAAGCCTGTTACCGGGGAGATTGTTGTAAACGGAGCAGAGATGGATCTTGACAATGACAAGATCAAAGAAAAGTACTCTGTATGCTTTGCAGACGGCCTGACAGAAGAACAGCAGAAGCTGATCATTGAACTGGAAGGTGAAAACCTTCCTGCCGGCACAAAGATCGTGACCTGTAAATTCATAACCAAGGAGCATTATAAGGTCCTTGCTACAGACGACGCATCACAAAATGAGCGCGGAACATATGTAAACGGCACTGTATTGTTGCTGGGGTAATAAATAAGACAGCGCAGGAGGCAAAGCCTCCTGCGCTGAAATTTTTTTTAGAGCAAGAAGCATATGCTTCTTGCTTTTTTAACAAAAATTATACAAGGGACGTCTAGATTCAAAAGTATCATCTTCTACAGAAGAATAATCAACAAGGCCATTTTCATACAACTCGTTTAAAACATCGAGGATTAATGCATGATCTTGAATGCCTTGTGTAGCAAGCTTAGCATATAAATCGGATAGTTTAAATGGAATATTCATTGCAAGAATTGTTTTGGAAATAATAATTTTGGTATTAACTCTTTCTGGTATTGCGGTTAGAATCATTTCATTCACCTTGATGCAGAAATATCTGCATATTTCCTTTCTGTAGACGTTTTTAAAAAGGAGCATTAATAATTATAGCACAATGGGTAAAACAGTGTAAATAGTTTTAAGCAGATGTCATATCTGCTTAAACAGTCGGTGCGTCAGATGCAATGTATTGTTTCAAGCAATCAATTAGAACATTTGCCAATATATCAATTAATTTTTTTGAGTCAATCTTGCATGGAATATTCTGATCATTATATTCCGGAAGATAATATAAATGAAAAGGTGCAGTAAGAGCTTCTTCCTGTAAAAAAATATTTCTTTGTGTTGATAATTGTTCCAAAATGATTGAATTTTCTTCGCGATCAATAAGGAATACAGGGGCTTTTACAGTATTTAATCCATGACTGAATCTTGATGAGCGGACAATATAATTTTGAATTTGAAGATTGCTGGAATGATTGAGAGCATCTTCAACAGACTGATAAAAGGATTCTTTCATGTCACCTACAGATAAATTACCTATGGTATAGTTTATGCAATGTGTAAATAAAAATGTACGTCTTTCTCGTAAAAACTCTGAATATTTTTTGCCTTTACTTTCCTCACATATTAGGTTAAGTTCTTTAACTTTCCAAGTGTTCTGAGTAAAAATCTGGAAAAAGGCCTCGTCTATAAGCTGAAAGTCACTAGAACGTTTTATGAAAGAATAGTAATGTTTTGTTGTGGAGATTAATTCATCAAATTGATTCCAGCGAACAATGCTTCCATTTTTACGAATAGAAAGATAATTTTCGCCATATAATTTGAAAAATTTGTGCTTTAGCAGGGTATCCAACCAACTATCGTCTAACTGTATTAGCTGATATTCTAACCAATTAGTATTTGTCTTAGTTTCTTTAACTAATTTCCATATAGAACTGACTTCAAGAGGTAGTACATTTTTAGGAAGAGGTGTAATGGTTGACATATCTTCCAATTCCATAAGTCCCAAATCGCAAATGATTTTTTCCAATATAATTTCATGTTTATGTACACGATGATGATAATTTATATCTGAAAAAATGCGATAACGTCTGCGTAAAAGATCGTGAATCATATTCAGATTTTTAGCAGGAGGAGCAAAGAAAAAATGCTCGTAATTATCCGAAATGTAAGTACGTTGAATAAGAGTATATCCATTTATAAAGCGTTTATAATTGAAACGATCCATATTTAGAGCGGAACAAAAAGCATCACGCGAGCAATAATCTAAGCGATCTGCATCGACAACACCAGCAATAATAAGGTGCATATCAGAAAAAATAGTATTTTCTACAAAATTGGAAGATAAAATTTTACTAGCAAAAGAAAAGCAAATGACAACAAAAAAGTAATTTATATCCTGCTTTTGATTCAAAGATAAAGTATCAAGAATACATTGTTCAATATCTTTGATTAGCAATTTGCCAAACTCTTCATGAATTTCATTTTGACCATCAATAAATGGAGAAACAATATCCATAAATTCTTGCTTTACGGAAGGAGTAATTTTTTTAGATGCAGAAGCTTCGGTATATAAGTTTTTAAGAGCCTTTTCTAATATATGACTGTAGGGTAAATGACCGACATCATGAAGTAGGCCTGCAATTCTGATTGATTGAAAAGCAATAAAATAGATAAGTCTGTCTTCTCTGTTAAGATTGGAAGGACAATAATCATAATAGAGGCGACAGTCGGGAAAAGGCATATTTAAAATGCTATCAATTTCTGTGTTTTTCAGTTCGCGTGGCAATGTGCTTTGCAATGTGCAATTACGCCATTCACAAATTTCATGCTTGATACATTTTAAAAATGAGATTAATGTATCCTTTCGAGCATTACAAATGCTTTTGTAGAATATTTCTCCTGCGATATGCATTGTTCCAATTGAATGTTCAAAGCGGTGTACTTTGTTAGAAGGAAAAGTAAGAAAAACTAAAGAACTCTGAGATATTCTGTGGAGGCGATTAAAAATAGGAGTACTAATAATTGCATCTTCAATACCACTATATACAATAGAATCATGAATGACATCTGATATGATCTGCGTTTTTTCAATGTTTAGCATTTGAAACAATTACTCCTTCGTAAAATATGTTAATGTTAATATTTTACACCACAAAAACAAGAGAAGGAGGAAAATACTCCGAATGCAATATTTTTGTTACCCAATTAAAAGCTACCTCCCAACCCCAAAGCAGATCCTAAGTGCCAGTTCACCGCCCAGGGAGGGGCGAAGCCTTTCAGGATAAAAAAGTTTTTTGAAATAGCGCAGCTTTACCCCGGAGTGAGCACGGAACAGCTCCAGAGCTTTCTGATCGTGAGGGCTTAACTGACTGCCATATTCTTCAAAGAAGCGTTCCAGAATAAAGTAATATTCAGAAAGGCCGATGCCAAACAGATCGTTTTGGATCCACTTGCCAATGAGCTGAAGCTTGCTTGAGTTAGCGTAAGTGACAGTAGAGGAATGCCTTCTGTATTTGGCGGTTTGTCTGGGGTCGTAGATAAATTTCCCCATAGAAGCTGCAATCTTCTGGCACCAGCCATCATGCGGAATTTTGTCGAGACTGGAAGCAGAAAGAGCTTTTTGGCGCAGAGCTTCATTGATAAGGATGGTAAAGCCAAAAGCCGGCGTATAAAACATAACATCTTTAAAAGCGATATGATCAGACATTTCTACAGGATTTCCCGTGAAATTCATATTTTCATCACAATAAATAAAAGAGGAAGAATAGAGAAGGGGCAGAGCTGCCTCTTCTTTTTCAAGTGCTGCAATGCCGCACTCCACCTTGTCAGGAAGCCAGACATCATCCTGATCGCAGAAGGCATAATAATCTGCAGAACCGCATTCGCGGAGCAATAGCCAGAAGCTGGACATATATCCCAAATTCTTTCCATCAGGAGGAAGAAAGACGATTTTAGGGCCGGAAGTATCCTGGGACACCTTTACATAATGGGAAATAATCTGAAGGGTGTCATCTTTGGAACCATCATCGCGAATGTAGATGGTGATATTGGGATAGGTTTGAGACAATAAACTGTCTAACTGCTGAGAAAGATATTTTTTCCCGTTGTAGGTAGACAACAATATATGAACCTTTGGTTGAATAGATGGCATGATGACACTCCTTTGCAGTGCTATTTTTTACTGAACCATTTGTATTTGTTGATTCCGATCAGCTTTGAAAAGAGAATACGGAACCAGGGGCAGAGCAGTGTGATCACATTTAAAATATGGTAACAGAGCATATAAAGCCTCTGGCCTTTTACAGGGGGATCTTCCTTCCAGGGGGACAGTTTCTTGTAATAAGCAAACTGCCTGCGGTATTTATTGCGGTTGCCTGCGATCCATGGACGTTCATCCCCCATGTAGTGTATGATGGAAGGAAATTTTAGGATTGCTTTATAGGCTGATGGAGATGCAGTATCGTATGCCGGCTGCAGCTTTTTTACAAAGTATCTGGGGAAGTAATACAAATTGGTGGAAAGATTATAGGTGTGACTCAGACAGAGGATTCTGTCCTTGCAGCAATGATTGATAATGTCCTGATCATTGTATAGCAGCTTTCCGCCCATAGACCGGTAATATTCCACAAAGACCGGCTCTATCTTTTCCTTTCTCCATAGGGATAGGTTTACAAGTAAAACCCCTGCATTGTAATAAGTCTCATGTTTTTTAATACCAACCAGAGCTTTTTTTTCTACAGGCATATGAAGCTCCGGAACAGCGGCAACAAGATGATCCTGGAAGGGAATGGTTTCAAGTTCCCGAATGGATCCGTTTACAATAATATCGCAGTCTAAGTAGAGAATGCGGTCTATACTTTCAGGCAGATAGCTGCACAAAAAAAGTCTGGAAAGAGTAATGGGATTGTAACCGGAGGTGTCAAAATCAAAGGGCAGATACTGGGTAAAATCATGAATGTCAATAAAGCAGATCTTACGGTCATAGTGTCTGGCAATCTGCAGCAGATGCTCTTTGTTTGCACTGCAGATAGACTGATCAAGAATATATACTACTATTTCATTGATTTCCCGGTTGTTGTCAAAAAGAGATAACATGGATATTCCGAGAAATTTTGCATAGGCGTCATTGGAAGCATAAATAATATTCATAGCTATTCTCCGATATTGGATTTAATCATTATCTGTATTTTAAATGACAGATATGCAAATTGCAATAGAGAAGATAAGTGCGGTGATGGTAGACAATTATGGTGAGATGATGGTAAAATAAGCAGGAATATAAAGCAGAATAAGGTTCGTCCTGGAATGAGGATCAAAATGAGATGTTTAATTATTATCCCGGCTTATAATGAAGCGGCAAATATAGAAAAGGTTGTTGATAATCTGGTACAGAATTATCCTCAATATGATTATCTTGTGATCAACGACGGTTCCACAGATGATACGGGCACCGTATGCAGGAAGAAGCATTATCAATATGTAAATCTTCCCATCAATATGGGGATCGGCGGAGCTGTTCAGACCGGTTACTGCTATGCCAAGGAAAATGATTATGATGCAGCAGTGCAGATAGACGGCGACGGGCAGCATGATGTAAGCTTTTTGGCGGAAATGCTGAAGGTAATAGAAGAGGGACAGGCTGATGTGGTCATTGGCTCCCGGTTCGTGGAAAAGGAGGGCTTCCAGTCATCGAGCCTTAGAAGAATAGGGATCAGATTTTTAAGCTTTTTGGGCTGGCTGTTGACAGGGATCAGAGTGAAAGATATTACCAGCGGGTACCGGGTGGTGAACAGAAAATTTATCAGGATCTTTGCAGAGGATTATCCTTCCGACTACCCGGAACCGGAGGCTATGGTTATTGCATCTGTCCATGGCGGTAAGATCATGGAATATCCGGTTGTGATGAAAGAAAGGGAAAGCGGGGCAAGCTCTATTACGTTTAAGAAATCAGTATACTACATGTGCAAGGTTACGATTGCAATGATGATCAGACGATTGAGCTTTGGCGTTAGGAGGCAGAAATGATACCATCTTTACTAAGAGTTACACTTTCCATAGCGGTGATCTGCTATTTTATAATCATCCTTTATTATCTCAAAAGGAAAATGCTTGAATTGAAGTATACATTGATCTGGCTGGTTGCCGGTCTTGTGATGGGGATCATGATCTTCTTCCCCGAGCTTCTTGTGCTTTTCATCAGAATGCTTGGTATAGAAAGCAATATGAATGGTCTCTATGTTCTGTGTATTGCCTTCATCATTGCGATCCTTATGACGCTTACTTCCATTGTTTCAAGACAGGCTATGAAGATCAAGATTCTGACCCAGCAGCTCAGCATGGTGGAAAAAAGGATCCGTGAGCTTGAAGACGAACAAAATGTATAGAAGATCAGCCGTATACCATTATGTGGCGTATGGTCTGGAGAAGGCTGACGATTGCACCTGCTGATCCTGTGATAGAAAGCAGAATAAAGCACAGCCTGTTTTTCAGAAGATGGCAGGAACGCACCAGTATGCCGCAGCAGAGGATCAGAGCAAAGTAAAAGAAGGAACTGGTACGAATGACGGAGGCGGAAGCCGTAGTGGTGAAGCCTACTGCAATTTGGGGCAAAAGCCCAAACAGTACCAGGATCCAGATAAGCTGCAGGGACAGCTTGGAAAAATCAGTCAGATAAGCCATTAAATATAAGATAACCAATATCATTATCGTGGCTGAGAACATAGCGCAGTATTGCTCAGGCTGTGAGCCAACAATGAAATCATCATCAGGATAAATGTAGGTAAGCTGTCTGTTTTTTAGGGTATAGAAAACAAACATATAGCCTGTCCAAAAAAGATCTATGGCAAAAGGAATAAAGGACAGCAGGCGTATAAAAGTGTTTTTGGTTTTAGCAAGAGTGCAAAACACAAGAACAAGACAACAGAGAAACAAAGCGGTATTCGGGATGGAAACAAAGTGGTAAAAGGTGGAGTTAATGCCAACACGCAGGTGCCCCAGGAAAGTCAGTTCAACAAAATCAGAGGTCCCGTGATAGATACCGTCATATTTCATACGGTTCATATTTCCAGGACATGCGAGAAAAAGGATCAGGTTAAGGAGGATGGCGAAAAGCCCCTCCACATACAGGATATAGAAGGATTTGTTTTTGGCTGACATCAGAAATAAAACAATCCAAATGAGCAGCAGTACAATGGACATAATATCAAAGTTAGCGGCGTAAAGAAGAGCAAGCCCAAAGAAAAGATAGTTACAAAAAGAGAGTTTATTTCCCTTTGAGGCTGACAGTAAAAAGGAAATGCCGTAAAATGAAAGTGCGAAGCACCAGGTATATACCGTGGTGGTGGTGATCCACCCGGCGGATGCCATCAGACAGTAGGGAAAGCACAGAAAACTGAGGGCAAGAAAAAGAGAGTATTTTTTTGCACTTTCTTTATTTGATAGTGGAGTATAAAAGCATATAATCTTGTTGATGGAATGGTAAAGTAATAACACAAAAAGAACGTCCATTATTTTCCACAGGATATTGGGGAAATATCCGATTATGATCCCAACTGCCTGAACAAGAATGCGGGAACTCCAGGAATGATAGACATTATCCATGTATCTTATAAGATCAAAGTTATTTTTTGCCAGTGCAGAGCAGGTTACAATATCATCCCAATAATCAGTCTGCATAAAAAGATGAAGAATAAGAAATATACCTGCAATAACGAAGTAATCCCAATAAAATTTTAATTTAGAATTTTTTCCTTTTATAGACATAAGTATGAGGCCCCCTTTTACAACCCAGATTATTATATTTATTTGGATCGTATAATGCAAGCTAGATATTCAAATTAAGAAAATACTAAGAAATGATTTTCATTGGAAAGGATGGAGTTTTATGTTTGAGAATATGACAAAGGAGCAGGCCAGAGATCAGATTCTGCAGCTTGTAGGCGGATATTATGAAAAATTTCATAAAAAGAAGCCTTATGAAGAAGGGGACAGGATTCCCTATGCATCCAGAGTGTATGATGCAAAGGAAATGCAGAACCTGGTGGACAGTGCGTTGGAGTTTTGGCTTACATCGGGCAGATATGCAGATGAGTTTGAAAAAAAGCTTGGGGAGTATCTGCATGTGAAGTACTGTTCCCTTGTGAACTCCGGTTCATCGGCTAATCTGCTTGCGTTTATGGCATTGACTTCGCCGCTGCTTGGAGAAAGAGCTGTGAAAAGAGGGGACGAGGTGATCACAGTGGCAGCAGGATTTCCGACTACGGTTGCCCCTTTGATCCAATATGGCGCTGTGCCGGTATTTGTGGATGTGACCATTCCCCAATATAATATTGATGTGGACATGCTTGAAAAAGCATTGTCTGAAAAGACCAAGGCTGTGATGATAGCGCACACCCTTGGAAACCCTTTTGATCTGAAGGCAGTTAAGACATTTTGTGAAAAGCATAAGCTCTGGCTGGTGGAAGATAATTGCGATGCGCTGGGTTCCACCTATGAGCTTGACGGTAAGACATATTTTACAGGTACGGTAGGGGATCTTGGTACTTCCAGCTTTTATCCGCCACATCATATGACTATGGGAGAAGGCGGCGCCGTATATACAAATGATCCGCTTCTTCATAAATGTGTACGCTCTATGCGGGACTGGGGAAGAGACTGCGTATGTCCCTCCGGAAGAGACAATCTGTGCGGACACAGATTTGACAGGCAGTATGGGGAGCTTCCCCTTGGATATGACCATAAGTATGTTTATTCGCATTTCGGTTACAATCTGAAGGCCACGGATCTTCAGGCAGCCATTGGATGTGCGCAGATAGATAAATTCCCATCCTTTGTGGAAAGACGTAAGGAGAACTTCCAGTATTTGTATGAAAGGTTAGAGAATCTGGGCGAAAAATTAATTCTTCCTACCGCTTGTCCCGGATCTGACCCAAGCTGGTTTGGCTTTTTGATTACCTGTAAGGAGGGAACAGACCGAAACAGTCTGGTTCGTGGACTTGAAGAACAGGGAATCCAGACCAGAATGCTGTTTGCCGGAAATCTGACAAAGCATCCCTGCTTTGATGAGATGCGCAGCTTAGGAAAAGGTTATCGGATCGTAGGATCTTTGGAAAACACAGACAGAATTATGAGAGATTCTTTCTGGATCGGAGTATATCCAGGGATGACGAAGGAAATGCTTGACTGTATGGCTGATAGGATCATAGAACTTTGCAGTTAATGGGGGATCAAATGGGAAACGGCGAAATAAAAAATAAAAGAGTGTTTTTAGAGCAGTATCGAGGCAGAAAAGTGCTGATCACGGGACATACAGGTTTTAAGGGAAGCTGGATGTGCCGGACGCTGTTACAGGCTGGAGCACAGGTGTATGGTTATGCCCTGGAAGCGCCGGAGGATCCGGCTCTGTTCCGAATTCTCTCGCTGGAAAAGGAAATGGCTTCTGTGATTGGGGATGTACGGGATTATGAGAAGCTGTTTCAATTTATGAAGGAGTGCAGACCGGAAATCGTGATTCATATGGCGGCACAGCCCATTGTGCGGGAATCCTACAAAAGGCCGGCCTATACATATGAAACGAATGTCATGGGAACGGTCAATGTATTAGAATGCATTCGTAACCTTGAAAGCGTGCAATCGTTTGTGAATGTCACAACGGATAAAGTATACCTGAACAGAGAATGGGATTGGGGATATCGGGAAAATGAAGAACTGAATGGCTTTGATCCTTATTCTAACAGCAAGTCTTGTTCGGAGCTTGTGACCGCCAGCTACAGACAATCTTTTTTTGAAGATCGTGATATTGCAATCACCACCATGAGAGCCGGAAATGTGATCGGTGGTGGAGATTTTGCCGTTGACAGGATCATTCCAGACTGTGTGCGGGCGGCAGAAAAGGAACAGGATATTTTGATCAGGAACCCAGATTCGATAAGACCTTATCAGCATGTGCTGGAGCCGGTGCTTGCCTATCTGAGAGTTGCAGTGGAGCAGCTGCAGAATAAAAAGCTGGAAGGAGCCTATAACATTGGCCCTCAGGAAGAAAACTGCATTACAACGGGACAGATGGCAGATCTGTTTTGCCAGAAGTGGAAAGAACTGTCGGGCAGAGAGCAAAAATGGGTAAGCGGCAGCGAGAAGGGACCTCATGAGGCAAAGCTTTTAAAGCTCGATTGTGCAAAGATCAAATCGGTATTTGGCTGGAAGCCTGTATGGGATATCAGACAGACAATGGATCATGTGACAGAATGGTACTATGGATATGTAAATGGTGCAGATATGCTGCAAATAACGGATGAGCAGATAGAAAAATATACGAAAGCGATGTAACAAGCACAATGAAAAAGACAATTATAGTAATGCCCGTTGCAAATGAAGAAAGCACCATGGGGAGAATTTTGGATGAAATTCTTTCACTGCCGTATGATAATCTTTATATATATCCGGTAATAGACAGCTATTCTAAAGACCGCACGGAAGAGATCATCCGGGAAAGAGAAAAAAAGAGCGATAAGGTAAAATGTATTTTTTATCAAGAATCAAAGGGAGTAATTTCCTGTTATCTTGAGGGGTTTAGGCAGGCTCTTGCGGATGGCGCAGAGCGTGTGATCGAGATGGATGGAGGAGGAAGCCATCTTCCGGCGGAGATCCCACAATATCTTGAAAAGCTGGATGAGGACTATGAGTGTGTCTGGGGGTCCCGGTTTATGAAAGGTGGATCCATGGAGGATCAGCCTTTATACAGAAGAATTCTGAGCCAGGGGGGAACCTGGCTGTCAAATCTGGTGCTGGGAACCAGACTGAAGGATATGACAAGTGGTTTTGAAGCATTCCAAAGGGCAGTTTTAGAGGGCCTTAAATTTGATGAATTTTTATCTACCGGCCATATGTATCAGACAGAGATGCGCTATTACTGCAGAAACAGGAGGACAGTGGAGGTTCCTATTCATTACGAGGGAAGCGCTTCCAGCCTGAAAGGAAGTTCCGTGACGGAAGCGCTGCGTATTTTGTTTCAGCTCAAAAAGCATGAAAAACAGGTGTTGAAATAAGAAAAGAGGGTGTCGCAAAGATCAGACTGCAACACCCTCTATGTTTTTGTAAAATGCTTTAATTGGGTAGTAATGTCATCTGCCAATAAGTGTTTTTGCCAGTTCGGTGACAAAAAATGACATTTTAGTGACATTTCCACCAAAATAATTTATTTTGTGCTACTCTATATTCATAGCAAGCAACAAGTCGATGTTGTTACTTACATATTCCAACTGCTTGGCATTTAATGAATGCAGCTTCGTTGTAATCCGCATGATCTGCGGAGAAAGCGAGGGATCGTCTGAAATGTCAGACGGAACAGGAATTTCAACCAGAAGTGCATCGATAGGAACATCCAGTGCCTGTGACAAGTCAATAAGCCCCTGAATACTGGTCATGGATTGACCGTTTTCAAGGCGGCTGACAAAACTGGTAGACCAGTCCATAATGTCTGCCAGAGTTTGCTGCGTCAGGCCTGCGCGTTTCCGATATTTTTTGATTTGATTGCCGATGCTGGTGTAAATGTCCTTTTCCATCATGAGAGATGATTTATCCTTTCGTTTGTATAGGGCGTTGTATACAAAAGAGCTATTGCCTACGGTAATAGTGTATCAAGTTTTGAGGCAACAAGACACAAACTAATACGCACAAAAAGTTTCCTAATATGCGTGGTCGGTGCGAGGAGCGTTCATTTGGAAGTCAATAGGATACAGGTTGAGGCTGTGAAACTGGCAGCAAGAGGCTTGCAGGAAAAGGGTTTATCGGCAGAAGAAACGGTACTGGAAAGTATTCATTATCTGCTTGGATGTTATTTTCAAACAGGAAATGAGGAGTACCCCAAAACGGCGTTACAGCACATGGTTGCTTTGCTGGAAATGGGTTTCTCTTATGAGAAGCACAAAGAGATTTTTGATCAGGTGGTTTCTCTTGCGGATATTCAGCGGGAAGATCTTCTGATGGCTGGGGATGTGCCAAAGGAAGTATATCGCCTTACCAGAAATCGAATCCGGACGATCATAGGTCGCTGGAGGAGAATAAGCAGCGAAGATATGGGACTTAATCAGGTTGTGGATGATATTTATATCAGGATCCACAAAGGTGAGGAGGGGAGTTGGGACTACACCAGCCAAAATAAGAGCGGTAAGGTTCTCAATATGTTTAAACTCACTGTTTCTCAAAATGAAAATATTTTGTATGATGTTGGAAGAGACAAATATTATTTATTTCGGAGATGAGGAAAATGTTCAGAATAGCTGTAGTTGACGACAATCTTGAGTATGCACAGTTTGTGAAAAAGAAGATCCATGAGATCCTTTACAGGGAAAAGGTCGTTTGTGATGTGGAAGTCTTTGACAAGCCCATGGCTTTTCTCTGTGAGGTATTGGAAGAAGACGCTTTTGATGTATGTTTTCTTGATATTGAAATGCCAAGTATGAATGGACTGGAACTGGGGAGACAGCTCAGAAAATTTGGCAACAGAATTATTATCGTTTATCTTACAGTACATGAAGAATTTGTCAGAACAGGATATGAAGTAAAAGCGCTGGACTATATTTGCAAAAAGGACATTAAAAGAGATCTCCCTGTAGTGTTGAGAAGGCTATCAGAGGAATCTGTAGATGACAGGAAAAATGTGTACCTGATCACCGAGAGGTTAAGGACAGAAAGAGTTCTTTACGAAGAAATCATTTATGTGTTCAGGAGAGGCCAGAATGTAGTATTTGCATTAACAAGAGGAGAAGTTATGGAAAGGAACGCCTTGCAGCGTGTGATGTATAAGCTGAAAGGGCGGGAATTTGTTCAGATTGAGCGAGGCTATATCGTAAATTTAAATCATATTGTCAGGATCAAGGCAAGAGAAGTCTACCTTACAAACGGACTATCATTCCGTGCCAGCAAGGAACGTATTGATGAGGTTCGTGAGAGAATGCAGGAATATTGGGGTGGAAGCAGATGATGGAAGTAATCCAGGCGCTGATCTGCATCTGGGAAATGGGGATGTTATTTTATGCTGCATTCCAGCTGCTGCCATAAAGAAGGATGCATGTGATCACCAAGATTATTTGGTGGATATGTGTGGCGTTGGATACGGGACTTTTGATATATCAAAGAAGTATTATGATGTATTCCCGAGGATATTTGCTCATTTGTATTGTAATATCATTTGGATTGATATATTGGCGTGCAGATACTCCGTGGTTTGACGCAGCGTGGGGAACGGCTATTTATTTTGAAACAATATATGTCCTAGATTTCTTTGTACTTTTCTACTTAAGCTTTCAGCTTAGGCAGATGGACTTCCTGGAAATAGGACTATACCAGATAAGGAAGGAATGGCTGCTGGCCTTTGCAATCTGCAGATTACTAATAATGCTGGCAGGGTTCCTCCTGTGGAAAAAGAGAGCACTGCTTTTGGATATTTATAAAAGAAGCAGAAAAGCTTGGTTTGTCTTCCTGGTGCTGGAATATATAAGCTTACGGCAATGCGATTATATCATTGAGGTTCATAAGCAGGACAAAGCCATAAGAAATCTTATGCTTTTTGCAGTAATCTATTTGGTACTTTGCGTTGCAACCATATTTTTATATAGCTATCAGAAAAACCAGCATCAGATAGAACTGTTAAAGGATAAGAACCGGCTGCTGGAGCAGGAATATCAGGGAATTGTGGACTGGAGCCGTGGAAGAAGCACTCTTTTGCATGATATTAAAAATCATTTGCTGGTGTTAGAAGAAATACTAAATGCAGAGGAAAATGAAAGAGCCTTGGCTTATATACATAAGCTGCTTGCTACAGAACAAACAAGAGACAAAGTAATATATACGGATAATCTGGTTGTGAATGCACTGCTAAATGAAAAGATGCGTGTGGCACATGACAGGGATATCAAGATTAAAATACACATTGATAACTGGAAAGCGCCGTTTGTATCAGATGAAGATCTTTGTGTCATAATTTCCAATCTATTGGATAATGCAATCGAGGCGGCAGGAAAGGCAGAGGGAATTAGGGAAGTTTCATTGGAAATGCAGGAGATGCCGTGGGGACTCTTAATACAGATAAATAATAGCTGTGCGTTTGAGGACAACCGTGAAGCCGGAAGGCCAAAGACTACAAAGAAAAATAAGAAGGAGCACGGAATAGGACTTCAAAACGTAGAGACAGCTGTTGACAGATATGGAGGAAAAGCAAGGTACGAATATCGGGAAGGTCGCTTTCATGTAGATATCACTCTTTACCGGTCATGAGGGGGAAGGAACCGAAAGCGTATAAATTATCATGTTATGTGAAAGGAGAAGGTTATATGAAAGAAGAAATGATCAGAAGCCAGGCAATGGCTGCTGCTGGGAAGCTTTCCCAGGAGGAACAGAGAATCGGGGAGCTGGGCACAGTGCAGTCCCCTGATATCACCATTGAGACAGTTATCTTAACAATTTTCTGCTGTTAGTTGAGAGAGAGGCCGCCCTTACCAGGCGGCTTCTTTCATTATAGGAACAGTGAGCTGCAAAAGAAAAGTATTCAGGACAACATGAGGGAGAAGATGGGGAAAAACATATTTAATGCTTTTTATAAGGAATATTTGACCAGGGCGGAAAAGGCTCTTGGGGAGATGGGGAGAAATTCGGATGGAGAACTGGTCTTTTCTCTTAGGGAGACGCTGGCAGGGATCAGGAAGAGCCTGGGGAAAATAGGGATCAGGACGCTGCTGGTGGAATTTCAGGTTTGCAGGCAGCAGGAGCTGCTTTCCGGAAATACTCTGGATGAACAGCTTCGGTCTTATGAACGGGATTATCTTTCAGACCGGGAATATCGGCAAAAGATCTTACAGCTTTATCCGGAGCTTGAAAAAAGCTGTGAAATCGTTTTGAGGCAGCAATGTGATTTTGCCGGCCAGGTGATGCAGCGCTTTTGGCGGGATCAAAAGGAAATTGAAACTGCCCTTCTTGGAGGCAGAAGGATCAGGGGGAAATTAACGCTTTTGCTGGGGGAAGGGGATGCCCATGATAAAGGAATGGCAGTAGCGCAGATCAGATTTGAGGATGGGGAAAGCATCTTTTATAAGCCCAGATCCTTAAGGGGAGACCGCCTTTTTTATAAGCTGCAGGGAAAAGTGGAAGAACGGATGAAAATGGAAAGAACGCAGGAATTTCCATATCCTTATCTGGAATGTGACGGATATTGCTGGACCGGGAAATGTCAGCATGAACTGTGCTTAGAGGAAGAGGAAATTGCGGCTTTCTATAAAAGACTGGGGATCCAGCTGGGAGTCGGCTATCTTTTGGGAACCAATGATCTTCATTATGAAAATATGATCGCTCATGGAGAGGAGCCTGTCTGGATCGATCTGGAAACCTTATTCGGAAATGCGGGGGAGAGGGAGCCTTCTGTTCTGACATCAGGATTACTTCCGTCGGCGCTCTCAGAAAGACGATTCAGCGCAGTGATGGGAGGACGAAAAAGCTGTAAAGCGCCCTGGCAGGTTCCGGTGGTTAAAAAGGGAAAGCAGGGACTTTGTGTGGAGTATAAGATCCCGGTTTTGAAGAAGGGAAAGAACTATCCGGGGGAAGAGCTCAGCATCCAAAACTATGAGCAGGAGATTTTACAGGGCTTTTGCGGAGCATATCATTATCTTTCAGAGCTTTCGGAGGAAGATCTTACGGCGCTTTTGGAAAAGGAGATCAGCAGCAGACAGCTTCTTGGGAGCACGCAGCTTTATCAGATGATCCTGGAGGCATCCTATCATCCCTCGGTGCTTATGAAGAATGGCGGAAGGCAGGAATTTATTCAGAGAGTATGCAAGGATCATAAGAGATGTCAAAGAGAACAGGCAGTTTTGCTGGAAGGGAATGTTCCCAGCTTTTATCGGAAAAGCAGCAGCACAAGCCTTTTTTATGCGGGCGGCGGGGAAGAAAAGAATTATTTTGAAGAAACAGCGCTGGAAGAGATCAGAAAACGGCATGCCAGACTTTGTCCGGCGGATCAGAAGCTTCAGACAGAAAGGATCAGACTGTCGCTTGCTATGGAGAAAATAGGAGCAGAGCAGATGAAAAATACCCTGCTCAGGGCAAAGACGGGGAAAAAAGAAAAGCCGTGGGAAGAGCATGCCCTCAAAATAGCAGAAAAGATCGCAGAGGCGCTTGTGATAAAGCCGGATGGAATCACAGAGGCAGTCTGTCTGAAAGAACAAAGCGGAACAGAAGCAGATTTAAGGATCAGCGGCATGGATCTTTCTTTTTATAACGGAAAGGCCGGCATGGCAGTTTTTTTGAGAGCGGTAAATTTGTACTGTGGAGAATACGGGGAAGTATGCGACATTCTGGAACAGGAACTGTTTGAGTATACGGAGAGCGTGACAGATGGAAAACAAAAGGCGGCTTTTACGGATACGGGCATTTTGTGCGGGGAGGCCTCTTTGCTGTATGCTTATCAGCTTTTGTACGGGATGACAGGGCAAACAAAATATTTAAGGCAGGCGGAACGCCATGAAGAGATCGTGGCGCAGATGCTGAAGGAGGATCGTCAATATGATCTCACCTATGGAAATGCAGGGGCAATCCTTGCGTTTTGTAATCAGTACAGGCTGACCGGGCAGAAAAGATCCCTGCAGTGGGCAGAACAGGCAGCGGAGCTTCTTCTTGAGACGGGGAAAGACCAGGATGGCGAATTATGGTGGGAGGCCAAGCGATATCCGGAACGCTGCGGCGGAGCAGCCCACGGGGGAAGCGGTTATCTGCTTTGCTTTGAAAGATTGTCAGACTGTGAAGGGGGACAGGGAAGACGCGGCATAATGGACAAGATCAGAAAGCATGAAGAACGCATTTATGAGCTGGCAGACCGGGGAGAAAAGGGACTGGAACGGGAGGTGCTCCCTTCCTGGTGTCATGGGGGTCTTGGCAGGTGTCTTTTGGATCAGGAAACGGATCCGGCTGAGGCCGAGCGGATCGTGAGAAAAGCAGAGCTTCGTAGGAGCATGAGTCTTTGTCACGGAAATATAGGAAATCTGCTGATGGTGAAGGAACTTGCAAAAAGGCAGTCGGGACTGGAGCAGCGTGCTTTGCGGTTTGAGCAGAAAGTAAATGTAATGCTGACGGAAAAGGGGGTTTTACTGGCCGGGGAAAAATACAGCTATGGCATGATGGACGGACTGGCCGGGATAGGATATGGGTGTTTGAAGCTCTCGGGAAAGATCAGGCTTCCGGAGGTGCTTCTGTTGGAGATATCATAAAAATAGTGTATTATTTGGTAGTAATTGCTAATTTCGCATCCAAAAACTTGTAATTTATAGCCAAAATGAGAAAAAGAATTTTAGGATGCTATAATGTCCTCATAAAGTCAAAAGATATGATACAAGTGTGGGGATGAATATGAAATCGGTTTTGATTGTGGAACGGAATGAAGTTCTGATGGATCAGATGATCAGTCTGGTCAAGGAGGCGGATGTGGACATACAGATCCGTGCTGTGAGGACAGATGGGGAAGCATACCAGTATGCCATGAAGGGAAATGTGTCTCTGTTTATTGTGGATGTGGTGCTCACCACCAGGTTTTCACAGGATGCCTCCGGAATTAATTTTGCAGCGCAGATGCGCATGGTGGAAAGGTATCGGCACACGCCGATCATTATGATGTCCATGCTGGAAGATATAGAAATGTATGCTTACAAGGATCTGCATTGCTATACCTACCTGGAAAAGCCCTTTGACAAAAGACATGTGATAAAGGTCATCCGGGAAGCCTTAGATGCCCCTGTTTCATATAAAAAGAAATATCCTGTTTACTTCAGAAGAGAAGATGTGCTGATCAAAAGGGACGCTGCGGATATTGTATACATAGAAAATTCCAAGAAGGGCCTTACGATCCATTTTAAGGATGAAGATCTGGAGATGGATTATCTGCCCTCAGGAAAGCTTCTGGATGCGCTGAAATATGAAAAGCTGATCAGATGCGGAAGACATATGATGGTCAATAAGGATTATATTGACAGCTTTGATCTGATCAACAAGTATGTCATATTGAAGGACGATCTGGGAACTATCGATATGGGAAAGTCCTACAGACAGAAGTTTTTGAGGGAAATATGCAGAGAATAGGGGCAGGGGAGCAATGATAAAAACAATTGTAGTTCTGACAGAGGATTCCAACCTGATCGATATGGTGGAGGACGAGCTCAGAGAAATTGACAGAAGCATTTATGTAAAGATTACCATGAGTGATACAGAGGCGTATCGCTTTGCCCAGAAGGAACGGGTTACGCTTTTTGTGATCGACAACGAACTGAAAAGCGAAAATGATGAAAAAAATTTAGGACTTCGCACGGCACAGAGGATCAGACAGATGAAACGGCATTGTTATACACCTATGATCCTGATAGGCGCATCAGGGGAGGTGGCCTATAAATCATACAATGCAATCCATGACTGCGCTTATATGAATAAACCGGTTTCACAGGAGCAGATCCATGACTGCCTTTATCAGGAGCTGCTAAGACCCGGATGTGAGATCAAGCACAAATTCGTTCTGATCAGGCAGGAAGGGCTTCTGTACCGGAGGGATCTGTTAAAGCTTCTCTGGCTGGAGAACAGCAAAAAGGGAATGACGCTGCACTTTGCAGATGGGATATTGAAGATCCCCTATCGTCCCTACTCGGAATTTATGAGGGAGCTGGGGTATGACAGGATGATACAGTGCAGCAGGCATTGTTATGTAAACAAAGATTATATTGAAAGGGTAGACCTTGGAGAAGGGGCGGTAAAGCTGCTTGGGGAAGAAGAAAAAATTACGATAGGGGAGGCGTTCGTGCAAAGATTTCTGTCCGATGTATGCGACAGCGTGGCTTTCGCCAAGGACTAGAAATTTTTCATATTTTACAAAGGAGGAAGTGACAAATGAAAACAACCAAAGGAAAAGGGGTACTTATGGCAGCAACGCTGTTCCTGGGGATTTTTCTCGGGGGGGTATTTTTAGAGGGCACATGCTTTTTGCCTACGCAGCCCAGGTACCTGTAGTATCAGAATGTTATCTTGCGCAGGAGGCAGGAGGGATAAAAGCCGGATGCCGGTTTGAAGATTATCCGCAGCAGGGAGAATATACCCTGACCCTGTACATCAGGAGGGCAGAGGGCGGCAGTGAAACGATCATTGCATTTCGCGAGGAAGCAGGAACGCCTTCAGGAACAGGAGAGATCCAGCTTGCGGCGGCGGATCCTGAAAGTGGAATTTACAGGGTGGTCGTAGTGATCAGAAGGGAGCTTTCCGGTGCTTTTACAGAATGCGGCTTTGTTTCTTCAAGCTATTACCGGGTTACAAATACGGGTGCAGGCATTCTGGTAGAACCATATGAGGAAGGACAGCAAAGCGGCTTTGCAGAAGAGGATGCCTCCCGGGAAGGGGAGCAGAAAGAAGCATATGGCTGTCCCCATACGGAGGGACGCAGGATAGAAACGGTAAGCAGCGCAACCCCTGTGGAGGATCAGGTAACAGCAGAAATCTGTAATAGCTGCAGCGAGGTGCTGAATTATCTGACGGTTCAGGGAAGTGCATACAAGGCTTTTTTAGAAGAGGCAGAGCAAACGGTTAAGAATGCACAGCAAAATGAAACCGTAAGGATCTGGACAGACAGATGGGTAAGCTTTGACGAAAGTGTGATAAGAGCCATCACGGAGCGAAAGGACGTGACGGTTCAGCTTGATTATAGATGGAAGGGAAAGCAGTATCTCCTGGTAATTCCAGCGGGAGAAACAAGAGAAATCATGACAGATGAAAACGGAATGTTACTTCCTGAATATAAGAGATCGATTCATGAACGGGAATACCGTCATTTCCATGAGGTATATACAGATCTCGGAGCTCCAAAGAATATTTTTCTGGCACAGGCATACCGCTACAGCCATTCTTATACATCTGACGACATGCAGGCGCCTCCTGCCGTTTTTGCGCAGGGAGAGTTTCAAATGGAATTTCGCTATTGTTTTTCGGGGTATAATCTTCTATAATTCTAATAAGAATGTCTTTTAATCAGGAGAACTATCTATGAAAAAATTAAACGGAACAGTGATCGTGACTTATCGCTGTAATGCCCGCTGTAATATGTGTAACAGATACAAAAAACCTTCTCAGCCGGAGGAGGAGATCTCCCTTGAAACGATCAAAAAGCTGCCTCCTATGTATTTTACCAATATCACAGGAGGAGAACCCTTTATCCGCACAGATTTGAAGGAAATTGTCAGTGAGCTGCGCAAAAAAAGTGACAGAATTGTCATTTCTACCAACGGCTTTTTTACAGACAGGATCGTGGAGCTGTGCAGGGAATTTCCGGATATTGGGATCCGCATTTCTATTGAAGGGCTGGAAGAGACCAATAATCAGATCAGGGGGCTGGAGGATGGCTTTAACAGAGGCTACTCCACACTGAAAAAACTGGTGGAAATGGGAATGAAGGATGTAGGCTTTGGCATGACCGTCCAGGATCTGAATGCCAAGGATCTGGTAGCGCTTTATGATCTTTCCAATGAAATGAATATGGAGTTTGCAACGGCATCTCTCCACAATTCCTTTTATTTTGTGGAGGCCAAGAATATTATTCATGACAGGCCCATGGTAGCTAAGGAATTTGAACGTCTGATCAATGAGCTTTTAAAGTCAAAAAGCCCCAAGAAATGGTTCCGGGCCTATTTTAATCATGGACTGATCAATTATATTTATGGACAAAAACGTTTATTGCCCTGTGATATGGCATTTGACACCTTTTTTATTGATCCATATGGAGATGTGATGCCCTGTAATGGAACAAAGGATAAAGAAGTCATGGGCAACTTAAATGAGTGCGCAAGCTGGGACGAGCTGTGGCAAAGCCCTAAGGCGCAGGCAGTAAGAAGCAAAGTGCGCTGCTGTGACAGGAACTGCTGGATGATCGGTTCTGTTTCCCCTGCCATGCACAAATATATCTGGGTTCCTGCTTTTTGGGTACTGCGTCATAAGCTCAAATTCTGGACAAAGCAAAAATACAGTATGTATGAAAATAAGATCGTAAGAGATTATCGTGACGGAAAGGTGTCGAAGGAGGAACTGGATGCCTGCTCTACCTGCGATCTTCATGCAATGGTAAATGACGGTCTGTCACAGAAGTCAAGGGAAAAGCTTGGAAATCAGAAGGAGACTGAGGAATAGGAAGCTGCTATGGAAAAAACAGATATGGTTTCAATTATCATTACAACCTATAACAGCGCTGAAAATTTAAGACGCACCCTTAACAGTATTGAAATGCAGGATTATCCTGCTATTCAGGTCTGTATCAAGGATGGAGGGTCTAAGGACGGTACGGTGTCTGTGATCAGGGAATACGAACACAGCAGCAGATTTCCGGTGATCTGGAGCTCCGGCGCGGATGAAGGGATTTATGACGCCATGAATCATGGCTACAGTCTGTCCTCCGGAAAAATCGTTGTCTTTTTCAGTGATCTCTTTCTGCGGAAGGATGCAGTATCTCACATGGTGAAGGCCATGAAGGAGCAGCCTGACTGTGTGGGAGCCTGTGCGGATCTTGTCTATGCCACGGAAGAAAAGGTGGTAAGATACTGGCGTATGGGACCCCAGAAAAGTATTTACTCAGGGTGGATGCCGGGACATCCAACCCTTTTTCTGAAAAGAGAAGTTTATGCCAAATACGGGCTTTATGATACCAGCTACCGTATTGCTGCGGATTATGAGTTTATGGTGCGGTTTTTGAAGGATCATACCAACCGTCTGGCATATGTTCCGGAAACGATCATCCGCATGTACTATGGAGGTACCAGTACGGGAAGTACGGGAAGCTATTTGAAATCATTACAGGAGGGACACCGGGCCCTCAAAAAGAACGGGATCAAGGGGGCGGCTTTCGTGGATCTGTTTAGGACGATGCGGGTGCTTTCCCAGTTCCTTCCAAGAAAGGCGGAAGAAGAGTGAAAACATATTTGGTTACGGGAGCGGCCGGATTTATCGGTTTTTTCTTATCAAAGGCTTTGCTGGATGAGGGAGAGCAGGTGATCGGGCTTGACAACTTAAATGATTATTATGAGGTATCATTAAAGGAAAGCAGACTTGCCGTCTTAAAGAAGTATGAGAACTTTCAGTTTTACCGGGCGGATCTTGCGGATAAGGAAGCGGTATTTGCAATTTTTAAGCAGCATCTTCCTGCGGTGGTGGTTAATCTGGCAGCCCAGGCGGGGGTCAGATACAGCATTGAAAATCCGGATGCCTATATCAGCTCCAATATAGAAGGATTTTTCCATATTCTGGAGGCCTGCCGCCATTATCCGGTAGAGCATCTTGTATTTGCATCTTCCAGTTCTGTTTATGGTGGAAATAAGAAGGTGCCCTTTTCCACAGAAGATCAGGTGGATAAGCCGGTTAGCCTGTACGCAGCGACCAAGAAATCCAATGAGCTTATGGCGTATGCTTACAGCAAGCTGTATGGAATTCCGCTGACGGGGCTTCGCTTTTTTACGGTTTACGGGCCTATGGGCAGACCGGATATGGCCTATTTTAAATTTGCAAAAAAGATCATGGCGGGCGAACCGATCCAGATTTACAATCATGGAGATATGCGAAGAGACTTCACTTACATTGACGATATTGTAGCAGGAATAGAAAAGATCCTGTGTCATCCCCCCGGAAAGGATGAAAACGGCGCTGCTTACAAGATTTATAATATCGGAAATAACAAACCGGAAAAGCTGATGGATTATATTTCCGTGCTGGAAAGGTGCCTGGGAAAAGAGGCGAAAAAAGAGTTTCTGCCTATGCAGCCGGGAGATGTATACGAAACCTATGCAGATGTAACAGATCTTATGCATGATTTTGACTTTAAGCCGTCCACCACCATTGAAGAGGGGCTGTCCCGCTTCGCAGAGTGGTTTCTGGATTACTATAAAGTGAAATGAGGGATCCATGGCTAAAAAGCTGACTTACTTTTATCTGGTTCCGCTGGAGCTTATGCTTGCGGCGGCAGCAGTCTTCAGCCTGTGCGGAACCACTTATTTTGAACTTTATATGCAGAATGAGGTGCCAAGCTATCAAAAGGATCATCCTTTGACACTGCTTCTTTTTTTGGCCGCAGCTATTTTTCTGCTTTTTGGACTTTGGCTGATAGCGGAAAAGCATTCTGTTATTGCCAAAGGGCTGCCATGGCTTTCCTGTTTTTGGGCTGTGGCCCTGAGCAGCTTTTTTGTGCTGACTTTTCGGTGCGGTGTGGTGTGCGACAGCGGTGCGATCAGTGAATATGCCATACAATTTATGAAGGGAAATTATGAAGCCTTTCAGGAAGGCTCTTATTTATATCATTTTCCCTTCCAGCTTGGGATGATCGCCTTTTTGGAACTGCTTTACCGCCTCTTGGGGGTGGAAAATTTTCTGGTTTTCCAGGTGATTAATATTCTTGCAATCACCGGGATCGTCAGGTGCCTGCAAAAGATTACGGGACTTCTTTTTGAAAAAAAGGGAGTATGTAATCTGGAAATGCTGCTTTCCATGGGAATGCTTCCTCTTTACTTATATGCCTCTTTGGTCTACGGGGATGTGATCGGCATGTTTTTGGGAGTGGCGGCAAGCTACCATGGGATTTTATTTTTGCAGAGGGAAAGGAAAAAAGAGTTACTTTATGCCGGCCTTTTGCTTATGCTGGCGCAGGTGGTAAAATCCAATACTGCCATTATGCTGGTAGCCCTTGTGATCGCCCTTCTTTTAAAAATGCTGCAGGAAAAGAAGGTCTGGCTGTTAGGGTGGATCTTATTGCTTGCTTTGATGTCGCAGGCGGGGGTGGCAGCTGTAAACGGGATTTATGCCGCCAGATCGGGACAGGCCGTCCCGGAGGGAGTGCCCAAGACGGCATGGATCGCCATGGGACTTCAGGAAGCGGTGGAAACGGACAATGGCTGCGGCTGGTATAATGGATATAATATGCATGTCTATGAAGAGAATGGCTATGACAGGCAAAAGGCGCAGGCAGCCTGTATCCAGAATATTGAGCAGTCCATACGGCGGTTTGCCCATAATCCCCGGGATACGGTATATTTCTTTTATCGCAAGTTTGTATCCCAGTGGAATGATCCTTCCTTTGAGTCCATGCTGGTCAGCGAATGGTACAGCCGTTATACAGAAGGAAAATCAGCTTTGGCGGACTCCCTGATCTATGGAGGGGGACGGAGGATCCTTTTGTATGGAATGAATCTGTATCATTTCCTGTTTCTGGTATGTGCGGCAACAGGAGGATGGCTATTGCTCCGGCACTGGAGGCTTGACAGGGCTTACTACGGACTGAATATTTTTGGCGGTTTTTTGTTTCATATGCTGTGGGAAGCAAAGGGAAGATATGTTTTGGTATATTTTGTAATGCTTTTGCCCATTGCTGCAGCAGGGTGTGAAGGCATAATGGAATTCATAAGAAGGAGACGAGGAAAATGAAAATTGCAGTTGCAGGAACAGGTTATGTAGGGCTGGTTGCCGGAGTATGCTTTGCGGAGATGAACCATGATGTGACCTGTGTGGATGTGGACGAGAAAAAGATCGAAGTGATGCGTCAGGGAATTTCTCCTATTTACGAAGAGGGGTTAGAGGAGCTGATGCAGAAAAACAATGCCAGGGGAACCCTTCACTTCACCACAGATTACCAGACGGCATACCGGGATGCAGATGCGATCTTTATCGGGGTGGGAACGCCGGAAATGCCAGATGGCAGCGCTAATTTAAGCTATATTGCCGCTGTATCCAGACAGATCGCCGAAACGGTTGAAAAGGATTGCCTGGTGGTTGTAAAGTCCACAGTTCCGGTAGGGACCAATGACAAGGTAGAACAGTTTATCAAGGATTTTCTGGTTCATGATGTGAAGGTGGAGGTTGCCTCCAACCCGGAATTCCTGGCACAGGGAACGGCAGTGCATGATACCCTTCATGCAGCAAGGATCATTATCGGAACGGAAAGCAAAGAGGCAGAGGCGCTGCTTCGTAAGATTTATGAGCCCTTTGGCCTGCCGATCGTATCGGTAAAGCGCCGTTCAGCAGAAATGATCAAATATGCAAGCAATGACTTTCTTGCGCTCAAAATTTCTTATATGAATGATATTGCCAATCTGTGCGAACTGGTGGGAGCAGATGTAACAGATGTAGCCAAGGGGATGAGCTATGACGCCAGGATCGGAGCCAAGTTTTTAAATGCAGGGATCGGCTTTGGAGGAAGCTGCTTTCCTAAGGATACCAAAGCGCTGAAATTCCTGGCAGCAGAGCATGGGTACCGTTTAAGAACCGTGGAGGCCTGCGTGGAGGTTAACCAGAAGCAGAAGATCCGTCTGTTTGAAAAGGCGAAGGATCGCATGATCACTTTTAACGGTTTGAAGGTGGCAGTGTTGGGACTGACTTTTAAATCGGGAACGGATGATCTGCGGGAGGCGCCGTCCATTGATAATTTGAGGCTGCTCCTGGCAGCAGGAGCACAGGTTTATGCGTATGATCCGGAAGGGGTAAAACGTGCAAAACAGCTTTTCCCGGAGGGGAGATCAGAGCAGGGAACCATGAATTATGTATCCGATGCAAGGCAGGCCATTGAAGGAGCCAATATCTGCTTTGTATTTACGGAATGGCCCCAGATCAGGGAAATAAGGCCGGAGGAATTTAAGGAAAAAATGCATACGCCGTTAGTTTATGACGGCAGAAATCTTTACGACCCGGTGAAAATGAAGGAAGCTGGGGTCGAGTATTACAGTATTGGAAGATAAGGAAGGGAGAGAGAAGAGTTGCTAGGTATCGAAAGGAAAATAACAGACTGGATCAGAAGGTATTATTTTATTATTTTTTGGATCTTTGCTTTTATTGCAGGCCTTAAGCTGCGGAAAATGGGACTGGAGTTTGTGTCCAGTGATTTTCAGAATTATCTGCAGCCCTGGTATGACACAATGAAGGCCAACACAGGCTTTAAGGGGCTGGTACTTGATTTTTATACTTATTATATTCCGTATATGTGCCTGATAGCCATTGCAACCTATTTTGAAAGCCTTGATTATATGCTGTATTTAAAGGTGATTTCCGTTATGGCAGAGCTTGTCTGTGCGTGCTTTGGAGGGATTTGCGCCTACAGGCTTTTGAAGGACAAAAAAGAGGGGAAGCTATATGCGGCAATTGCTTTTGCGATTATCTGGCTGTCGCCTACCACGATTATGAACGGAGCCTTTTGGGGGCAGTGCGATTACATTTACACAGCATTCATTTTTGTCAGTATATGGGCAATGCTTCGCGAGAAATACAGGCTGGCTTTTGTGTTTTTAGGGATTGCGTTTGCTTTTAAGCTTCAGGCCATTTTTATCCTTCCGGCTTATGTGATTTATTATTTCTGCAGCAGAAAATTTCCCATCACCAGATTTTTGTATATTCCCCTGTGTTACCTGATCGGAGGGCTTCCTGCAATTCTGGAAGGAAAGAGCATAAAGGATACTTATGGAATTTATGTGACGCAAAGTCATGGCTTTGGACAGCTTTCCATGAATATTCCAAATATTTACCGTTTTCTTACCGATGAAGGATACAACTTCTTCTATTCCTGGGGAGTGGCTGCAACCATGCTGATCTTCTGCATTCTGGCAGGTATGGTATTTTACAGGGATTACAGGATCGATGAAAGGATCTTTCTTATCATGTGCGCAGTCAGTGCGGGGATCTGCTGTATGTTTCTTCCGGAAATGCATGAGAGATATTCTGTATTATTCATTATGCTGTCGTATCTTTATTTTATTGTTTATGATAGAAGGAAAGTAATCTTAGCAGGCATTCTGGATGGGATTGCGACGATCACATATTGTCACTGCCTATATGGACTTGACCTGATCGAGCATTACAAGGTGTTTGCAGTGATCAACCTGCTGATATTGTTTTATATGATCGTGGAAACCGTAATAGTATGTAATAAAAAGAAAGCCGGGATCAGCGCATAAAAGTAACAAAATTAAAGGAGAAGAACGCAATGAAGCAGAAACGGATAGAAGAAATAGTTTGCCTGATCGGTATAGCGCTGATTGCGATCTGGGTGGGGATTCTTTGCTTTTACCATTTAGGAGAAGCAGGAACTCATAACACAGATGAGGCAAGACACATTGCAAATGCATATGAAATGTTTAAAAATCACAATTTCTGGATTAATACTTATCGACAGGAGACGGATTACTTTAATTATAAGCCGCCGCTCAGCATGTGGTGCATCATGTTAAATTTTCAAATAGGTGGAATAAGCCTGTTTACGGCAAGAGTTTATTCAGCAATCTGCATGATGTTATCTTATGCGGCCATTGTGTTTTTTCTTTGGAAAAAAATGAACCCGTTATCAACCATTTTCTTTGGCTTAGCATTTGTTTCAGGGCTGGATCTTTTCCTTTTCCACGCAGCGCGAAGCGCTGATGCAGATGCGGTATATCTGCTATGTTATATTGGAGCTATGCTGTTTTTGTATCTTTCAGAGGAAAAGCCATATTGCATGATCGGCTGTGGCTTATGCCTTTCTCTGGCTTTTATGGCAAAGTGTATGCATATAGCAACGGCAATCGTTATTTTGCTGTGCTATCTGCCAAGATTATATAAAAGACTGAAAGCAAAACACTGGATATTGGGGGGATTGGCAGCTATAATCCCTACAGGAATATGGGCGGTGATCCGTCTGAGCTATGACGGACTGACTTTTTTCAGAGGAATGATCAGCCAGGAGGTTACAGGCAAAATCATTGCAAACAATAGATATTTTGGATATGTTTTTTATTTCCTGAAGCAGCCGGTGATGGTGATCTGTCTGGCGGGAATTTTATTGCTTGCAATAATAAATAAATCGTTTTCGCTCAAAAAGCTGGTAAAAAGCAGGCTGTATTTATTTGTGCTGTGGGCGGTGGTACCGTTCGTTATTTATTCAGCTTCCGGCAGCTTTACAGAGTGGTATGTATATACATGCTTTTTCCCTGTGTATATTCTTTTTGCAGTGGGATTTTCAGAGCTGTTTCAAGTGCGGAAATGGACGGCGGTCAAAGCACTTTTTTCAGTTGCACTGGGGATATGCGTTATAGTTCAGGCCCGTCAGGCAGTGATTAAGCTGTCGACGCTCAGATATACCTGCAATGTGGATATCAGGGAAGATATGCAGTCACTGATAGCAGACCACCCGGAATATCGGGGAAGCAGAATTTATCTGGAAAACAGCAGACAGGAATATAATCTGCAAAATGAATGGGAGCAGAACTGTGTGGCGGATGCTTATCTGGCAGGAGATCTGCAGCCCATAAATGGAGGAGTGCCGCTGTTTGTAGAAGACAAGGATGCGCTTCTTATCATTTCAAAGGATCTGTTTGAAACCTATAGTAATACGCTGGCAGGAAGAGTGATCCTGGTAGATGGAAATGACTATCTGATATTCAGCAATGACTTTTATTAAAAAGATGCGGCCTAAAAGCCGCATCTTTTGCTGATCAGGTATCTTGGTCTTGCTTTGATCTCATCATAAATCCTGGAAATATAATGTCCGATGATCCCCAGGCTGATCATTAAAATGCTTCCGATGATCAGAAGCAAAAGGATGACGGTGGTAAAGCCTTCCAGAGCGGTGCCGCTAAAATAACGGTACAGGGACTGAATGCCGAGAAGGAAGGCAAAAAGCAGCATCATCCAGCCAAGAAAGGTCACACACTGCATAGGGGCTCCGGAAAAGGAAGTGATATTCTGGATCGCATATCTGGTCAGTTTCACAGGGGACCATTTAGAGGCGCCGATCTGCCGCTCCTGCACCTCAAAGGGGACGGCAATGGTTCGGTAACCGATCCAGGAGGACAGTGCCCGGAAAAAGGGAGCACGTTCCGGCATAAGCAGCAGAGCCTCTACTGCCTTATGGTCCAAAAGCTTAAAATCGGAAGCATTTGACATGTCTACCTGGGCGGCTTTGCTGATCAGATGATAAAAAGCTTTGGCACACAGACCGTGAAGCCTGCTTTCCTTTCCGCGGGAGCTTTTTATCCCCTCGATCACCTCGTAACCCTCAAGCCATAACTGATACATTTGCGGGATCAGTTCCGGGGGATGCTGCAGATCGCAGTCCATGATCAGACAACATCCGCCTGCAGCGGCCTCAAGCCCTGCAAAAATTGCCGCTTCCTTTCCGAAATTCCGGGAAAAGGAAAGCCCTCTGACCTCCGGAAAGCGGGCAGCCAGCTCTGTTATTTTCAAATAGGTCTGATCCTTTGATCCGTCATCAACAAATAAGATTTCAAAAGGAATGGATGCCTGATCCAGAATTTTTTTGATGATATGAAAAGTCCGCTCAATATTATCCTGCTCATTATAGGAAGGAAGGATAAGGGACAGGGTTTTATTTTCCTGCATAAATGCCTCCTTAGGTTTCTTTTTCTAGTATATAAGAAGAAGGACAGGGTTTTCAATACCTGAGAAAAAAATAAAAACGAAACTACATTTTTTAGCGGAAGCTGAATAAAATAGTATAGAAGATATTAAGAATTGTTTAAGGTTAACGAAAAAAGTCTTAAAAAACCGGTCTGGGTCTTTCTTTTCAGAGGGATTGTGTTATTCTTAACACAAAAGACAGAAGCCTTTAGGAGTGAGAATTATGAAGAAAAAAGTAATAGCGGTAATTCTGGCAGCTCTGATGCTTACAGGCTGCAGCCAGATTACAATAGAAAAGAACGGCCAGGATAATAATGAAGCCGAAAACGTGGTGATTACAGAAACCGGGGAAGTGCTTTCCAAGGAGGAACTGCAGGAGGACGCTGTAAATACGGCAAGCCCGGATCCCACAGCGGAGGCACAGGCAAGTACGGTTCCCGTATCAGATATTGTAGAACCGCAGCAGGAGCAGGTGATCACCCAGGAGGATCAAAAGGAACCGCAGGGAAATGAACTGCAGCTTGTTTTTCTGGGAGACAGTATTTTTGATACTTACCGGGACGGCACTGGCATTCCTTACCGGACGGCAGTGCAGTGTCAGGCAGATGTGTATAATCTGGCCATCGGAGGAAGCTGTGCGACCCTGGAGCTTGAGGATTCCGGAGACCTGAGCACCTGGACGTCATCCAGCATGACAGGAATTGTCAATGCTATGATCGGCAGAGTGAAAACGGATGGATTTGCAGATACGGTAGCAAAGGAGCTGCTGAATAATCCCAATATTGACTTTTCCGCCACAGATTATTTTATCATTGAATACGGCATGAATGATTTTTTAAGTGCAAGGCCTCTTGACAGCGAGAGCGGGCAGCTTTATGATCTCCATACCTATGCGGGAGCGCTACGGTATGCGGTAATGACCCTGCAGGCCTATGCGCCTGATGCAACGATCATTCTCTGTGCACCCAATTACGCACAGTTTTATAATGCGGACGGCTGGATGATCGGAGACGGAAACAGCGTTAACAATGGCTACGGAACACTGTTTGATTACAAGGGAATCTGCAACTATGTTGCCAATGCATATCAGACGCTGTTCTTTAATGCTTATCAGGATCTGGGGATCGATGGCTATACAGCTTCCGATTACCTGGAGGATGGGATCCACCTGTCAGATGCGGGAAGGCAGCTCTATGCAGATGCTCTTGCAAAAATGATCCTGAATTATGAGGAAACCAAAAATAATTAAAACAAGATACGCTGCGCACCGGTAAGCTTTGCTTACCGGTGTTTTTGTGATATGATAAAATAGAATGTTTGGAAAATGAGGATGAAAGATTGAAAAATAAAATTTTTCAATCGCGAGATTTGTGTCTGTGCACACTTGACACAAACTCGGCATGCGCAAAAAGCTTGCGCAGAAATGAGGAAAAAATGCAGAAAATAAAAACAGAGAAATTCTGGCATATTATGCTGCTTATTTTGTTAGGCATCTGCCTGCTTCCCATACTCAGACTTGCCTTATACAACCATAGCAGTGCAGATGATTATTCCTATGGATGTATGGCAAGATGGGCATGGATAGATACCCATAATCTGCTGTCTGTTTTTGGCGCAGTCCTTCAAAAGGTCAGAGACATTTATTTCAGCTGGCAGGGATCCTATAGTGCGATCGCACTGTTTGCCCTGCAGCCGTCTGTTTTTGGTGAAGGCTGGTATAAGCTGACCACTTATCTGGTGCTGGGCATCTTTTTGTTTGCCACCTTTCACTTTTGCAGAAGAATTGCCACCGTTTTAGGAGGCAGCAAAAGAACCGGGGACATTGTGGCATGTGTGATGGTCATTTTGTGTATCGAACTTCTGCCTTCCCCGGTGGAGGGTCTTTACTGGTGGAATGGGGCCACCTATTATGTGGTCTTTTATGCCCTTTTTCTGATACAGGCATCAGAGCTTTTTCTGATGGCTGCAAAGGAGAACTGCAGCGCAGGAAAGACGATAGGGCTGTGCGTGCTTGGGGCGGTAATCTCAGGAGGAAATTATATTTCAGCGCTTCTGCTTATGGAGGTAACAGCGCTTTGCCTGGTCTATTGTGTATGGAAGAAAAAGAAAGCCACAGGGAAGCTTATGTGCGTTTTCATAGTGACACTCATCTGCTTTCTGGTCAACTGTCTGGCGCCTGGCAATGCAGTAAGACAGGCAACCTTTGAAGCCTGGTCTCCTGTCAGGGCGGTTTTGTATTCTTATCATGAAGCTTATACCCAGATGGTGGCATGGACCAGTCCGCTCGTGATGCTGGGACAGGTGTTTTTACTGCCATTTTTGTGGAGGTTTTCTGCATTGGGAGAAAAGAAAAGATCAGGGATATGGGGATATCCGGCATTTGCAGGGATCGTTTTTTCCCTGTTTGCCTCTTCCTTCACCCCTACGCTTTATACCTATGGCAGCGTGGGAGCAGGCAGGATCCAGAATATCCGGTACTTTTTCTGGATTTTAGTGTGCATGGCCATGGAGCTTACGGCGATCGGCCTGGTAAAAGAGATGATGGCCGGCCTTTTGGCGCCGGAGAAAAGAGACAGGATAGATGATTTTCCGGAACAGATGTATGGCCGGTATGCGGGGCTGTTTTTTGCGGCGATCCTTTTTCTCGGGGCTTTTTTTGCAGGGAATACCGTTTTGGCAGATGACACCCGGGATCTGGTCAGTGTGACGGCTTTTAAATCCCTGTATTCCGGGGAGGCAAGGCAATATGATAAGGAAGCGCAGGCACGGACTTACCTGCTGCTTTCACAGGAAAGCAATCCGGTTTTAGAGCCGTATTCCTGTAAGCCGGAGCTGTTGTTCTGGGAGGATATCAAAGCGGATCCCGGGGATTGGGTGAATGTGGCGGTGGCCAGGTTTTACCGCAAGGAGACAGTGCAGATCAGAGAATAAATACCTGTATGGATGGAAAAATGAAGATATTACAGTCGAAAAAGTTTAAAAATACAGTAATGGCAGTTCTGCTTTTGGGATATTTGATCTTTAACGGTATTCTGCTTGCAGGACATGAGCTGTGGAGGGATGAGGCAAATGTCTGGCTGATCGCCGGAAAACTGACTCCGTTTCAGCTTTTAAAAGAAATAAAATACCAGGGCCATCCCTGCTTGTGGTATCTTTTGCTTATGCCCCTTGCAAAGTCAGGGCTTCCATTTCGGACCATCGTGTATGTCAGCTATGGGATTATGGCGGCCGGCGCCGGGATCTTTCTGTACAGGGCCCCGGTATCGCTTCCGGTAAAGGCGCTGTGCCTTTTTTCCCCGATCTTTACATATTATTATTCGGTGATTGCCAGAAATTACTGTTTGGTGGCGCTGTTTCTTCTGATTTTGGCGCTGGATTACCAAAACAGGAATAGGCATCCGGTCAGATACGGAACCTGGCTTTTTCTTCTGGTCCAGTCAGATACGGTAGCGCTGGCTCCTGCGGGCATGATCTGCCTGATGTGGCTTTCAGAGGGGATTTTAAAGAGCCGCAGGGAAAAGAATACCTCGGCCTTTTTACAGACGGTAAAAGGGCTATGGCTTCCCCTTGCCAGTTTAGTGCTTTGGATGGCGGAATTTTATCAGGTATCAGACAGTCCTGTTTATCAGGTGAAACAGTTTGGGATCGGAGAACTTACAAGGGAGATCAGAAATTATGTGCTTTTTATCCTGGAAAGAATGACCGGAAGGAGCCAGCTTTTCTGCACCCTGTTCCTTTTGGCTGCTTTGCTGCTCCTTTGCTTTATCTCCTATCGGATCAGGAGTTTTTGGGCGCTTACGGTGCTGCTGGCGTCCTGGCTGTTTCAGGCTCTGTTCAGTGTGATGGTTTATCAGCTTCATATCTGGCATTTTATTTCCCTTGCTTTTGTGTGGCTGTGGGCTTTGTGGGTGATAAAAACCCAGGGAGCGGAGCGGGAAATCCTTTTTTCCAGGCTTGACCGGGCTACGTTTGCAGGACTGGAAATCCTGACGGTATGTCTTGCCGTGACCATGTTTGCAAGATGGAATGACAGCCAGGAATCCTCCAGCCTTTCCAATGCTTTGCACGGCAGCTACTCTGATGCAAAATCTGTTTCGGAATATATTGAAGAAACCCTTCCGGAGGACGCCGTGATCGTCACGGATAATGTGGCCTTTGCTTCTACGGTGGCGGCGTATCTGCCTGACCGTACCTTTTATTTTGCAGGAACGGGACAGGAGGAAGGCTATGCTGACTGGAGTGAGAGACAAAACAGAGTGATCTCAACAGAAAAGCTGCTCCGGTGGGCAGAAGAAAAATGGACGGATCAGGAGGCGATCTATCTTCTTGACAGTGCAGGCTCCTGCATAACAGACCAGGAGTCCTTTGGAAATTATGAAATCCTGTATCAGACAGATACAGAAACTGCAAGAGGGGAGGAATACACCCTCTACCGCATTAAAATGCCCCATAAATAAAGGCGGTGTTTCCTACATAGGCAAGACCTATGGTCAGGCCGCAAAGAAGAAAGAAGACCGTCAGCCCCCAGACTTTGTTTAAGTGAAGAACCGGATAACAGATCTTTGCATTTTTGGCAAAGGTCTGTTTTTTAATGGAATAGTAAATGGAGCATGTGGTGAGCAGCAGCAAAGAAAAGAAGGTCCATGTGTAGGGCTGCAGGATCCCGGTCTGGCAGCTGAATAGCTGGGTAAGCACAAGCCATGCCTCATTTAGGCTGTCCGCCCGGAAAAAGACCCAGCAAAGGCTTGCATAGCCAAAGGTGAAAAGCATGCAGAAAAGGCGCCCGGCCTTGCTGCATTTGGAAATTCCATATTTTAAATGAAGCTTATGCAGGATCAGGCCGATACCGTGAAGGGCTCCCCAGACCAGAAAGGTCCATGCGGCTCCATGCCAAAGTCCGCCGATCACCATGGTAAGTAATAGGTTCAGATAAGTGCGCACCCGGCCCTTTCGGTTGCCTCCAAGAGAATAATAGACATATTCCTGAAGCCAGGAGGATAAGGTGATGTGCCATCTTTTCCAGAATTCTGTTAAGTTGGAAGAAAGATAGGGAAAATTAAAATTCTTGGGAAGATGAAAGCCGAGCATCCGGGCAGATCCTATGGCCATATCAGAATAACCTGAAAAATCAAAGTAGATCTGAAGGGAATAGGTAATGACAGCCCATAAAACAGTAAGGGAATGAAAGGCTTTGGGAGCGGAAAACACATCATTTACAAAAATATTTAAATGGTCGGCAAGAACCATTTTTTTAAACATGCCGATCACAAAGATCTGGATACCGGCCTCAAAATCTTTGGGATTGAGAAGCAGCATGCCGGATAATTCCCGTTTGAAATCATCAAAGCGCATGATCGGGCCTGATATAAGCTTTGGGAAAAATCCCATGTAAAGCAGAAACTCCGTGAAAGAGGTGCAGGCAGAGTATTTGCCGCGGTACAGGTCGATCAGATAGCCGATCGCGGAAAAGGTATAAAAGGAGATCCCAAGAGGCAGCAAAAGCCCTAAGGAATGATAATTTCTGCCGATCAGTCTGCAAAAGGATCCGGCGAAAAAGTTATAGTATTTAAACAGTCCCAGAAAAAACAGCGGAACCAGGATCCCCAAAATCATAAGCGGCTTCTTTTTTTCTGGATATTTGCGGATAAGGAGACCCAGAAAAAAAGTAAACAGGGAAAAAAGAAAAAGGCATAAGGCATACCGGATGTCCGCATAAGCAATAAAAAGATAGCCTGCAATCACCAGGAAGATCCGCAGAATGACTGGAAAATGGCGGTTTTTTTGAAGCAGTAATTTCAGGATCCACAGAAGTAACAGGGTTCCTGCAAAGAAAACAAGGAAGGAAAAGCTGTTTAAGGTCATTGTAAGGACTCCTTTTGTACATTTTGAATGATTTCAAAAAGCCTGCGGGCAATCAGTTCATGCCCATATCTGTTCAAATGGCCTGAACCTACGGCTGTGTTGGAAAAGCCGTGGGCAAAAAGGTGCTGCTCCTGATAAAGAGAGGCAAAATCCTCCGTCATATCAAGAAAGAGAATGTCTTGCATAGCGCAGGCATCTGCAAAGGCCTTCAGGTAAACCGGATCGGTGGAAAATAGGATCTCGCCTGAGGGAGCAGCGCTGGCAGGCGGATGGTAGAAAATGACTGTCTGACAGCCCGTCTTACCGGTAGCTTCCTGAAGCTTTCCCAAAAAGGAGGAAAGGGTATCTTGGTACTCGGAACTAAGTGTTGTGGTGTTTGCGGTTTCTTCCGGGAAGGAGTCTTCCAAAGAGTCTAAGGGGGAAGCTGTTACCTTTTTGGATAGGGAGATCCAGTCTGTGCACTGCTTATAGATCCATTTGATAGCCGGAATCTTCTGAAGGTAGAAAAGCAGGCCGGAATCATAGGAAGGAATAGCGGCGGCATTGCCGGAAAGAACAAGTGACATTTCCTCTTCGCTTAAAGCGACGGCGTCTGTTTCCAGGATCAGAAAGTCCGAAGGGGAGTATACCTCGCAGGCGGCTTCTGCATTATCAACACAGCGGTACAGAGTGTGGCCTGACATTCCAATATTATAGACGCTCATCTCCGGCAGAGCCTCTGAGAGAAGAGAGGTACAGTCTTCCTCTTTGGAAACGTTCAGAGCCTCCATGTGGGAGCTTCCCATCATCAGAATATTGACGGAAGACTTTGAGGGTACTTTTTTGTTACGAAACCCGTTTTCATCCATAAGAAGCCAGGAAAAGCCCTCTGTCATATTGGATTTGGGCTGCCCGGACTGCCAGGTATAATCGGTAGCGCCGGAGGGGTTTGCAATATGAATGCCGGAAAAGGAATAAATCAGATTGAAGGCCGATAGGATCGCCAGGGACAGGATCCCGGCGGCGACAGCCTTAAATAACCATTTCATGTAAACGTACTTCTCCCTTTAAAAATCTGTAAAACTACGTTTCCTATAATAACATAAACGGGGGCGGAAGCAAAGGTTGTAGGAACAGAAAAATCGTGATAAACTAAACAAAGCAGTGTGTAAAAGAGAAAACAGAGGTAAAAGTGACAATGAGAGACTGTTACGATAAGATCATCATCGGCGCTGGCTTGTACGGACTGTATGCTGCGGATTTTTGCAGGCAGAAGGGGGAGAAGGTGCTGGTTCTGGAATATGACGGCGCACCCTTTATGCGCGCAACCTACATTAATCAGGCAAGGGTCCATATGGGATATCATTATCCCAGAAGCCTGACAACGGCAGTAAAATCTGCAGGTTATTTCCGGCGTTTCAATGAGGATTTTTCGTTTTGCATTCATAATAAATTTGACCAGGTTTACGCTACGTCTGAGAAGTTTTCCTGGACAAATGCGGAGCAGTTCCAGGAATTCTGCAAGGCTGCAGGGATCCGTTGTGAGGAGATCGCTCCGTCCAAGTATTTCCGTCCCGGAATGTGTGACGGGGCCTTTCTTACGGAAGAATATACTTATGACGCCAAAATTCTGGCGGCATATTATGAAAAGAGACTGGAAAAAGAGGTGGAGCTTCTTTTTCATGCCAGGATCGACTATATACGGAAGCAGCAGGAGGTATACGAAGTAAGACTTATGGATGGAAGGAGCTTTTGTGCGCCTTTTATCCTGAATGCCACCTACGCATCGGTAAATCAGATCTTGGATAAGCTGAAGGACGCAGAGAAAGAATTCTTTGGGATCAAGTATGAGCTTTGCGAGATCATTCTCTGCAAACCCTGTGAAAAGTTGCAGGGTACCGGACTTACCGTAATGGACGGCCCGTTCTTTTCCATCATGCCCTTTGGAAGGACGGGGCTGCATTCCCTGACGGCAGTTACCTTTACGCCTCATGTGACCTGTTATGAAAAGGAGCCTGTTTTTTCCTGCCAGAAAGGAACCGGGTGCAGTGAAAAGCAGCTTGAAAACTGCAGCAGCTGTTCCCATAAGCCGCAGACGGCCTGGCCCTATATGTCCCATCTGGCAAACAAGTATTTAAAAGAGGAATATGGATATACCTATGTGCAGTCTCTGTATTCCATGAAGCCGATCTTAAAAAGCTCCGAGGTGGACGATTCCAGACCGACGGCCATTAAGGTACTGTCAAAGGAACCGACCTTTATCAGTGTACTGTCCGGAAAGATCAATACGGTTTATGACCTGGATGCCTATTTATCCTGAAAAAGATGAAAGCCATAAATGCTGACAAGTGGGGGAAAATGATGGAATTTAAGACAGAAAAAAAATTTGTTTCGCTGGTGATCTATTTACATAATAACGGGGGGCTGCTGCTTCCTTTTCTGGATCAGGTACTTCCTGTTTTTGAAAAGGGATTTGAGCAGTTTGAGCTTGTCTGTGTGGATGATGCCTGTACGGACGAAACCATGGAGCTTTTGAAAGGCTATGTGGAGGACAGGAAGCTGAGCGCTATGGTAAGCGTGGTGCATATGAGCTTTTTTCAGGGACTGGAAAGCGGCATGAATGCAGGACGGGATATTGCTATCGGAGATTTTGTATATGAATTTGATGATCTGACTGTGGATTATGATCCGGAGCTGATCCTGGAAGTGTATAGACTTCTGCTGGAGGGAAATGATATTGTGGCGGCAGGAAGGGAAGGCTCCCAGAGACTGACCTCCAGACTGTTTTACTTCTTTTACAATAGGACAAGCAGGGGAGCGGGAAAGATCGGGCCGGAAACCTTCAGGCTGATCTCCAGGAGGGCGATCAACAGGATCAAGTCTATGGGACAGTACATTCCCTACCGGAAGGCTGTGTATATGAACTGCGGCCTGGGAGCAAAGAGAATAACCTACGCCGGAAAGGGAGCGGAGAACAAGGGGAAGTGGAAAAAGCAGACCGAAGAAAGAGCGAACCTTGCATTTGATTCCTTTGTCTATTTTACCAATGCACTGGAAAAAATCTCTGCGGTTTTATCCGGGTGCTTTCTTCTGGCAACTATTCTGGTCGGGATTTATATTATCCATGACGCCATCAGCTCCTACCAGCCGGTAGAGGGCTGGATGTCTACCATGGGATTTCTGGCGCTGGGATTTTTTGGAGTATTTGCACTTCTGACGATCATATTAAAGTACCTGTCGGTTCTCTTAAATCTGATCTTCCGCCAGCAAAGGTATCTGGTGGCAGATATTGAAAAGATCGTCAGACAGTAAAAGGAGTGTGATAGCGTGGCGGACGAAAGATTATCCATCAATATTTTATTTCCTGTTTTGAATGAGCGTCTGCGCCTGGAAAGCGGCATTGACAGGACCATGGCGTATTTAAGGGAGCATGTGACGATCCCCTACGAGCTTACGATCCTGGATAATGGCTCGGAGGATGAAACGCCGCAGATCGGGCAGAGACTGGAGAAGACCTACCCGGAGGTTACCTATGTCAGAGTGGGACAAAGGGGTGTGGGAGTAGCGTTCCGTAAAGGGATCGAGCTGAACCGGTGCGCCCTTGTAGGGTACATGGACATTGACCTGTCCACAGATATTAAGTATCTGGGAGAGACCATTAAGCTGTTTCAGGAAAACCAGAAGCTTCAGTATGTGAACGGAAGCCGTTTCAGCAAACAGTCCGATACGAAAGGAAGAAAATGGTACCGGAAGATCACTTCTATGGGGCTGGTTTTTCTGTTAAAGTTCTTTTTCCATATGAAAGCAACAGATGCTGTCTGTGGCTTTACGTTCCTCAGAAAGGAAGCGGCAGAGCAGCTTTTGAAGGTATGCAGCGATGATAACGGCTGGTTTTATACCATAGAATTTCTGCTTCGGGCAGAGAGGATGGGAATGGTGATCTATGACATGCCGGTGGAATGGCAGGAGGATTATAATACCACAGTAAAGGTTTTTAAGACCATTTGGAATTATCTGATCCAGATGCGGAAATTAAAGAAGGCATTCAGACAGGAGGAAAAGGAAAATGTTAAAAAGAATTGATCTGACCAGAGATTACAAAAAGCACCAGGCAGAATATCAGAAGGCAATTCAGGAGGTGTGCGAGCAGACGGCCTTTTCCGGCGGAGCCTTTGCGGATCGGTTCGACAGACAGTTTGCGCAGTTTGTAGGAGTTCCCTATGCAAACGGAGTAAACAACGGAACCAGTGCACTGCACTGCGCCATGCTTGCGCTGGGGATCGGAGAGGGGGATGAGGTGATCGTTCCTGCCAATACCTATATCGCCACTGCATGGGGAGTAACTTATGCCGGAGCAACGCCGGTATTTGTAGATTGCACATCAGATACATGGGAGATCGATCCTGATAAGATCGAGGAAAAAATCACGGAGAAAACAAAAGCCATCATCGGGGTTCATCTGTACGGGCAGCCCTTTGAGTTTAACCGGGTGAAGGAGATTGCAGACAGGCACGGCCTGTTTGTGGTGGAGGACTGCGCACAGGCCCATGGGGCCGGATACGAAGGGAAAATGGTAGGAAGCCTGGGAGAGCTGGGATGCTTCAGCTTTTATCCGGGCAAAAATCTGTATGCCTTTGGAGAAGGCGGCAGTGTAACCTGCAAGGAGCAGAAATACCATGACCTGATCACAACCATAAAAAACCAGGGGTGCCAGGTGCGCTATTATCATGATATGGTAGGCTATAATTACCGCCTGGAGGGGATCCAGGGAGCAGTGCTGTCTGTAAGCCTGCAGTTTTTGCCGGAATGGACCGAAAAAAGACGGCAGATTGGCAGAACCTACCTGGCAAGGATTACAAATCCGTTACTTACCATGCAGGCGCATCCGGAAAACACAGATCCTGTTTTTCATCTGTTTGAGATCACGGTGGAGGATCCGGGGGACTTTATTTCTTATATGGAGAAAAAAGAGATCGAATGTAACAGGCATTATCCGGTTCCCTGTCATTTACAGAAGGCTTATGCAAAGCTTGGCTATCAGAAGGGAGACTGCCCCAATGCAGAATACCTGGCAAGCCATTGCGTGACCCTTCCGCTTTTCCCGGAGATGACAGAGCAGGAAGTGGAAATGGTGATACAGGCATGCAATACCTATAAAGGAAATAGGATCAATGGCTAAGGTAAAGTATTTGATTTTAGGCGGCGGCCCTGCGGGACTTACCATGGGAGCCATGCTGCTGGAAAGAGGAGAAACTTCTTTTCTGGTTGTGGAGAAGGAAGATGAGGCCGGAGGCCTTTGCCGCTCTGTGACAGTTGACGGAAGCCCCTTTGATATCGGAGGAGGACATTTCCTGGATGTCAGAAGACCTAAGGTAGATGAATTTTTGTTTCGTTATCTGCCAAGGGAGGAATGGAAGGAATTTGAGAGGGACAGCAGGATTGCCATGGGAGACTGCTATATCAGCCATCCCCTTGAGGCCAACATCTGGCAGCTGCCCTTAGACGAGCAGGTTTCTTACCTGGCGTCTATTGCCAGGGCGGGCTGCAACAGCGGACAGCCCATGCCGGAGCGGTTTACGGAATGGATCACCTGGAAGCTGGGAGAGCGGATCGCACAGGATTACATGCTGCCCTATAATCAAAAGATGTTTGCAAAGGAGCTGGATGAGCTGGGAACCTACTGGCTGGAAAAACTGCCGGATGTAAGCTTTGAGGATATCCTGCGTTCCTGTCTCCTTAAGAAGCCTTACGGGAAACAGCCGGGACATGCAAGGTTTTATTATCCAAAGCGCTATGGCTATGGAGAAGTCTGGCTGAGGATTGCAGAATCTCTGGGAATCCATATCCGCTGCGGAGAACAGGTGTCAAAGCTGGATATACAAAATAAAAAGGTTACTTTGCACTCGGGAGAAGAACTGGAAGGGGAACGGATCATTACCACCATTCCCTGGATCTGCCTGAAAGAATTAAAGGGTCTTCCCACAGAAATGCAGGAGGCGGTAAAGAGCCTGCGGTCAAGCAGTATTGAGACCAGATATGTTCCCGGAAGGCTGGATACCAAAGCCCAGTGGATCTATGAGCCGGATCCTGCAAAGCCCTATCATCGGATCCTGGTAAGACATAATTTTCTGGAGGGCAGCCGGGGATACTGGCTGGAAACCAGAGTGGAAAGGACAGGCCTTTATTCGGATCAGGAACAGACCTTTTGCTATGAAAACGAATATGCGTATCCTTTGAATACCATTGGAAAACCTGAGTTGATGAAGAAACTCCTTTCCTTCTGTGAAAAGGAAGGGGTCTACGGACTGGGACGATGGGGGGAGCATTCGCACTATAATTCCGACCTGGTAGTGGAAAAGGCAATGGAGCTTGCAGACAGACTTTGACAGGACGTGAGGGAAAAGAGACAGTGAAACAGCTTATGAAAAAGATCATACTTAGTTTGGGACTTCTTTTGGCATTTGCGGCAGCTATGTTTATTTTGAAGCATCCTGCACAAAATGGGTATGAGACGATAGAATATCTGCCGGAGATCGTGACAGATCCGGTTTATGTAGAATGTGAGGAGGGCGTTCCTCTTGAGGTTTCCCTGAAAGCCCTGCAGGATATGCGGATCAGCAGCCTGGAGCTTTTTATGGTGAATATTTCAGAGGAAAACCGGGGAACTGTACAGATCTCTCTTTTGGATCAGGAAGGAAACCTTCTTTTGAATGAGGGCGTTCCCATAGAAAGTATTTCTCCGGGGAAGTGGTTTTCCCTGTCCTGTGATCTGTTTTTGCAGACCGGTAAGACCTATCAGCTAACGATCCTGCCGGAGGGCGGCGAGCCCTATTTTATGCAGGTACCGGAAGGAGGAAGCGATAAGCTTCCCTTTCATATGCAGGTCAGCAAGCGGGGGCAGATGGCAGAGAGTGAAATCTCTCTTGGGGTACATGTGCTGACGGAAAAGAAGATCACCTATGGCGATATTTTCTACTATTCTGTTCCGGTCTGTGTGGCCGCAGCGCTTTTTCTTCTGTGTCTTTTGTGGATCGGAAAGGAAAGGATGCTTACAGCATTTCGCAGGCTTCCCCTTAAAAGCTTTCTGGAACGGTTTGGAAACGATCTGTTTCTGCTTCTTTTATTTGGGATGATCTGCCTGGGGATCTATGTAAGGGCTTATCAGAAGGGCGTGTATATTTCCGCAGATTCGGCCGGGTATCTGCGGGAGGCAGTGGCGCTTTCCAAGGGACAGGGCTTTTCCTATGATGGACTTTCGGGATATGAAAGCTGGTTTGCCAACTGGCCGATCGTATACCCTGCGCTCATTGCAGGGATGATGCTTCTGACCGGAGCCAATGCTTATCTGGCATCCAAGTTTTTAACCATGGTGCTGGTAGGGCTTTTGCTGCTTGTTTTGCGGCTGGCGTACCAAAAGGATGCCTGGATCTATGGACTTTGCCTGACCAATATCGGCTTCCTTGCCCTGTGTGATTATACCTGGAGCGAGGTTCCCTTTATGCTGTTTTTGCTTTGCTTTGGCCTGGCGCTGTCAAGAATTTGGAACAGGGAACAGCCAAAGTGGGGAGATTATGTGTTCCTGTGTGCGTCAGGTACCTTTGTTTTCCTCACAAGATATTTTGGAATTTATATCTGGATCGTGACAGGCTGCCTGATCCTGTATCTGCTTTGGCAGTATTACAGAAAAAGGGAAAAGAACATCCTGATCAAGGCTTTTTCCATGGCGGGGGCAGGGCTTTTATCCGGAGGCGTCAGCATGGCGTATCTTCTGTGGAATAAGCGGATGAACGGAATGGCGTCCGGGGTCAGCAGAACCATGTGGTGGGATGATTATGAGAAACTCACAAATGATCTGATCGAAAGCCTGCTGACAGAAGTCTGCAATGTGTTTTCCATTCAGATCCCGGAATTTGTGGAACAGCTTTCCTATGAACTGAAGGTGCTGATCGTAGTGGCAATCCTGGTTTTGATTGGGAGCCTTCTGTACCGGAAATGCCGTTTGAAGTCCAGAGCAGGTGTGTTTGCAATTTTAGCGGCGGCATATTACGGGATCTTTATTGTGATCCGTTATTTTTCCTCCATGGACAGCTTTTATTTTCGCTTTTTCGAGCCGGCCAGCTTTTTGCTGTGCCTTTCGCTGATAGAGCTGGTATTGCCGGGAATGAAAGGAAAGAAGGGACTCCGGCGCTTTGCGGCGTTTGCAGCAATTCTGGCAGGGGTCTGCCTGATATCCGAGGCAGGACAGCTGCGGGAAACGGAAGAGTGCTACTATGAAAAGCTTGCGGAAAAATGGGATAGTGACTATGAAGAAATCCCACAGAAATCGGTGATCATATTTAATGATATCGATTTCAGATCTTCCTGGTATCGTCCTGATGTGATAGAGGGAACGATCCGGCCGGAAAACACCTGGGAGGAGATCGCATCGACCTACTACGGATCAGAATATTTATGCATCCGTGCTGACTTTGCAAAAGCCATGTTAGAATCCGGCGAGTATGAAGCTTCCGTGGCGGAGAAGCTTGAAAATGGGCTTGAAATAGCCGGGGAAGAAAAGAAATTTGTTGTGGTGGCATTGAAGGGATAAGATACAGATTAAAAGTTGACGCTTCTATTTAGAAATGTTAGTATAAATAAGTTAGCGAATTTAGAACGTCTAATTTGAAACGGAGGAAGAAATGTCAGTTAGATATCATAATTTTGGCGGATCGCTGGGCTGGAATCTGCAAAAGCGTTTTCCCAAGCTTTCATCTGAAAGCTATCTGAAGCTTCAGTTTTTGACCAGAAATAAACTTCAGGAGAAATATATCAATTACTTTTTGGAGGGGAAAGAGCCTCCCATGCCGCTTGTAGTGAATTTGGAAACCATTAATCGCTGCAACAGCACCTGCTCTTTCTGTACAGCCAACAAAAACGCTGAAAAACGTCCTTATAGGAAAATGGATGATGCGCTGTTCTACAGCATTATCGATCAGCTTCATGACTGGGGCTACAAGGGGCATCTGACCTTATACGGAAATAATGAACCGTTTCTGGATACCAGAATTGTGGAATTCCACAAGTATTGCAGGGAAAAGCTGCCGGATAGCTTTATCTTCCTTTCCTCTAACGGACTTCTGCTTACGGTGGACAAGGTAAAGGAAATCATCCCTTATGTCAATCAGCTGATCATCAACAACTATTGCCGTGATATGAAGCTTCATGATAATGTACAGGAAATTTATGATTATGCAAAGGCTCATCCGGAAGAGTTCAAGGATGTGGAGCTGCTGATCCAGATGCGTTACATGGATGCGGTACTGACAAACCGTGCGGGAAGCGCACCCAACAAGCAGAACACGCAGAAGATCATTAAGGAAACCTGTCTGATGCCTTACACGGACATGTTCATTTTCCCGGATGGAAGAATGGGGATCTGCTGCTGTGATAACTTTGAGGTTACCACACTGGCTGATCTGAATGTGACACCCCTAAAGGAAGCATGGAACAGTGAGGAGTACCAGAAACTCCGAAAGGCCATCAGAACCAGCAGAGGAGATTACAACTTCTGTAAGTATTGTGATTTCATTGATGCGGGACTCCGTATGGATGTGGTGGATGATACGTTAAAGCATAGGGAAGCCAATCATGGCGCAAGACAGTCCCTGTTCCGTAAAGGAAAATAAAATTGACAATAAAAAACTGGCACACTGCTATGAAAAGCGGTGTGCCAGTTCTTTTATGTGGATTAATCCACTTCTCCGGCTTCCGGAGTTTTTGCTTCTTCGTGGTATTCCTGTTCGGTATTGACGCTCCAGATATTGGACTTGTCCTTTGCGCCGGAAAGGATATTCTTTACCGTTTCAAAGGAGGTTACCATGGAATGGTCAATGTTATTATAGCGGTGCTGTCCGTTGCGGCCTACGCAGTACAGGTTGTCAATGGATTTCAGATAATCTACCAGGGTATCGATCTCATCATAGGTATCAAAGTAAGCAGGATATGCCTTTTTCACTTTTTCCATATGAGTATCCAGTACAACATCAGGGCTGTCGATCAGGCCAAGCTTGATCATTTCGGCAATTCCCACCTTTGAGAACTCCTCTTCCGACATATTCCAGAAGTCGTCCCCTTCATTTACAAAGTACTCCAGACCGATCCATACGGTATGTTCCAGATCCTTGATCATATAGGGAGACCAGTTGTTGTAAATCTGGAAGCGGCCCAGCTTGACGTTGCGGTCCTGTACATAAACCCAGCAGTCCGGTACGATATTGCTGACGGTCTTCATGTTTGTTTTATTTACAAGATTGATCTTGGGAACCAGAACCCCAAGCGTCATATAATCGCGGTAAGGAAGTCCTGCCGCAATCCTGGCAGGATCGGCGGGAACATCATTCATGCCGGCAACAAGATCCTTAATGGGCATGGAGGAAATAATGTAATCGCCTTCTACGGTAACCTCCTGGCCGTCCTTCTCATAGGTCACGGAAGTAAGGACATTCTGGTCATTCTTATGCAGCTTTGTGACCTTTGCATTTTTAATGATGGTGCCTCCAAGCTTTTCCACTTCGGCAGCGGTTACATCCCAAAGCTGACCGGGGCCGAGCTTGGGGTATTTAAATTCTTCGATCAGGGAGGTTTCTACCTTGCGGTTTTTCTTTTTGAACATTTTGCCGAAAATATCTTTTAAGATGGCAACGATGGACATTCCCTTAACACGCTGCGCACCCCAGGAAGCATCGATTTCGCTGGGATGACGTCCCCAGAGATTTTCTGTGTAATATTCAAAAAACATGGAATAAAGCTTCCGGCCAAACCGGTTGATATAGAAGTTTTCCAGATTATCCTCCGGGAGTTTATGGAGCAGAGAACCCAGATAGCTGAAGCCTACCTTCATGGTGGTTAAAAATCCCATATTCTTCAGGGTTTCCAGTTTGAGGGAAACAGGATAATCATAAAACTTAGAGTCAAATAAAATACGGGACACGCGGTGACGCATGAGCATAACCCGATCTTCCTTTTCAGGATCCGGCCCACCCTTTTTAAGAGGCATGGGACGGTTTAACAGGATGTCGTCATAGGTAGGGTGTCCCTGCATGGGAAGCATGTGATCCCACCAGTCATTGACCTCCGGAATTTTGGAAAAAAAGCGGTGTCCGCCCATATCCATGCGGTTTCCTTTGTAGTTAACTGTTTTGGAAATTCCACCAAAGCAGTCGCTTTCTTCAAATACAGTTACTTCAATGTCCTTGGACTTTGTAAGCAGTTCATAGGCGGCAGTGAGGCCGGCAGGGCCTGCGCCGATCACAAGTGCTTTTTTCATGGTATACCTCCAATGTTCCGAATGGAATTCATTTAAAAATTATAACATAGTTTAAAAAACGTGTCCACCACAGAAGTTGACAGAAAATCCCATAATGACTAAAATAAGAGGGAGAATACAGACGGAGCATATAGAATGAAGCCTTTGAAAAACAGTACATCTTTATTGAGAAACAAAGGGGTCTGCGAGATACTTTATTTTTTTCTTGCGGCTTTTCTTCTGATGCTGTTTGTTACAAGATCTTCCTTTTTATATCCCTGTAATGACTGGTGCGATGCCAACAGTTACTTTTCTGTGGGAAAGGCGCTGTTTCATGGAAAGATGCCTTACAGAGATGTGTTCGACCAGAAGGGAATGTATCTGTATTTTCTGTATGGATTGTCTTATCTTGTCTCTCATACCACGTTTCTCGGTGTTTTTTTCCTGGAGATTTTGCTGGCTGTTTTTGATCTGCTGGCGATCCGAAGGATCTTATCCCTCTATGCAAAAGAGAATACGGCGTTTTGGTTAGCGCCCTTAAGTCTTGCGGTGGTGTTTTCCTCCTATAGTTTTTACTGGGGAGGAAGTGCGGAAGAAATCTGTTTTCCTTTTCTTTTATGGGGGCTTTTTCTGCTGCTTCGCTACTTTAAGGAAGATTACCCTTCTAAGCCGGTTTCGTTTAAGACCCTTTTTGCAGCAGGGATCCTGGCGGGAATGGTGGCCAATATTAAATTTACGGGGCTTGGTTTTTTCTTTGCCTATATGATGTGTATGGCCTTTTCCTTTCTGGTAAGAAAGGACTTCTGGGGCGCTGTGAAGGGCTGCCTGTTCTTTTTGCTTGGAATGTTTCTGCCATTCCTCCCGTGGCTGCTTTATTTCGGAGTGCAGGGGGCGCTTTACGAGTGGTACTGGGGCTATGTTTATGTGAATGTGTTCGTTTACAGCAATCTGAACGGAGAAGGCCCTTCCCTTTATGAAAGGATTTATACCCTGGGGAAGCAGTTTTACTGGATCGCAAGGCAAAACTGGATCTCCTTTGTATTTCTGATCCCGGGCGTTTTATGGCAGCTTTTCAGGAAAGGCGCAAAATGGCTGGAACGTTTTTCGATCATTTCCCTTTGCTTTTTCCTGTTTGTGGGTATTTATGTGGGCGGTTCGGAACTGCCCTATTATGCGCTGCCGCTCAGCGTGTTTACGGTTTTGGGCTTTTGCCTTTTGGGTAAACTACTGGATAGAACTTCTATACCGGCAGGAAAATGGTTCTGCGCCTGCTCTCTGGCAGCTTCCCTGGCCGTGGCAGTGGGCTGTTCCATGAACATTTCCTATCTGTCGGAAAAGAAAGAGGATCTGTTCTTATACAAGTTCCGGGACATTGTTCTGGAGACGGAGGATCCTACCCTGCTGAATATCAACTGTCTGGATGCGGGGCTTTATACGGTATGTGACATTGTGCCGACCTGCAGGTGGTTTCAGACCCAGACGATCCTTCTTGACTATGTAATGGAGGAGCAGGAAGGGTATATCAGGGAAGGAAAAACAGATTATGTGATCGCAAGGGCTACCTATCCGGAGGTAATCTTTGAACAATATGAGCTGGTGGATGAACAGCCCTGGCAGATGGGAGAGCTGTCCTTTACCTATTATCTGTTCCGGAAACGGGGACTTGGCGCTTAAGGATCTGGGCAGAAGAAAGGAATGAAAGTGATATGATCGTACTTCGGATATTGGGACTTTTGTTTTTGCTTTTGCTGGTACCTGCCGGGATGGGAATGCTGTTTTTTCCTCTTTTCAAAAAAGAGCACAGGGATCTGCAGACCGCTTTGATTGCCGGATATATTCTGATGTTTGCGCTTCTTGAAGTGATCGGGATCCCAGTGGTGCTTCTGGCAGTCTACCGGGGGCTTACGATCCTGACGATGATCCTTTCCCCTGTTCTGGTGGCCTTTGCATCAGCGGGAATTTTTCTGACCTTTCATCGGGTTTCTAAGGGAATGGCGGTCAGCCTGCCCTATCCGATAGGAAAAAGAAAGCCTGCCCCGGCAAAATGGAAAGTGGAGCAGGCGGTGATCTGGGGGATTTTTTTCCTGCTTCTGGGCATCCAGCTTTATATGGCCTTCACCAGAGCCTCATTTGATGGGGATGATGCGTATTACGGGGCGCAGGCGGTGATCGCACAGCAGGTAGATACCCTATACCGGGTGAATCCGTACACGGGCAGAAGCGCCCCGTTAGATGTGCGGCACTGTCTGGCGCTTTTTCCGATCTGGGAAGCTATGATCGGAAAGCTGTGCGGGATCCATGCAACCATTTTAAGTCATAGTATATTGCCGCTGATCCTGATCCCTCTGACCTATATGGTGTATGAAAAGATCGGGCGGTCTATTTTCCGCAAAAAAGAGAGACTGCCCATGTTTATGGTGTTAATGGCACTGTGGCAGATGTTTGGAAATGTATCGATCTATACCACGGAGACCTTTTTCCTCACAAGAACCTGGCAGGGAAAATCCTTTGCCGGTAATTTTGTGATGCCGGCTGTTCTGTGGATCTTTTTAGAACTGTTTAAGCCGGTGCAAAGAGGAGAAAAGCGGAAGCAGACAGGCTACTGGATCCTTCTTGCGTTATTAAATCTGGCAGGCGGAGCCAGCAGCTCCCTGGCGGTGCTTTTGAGCTGCCTGATGAGTGCAGGGCTTTCCCTGATAGCAGCCGTATGGAAAAGAAAACCGTGGATCCTGGTTAAGACGGCGCTTAGCTGTATCCCCGGTGGGATTTATGTATTGTTTTACCTTTTGCTGACACATGGGATCATAGGATAAAGGGGTAGCAGCCGGAAGGCTTTTGCAGATGGAAAAGGAGAAGAGGCATGTTTGGGATTTTCATAGAAAGCCTTGTGATCTTTAAATTATATACGGGACTAAAGCTGCTGATGCTGCTGACAGCGGCGGCGCTTATTTATCTGCTGATTACAGAAAAGGATAAGAGGGTAAGATACTTTCTGGTGTATGCGCCTCTGATCCTCATTGTGCTTTTCTTGTGTCCTTTGAGCAGAAAGGTCTTTGTGGCAGCAGGGCTGGACGGAGAGACCTATTACAGAATACTCTGGCTGATCCCTATGGGGCTGATTACGGCGACAGGAGCCTGCAGGGCATTTGCAAAGCATATGAGGATCGGACTTGCGGTCAGCATGGTACTGATCGGCCTCTGCGGCAGTCTTGTTTACCGGAGCAGTTATATTTCCAAGGCGGAAAACCTTTATCATATACCGGATACCGTGATCAAAATCTGTGATCTGATAGAACCGGAGGAGGAAGACGGACGGGTCAGCGCAGTGATGCCTACGGAGCTGATCCATTTTGTGAGGCAGTACAGCGCCAGGATCAATATGCCCTATGGCCGGGAGATGATCGCTTCCCAGTGGGATTATTACAATGCGGTCTACGAGGCAATGGAAGGGTCAGAGGTGGTCTGCATGGAAGATCTGATAGAGGCCATCCGAGCGGATTACTGTCAATATGTTGTGTTTTCCCCCAGCAAGGAAACGGACAAAGATCCGGAAACCTGCGGTCTTTCGCTTGTGGCCGTGATAGATGACTATCGCATTTATGAGGATCCGGTTACGGCCCTGGAGGTAGAAAGCTGGCAGAAATACTATGAGGATGAAAACTGATGTTGTTTAATTCATATTCTTTTCTTTTTTTGTTCTGGCCTGTGATGCTGGGCTTATATTTGTGGTGTGCCAAAAGGCATGGAAGGGAACTGCTGTGGCTGTTGATGCTGGCGGGAAGCCTTGTGTTTTATGGCTGGAGCTCCGTGCATTATCTTCCTGTTCTTCTGGGAAGTATGGCAGTAAACTACGGGATTGGCTATAAGCTTTGCGGGGGAACGGAAGAACAGCAGGGCGGAAACAGGAAAAAATCCCTGCTGGCAGCAGGACTTTTGATCGATATTTTGCTGCTTGCCTGCTTTAAATATCTGGATACCGGTACTTATAAGCCTTTATCCATCAGCTTTTTTACATTTACCCAGATTGCTTTTTTAATGGAATGCTACAGAGGAAACCTGAAAAGGACGGGATTTCTGCCCTATGGCATTTATGTGACATGGTTTCCCAAAATAATCCAGGGACCTATTGCGCTTCCGGGGGAGATCCTGCCAGAGCTTGAAAAGAAAGCATCCTTTGTGGGATGGGAAAAGCTTTACAAGTGCTGCTATCTGTTTGTGCTGGGACTGTTTAAAAAGGTGCTGATAGCAGATACCCTTGGAAAAGCGGTGGATCTGGGGTATGAAAGCCTGGGGACGCTGAATTCTGCGGATGCGGTGATCGTGATGCTGGCGTATACGCTGCAGCTTTATTTTGATTTCAGCGGTTACTGCGATATGGCAATGGGAATTTCAGGCAGCTTTGGCCTGGAGCTTCCTCTTAATTTCGACTCCCCTTATCGTGCAGCTAATATTCTGGAGTTTTGGAAGGGCTGGCACATTACGCTGACCCGTTTCTTTACCAAATATCTTTACATTCCCCTTGGGGGAAACAGGAAAGGGAGATGGAGAACCTATTGGAACTGTCTTCTGGTATTTGTGATCAGCGGATTGTGGCACGGAGAAGGGATCAATTTCCTGATCTGGGGACTGATGCACGGCGGATTATATGTGCTGACCAGGTGGCTTTTGGATATGCGCGGAACGAAAGAAAGGCGTGAAGGAAAGCTTTGTCATGGCGTGAAGGTCTTTCTGACGTTCCTTTATGTAAATGCTGCATGGGTGTTTTTCAGGGCGGCGGATCCCGGGGAGGCCATTTCTCTTTTCAGGATCATGCTTAGCGGAAAGGGAGGCAGACTGAACTGGAATCTGGCCGGCTGCTTTAATCTGGATGAGTTCTGGTATGTGATCAAGGTACTGCACCTGGATAGCTGGCAATATGCCCATTATATCCTGATGCTTCTGCTCCTTGCCTTATTGCTGCTTTTGATCTTTTTTGCGCCAAGTGCAGTAAATTATACAAAAAAAGTAAAACCGGGAATTGGAAACGGGATAGTCATGGCGGTTTTGTTTGTGTGGAGCGTGCTTTCCCTGTCCGGTGTCAGTACCTTTTTATATGTGAATTTTTAGGAAAATAGGTGAGGATAATTGTGAAAACCAAAAACTTATTTAAAAGGACGCTTCTTTTTGCCGGAGGACTTGCCCTGTTTCTACTTTTGGCAGCGGCGGCGCTTGTGATCTATGTAGATCCTTTTTTTCATTATCACAGGCCTTTAAAGGGTTTCCCTTATCTGATCGATAACCAGTTGTCCCAAAATCCGGGAATGGCCAAAAACATGGAATATGACAGTGTGATCCTGGGATCCTCCATGACGGTAAATTTTCAGACGGACTGGTTCCAGGAGCTCATGGGGCTGAATACCATTAAGCTTTCCTACAGCGGAGCGTTTCCAAAGGATCAGTCCAACATTATGAAGATCATTTTTGACAGCAGGAATAACCAGGACGGCCACAAACTGAAAAAGGTATTTCTGGGAGTGGATGTAACCACTTATACGGGCGGAGTGGAGGAAACGAAGTATCCGATCCCCACTTATCTTTATGATAAAAATCCCTTTAATGATATTCAGTATCTGTTTAATAAGGATGTGATCTTAAACTATATCCTGCGTCCTATGGCAGACCCGGATCCTACGGATCTCTCCAATGTTTATGCAAGCTGGTGGACGGAGGAGTATTACAGTGAGACCTGGGTGCTGCACAATTACGAATCGCCGGAAAAGCGCACGGAGGAAACAGAGCCTTCCGCTTACATTGAACCTGTAAAAAATAACCTGGAAAAAAATATTTTTCCCTATATTGAGCAAAACCCGGATACGGAATTTGTGGTTTTTTTCCCGCCATATAGCATCCTGTTCTGGAATGATGTGCAGAGGGAAAACCATCTGGAGGCAACCCTTGCGGAATATGAGTATCTTGCACAGCAGCTGAACGCCTATGAGAACGTAAGCGTTTACTTCTTTGCAGACAGGGAGGAGATCATCTGCGATCTGAACCATTACGCAGATTATACCCATTATCATCCCAGATTTAACAGATTTATGACAGAATGCTTTGCAGACGGCGCCTGCCTGGTGGCGAAGGAAGGACAGCCGGGGCAGCAGATAGAAGAATATATAGAGCATATGAGGCAGATTGCAGAGAGCTTTGATTATGAAGAGCTGCTGTCGCGGAAATAGAGTATAGATAAACCCTGGTCATAGATGCAAGGCTTATGTGCTCTATACAGAAAGAAAAGGGAAACGCTGGATTATTCGGGTCAGGTATTATATTCTGGAAAATGGGCGTGCAGCGGTATGCTAAAGATCCAATTCATAAGTGTGATTGACATCAAATTTACGGTCAATGGCGTTCAACAGAAGGTTGATGGCGACATTGGCCTTTTTTGAAGTGTCATGTTCCAGAATGTCTGTGGAAACCGGCAGAATATGACTGTAGGTGCTGGAAGTGATGACGGCCATGTCCGCTTCGCTCACATAGGGACGGATCATCAGAGCAAGATAGGATCCGATGACCAGCAGTTTCCTGCCCTGTAAAGAGCGCAGGGTGCCGGAATGGCAGTCAGAGAGAACACACAATCTTTCCGGCTTCACAGTGGATACGATATAGTCCATGTACTGTTCGTTTCTAAAGGGCTCCAGCACAAGAAGAGAATCCGGGATCCGGGTCATATAGCGCTCGATCGCAGACGGAAGATTTGTGTAGACCTGATAAAAAAGGTTATCGTGCAGGATCATATCCACCGCAATGATCGGAACCAGATAGTTATCTGCAAATTTCCTGAACTCGTCGCTGGACAGATCGATGGCAATGATCCCGTCAATATTCTGCCGGATGGGCGGATTATCCTCATCCGGATGAAACGGCAGAAAAAGAATGTCATAGTGCATACGGTTGAGACGCTCGATCAGAAGATTGACGAAGTCCGTGATCTCCAGATTTCGGGATGGCGCATTACTGCTCAGATGATATGAGACGCCGATAGTATTGCTGCGCCCGGTCGCCAGACTTTTGGCAGTGGAACTGGGGGTGTAGTCAAGCAGGTTTGCGATCTGCAAAACCTTTTTTCTGGTCTCACTGCTGATCTTGACATCTTTACGGTCATTCATAATATAGGAGACGGTTGCCACGGACACACCGGCTTCTTTTGCCACATCTCTGATCGTTACCTTCTTACCCATAAATTTCTCCCATTCCAGTTTCAAGAATTGTCTCAAGTATAATCTTGGCGAAAATTAAATGTCAATAGGATATTGACAAAAAAAGAGTGTTTTGCTATTATTAATTTAACCGGTTAAATTAAACGGTTAAATTAAAAGCGGAACAATATAAAAATCAACGGAGGGTAATTATGAGAAAAAAAGTAAAGAGCTTATTAGCAGCAGTGCTTTGCCTGACTATGGCAGCAGCGGCGATGACCGGCTGCGGCGCTTCAAAGGAGGCAGAGAAGGTGACCGTTACTTTTATGAATGGTGAGGAGACGCTTGGCAGCACGGAAACCGAGGCCGGAAAGGTTTTGGATCCTTCGGCATACGATTCCTATGAGAGCGCAGAGGATGCAGATTTCCTTGGATGGTATGAGACGCCTACTTATCTGGAGGCTTCCCTGATGGATCTGACAACTGCAACGTTTACAGAGGACACTACGCTGTATGGCTGTTTCCAGTCAAACAACATGACAGAAGATACGAGAGCATGGTACATCGTCGGAACTTCGGCGGCAGGAACGCTGGCGCAGACAAACTGGGCGGCCGATGTGGATGATGCGACCAAGGAGCTGTTCCGGCTGCAGCCGACAGGAAATGAAGTCAATGAGTTTGCGATCACGATCGACCTGTACGCCGGCGATCAGTTCCAGATCATCCACGACTGGAACTGGGATGGACAGAAGGGCTTCGGTTATGTAAAGGAATATGATGAAAATCAGATCGTCAACGGTGGCGGCCTTTCCGGAAATGACAATACCAGCAATATCAATGTAAATGAGGACGGCAATTATACGATCACATTGACGACCAACCCGGATGACGAGGCGCAGGACGGCGTGGCGATCGTGAGAAACGGGGATGCGGCAGAAGCTGAGGCTGCAGCTGTAGAGGAAGAGACATACGAGATTAAGGAGAACACCGGCGTAAAGGTTAAGGGAAGCTGGGTGGAGGACTGGTCAGAGCTGAAGGATCTGGATAAGGTTTCCGAGGGCGTGTATGAGATCACGATGGATCTTGCAGCGGGAACAGAGCTTTATTTCTCCGTTTTCGAGGATGACACAGATACCGGTTTCGGACTGAAGGCTGAAAACGTGACGGATGACGCTTCCAAGGCGCTGCTGGAGGAGGGCTACAACGTTAAGGTTGCAGAGGACGGAACCTACACCTTCACAATAGATCTTACGGCGAACACGATCGCAGTTTCCAAGTAAATATTGAAGGCAGAGATGTAAGGAGCCAGGACACATGAATGAACATGCGATATTCCACATGCCGGATTCGGCCTATTGCTTCCCGGTCAGCAAAAAGAGAATCACCCTGCGGCTGCGTGCAGCCAAAGGTGATATTTCGGAGGCATGGGTGATCTATGAGAGCAAATATGTGATTGCACAAAAGCAGAGCAGAAGGCAGATGACAAAAAAGTTTACGGGCAGGCTGTATGACTATTACTCGGTGACTTTGGATCTGGAAGATACAAGAATCGGCTATGTGTTTTATATCCGCATCGGGGAAGATTACTATTTCTTCTCCGAGGACGGATTGACGAGAACCTACGATTATTCATCAGGATATTACAATTTTTTCCAGTATCCGTATATCAATGAGGCAGATATCCTTTACAGAGTGCCATGGACCAGCCATGCGGTGTTTTATCAGATCTTTGTGGATCGCTTCTATGCAGGCGACATAGAGGCAGATAAATCCTATGTGAACTGCAGATGGGGGGAAAAGCCGATGCCCAAGAGCTTTGCAGGGGGTGATCTGCAGGGGATTCTGAAAAAGCTGGATTATCTGGCGGGGGTGGGCGTTAATGCGATCTACCTGACGCCGGTTTTCCGGTCGAAGTCAAACCACAAGTATGACATCAGCGATTACATGCAGGTCGACAGCCAGTTCGGAACGAATGAGGATCTGCACCGTCTGATCGACCAGGCGCATGCAAAGGGAATCCGGATCGTGCTGGATGCAGTGTTTAACCACTGTAGTGAGGAACTGTCCCAGTTTCAGGATGTCCTGAAAAGAGGAAAAGAGTCCCCATATTATGACTGGTTTGTAATCTATGGCGACAAGCCGGATCCGCAGGCTGGCAATTATGAAATGTTTGCCTCCTGCACCTATATGCCAAAGTTTAATACCTCAAATCCAGAGGTGCAGAAGTATCTGTGCGATATCGGATGCCACTATGTAGAGAAGTACGGGATAGACGGGTGGCGGCTGGATGTTTCCGACGAGGTGAGCCATGATCTGTGGCGCGCATTCCGCAAGGCGGTAAAGGGATGCAACGCAGAGTGTATCATCATCGGAGAGAACTGGCACGATGCCAGCAATTATCTTCGCGGTGATCAGTACGACAGCATCATGAATTATGCGTTTACAAAGGCCTGTCTGGACTACTTTGCCACGGGGGCGGCGAACGCTGAGCAGACGGCATGGAAACTTAATGATATTTTGGCGCGTAACACAGATACCGTTAATTCCATGATGCTGAATCTGCTGGACAGCCATGACACGCATCGGTTTTTCACAGAGGTGGGGATGGATCGTGAAAAGATGGCTGCAGCACTTCACCTGCTGTTTCTTTTTCCGGGAGTGCCTTGTATTTTCTATGGAACAGAGTTTTACATGGAGGGCGGTTATGATCCTGACTGCCGTAGATGTATGGACTGGAGCGGATATGAGGCGGGCAGGTATGACGAGCCGGTTCAGCTTATTCAGAAGCTGGCGGCACTCCGCCGGAAATATGGGCTGGCGGATGCGGAGACGGTCATCACGGCACAGAGTGAAATATTGATTGTAAAGAGAAGGTTGAAAGAGATAGAATTATCATTGTATATAAACTTATCTGATCAGGAGGCTGCGGTGGATGGCAGAATAGTGCGGGCACACAGCTATCTGCTTTTATAAACAGGAAACAGCACGATTTGGTGACAGGAGGAACAGACCATGAAGAGATGCAACAGATGGATGGCAGCAGGAATGGCGCTTATGCTGGCAGTACCGCTGTATGGATGTGGCGGTCCCGGGGAAAAGGGCGTTGCAGATGAGGTGATCACACTCAGAATTCTGGAAAATGATACGGCGAAGGAAAAAGGGTATCTTGATGAACTGATCAAGGCGTTTAACGAGGCCTATGCAGATAAAGGGATCCAGGCAGTGGATGCCAATATGGACGAGTACAGCAATCTGGCGGAAAACGGCCCTTACGGCTATGGCCCGGATGTGCTCTATCAGGCGAATGATAAGCTGATGACCTATGCGGAGGATAAACATTTGCTTGCGGTCACACCGGAAGATTTTGAATGTTATGACAAGACGGCAGAGCGGGCGTGGAAAGCCTTCGAGCTGAGCGCAGATGGAAAAGTGTACACCTGCGGCATTCCGGTCAATGTGCAGGAGCCGATGCTCTTTTACCGCGAGGACCTGATGCCGGATGACTGGCAGAGCGCATGGGATGACGACCAGAACGGCGTGGCCGACTTCTTTGAAAACTGGAACGATCTGTATGCGTATTCCAGCCAGCTCCGCAACAGTGACGGCAGTCCGAACAAGGACAGTCAGTATGGCTATATGTCGTCGCTCAACAATCTGTATCTCAATGCGAACTTTCTGTTTTCCTACGGAGCCTATGTGTTTGGTGAGAGCGAGCAGGGCGGCTTGGACACGGCGGATATCGGCTTTGCATCCGGAAGCGCAGATAAGGGGATTCAGGCGCTGATGCAGTTTGCAGGACTGATGAACGAGGGCTGTATCGACGATACGATCATTTCAAACCGCTATGAGAAGCTGGCGGCGGGCGAGTATTTCTGCACGGTGTCGACACCGGACACTTACACGGTCTTTGTCGATAAATTGAAGCTGCACTATGAAAACGATGGAATGTCGGGGGAGGAAGCGCAGAAAAAGGCAGAGGAAAATGTGAAAATGATCGAACTGCCTGCAAAAATGCCTGCCGACGGAGATCTGTCGAAGGACAGCGGCACGATGGCGGAGAGCGACTGGGTGAAAACGGTTGTCATGGGCGGAATCAACGGCTATGGGATCAGCGCATACACAAAGCATAAGGATGCCTGCATCGAGTTTGTTGATTTTGCAACAAGCTATGACATGATCACCAGGCGGGCAGGAATGCTCGGCATTGCTCCGACGAGATCGGATGCCGCAGCCGCAACGGGCGGCACGGCAGATGTGATTTTCCAGAGCCTTGAGGATAAGCGGATTGAACTGATGCCCTCTGTCAAGGCGGTGGATCAGATCTGGACGCCGGTGCAGACGCTGCTCGGGGATTTTGCCAAGGATGCGTTTCGTTCGGATGCTGAAAAGAAGTATACTGATGCAGACAGCGTAATATCTGCGCTGGAGAATGCGGATCAGAATATCTACAATGCGATCTATACACTTGCAGACAAGTGATGGAGGGAGTGTTTCGATGGAAGGTAACAAGAAGGCAGGCCTGCTGCGGACGCTGCAAAAGTCGCCGGGCCGTGTGAAAGCATCGGTTCTGGTGATGGGACTTGGACAGCTTTTACAGGGGCAGATCGGAAAGGGAATTTTATACATAGCGATCCTGGCCGGATTTATCTGGTATCTGGCCATGGGCGGGATCAGCGATATCGCCGGCTTTTTCACACTGGGAACAGTGGAAGGGGATGCCTGGCTCGGAATCAAGGGAGACGATTCTGTCATGATGCTCCTTCGGGGGATCCTTGCGTTTATCATTATCCTGCTGTTTGCCAGCATCTACATGATGAATCTGCGGGATGTCCTCGCCTCGGAGGAAAAGCTGCGCAGACAGGAAAAACTGCCGGGCTTTTTCCGGTCGTTGGTGGCTTTTACGGACAAAAAGTTCCATGTGGTGGCGCTGGCGTTTCCGGTGCTCGGGGTCGCAGTATTTAACGTGCTGCCGATCATCTTTATGATCCTGATCGCATTCACAAACTATGGCGGTGACATTGTTCCACCGAAGCTGGTAGACTGGATCGGTCTTGGAAACTTTAAGAAGATCCTCATCCTGGGGGAACTCAAGGATACGTTCTTTAAGATTCTGTCATGGAACCTGATCTGGGCGGTGTGCGCTACGGCGATGAACTATTTTGGAGGTCTGGGGCTTGCGCTTTTGCTGAACAAAAAGTGTGTGAAAGGCAAGACCTTCTGGAGAGCATTTCCAATCCTCGCCTATGCGCTGCCAGGCTTTATCACCCTGTTAGCGTTCAAATTCATGTTTTCCTACGGCGGCCCGATCAATTACTATATTACGGCGGGCGGCGGTCAGGCAGTCGGTTTTCTGGATATCGATGCCGGGCTGAAAGCGAAGCTGATCGGACTTCTGATCAATGCGTGGATCTCCATTCCTTCGTCGATGCTGCTGGCAACCGGTATTTTGTCAAATATGAATACCGATCTGTACGAGGTGGCAAGTATCGACGGCGCGTCAAGATGGAAACAGTTTGTGAAGATCACGCTTCCGTTTGTGATCTTTTCGACGACGCCGGTGCTGATCACCAGCTTTGTAGGAAATTTCAATAACTTCGGTATCTTTTATTTCCTGCGGGGCGGACTGTACTGCGACGGCTATTTCCTTGCCAGCGACACCGATCTTCTGATCAACTGGCTGTACAATCTGTCGATCGATAATAACTATTATGGAATCGGGGCGGCGATCTCTCTGCTGATCTTCCTGATCACCTCCGCGATCTCTCTGACGACCTATGTCAGGAGCGCTTCTTTTAAGAAGGAGGATACCTTCCGATGAAAAGAAAAAAATATCAGAAATCTGGTGTGCTTGATGCGGTATTTACTTATGTGATACTGATCCTGGTCTGTGCCATCTTTTCTTTTCCGGTGCTGTGGCTGGTGCTGGCATCCTTCTCAAAGAGCGGTTCGATCTACGATTTGAATGGATTCTTTCCCAGCCAGTATAGCTTAAAGGGATATCAGGATCTCTTTACCGACACGGCCATGTACGATTATCCGAACTGGCTGAAAAATACGCTGTTCGTGGCGGTGACTTCCGCTGTGATCGGAACGGTGCTTGTGATCCTGACGGCCTATGTTGTCAGCAAGTTTGAGTTTAAGATGAGAAAGCCGCTGATGAAGGCGACGCTGGTCCTCAGTATGTTCCCAAGTTTTATGGGAATGACGGCGGTGTATCTTCTGATGGTGAATTTCGGGCTGATCAATAAGCTGTGGAGTCTTGTGCTGATCTACTCGGCGGGTGCGCCGATGGGATATCTGGTGCAAAAGGGATATTTTGACACGATCAGCAATTCCATCTACGAGGCGGCAAGGATCGATGGGGCGAGCAATCCGAGGATCTTCTGGCAGATGACGCTGCCGCTGTCGAAGCCGATTATTGTATACACGATGCTGACACAGTTTGCGTGGCCGTGGAGTGATTTTATCCTTCCGAGTCTCCTTCTGAAAAACAAGGATCTGTGGACGGTGGCGGTCGGCCTGATGTCGCTGGATGAGACAAAGTTTACAAGATTTGCGGCCGGATCGATCTTTATCGGCGTGCCGATTATTTTATTGTACTTCTGCCTGTCCAAATTTTTGGTGCAGGGATTATCCTCCGGTGCAGTGAAAGAGTAGAGAATGCGTTGTTCCAATGCAAGTGATATACTCACTTCCGTAAATCAATAAAGGAAAGCGGGATTTTTTGGCAGACAAAAACAAACGGCCGGGAGCTTCTGCTCCCGGCTTTGCTGCGTATTTACATAAGACTGCTTAACCTGCAGTGGAACTTACAGTGCTGAGCTTGTTGTTGATCACATCAGCCAGACGGTCGGCAAGCTTTTCTCTGCCGGCATCATTGTAGCGCATGTAATCAGTCATATATTCCTGGTAATTGTCTTCGTTAATGGTTCCGTAATAATTGTCGATAAAAGAAACTCCACAGTCCATAACGGCATCGGCTTCCTTTACAAGGTAATGATTAAGAGTACCATTGCCCCAGTCTTTCGTAGTGCCGTTATACAGATTGCCATCCTCGTCTATGGCCTGTGCGTAGGTGGGGGACATGACAATGACGCGGATGTAGGGCCAGGTTTTCTTAATGTTATCAATGGAAATGCGAAGGCCGCCGGTAAATGCAGTCACATCATAAGGATTATCCGGGTTATCGGAGGGTGTGCCCATGTTGTAATCTGTGCTGTCATACATGATCACAATAATATCCACCTTATCCATATCTACGGTTTTCATGACATTCACGCTGTCCATAAATCTGGGATCGGGTTCATCCCCTGCAATGGAGCTGATCGCTGTAAATTCATTGTTTCTGAAGCATTCTATCACATAGTAGAGATTAAAGTGATCCTTTGTGTAAGTAGGATCGTAGGTGGCATATTTGCAGGCGGCAGAGGAATCCGGAAACGCACAGTCATAAACAGTGGCGCCGGTCTTGGAGGCAAGCTGTGCTGCCAGTCCGGTGCTGTCCCTGTCATCAGAAAAAGGATTGTTCCCCAGACACAGGATTGTAGTAACGCCGTCATCTTCATGACCTTCAAGTGCAGAGGCATCCATGGGGATGATCATATCCAGAGTTTCAATATCGAATTCAGAAGGATCTACATCTGCAACTTCATCCTCGGCGGAAATCCCACCCTGGTTCCAGCGATACAAACGATAGCCTGCGATCACGGCAATAAGGCAGATCACAGCGATCAGGATCACATGGAGATTTAAGTGAAAGCCCTTACGGGGAGCATCTTTAGAAGAACCGGCTTCCTCTGAGGTTTCTTCTTCGTCCAAATCGATAGGCTCGTCCGCATCCAGATCAATGGGCTCGTTAGTTACTTTCTTATTCATAAATTGGCCATACCTTTCGTTTTTTTTGTTATTCTACTATTCTTTCCGTAAAAAATCCATATCTTCATAAAATTTTAAGATATGGAAGAGCAGGAAAAGGGTAGATCGGAATGCCTGCAAATGCGGGTGCACAGACACTTCTTCCTGCTCACACCCGTAAAGGCTAAGAAGTTCTATTCATTTTCATTTCTGATTTTGTCCTGGCACGCAACCGGCGAAAACTCGCCATCCAGGCTCGATTTCGCCTTTTCCGGACATCCTTTTCCGGAAATTGCTGTTTCCTTTTGAAAAAATGAAAGAACTTCTAAGCTCTTACGAAGATCGCAGATCAGAAGCATCTGATTACCCGCCTGCACATATGCTTTAAATATATCCTATATCCGTTCTTATGATAGGCAATAGATAGGTATGCCAAAGAAAAACATCAGCTTTCCTTTTTGGCCATTTCCGCAAGAAGGGTGGTAATGGGAAGGTTCTCCTCGTTGGTGGCCTGAAGATCCTTGTACCATTTGCTGTATTTGTACATCCGGTAAGTGGTTTTGAGGTTTTCCAGCCGTTCCTTGTCAGCGCAGGCATCCAAAAGGGCATCGCGCTGCTTCTGGTCTAAATGGATGTAATCAAGGTAAGAAAGCTTAAGCTCTGTAAGCGGCTCCGTACATCTGGGACAGATCATTTTGTGCCCGTTGAGCATAAAGATACGTTGACAGTTTTGGCAATAGTGCATGTACATCATAAGAATTTCCCTCCTGTAGATTTGCTTACTGACTGCATGAAATTGTAATAAAATTAGTTTAACGCTTTTTAGTGAAAAGTCAATGTCAAATATTGTAGATGAAAATGACGAAAAAAGTCGAAAAGTAAAAGAAAATGGCAGGCATTGTCAAAAAAGATGGGATTGGGAGCCTTTAAAAAGATGAATTGATAAAAGAATTGTGTATCACGTTTGAAAATGGTATAATAGCAAGGAGTTATGTTTAAATGTTACAAGAATGTTAAATCGGAGGTTTACATAAATGAAAAAACTCTTTCAGAGGCAGCATAAGAACAGGCATAAAAAGAACGAGCCTGCCAAGCTGGAGTGGATGGACTTTGACGAAGAAGAGTATGATGATGACGAGGAATATTACGAAGATGACGAGACAGAGGATGAGGACGAATATTACGAGGACGATGAGGTAGAGGACGAGGAATATTACGAAGACGACGAAGCCGAAGATGAAGAAGAGTACTACGAAGATGATGAGGCCGAGGATGAGGACGAATACTACGAGGATGACGAGGTAGAGGACGACGAGTACTACGAAGATGATGAGGCCGAGGATGAGGACGAGTACTACGAGGATGACGAGGCCGAGGACGACGAAGAATATGACGAGGATGAGTATTACGAGGACGAAGAGGAAGAACGGATCCCCACAGGCTTTAAGGGAGTTCTGTATCGTCTGACGCATTTGCCACCGGTAGATTATATTGTGGCGCTTACCGGGGGTTTGGTGCTGGCACTTGTGATCTTTACAGGGAGCATGTACCTGGGAGCCAAGGATAATGAAAAGCAGGTTGCTGCTTTTTCGGAGGTGGGAACGGATCTGGAAGGGGTTTCCGTAATCGGAGAGCAGGGACTGCTTGCCATTGCAGATGCCCAGGCAGCCAAATTGATGACAGCCCAGATCGTTGAGGAAGAAACCTGGGAACAGCAGGGACAGGATCAAAAGGAAGAGCAGGGTGGTACGGAAGTAGGAATGAACCTGACTTCCATCCAGAAGGATCTGAAAATTAAGTTTGTAAATAAGAAGACAGACAGGCTGGTGGCCAATCTGGCTTTTGAAGTTGAGATTAAAAAGCCCTCCGGGGAAACCTATACCAAAAAGGATGATGACAAGGACGGCATCATTTATCAGACGGACATGGAACCCGGCAAATACAAGGTAAAGATCATTGCACCGCAGTCAGATGATGCTTACCAGATCACCACAGAGGAAATGACCATTACGGTTCGGGATAAGATCGAGTACAAAAAGGTGGATGTGGCAGACGAGGTCAAGACGGAGGCGCAGGTTAATGTAGCCGTGGAGGATACGAAGGTCAATGAGACCGTGGTGGAATCTACCAATACAGATACGGTGGAATGGGTAGAATCCACGAAGACACTGATCGAAGGCACGGAAAAGAATGAAGATTCCTATGAGGAAGTGGATAAGAGCAAAATTGCAGATCCGGGACAGAAGTCAGCCATAGGCTTCCGGCTTTTGACAGCAACGGAACCGCAGGAAGAGGAGTCCACGCCGGTTCCCACAGAAGAACCTGCACCCGCGCCCACTGAGGAGCCTACAGCGGCGCCCACTGAGGAGCCGACGGCAGAACCCACGGCGGAGCCTACAGCGGAACCTACCGCAAAACCTACGGAAGCGCCCACAGCAGCGCCTACGGCAACAGTGGCGCCTGTTCCAACGGCAACACCTGCTGCAACCGCAGCGCCTACAGCAACCGTAACGCCAAAGGCAAGTGCATCACCCAAAGCCAGCGCTTCGCCTACTGCCAGCGCATCCGCAAAGCCATCCATGTCACCCAGTGCAAAGCCGTCTCCTACGGCCAATGCAGCAAAGAATGATACCACCAGCAACTTAAAGACCACAGATGGCGCTCTGCTTTATGTAATGAATGCAGACGGAACCTTCCGGGAAGCAAAGTATGCTGATTATTATAATACGGATATTAAGAAGTTTTACAGGAAAAATACAAAGACTACCGGCGAGTACCGTTATACCGGCTGGCAGCAGATTGACGGAGTGACTTATTTCTTTGACAAGAACGGCAATAAGGTAACGGGAGAACAGGTCATTCAGGGGGCAAAATACAAGTTTAACAGTGACGGCTCCCTGAATACGGGATCCGGGCATCTTGGCATTGATGTTTCCAAGTGGAATGGCTCCATCGACTGGAATGCCGTAAAAAACAGCGGAGTTTCTTATGTGATCATCCGCTGCGGCTACCGGGGTTCTACCACAGGCGCTTTGATCGAAGACCCGACTTTCCGTACCAATATCAAAGGTGCTTCCGGTGCAGGACTGAAGGTAGGAATTTATTTCTTTACCCAGGCGGTAAACGAGGTGGAGGCTGTAGAGGAAGCTTCCATGGTGCTGGGACTGATAAAGGGGTATAATATTTCCTATCCTGTTTTCCTGGATGTGGAATCCAGCGGAGGAAGGGCAGACGGCATTGACGCTTCTACCAGAACGGCAGTCTGCAGGGCGTTCTGCCAGACCATACAGAATTCGGGCTATAAATCAGGAATCTATGCCAATAAGACCTGGCTGAATGAAAAGATGGATGCACCGGGACTTTCCGGATACAAAATCTGGCTGGCCCAATATGCGGCGGCCCCGACCTATTCCAGAACCAAATATGATATGTGGCAGTATTCCTCCAAAGGAGCTGTTACAGGGATCAAGGGAAATGTAGATATGAATATCAGCTATATGGGCTATTAAAGAAAGGAAAGGAAAAAAGATGAGAACTTATTTAGTCACAGGAGGAGCAGGATTCATCGGTTCCAATTATATTCATTACATGTTTCGCAAGTATGGGGATGAGATCCGCATCATCAATGTGGATGTGCTGACTTATGCGGGAAATCTTGAAAACTTAAAGGATGTGGAGAACCGCAGTAATTACACCTTTGTGAAGGCTGATATTTGCGATAAGGAAGCCATCTCAAAGATCTTTGCAGAAAACGACATTGACAGAGTGGTTCATTTTGCGGCAGAAAGCCATGTAGACCGCAGCATTAAAAATCCGGAGGTTTTTGTACAGACTAATGTGCTTGGTACAGCGGTTATGTTGAACTGTGCAAAGGCGGCATGGGAAAAGGAAGACGGAAGCTTTCAGGAAGGAAAGAAATTCCTGCATGTTTCCACAGATGAAGTATATGGCTCCTTGTCAGAGGACGGCGGCTATTTTTATGAGACAACGCCTTATGCGCCTCACAGCCCTTATTCTGCAAGCAAGGCAAGCTCGGATATGTTAGTAAAAGCTTATATGGATACCTATCACTTCCCGGCCAACATTACCAACTGCTCAAATAACTACGGCCCGTATCAGTTCCCGGAGAAGTTTATTCCTCTGATGATCAACAATGCGCTTCAGGGCAAGAAGCTGCCCGTTTACGGCGACGGTAAAAATGTCAGGGACTGGCTCTATGTGGAAGACCATGCAAAAGCCATTGATATGGTACAGGAGCAGGGGAGACTGTTTGAGACCTACAATGTGGGCGGCCATAATGAAAAGCAGAATATCGAGATCCTTCATATTATCCTGGATACGCTGCGTGAGATGCTGCCGGATTCAGATCCCAGAAAGGCGCTTGTCAGTGATGACCTGATCACCTATGTGGAGGATCGTAAGGGGCATGACAGAAGATATGCCATTGCGCCTGATAAGATCAAGGCTGAGATCGGCTGGCAGCCGGAAACCATGTTTAAGGATGGAATTAAAAAGACGATCAAATGGTATTTTGAGCATGAGGACTGGATGAAAAATGCAACCAGCGGGGAATATCAGAAATATTACGATGCCATGTACAAAAACCGTTAGGGATACCAGAACAGGAGGAACAGCCTATGAAGGGGATTATATTAGCGGGAGGATCAGGAACAAGACTGTATCCGCTTACCAAGGCGATCAGCAAGCAGATCATGCCGGTTTATGATAAGCCCATGATCTACTATCCGTTGTCTACTTTGATGCTTGCAGGGATCCGGGAGATCCTGATCATCTCAACGCCAAGGGATCTTCCCGTATTTGAAGAACTGCTGGGGGACGGAAGCCAGCTTGGAATGCAGTTTTCCTATGCTGTGCAGGAAACGCCCAGAGGACTTGCCGATGCTTTTATTATCGGGGCAGATTTTATCGGGAAGGACAGCGTGGCATTAGTTCTGGGAGATAATATTTTTTATGGACAGAGCTTTTCCAGGGTACTCAGGGAAGTGGCTGCAAGAGAAAAGGGAGCCACGATCTTTGGCTACTATGTAAGGGATCCCAGGGAATATGGCGTGGTAGAATTTGATGAAAGCGGACATGCTCTTTCCATAGAGGAAAAGCCGGAGCATCCAAAGAGCAATTATGCGGTTCCGGGTCTTTATTTCTATGACAATCGAGTTGTTGAATTCGCAAAAAATCTGAAACCGTCTGATCGTGGAGAACTGGAAATCACAGATTTGAACCGTATTTATCTGGAAGATGGTTCTCTGAATGTAAATCCGAACTCTTTGACAAAAGTTACTGCATATGTAGAACCAGCACTTATGGAAGCAAAAGGCTATGACAGCTTCCAGTTCGTAAGAACAGGATTTTTCTGTGCAGATATCCATGATTCTAAAGAGGGTGCACCGGTATTCAACCGTATCGTGTCTCTGAAGAGCTCATTTAAACTTCCGAAAGCATAATGAGACTGAAATAGTAATATAATCAGAATAAAAAGGGAATGTTGCTTCTACGATTGTATAATCGTGAAGTAACATTCCTTTTTGGTTACGTTACTGTGAACGGTAACGTTTATTCTTCAGATTCAGATGCAGCGTCCATAGTCTCTTCAAAATTCTCGGGTTCATCGGCATCTTCTTCCTCTTCTGCATCTTTAATCTCAACTTCAGCAGCTTTATCGGAAGACTTCTCAGAATCGTCTGTATCAGCAGCTTCTTCGTTTTCGGTGTCATCTGTTGCAGACTGTTCGCCTGTATGTTCCCAGGACTGGAAATCTTCGGCAGGTTCCTGATCTTCCTTAGCAGTTTCCTTTTCATCAGTCAGATCGAAATCATCAAAGTCATCTTCAAAATCAAAATCCTCTTTACAGGATCCTTTTTTGGCAATAAGGGCAGCTACAGCACCGGCAGCAGCTGCTGTAAGGGCACCTATTGCAACATATCCCCAGTATTTATTAATTTTAGCCATGATAATCATAAACTCCTTTCTGATATTTTCCTATTTTTGACAGCGAGTCAGGATAAAAATATCTTTTACTCCTCACACCATTTTATTCAGCTATAGGTTATTGTTATTTTAATACTTTTCAGATAAAAAGAAAAGCGAAATTTTATGGAAAGAGTTAATGAAAGCAGTTGCATACCAAAAAGATACAAGGTATACTATGACAGGAAAGAAGAGGTTATTATGAGAAAAATTATTTTGGCATCTGCTTCACCCAGACGAAAAGAACTGTTGGAACGGGCTGGCGTAGATTTTGAAGTGTTGCCTGCATCAGGTGATGAGAATCGTATCTCAGACAATCCGGGAGAGGCAGTAAAACAGCTGGCTTCGGATAAAGCAGCTTCTGTTATCCGCACTATGAAAGATAGTGCCGACGGAACAATTGTGATCGGATCTGACACAGTGGTAGTGTTTGAGAATGTGATCCTTGGCAAACCTCATGATACAGAGGATGCAGTGAATACATTAAAGAAACTTCAGGCAAGTACTCATCAGGTATATACCGGCGTTTCTGTATGGGAAAAGAAAGAAAAAGTCTGGACAGAACATACTTTTTATGAAAGTACAGATGTGACTTTTTATCCGGTTTCAGATGAGGAGATCAGAGAGTATGTTGCTACAGGAGAGCCTATGGATAAGGCTGGAAGCTATGGCATCCAGGGACTTTTCGGAATTTATGTAAAGGGGATCAACGGAGATTACAATAATGTGGTAGGACTCCCGGTTGCCAGATTATTTTATGAAATGAAGAAATCAGGAATTAACTTAAGAGGATGACAAAAGATGATTAAAGCATGTATATTTGATTTGGATGGAACACTGACAGATTCGGGACCGGGAATTATCAAATGCGTTCAGTATGCGCTTATGTGACTAATATTATTATGGAAAAATTCGGGTTGAAAACACTTCCGGTGGATAATTTCAGATATTACAGCGGAGAAGGGGCAAATATGCTGATCCGCCGCGCACTTAAGGATGCGGGGGATCCGGAACTTGCGCATTATGATGAGGGACAGAAGCTTTACCGGGAAATGTTTGAAGCAGATCCGATGTATAAAGTAGTTCCCTATAAGGGAATGCCGGAAACCTTAAAGAAATTGAAGGAACATGGAATGAAGCTGGCAGTTTGTTCAAATAAACCTCATCCTGCAGCTGTGAAAGTAATTGCGCAGCTTTTTGATGGGGAATTTGATATGGTAGTTGGTCAGAGTGAAGCAATCCGCAGGAAACCGGCACCTGATGGTCCGCTTATGGTTGCGGAAAAATTTGGTGTAAAACCGGAAGAATGTATGTATGTGGGAGATACAAGTACAGATATGAAGACCGGTAAAGCAGCAGGAATGTATACAGTAGGTGCGCTATGGGGCTTTCGTGACCGAAAAGAACTGAATGAGAATGGAGCAGATCTTGTCGCTGAGAAACCGACAGATCTGGTAAAAATTTGCGAGGAACATGGAAATGATTAAGTTGGTTGCAAGTGATCTGGATGG
>ERZ779737.89-NODE-89-length-92669-cov-23.824864_pt1 | contig 92669 bp, 74 predicted proteins | sample MGYA00511889_ERZ779737 | MGnify/ENA primary metagenome ERZ779737 (study PRJEB29588, sample SAMEA2163575) | human gut metagenome | biome: human gut; feature: human-associated habitat; material: faeces | place: Denmark | collected 2008/2010 ...
CGGTGTTCATCGCCTTCAAGTCGCATACATGCAGCGTGTGCAAGCAGATGGAGGCCACAGTGCTCTCCTCCGCAGAGGTAATGGATATGCTGTCAAATGGTTTCGTAGTGGCCAATCTCTACGTAGACGACAAGACCGAGGACGCCGAGTACCGTACCCTCGGACGCCGCTACCGCGACTTCGAGATGAAGCAGTTCGCCTCGGCTTCCCAGCCGCTGTACGCGGTGGTGGACGCTGAGGGCAAGACGCTCGCAGGTCCCGTCGGAAGTTGCTCCCAGGAAGAATTCGTGGAGTTCCTCAATAAGGCAAAATAGGCTCAGTACAGTATCTGCTTAAGCAGACGCTTTGCATAATCCCTCTCCTCGATCTGAGGATGAGGGATTTTTAATGCCGGTGTATCTACATGACGGTCCCCGTAAAGAACAATATCGATGTCAATGGTGCGCGGCCGGTAGATACGGCGGCCCTCAGAGTCATATTCAGGCTCGTGAGCTATGCGCCCAAGCTTCTGCTCCACCCATTTGCAGACCTCCAGAAGCGGCTCGGGCGGGACTGTGGTCTCGAAGGATATGGCCTGGTTGAGAAAAGGCTCGGAACCGGGAGCCATACCCCACGGCTCGGTCTCGAGCACCTCCGACTCACGGACATCTGAAAAAAGCCATGGAGCAAGCTGAGTGACTAAAAGCGACACGGCGGTGCTGAGGTTACGCCGCCTGTTCCCCATATTGCTGCCGAGGATGAGATATACCCTGACGGGCTGTGGTTCGGGTATCATAGCTGTCCAAGCTCTAGTAATGCCTCATCGCTCATACGGGACTTGTCCCAGGGCGGGTCGAATGTAATCTCTATCGCCACGTCCGTAACGCCTGGTGTATCGGCCACGGCTGTATGCACGTCCTCGACAAGGGTGTCGGACATGGGGCAGTTGGGGGCCGTCAGAGTCATCTTGACATATACTTTGTGGTCGTCATCTATGTTCATGTCGTAGATGAGGCCCAGGTCGTAGATGTTGACCGGTATCTCGGGGTCGTAGACCTGCTTGAGGGCGCGTACGACATCGCGTGCAAGAGTTGTTTTGTCCATATCAGTTCTGTTGGCATTTAGCTTTGAGGGCGTCCTCGCGTATCTGCTCCATCATCGACACCAGTCCGTTGGCGCGGGTCGGCGACAGATTCTCGCGGAGTCCTATCTCCTCGATAAATGAATTGTCGGCAGACAGTATTTCGTCCGGAGTCCTGCCGTTGTAGACCCGGATAAGAAGTGAGATAATGCCCTTGGTAATGATAGCGTCGCTGTCCGCTGTAAACCACAGCCGGCCGTCGCGGTACTCGCTGTCGAGCCACACCCGCGACTGACAGCCTTTGATAAGGCGCTCCTCCTGCTTTTTCTGCTCGTCGATGACGGGCAGGGAATGACCCAGCTCTATGAGGTACTCATACTTGTCCATCCAGTCCCCGAAGGCGGCGAACTCGTCCACAATCTCCTGCTGAACCTGCTTGACCGATACTGTATTGTCTGTCATTATCATGTTTCTTTTATTTAATTGAATTATGCTTATCTCAACATTTTCAAGACCCTGCGCAGAGCAGCGATAAATGCCTCGCACTCCTGCAGAGAGTTATATGCCGCCAGCGAGACACGCACCGCTCCTGTAAGCCCGAACTTGGCGAGCAGAGGCTCTGAGCACATCTGCCCGGAACGGACGGCCACTCCCATTTTGTCCAGAAGGGTAGCAATGTCACTGTGATGCGCTCCATCGACTGTAAATGATATCAGCGGCACCTTCTTTCCACCGCTGCCGACAATCCTCAGACCATCTACAGCATTCAATTCCTGCATGAGATAATCTGTCATCTTTCTCTCATTCTCGCGTATTTGCGGTCCTTTTACTGAAGCAACGAAATCAATAGCAGGCTTTAAAGACGCGGCAGCTATGAAATTGGGTGTTCCGGCCTCAAATCTCAGCGGAATACGGGCGTAAGTTGTCTTTTCATATGTCACCGTATCCACCATCTCCCCGCCTCCCATCCATGGCGGCAGGGTCTCAAGCAGGCTGCGACGGCCGTACAGTACTCCAATACCGGTCAGCGCATAGAGCTTATGCCCTGAAAAAGAATAGAAATCACAAGGTGTCTCCTGCACGTCGATGCCCTCATGGACTATCCCCTGCGCCCCGTCGAGATGTATCATTGCACCATAGCGGTGGGCCAGGACCGTAAGCTCTCCCACTGGATTGACTATTCCAAGCACGTTGGAGACATGGGCTGCCGAGACCATTTTGACCTTACCCTCGGCCAGAATCCGCTCCGCTGCCTCCAGGTCCCACTGTCCGTCCTCCCTTACCGGAAAATATCTCAGACGGGCGCCCGTCCTGGCACAAAGCATCTGCCATGGGACGATGTTGGAGTGGTGCTCTCCCTCCGAGAGGAGAATCTCATCTCCGGGACGGATGTACTGCTGCCCGTAGATATTGGCCAGCAGATTGATGGAGGCGGTGGTACCGGAGGTAAGGACTATCTCGTCCTTCGAGGCGGCGTTGATGAGTCCGCGGACGGCCTCCCTCCCGGCCTCGTAGTGCTCTGTAGCGGAGGCGGCCAGAGCGTAGACGGCACGGTGAACATTGGCATTGGAGTCCTGGAGCCAGCGGGAAGTGGCCTCAATGACGCTGCGGGGTTTCTGTGTAGTGGCGGCATTGTCGAAATATATAAGCTGCCTGCCTCCTCCGCACGCACTCTGAAGATAGGGGAAATGGCTCCTTATGTGGTCTATATCCTGTATCATGGCTCTTTATTTTTCAAAAATCTTACAAAAGTAACTAAATTTGCAGAAACTTATCAGAAAAAAACACCATGTACGACTATATCAAAGGTACGCTTGAGGAACTTTCGCCCGCAGAGGCAGTGGTCGAGTGCCACGGCATCGGCTTCAAGCTTCAGATATCCCTTAACACTTACGACCGCCTGCAGGGACAGAAAGAAGTCAGACTATACGTACACCACCATCTGCGCGAGGACGAGGAGACCCTTTATGGTTTCTGCGACAAGGAAGAACGCCGGATCTTCGCCCTCCTCATAGGAGTCTCCGGCATAGGACCCAACACCGCCAGGATGATGCTCTCGTCCCTGACCGCTGACGAGGTCTCCACAGCCATTGCATCAGGCGATGTCAACCGCATCAAGGGAGTCAAAGGCATAGGTCTGAAAACAGCCCAGAAGGTCATCATCGAACTCAAGGACAAGATATCCAAGGGCGGTGCGGAACTGGACCTGTCGGGAGGCTCCACTGCCGCCAATTCATCTGAAGCATGCTCGGCCCTGATTATGCTCGGATTCACGAAAAATGCTGTGGAAAAGACAGTTGCATCCATCGTGAAGAAGGAACCCGGGCTTTCCCTGGAAGACATCATCAAAAAAGCACTAAAAATGTTGTAGACTCGTTTCTTTTTAATACATTTGCATCAGTTTAACATTTAATTATAACCGGTTATGAACATACCTAGCAATTTGAAGTACACAAAGGATCACGAGTGGGTAAAGGTTGACGGCGATGTAGCCACCGTCGGCATCACCGATTACGCACAGGATCAGCTCGGAGACATCGTCTTCGTAGACATTCAGACACAGGGCGAGACCCTCGCCAAGGAAGAGGTTTTCGGAGCCATCGAGGCCGTTAAGACAGTTGCCGATGCCTTCATGCCTGTATCCGGCGAGATTATCGAGGTCAATGCAGCTCTCGAGGGAGCTCCCCAGACCGTCAACACCGATCCCTACGGAGAAGGCTGGATGATCAAGATCAAGCTCTCCAACCCCGCAGAGCTCGATGAACTGATGGACGCCGACGCTTACTCAGCCATCCTCTAGTTTAAAAGTGTACACATAATCTTTATAGGGCCGGGCAGAAATGTCCGGCCTTTTTATTATTTTTGTCGGAAACACTAAATTCTTATGCCTATGCTACAAGAAGTCGCTCACATCTACGACCTCCTGACTAAGCTCGAAGAGAGGTTCCCGGACAAACAGGATATGCTCTGCCGCCGCAGCGGTAAAGAATGGATCCGCTTCAGTGTCAAGGACTATGTCCGCTATTCAAATCTTCTTGCCTATGCCTTTTCGTCAATGGGATACGGTAAGGGAGATAAAGTTGTCACCATCTGCAACAACCGGCCGGAGTGGAACTTCACCGACATGGGCCTGAGTATGGCCGGTCTGATTCACGTGCCTGTCTACCCCACCCTCAGTGCAGACGAATACATCTACATATTCAACCACAGCGACGCGAAGATCATCATCATCGGCACCCTGAGCCAATACCGTAAAATCGAGCCGATAGTCAGGAAAATGGATAAGCCGGCACGCATCTTTCTTATGGATGACTCGGATAATATCCAGTGTTTCAGAGACTTATATAAGATTGGCGAGCGTGTGGAACTTGTTCAGAAGCCTAAAATAGAGAAAATTAAGGCCGAAACCGGTACTGACGAGCCCGTATCCATTATCTATACTTCAGGTACAACCGGGACTCCGAAAGGCGTCATGCTCTCCCACCACAACTTAATGTTCAACGCCTATGGTCATGCCGTAAAGCAGACCGTCCGCTCTGACCAGAAGATGCTCAGTTTTCTCCCCCTATGTCACGTATACGAGAGGAGCATGAACTATGAATATCAGTATATTGGCATAAGCATCTATTACGCAGAGAGTTTAGGCACTTTGGCCAGAGACTTGGCCGACTGCCGCGCAGATGGATTCTGCGCCGTACCTCGGGTACTGGAGATGATGTACTCTAAACTGGAAGCTGCCGGCAAGCACCTCAAAGGCTTCAAAAAGACAGTCTACGGACTCGCCTGGGACTTCGCCAATAACTATGATAACTATAATAAAAGTCTGATTTACAGAGCTAAACGCAATATATACGACCGCCTGGTCTATAGCAAATGGAGGGAAAACCTCGGAGGACACGAGATGCTCATCGTCTCTGGTGGCTCATCCATTCAGGCTAAAATCATACGGCTCTTCAACGCAGCCCGCCTCCACATCTATGAAGGTTACGGGATGACCGAGGCATCCCCCGTTATTGCCGTTAACAATCCGGTGGAAGGAATAAACATTATCGGTACCGTCGGCAAGCCGATGGAGAGGACCGAACTGAAGTTTGCCGAAGACGGGGAGATTCTTACCAAAGGACCTCACGTCATGTTGGGATACTACAAGAATCCTGAGGCTACCCGCGAGGTAATCGACTCCGATGGATTTCTCCATACCGGAGATATCGGCCGTCTGGTCGACGGCAAATATCTGCAGATAACAGACCGGAAAAAGGAAATCTTCAAACTCTCGCTTGGAAAATATGTGGCTCCGCAAGTCATAGAGAATATGCTAAAGGAGTCCCCATACATTCAGAACTGCTTCGTCATCGGAGAAAACCAAAAATTTGCCTCTGCCATCATCATACCTGACTTCGAGCACCTGCATCACTGGGCCAAGGAAAACGGATTAGGAGAACTGGACAACCATCAGCTTGCTGCAGACCCTAAGGCCGTCACATTCCTCCACAGCATCGTAGAGCAGACTAACTCAAAACTCGCTCCCCACGAACATATCAAACGCGAGCGTATCGTATGTGATGAATGGACTCCGTCAAACGGATTGCTGTCTCAGACCCTTAAACTAAAACGTGCAAAACTCACCTCAAGATACAGCGGCATTATAAGTGAGATCTACCGATAACATACCTGCCCTGCGCCGCCTCTGGAAGCAATGCTTCGAAGCAGACTCATCATTTCTGGATCTGTTCTTCGGCCAAGGATTCAAACATTGCAGGACATTTACATTAGAGAGGGATGGAGGCATAGTCTCCGCCCTCTCCGTTTTTCCCATCTACTACAAAGGTATCAAGGGCGGATACATCTACGGAGTATGTACAGCCCCGTCGCAGCGTGGGCACGGCTACGCCATAACTCTGCTACGGGAGGCTGAACAGCATTGCGTCCTGGATGATGGAATGGAATTCTTCATACTGAGGCCAGCCAGCCCCAGTCTGTTCGGATACTATAAAAAGCAGGGCTACTCCTACAATATATACCGACACAGAGAACTGCATACACTTCCTTTGATTCCGGCCAGAATCGAGATAAGTCCATTGAGTGCCGGACAATACTATAACCTTAGACACAAATACTATTACAGAAGTGGCCTGATAGAGTGGACAGAGGGCACCTGCGATTATATTCTATCCTACATCGATTACTGCCAGGGACAAGCAGTAGAAATCAATAATGGTGAGTCATACCTCCTATCCTACCCTTCTCCAGAAAACAACGAAATCATAGTATGTGAAGAAGCCGGACTTGAACTACAAGCAGAAAACTTGCCTACAATTCTATCTGCAATCCGCACTCTATATCCAAACGCCGCGAAAACGTTGCTCTACATTTCCACACAGAGTCCAAAAGAAGATTTTTTACTCTGCAAGCCAGCCCACCATATCCCGGGCGGTTCCGCATTTTTTAGTTTTACAATGGAATGAACAAAGTTCCACGTGGAACATCATCTACCGAAATACACTAAAAGCACGGATATATCTGCAGGAGAAACACCTGGAATGCGTGAGGCCTCAGCAATGGTTGAAGGCTGGTGCTTTGACAACTTGATTCTAGATTCCATAGAAAGAGACCCGATACGGGAATAATCGAAATCACGCGGTATCTTTAGACTCTCTAATTTTTTGATCTTTTTTGACTGCTCTGCTTCGCGCTGAATATATCCGGAATACTTGATGAGGATTTCGGTAGAGGAAACTACCGACGGAAAGAGAGTAGCAGAATCAGGCAAGGAAATCTTTACAGACTCAGGTACGTTCTGAGAAGGTAGAAATTCACGCCACGACAATACAGCCTGCGATCTTTGCTTTAAGTCAGAAATTGTTCCACGTGGAACAAAGGGTAATAGATCAGACAGGGCAACTTGTGGCCTCGTTACGAGAGAGGAAATAGATTTAGGAGAAGAGATGGGAGAAGTACTTTTGCTTTCAAGTACGCAGTTTACTTCAGCTACAGAAGGTTTTGTCTGCGAAGAAATTAAGGAAAAATCTGAAACTAACGCTTTCTTCTTTTTAAGCAAACTCATACGGTAGGCTGACGCAAGTCCTAATTCATAGGAAAGCGGAGTGAGCCTCTCATCGGCATTGTCCTGTCTAAGGAGGATACGATACTCGGCGCGAGAAGTGAACATCCTGTAGGGTTCATCAACCCCCTTGGTGACCAAATCATCGATAAGGACTCCTATGTAGGAAGAGTCACGAAGTAGGAGAAACTCATCCTTACTCCGAAGACGTAGCACGGAATTGATACCTGCGACTATTCCCTGCGCTGCTGCCTCTTCATATCCTGTCGTACCGTTGACCTGCCCTGCCAGATACAGATTAGGTACAACCTTTGAACGGAGCGTATGATCCAGCTGAGTAGGATCGAAAAAGTCATACTCTATCGCATATGCAGGGCGAAGCAGATGAACATTGTTGAACCCCTCGACGTGAGTCAAAGCCTCAAGCTGTATCTCAAACGGCAATGAAGATGAGAAGCCCTGAAGGTAGTACTCTGTCGAGCTCCTGCCTTCAGGCTCAAGGAAAATCTGATGTGAATCCTTATCCGAAAAAGTACGAAGCTTATCCTCAATGCTGGGGCAATATCGAGGTCCTATTCCTGATATCTTTCCAGAGAAAAGAGGAGACTTGTCAAAGCCTGAGCGGAGTATGTCGTGAACTGCTGGATTTGTGTGCGCAATATAACATTGCATCTGAGCGATATCCTCACGCTGCGCAGAAGAGAGATATGGAATATAGGAAAACTTATCAGGAGTATCATCGCCAAGCTGTGGTATCATCATGGAAAGATCGACAGTACGGATATCTACTCGTGGAGGGGTTCCGGTCTTCATCCTCGAAGTACGGATCCCTCGTTCAAATAGCTGAGTAGATATGTAATAGGATGAGGGCTCTGCGACTCTCCCACCCTCAGCCGTCCGATCTCCTACAAAGATACGACCATTGAGGAAAGTGCCGGCAGTCAGGATATAGAAGCTGGCTGAGAATTTGCCTCCCAGAGAGGTTTCAAGGAAAGCTATTTCTCCCTGAGGTGAAAAATTAAAGTTGACAACATTATCCTGCCAAAGAAACAGACCAGGCGTATTCTCCAGAACCCACCTCCAATTCTGAGAATAGGAAATACGGTCGCACTGCGCACGGGGACTCCACATTGCTGGACCCTTGGAACGGTTAAGCATCCGAAACTGGAGCGTACTGGCATCTGTAATTATGGCCGACATACCGCCCAAAGCATCTATCTCCCTGATTATCTGTCCTTTAGCAATACCACCGATAGAAGGGTTGCAGGACATCTGAGCTATCCTGTTGAGGTCCATGGTGATAAGAAGAGTTGAAGCACCCATGGTCGCAGAGGCAAAGGCAGCTTCGCATCCTGCATGACCGGCACCTATAACTATTATATCATAGTGATTTCTCATCTTACGGCAGTACTAGCGATTGGTTGTAAGTGGAGAAGAAGGGATATAGCACTGATCATCTCCGAGACCAAAGTGCTGGAGAAGTCCCAGAGCCTCGTCCTCAGCTTTACGCATCTCAACGATGTCAGACTCAGAATGATCGTCATAGCCCAGAAGGTGGAGAATACCATGAGCCATGACACGATAAAGCTCATTGGAGAAAGTCGAGCCGTACGACTCACTGTTTGCAAGGACCGTATCCAGACTTATGACAATATCAGCAGACAGTCTGTCAGACTGACAATTCACGGCTCCAGGAGATTCATAGTCCGAAGTATCGAAAGTTATAATGTCAGTATAATAATCATGGCCCAAAAACTGTCTGTTGACATTCAGGACATAGGGGTCCGACGCAAAGAGGTAGTTTACTGAGCCGGTTTTGCGATTTTTCCTCAGAATGATTTCATTAATCCAATTTTTAATTGCAATTTTGCGTCGCAAATTGAAGGTAGCATCTATGACTTCAAATCTTATCATGCGGTCTGATTTTTGCTTAAAAATTTTTGTAAAATTAATAAAATTACAACTATGTCAAAAGTTAGTGTTATCGGAGTTGGCAATGTAGGTGCAACCTGCGCCAACGTACTCGCAAGCTGGAACATCTGCAAAGAAGTCGTACTTCTCGATGTAAGAGAGGGTTTCGCAGAGGGCAAGGCCATCGACATCCAGCAGTCAGCCAAAATAATGGGTATCAACACCAAGATCACAGGAGTGACCAACAACTACGAGGCCACAGCAGGCTCAGACGTAGTAGTCATCACTTCCGGTATGCCCCGTAAGCCGGGCATGTCCAGGGAAGACCTCATCGGCACCAACGCAAAAATCGTCAGCGAAGTTGTTGCCAATGTGGTAAAACACTCACCTGAGGCATTCATCGTTATGGTATCAAATCCCATGGACACAATGACTTATCTCACATACAAGACCAGCGGTGTGAAGAAAAACCACCTGATCGGTATGGGCGGAGCATTGGACAGCAGCCGTTTCACATACTACCTGAGCCAGGCCCTCAACGTGCCTATGTGCGAGATTGACGGCATGGTAATCGGTGCTCACGGTGATGCAACAATGGTTCCCCTCATGAGCAGCGTGCTCTACAAGGGCGGAAAGATCGAGAAGCTCCTCACAGCAGAGCAGCGCGAGAAAGTTATCGCTGACACAATGGTAGGCGGTGCAACCATCACCAAGCTCATGGGCACATCGGCTTACTATGCTCCCGGCGCCTGCGCAGCCAGCATTGTCCGCGCTATCCTGCACGACGAGAAGAGGATTATCCCCTGCAGCGTGCCTCAGAACGGTGAGTACGGCGAAAGCGACATCTGCCTCGGTGTACCTGTAGTTATCGGAAAGGACGGCGTTGAAGGAATAGTAAAAGTTGAACTCACTGCCGACGAGGAGAAGAGATTCCACGAGGGTGCAGAGAAACAGAGGAACACCAACAAGATACTCCACGAACTCGGACTGATTTAAAGTTTTTAACAGTTTTTTCAACAATTTTTGTGTTAATTCGGAAATTATTCCTACTTTTACACTCGGAAAATTAGAAAAAACACAAATAAGATGGAAGTTAAAAAATCTCCTAAAGCGAACCTCGAGAACAAAAAGATGTTCTACAGAGAGTTAGGTCTAATCCTTGCTCTCGGAATAATACTTTGCGCTTTCGAGTGGAGCACCAGTGAAAAGACAGAGTCCGTCATCCAGCAGGAGGAAGCGGCACCAGTAGAAGTAGAGCAGGTACCTGTAACAACAGAGGCCCCTCCCCCGCCGCCTGAGGCACCCAAAGTACCCGTATTGTCCGACATGATTGAGGTCGTAGATGACGATATAGTTGTCGACACAGACCTGTTCATCAGCCTTGAGGACGAAGCAGACATGGGTGTTGAGATCATGGACTATGTTGCAGAAGTTGAAGAGGAGGTCATCGAGGAAGCACCTATTCCCTATACTCTCGTTGAGGAAAAACCCTCGTTCAATGGTGGAGACGCCAACGAATTTACCAAATGGGTATTCCAGAACATGGTATATCCTGATGTAGCCCGTGAAAACGGTATATCAGGCCGTGTGACACTCCAATTCACCATCGAGACTGACGGCTCGCTGACCAATATCAGGGTGCTCAGAGGTGTTGACCCTTCCCTGGACCAGGAAGCAATCAGAGTAGTTTCTATGTCTCCGAAATGGACACCTGGAAAACAGAGGGATAAGGCTGTACGTGTAACTTACAACTTCCCCATCTACTTCCAGCTTAGGAACTAAAACGGTCAAGGTTTAACTTAGATGAGGCTGCCCCTGAAAAGAGTCAGCCTCATTTTTTTGAAAAGTATGAAACAGGAAGAAGAAGCATTTGAAAGAATAGTTGTAGTATCGATTGTTCCGCAGGGAACCGACGAGAGAAGAATTAAGGAAAATCTCGACGAACTGGAGTTTCTCGCACTTACTGCAGGTGCAAAAAGTGAGAAAAGGTTCACACAGAAAATGGAAAGAGCAAACTCCAGAACTTACGTGGGTTCAGGTAAACTCGCAGAAATAAAAAACTACATAGAAGAGCACGAAATCAAGCTGGTCATCTTTGATGACGAGCTGACTCCCTCACAACTTAGAAACCTGGAAAAGGAACTTGGCTGCAGAATACTGGACAGAACCAATCTCATATTGGACATTTTTGCCCAGAGGGCAAAGACAGCATACGCTAAAACCCAGGTAGAACTTGCTCAATATCAATATCTACTGCCAAGACTGACAAGGATGTGGACACACCTCGAAAGACAGAGGGGCGGTATAGGAATGAGAGGCCCGGGTGAAAGCCAGATTGAGACCGACAGAAGAATTATTCTGAATAAAATCAGCCTGTTAAAAGAGCAGCTCAAAAAAATTGACAGGCAGATGGCTTCACAAAGAGGAAACCGGGGCTCACTTGTAAGGGTCTCGCTGGTCGGATACACCAACGCCGGCAAAAGTACTCTCATGAACCTTCTCTCGAAAAGCGATGTTTTCGCAGAGAACAAGCTCTTCGCCACACTTGATACTACTGTAAGAAAGGTAGTTATAGAAAACGTTCCCTTTCTTCTCTCCGATACTGTAGGATTTATAAGAAAGCTCCCGACAGAGCTTGTAGAATCATTCAAGAGCACTCTGGACGAAGTCAGGGAGGCAGATATCCTGCTGCATGTTGTAGACATCTCTCACCCGGACTTTGAAGAACAAATCAATGCGGTAAACTCGACGCTAATGGACATAGGCGCGAAAGATAAGCCTATATTTATGGTATTCAACAAGATAGACGCCTACAACTACAAAGAAAAGTCGGAATATGACTTTGAGGAAGAAAAGCCTGAGAACATCCCACTTGAAAGACTGGAAAAGATGTGGATTGCAAAGGAAAACTCAGCCTGCATATTCATTTCGGCCAAAGAAAGGATAAACATAGATAAACTTAGAAAAGACCTTTACAGTATGGTGAAATCCATACACGAAGGCAGATACCCATTCAATAACCTGCTGTACGAAACCTACAGCAACGAAGAAACCAGGTCATAGACTGCTCCAGGATTCTCAACATGAGAGTTATGTCCTGTTCCGGGTATTATTTCATGCCTGCAATGCGGCAAATCAGCCTTTATCTGCTCAATACGGGACGGGGGTGCATAGACATCGGCATCCCCATAAATAAACATGACTGGTACTTCAGTTGAAGAAAGAAGACTTACGTTGTCATCCCTTGACATAAGTCCCCGTACTACTGCAGCTACGCCCTCAGGGTCATGAGTTTCGCAAATCTCAATAGTTTCTGCAACCTTACTGTCGCAAGCCCTGAGATTGGCCTTGGAATACATATTCGGAATAGCTATCTGCGCAAGCTGGACCAGTTTTCCATTGAGAATAAAAGATATTTCCTTCTCCCTGTCCTTGACTTTGAGAGGATCATCAGCATAGGGATTGGAATTGACATTGACCAAAGCAGATATTCTGTCAGGATAATCCCTTAAAAAACGCTGACCGACGTACCCTCCCATGGAATGTCCGACGATGAGCACCTTAGCCACAGAAAGCCTGTCAAGAAGGTCAAGAAGGACCTTCGCGTCAAACTGCATGGAATTGACATCAGGAGCTGAACCTGAAAGGCCGAGACCAGGAAGGTCAATAGAAATAATATGGGAAGATTCAGGAAACAAAGTCCTGAAATCTTCCCATATATATAATGTCTCAAGATATCCGTGGAGGAGTACGACAGCATTGTCACCCGTTCCGGTCTCAGAGACGTGGACCGGGATTCCATTACAGGTGACAAAGTACTCCATAACAGCTAATCTTTGAGCTTAGCGCAGAGGAACTCGCGGTTGAGGCGTGCAATGTGGCTGACAGTAATGCCTTTAGGACACTCGCTCTGGCATGCCTGAGTGTTGGTGCATGCACCGAAACCGAGTTCATCCATCTTGGCTACCATGGCCTTTGCCCTGCGGGCAGCCTCGGGACGGCCCTGAGGAAGAAGAGCAAGTGAACTTACGCGGGCAGCTACGAAGAGCATTGCCGATCCGTTCTTACATGTAGCCACACATGCTCCACAACCTACGCAAGCAGCCGCATCCATACTCTCGTCCGCCTTCTGCTTGGGAATAGGAATAGCATTGGCATCCTGGGCAGAACCGGCATTGATAGAAATGAATCCACCGGCCTGAAGTATCTTGTCGAATGCTCCCCTATTGACAACGAGGTCCTTGATGATAGGGAAACCGGCGCTTCTCCAAGGTTCTATTGTGATGGTATCGCCGTCCTTGAACTTGCGCATGTGGAGCTGACATGTTGTAATCTCGCTGTCAGGTCCATGAGGATGACCATTGATATACAGCGAGCACATACCGCAGATACCTTCGCGGCAGTCGTGGTCGAATGCGATAGGTCCGGAATTCTTGCAGCCCTTGTTGACAGCAACAGGGTCATTGCCCTCACGTATCAGCTGATCGTTGAGGATATCGAGCATTTCGAGAAACGAGGTATCAGGCGATATGTTGGACACCTTATATGTTTCGAAATGTCCTTTTGTTTTGGCGTTAGGCTGACGCCACACTTTCAAAGTAAAATTCATGATAATATCCCTCCTTAGTCTTTATAGTTACGTGTTGAAGGCTTAACAAATTCAAATACAAGGTCTTCCTTGTGGAAAATAGGCTCCTTGCCCTCTCCTGCATACTCCCAGGCACTGACGTACTGATAGTTCTTGTCATCACGGAGAGTCTCACCTTCAGGAGTCTGCATCTCGATTCTGAAGTGACCACCGCAGGACTCATTTCGGTTGAGGGCGTCGCGGGCCATCAGTTCACCTATCTCAAAGAAGTCTGCTACTCGGAGAGCTTTCTCAAGCTCCTGGTTGAACTCCTCGTTGATTCCGGGAACGTAGACATCCTTCATATATTCGGCACGAAGATCGTGGATCTCCTTAATAGCCTCCTCGAGACCTTTCTTATCACGGGCCATACCGACTTTCTCCCACATGATGTGACCGAGTTTCTTGTGATAGTAGTCTACAGGCTGCGTACCCTTATTGTTCAGGAAGTAGTTGATACGCTCCTTTACTGCTTTCTCAGCCTCGTCGAACTCGGGAGTATTGGTGTTGACCTTAGGCTCCTGAATCTTGTGGGACAGATAGTCACCTATAGTATAAGGGAGGATGAAATATCCGTCAGCAAGACCCTGCATAAGTGCCGAAGCACCAAGGCGGTTTCCACCGTGATCGGAGAAGTTGGCCTCACCGATAGCATAAAGTCCGGGAATGGTGGTCTGAAGGTTGTAATCAACCCAGATTCCGCCCATTGTATAGTGGATAGCGGGATATATCATCATAGGCTCCTCGTAGGGATTGACACCGGTAATCTTCTCATACATCTGGAAAAGGTTACCGTAACGGGCTGTGATGACATCCTTACCGAGTCTCTGGATGGCAGAGGAGAAATCGAGGAACACTGCGAGACCTGTCTCGTTTACACCGTAACCGGCGTCACATCTCTCTTTTGCAGCGCGTGAAGCTACGTCGCGGGGAACAAGGTTACCGAAAGCGGGATACCTGCGCTCGAGATAGTAGTCGCGGTCCTCCTCAGGAATCTGAGAACCTTTGATCTGCTTGGAACGGAGTCTCTTCACGTCCTCCATCTTCTTGGGAACCCAGATACGTCCGTCATTACGGAGGGACTCACTCATCAGGGTCAGCTTGGACTGCTGATCACCGTGAACCGGAATACAGGTGGGGTGGATCTGCGCGAAGCAGGGATTTGCGAAGTAAGCACCCTTCTTGTAGCAGTGCCATGCGGCTGAACCGTTGGAGTTCATAGCATTTGTAGAGAGGAAATAAGTATTTCCGTATCCGCCCGAAGCCAGTACTACGGCATGCGCTCCGAAACGCTCGATCTCACCTGTTACGAGATTACGGGTGATGATACCGCGCGCCTCACCGTTAATGACTACCAGTTCAAGCATTTCATGACGCGGATAGGATTTGACAGTACCCTTGGCAATCTGACGGTTCAGGGAAGCATATGCTCCGAGAAGCAGCTGCTGTCCGGTTTGACCGCGGGCATAGAATGTACGGCTTACCTGAGCGCCGCCGAAGGAGCGGTTGTCAAGCAGTCCACCGTAATCACGCGCAAAAGGAACACCCTGTGCCACGCACTGGTCGATAATCAGATTGCTGACCTCAGCGAGCCTGTAGACATTAGCCTCACGGCTGCGGTAGTCACCTCCCTTGATGGTGTCATAGAAGAGACGGTAGACAGAGTCATTGTCGTTCTGATAGTTCTTAGCAGCATTGATACCTCCCTGAGCTGCGATAGAGTGAGCGCGGCGGGGGGAGTCGCTGATGCAGAAAATCTTGACATTATAACCGAGTTCACCGAGAGTGGCGGCTGCGGACGCACCGCCGAGGCCTGTGCCGATAACGATAATGTCGAGCTTTCTCTTATTGGCAGGGCTGACTACACGGATTGCGGCTTTGTGCTTTGTCCATTTTTCAGCCAAAGGACCTTCGGGTACTTTGGAAATTAACTTATCCTCCATAATGTATCAATAGAATTAAAATTTGGTGCAATTTTACTCACTTTTCAGCACTTTTGCAAAACTTTCAACGTTTACTGCTGAACAAGCCGGTATAAATTGAATACATCAGTTCCAAATTACTGTTCCAGTCATACATTTTTTTTACTCTCCGAATTCCTGCAGCACCCATTTTATCCCTTAAATCAGGAACATCTATAAACTTCTGAAGAGCATCCGCCGCAGCTTCTGGATTTCCCCTTGGAACAATAAATCCGGTTGCTCCGTCCTCGACAACCTCAGTAAATCCATCGGCATCCGAAACCACTACGGGACAACCGCAGGACATGGCCTCAACTGCCACTACTCCAAAACTTTCACTATGTGATAGGGATACAGATACGGAAAATGAATTATAGTATGAAGGCAACTGCTCATTAGGCACCTTACCCATGAAATGAACCTTATCCATGATACCCAGACTGGACACAAGAGACTCATACTCGCCTCTTGAAGGACCTTCGCCCACTATTACCAGTAAAGTATCAAGATCCGGATTGCGGTCCACCAAAACCTTAAAGGCTCTTATCAGGACATCTATACCGTACTTAGGAGACAATGTCTTGACATTACCTACAATAAATCTACCATTTCTTTCATCTTTTTCATAGCGTCTGAAAAGTTCCGTATCGACTCCGAAAGGTGTCACGTATATAGGCTTACTGGTGTAGGTTGCTGTCCTTTTAGCCATGACATGGCTGGTGGACAAGACTCTATCAGCCCGCCTGAAAATGAACTGAACAGACTTCTTGTTGAAAAATGAAAGGTCAGGGAACTCGTAGACATCACTGCCCCAGACAGAAATTATAAAGGGATGGAAACCGGTTAGAGCAGCTATGAACCCGAAACTCGTAGCGTAATGGGCATGAAGTATATCCGGAGATTCAGAACGGATAACCCGTTTAAGGTACGAAACGGCCTTCCGGTGCATCATTACAGCTCCGACAGCTGCTCTGAGCCCCTTGCTTGACTTATAGGTAAAAAGATTGAACTCGTATAAAGGGATTCCATGCAATGCAAAAAAATCATCTGGAGACGGATACAAGGAAAATAAAACAATATCTACTCCCCTGGCCTTTAGCGCCACAGCCCACCTGCGGGTATGAATGCTCCGGGCATCCGCAACCATCAAGACTTTCATAACTGCTGAAATAATGTATCAGGAGCATATTTATCCACTCCCAAATGACTGTACGCCAAATCTGTAGCCTCGCGACCACGCGGAGTACGATGTATAAAGCCCTCCTTTATAAGATACGGCTCATACACTTCCTCGACAGTACCCGGATCCTCTCCCACTGCTGTTGCTATGGTACCCAGACCGACAGGACCTCCCTTGAACTTATAAATAATGGTGTTGAGTATCTTATTGTCTATAGCGTCGAGGCCCCGCTTGTCGATATTGAGCGCATCGAGAGCATAGGAAGCTATCTCGAGATCTATGAAACCCGAACCTTTCACCTGGGCGAAATCCCGGACCCTACGCAATAGGGAGTTCGCTATACGCGGTGTTCCCCGGCTCCTCATGGCTATCTCCATTGCAGCACGGTCTTCTATTTCTATATTAAGTATCCTGGCGCTGCGTATGATGATATTTTTGAGTACGGATGCGTCGTAGTATTCCAAATGTGCCGTAATTCCGAATCTGGCCCGGAGAGGAGACGTGATGAGTCCGCTCCTTGTAGTGGCTCCGATGAGTGTAAAGCGGTTAAGACCTATCTGGACTGATCTCGCACCAGGTCCCTTATCTATCATGATGTCGATAGTAAAGTCCTCCATTGCAGAATAGAGGTACTCCTCCACAACGTGAGAAAGCCTGTGTATCTCGTCTATGAAAAGTACATCTCCTTCCTCAAGCCCTGTAAGCAGACCGGCCAGGTCTCCGGGTTTGTCCAGAATGGGTCCGGAGGTAATTTTCATATTGACACCCAATTCATTGGCTACTATATGGGCCAGCGTGGTCTTGCCAAGTCCCGGAGGTCCGTGAAGCAGGATGTGATCCAGTGCCTCCCCCCGGAGCAGGGCTGCCTTTACGAAAATCTTGAGATTTTCGATAATTTTGTCCTGACCGGAAAATTCTCCGAAATCCTGCGGGCGTATTTTTCCCTCAAAATCGCTATCTTTGGCCGAACTTTGTGCCCTGGCATCAAAATCTTCGTTCTTCATACCGTTTGCAAACAAGATTACAAATATAATACTTTACATTTTTTAAGAGAAATTAATATTATATATGTCTGTCGATATGTTGATAAATGAGGTTATGTCCGGAGTATTAGCGGTTTTAGGGCTGGAGTGGAATGATGATAAGATGTTGAAAACTTTCTGATAAATTTTAGAAAACTTTTGGGGCGATAATTTTGAAATTAAGATTTGTCATTCCGTATACAGAATTTTTAAAAAAAGAAAAAAAGTTATCATAAGATATAAACAAGGTTATCGAAAAGATATGAACCGGAAAATAGAAGGATTGTTGAAAAGTGACAGTGTCGGGAAACTGCGCGAGGCTATAAGGAACAATGAAGTTAAAACTATAGAAATAAACGGATTGTATTCTTCAGCCAAGGCTTTTGCCATATCTGATGCTGTTGAGCGCGGAGTTCATCTGGTGATACTTGCCGGTAAGGATGATGCAGCCGGATGTGTCAACGATCTGTACAATATAATAGGAGACGATAATGTTTATTTCTTTCCTCCCTCAGACGTAAGGACAGTAAAGGGCACTATGAAGGATATGTCCGCTAAGGTGCAGAGGACAGCGGCGATAAGTGCGTTGGAGGATTTCAAGTCCGGCAGTTACAAAGGGGACTATCTGATAATAGTCGGATACAGGGAGGCTGTCGAGGAGAATATTCCTGACCAAGGCCAGATAGGTCAGTCTGTTCTGAAGGTGTCGAAGGGAGAGACCGTTTCGTTTGACAAGTTTCAGGATGATCTGTACGGAATGGGATTCACCAGAGTGGACTTTGTATCCAGACCCGGAGAGTATGCTGTAAGGGGAGGTATAATAGATCTTTTCTCATTTAATAATGACAAGCCGTACCGTATTGATTTTTTCGGGGACGAGATAGATTCTATCCGTATGTTCGATGTCAATACCCAGCATACGGTGGGAGAAGTACTGGATGCGCTCAGCATATATCCCAGTATAACGGATCAGGATATTCCCATATATTCGGCTATTCCCGATGATTCGGTAATCTGGATTTCAGGACTGGAAAACTTCAGTGAGGACGCTGCAGGAGTAAATCGTCACAAGCAGGTCTGGCTCTCCCCTCTTCACAGTATAGGTAGAGCGGATACTGTAATTGAGTTCAATACCTCACCGCAGCCGGCTTTTAACAAGAATTTTGAACTTCTGGCGGCTGATATCAGGTCCAGGCGTGCGGACGGATATGATGTATGCATCATGAGCGAGAACCGGAGCCAGATAGAAAGGTTACGCAATATCTTCTCATCGTATGACCTGGTTCTCAATTATATGGAGTTTACTATCCAGGAAGGTTTCATCGATCATGACGGGAAGAAATGTCTGTATACTGATCATCAGATATTCGACAGATACCGCCGTATCCGCCTTAAAAGAACGGTTGAGAGAAGCGAGAGGCTGACGATGAATGATATCAATTCTTTCAAGGAGGGAGACTATATCGTACATATTGACCATGGAATCGGAAGATTCGGCGGACTGGTAAAGAACCGTATCAACGGCAAGGTACAGGAGGCTATAAAACTTATATATAGGGACAACGATGTTCTCTTCGTCTCAGTTCACGGTCTGCACCGTATATCGAAGTACCGTTCAGGGGATTCAACAAAGCCTCCCAAAATCAATAAACTCGGTACCGGCAACTGGGAAAGACTGAAGAGCAGCGCAAAATCCAAGGTCAAGGATATTGCCGAGGATCTGATCAGGCTTTATTCACAGAGGAGGGTGGCAAAAGGTTTTGCGTTCAGTCCTGACTCTTTCCTCCAGCAGGAATTTGAGTCTTCTTTTCAGTACGAGGAGACTCCTGATCAGATAAAAGCTGTGGAGGCTGTCAAGAAGGATATGGAGAGCAGCTGGCCTATGGACCGGCTGGTGTGCGGAGACGTAGGTTTCGGAAAGACTGAGGTGGCAATGAGAGCTGCTTTCAAGGCAGTGGCCGACAGTAAGCAGGTGGCGGTTCTCGTTCCGACCACCATACTGGCACTTCAGCACTATAATACGTTCAAGGACAGGCTTCGGAATTTTCCATGCAACATAGATTACATCAGCCGCCTGAGAACCCCGAAGGAGGTGGCTGATATAACGGAAAGACTCAAAAATGGCAAGATAGATATTATAATAGGTACTCACCGTCTTCTGGGTAAAAGTATAACATTCAAGGATCTGGGACTGCTTATCATAGATGAGGAGCAGAAATTCGGTGTGGCGGCCAAGGAGGCGCTCAGGCATCTGAAGCTTTCGGTCGACACTCTTACCCTTACGGCCACTCCCATTCCCCGTACCCTCCAGTTCTCGTTGTTGGGTGCCAGGGACCTGTCCATTATCAATACTCCCCCACCCAACCGCCTTCCTATTCAGACAGAAATTATAGATTTCAACGAGGATACTATCAGGGATATTATCAATGAGGAAATTGGCCGTGGAGGTCAGGTGTTCTTCGTACACAACCGTATACAGGACATATATGAGGTTGAGGATATAATACGCAGGATAGTTCCAGGGGTCAAGACGTGCGTGGCACATGGTCAGATGGATCCCAAGGTACTGGAGAATAAAATAATCGAATATATGTCGGGAGACTACGATATACTCATAGCCACCACTATCATTGAGAACGGAATAGATATTCCCAATACCAATACGATAATAATAAATCAGGCCCAGAACTATGGCCTCAGCGATCTTCACCAGTTGCGCGGAAGGGTAGGGCGGTCGAGCCGTAAGGCATACTGCTACCTCATAGTTCCACCTATGACCTCCCTGTCGGATGACGCAAGGCGAAGGCTGGATGCCATAGAGGCTTTCTCGGATCTGGGAAGTGGCTTCAACATAGCCATGAGGGACCTGGATATCCGCGGTATGGGCAATATGCTGGGTGCAGAGCAGAGCGGATATATTGCCGAGATGGGTTTTGAGACGTACCAGCGTATTCTGGCCGAGGCATTCGAGGAGATTAAGGGCACTGTTACTGACCTGCCCGGACAAAAGGAGGAGGAAGATGTGTATGTTACCGACTGTGTAGTGGACACGGATCTGGAGATACTCATACCGGATACCTATATAAATATTACAGCGGAGAAAATACGGCTCTACAAGGAACTCGACTCCATATCCGACGAGGGGTCACTGCAGCGTTTCATAGCAGATATAGAGGACCGTTTCGGACCTATTCCGGAAGAATTCAAGCAACTGATTTTCGTAGTACGTCTCAGAATGGCCGCCAGGGAGAGAGGTTTCGAGAAGATAGTGCTGAAGAACGGAACACTTGTCATGTATTTTATATCCAATTCCATGTCTCCATTCTACCGCAGCAGCCGTTTTTCCGATATTATCAAGACTATTCAGCATAAGGATGCGGGGCGGTATATGCTCAAGGAAAACAATGACAAGCTGTACATTACTGTCAAAAATGTGAAAACAATCGAGGGTGCATATAACTTGATACGGAAATTGTAATTATATTTGCCGCCCTATCCCTTAGGAAATGAAGAATATACTGATAGATATAGGGAATTCTTCCCACTGCAAGGCCGCTCTCTCAGACGGGAATGGGCTTCTGGCAGTCCGGAGGCTGCCGCGTTCCGGACTCCGCAGGTCGCTGGACGAGGATGCAGCCTTGAGCGGTCCTGCCGATGTGGTATGCGTCTCTTCGGTAGCTGCCGGAGACAGAGAGACGGAGCTGTGGCTGGAGGACAGATGCCGTAAGCTTATTGTGGTGGATGCCTCTACTCCCATGCCCCTGCGGCTGGACTACAGTACTCCGGAGACTCTCGGTTCCGACCGTATAGCCGCGGCAGTGGGAGCAATGTCCATTTTTCCTGGTGAGGACTGCACTATTTTTGATTTCGGAACAGCTATTACAGTGGACTTTGTCTCCGCTACCGGGATTTTCAGAGGAGGTAACATTTCCCCCGGACTAAGCATGAGATTGCGTGCCCTTCACCAGTTTACCGGAAGACTGCCTCTGGTGGACGCTTCCGTACCTTCAGGACTGGTCGGAAAAAATACATACGATGCCGTCAACAACGGAGTGGTATTAGGCATAATCTTTGAAGTGGAGCGGTACATTAACTGCAATCCCGGAAGCAGGATTATTTTTACAGGCGGCGATGCACTTTTTTTTGCAAAGATGCTAAAAAGCCCGATATTTGTAGTTTGTAACCTTGTTTTGACGGGGTTGTCCAAAATTGCGCAAGTGAATGTATAAAGGGAAAGAAATCCTGGCGAAGGTGATGTCCGCGGCTTTTATCCTGTTCTGTCCGCTCTCATGGCTTCATGGACAGTCGATAGACGCTCTGGGTTCATATTCGCCGTATTCGATGTTCGGTGTAGGCAAGATTGCCGCAGAGGGCACCGCGTACAATTATTCCATGGGAGGCGTAGGTGTCGGTATGAGAGACAACCGCGTTATCAACTTCATCAATCCTGCAGCCATTACGGCCAGGGATACTCTTTCGTTTATGTTCGATTTCGGAGTTAACGAGAAGAATTCCTATTTCAACGACGACATCACCAAATCGGCGTACAATGTATTCAACATGCAGAACGTGGCATTTACATTTCCTATCTACAAGTCCTCGGCCTTCGTAATAGGAATAGCTCCGTTCAGCGATGTAGGATACAAGTTCCTGTCCACGGAGACATCGACCGACATTGAGGCGGATATGGGCGACGTGAAGTATCAGCAGTACGGAACCGGCAGCATATATCAGCTGTTTCTCGGAGCGTCCGTGATGTTCTTCGACCGCATATCGCTGGGTGCCCAGGGCATATACTATTTCGGATATATGAACAAGCACAATGATGTTCTGTTCAATTCATCCTCGGCCTACAATACCATCTACACCGGGTGGAATTATAAAGTGCATGCGTTCAGCGGCAAGTTCGGCCTGCAGTATATCCAGCCTTTCAAGAAGAACAACTCGCAGCTGGTGATAGGCGGCACATACCGTCTGGGAACATCCATGAGCGGTGAGGTGACCCGTTATGCATTCTCGGGTGCCGATACTGTACTCAATGTCAATGTTCCATCCTCGGATCTGCGCATAGCCGACGAGTTCGGAGTGGGGCTCTCGTACAGAGTCAACGGAAAATGGGCAGTGGGAGCGGATTACATCCAGCAGAACTGGCGCGGGGACATGTTTCCGGATGCCGCTACATGGACCAACTTCGATGCCACTACCTCCAGGCAGTACAAGGCCGGGTTTGAGATTACACCGAACATGTACGACATCCGTTATTATATGAAGAGGGTGACTTATCGTGCCGGAGCCTATTACGAGCAGTCGTATGTGAAGTTGAACGGCCATCAGGTCAATGCCTTCGGTATAACTTTCGGAGCGTCTTTTCCCATATTCAGATGGTACAATGCCGTCAGCGTGGCGGTTGACATAGGACAGCGGGGTTCATTGAGACACAACCTGGTGAGGGAGAGATATGTAAATTTTATTGTCAATATTAATCTTCATGACATCTGGTTTGTCAAATACAGATATGACTAACATTATTAATTCTAAACATATGAAACGTATTCTATTAGCAACGATTGCATTATTTGTGTCCATTCTTGTCTTCGGGCAGGGAAAATATGGCGCGGACAGCGCGGAATGTATCAAGTATCTTTCCTTCTACATGCAGTACATGAAGCAGGATAATATGGAAGACGCCGCTCCCAACTGGCGTAACGCCATCAAGTACTGCCCTCCTACAGCCAGCCAGAACATGCTTCTCGACGGTATGAAGATTCTGAGAAATGATATTAACAAATACCGCAACAATCCCATCAGGAAGAAGGAGCTTGTGGACAGCCTTATGATGCTCCACCAGATGAGAATAGACACATATCCCAAATATGCCGTTACAGCTACCAACAACAAGGCAGTGGACATGATGAACTATGCCGACCCCGGCAGTGAGATGGAGGTGTACGAGACACTCGGCCAGGCCCTGGACGTAGCTAAGGAGAAGGCTTCTACAACAGTGGCTGTAAGATATGTTGACTATGCTATCCAGCTCTATAAGTCAGGAAGACTCATGGACTCCGATGTATTCTCCGCATTCGAGAAGAGTATCGAAACCCTTGAGGCCGTTAGAGCCGCCAAGCCCTCCAAGATGGTGGACAATGCCATCGCCGACGTGGAGAGCCTCTTCGCAGGCAGCGGTGTGGCAAGTTGCGAGAACCTCGTTGCAGTATTCCAGCCCCGCTATGACGCCGCTCCCGAGGATGAGACAGTGCTTTCCAATATCGTTACCCTCTTCTCTTCTACCGGATGTACTGAGGAGGATCTCTTCCTCAAGGCGGTGGAGGGTCTGTATAAGGTTGATCCCTCGTCCAACTCAGCACATCTCCTCTTCCAGCTCTATTCCTCGCTTCCTGACGGCGCTGACCAGGCTGTCAAGTATATGAACGAGGCCATCGCTTTCGAGGACTCGGATGCAGAGAAAGACGCCGAGTACTATTTCGAGCTTGCAACATATCTTTTCTCGAAACTGGACCGTAAGGCTGAAGCAGTAGCCGCCGCCAAGAAAGCTGCTGCGTCCGCAACATGGGAGGCAAGGGCTTATTATCTTATCGGAACCATCTGGAGCGTTACCAAGTGCGACGGCAACCCTATCGAGACCCGTGCTCCTTTCTGGGCCGCCACAGACTACATGATCAAGGCCAAGAACGCCGATCCTTCAATGGCAGAGGATGTTGACAAGCAGATTGCAACCTACCGCCAGTACTATCCCCTGCAGTCCGACGCATTCATGTATGACATCGTGGACGGTGACCGTTATCAGATTAACTGCAACGGTATGACTGAATCCACAACCGTAAGGACCCAGAAATAGTAATGAGTTTTAAAATACCGCATTACACGGCTATCAGAATGGTAGCGGCCCTATGGACCGCTACCATTGTCGTATCATGCGGCAACAAGCTCAGGAACATAGATTCGGACCAGTTGTCCGAGGCTCCGACCCAGGTAGTCCTGAACATGGATGCGGCTCAGACGGAGAACGGCCTTATGCAGATGAGGCTCGTGGCTTCCAGGATGGAGAGATACGAAAAGGGAGAGGACGAGTCGGTAGAACTTTTCCCTGACGGGTTCAATGTCTTGGCGTACAATGAGGAAGGGCTATTGGAGACCCAGATATTGTCTGACAGGGCAGAACATTCGGTGCAGGGAAAGACAGAAACCTGGTCTGCTTATGGTAATGTTGTGATAATCAACTATCTTGAAGGCCAGAAGATAATGACTGACACCTTGTACTGGGACCGGGAGAGGCAGAGGATTTTCACAGACTGTCATGTGCGTCTGTACTCGCCTCAGGGCTTCATGCAGGGATACGGGCTGGAATCGGACGAGAGGGCGAGGAACGCCCGTCTTCTCAAAGTTTTCGACAGCTATGGAATAGTCTCCGAAGACACAACTGGAACCGGGTACGTGGATACAGTGAATTTTATTGGGCCCAGATACCGGAGATAAAAATAAAATTACTATCTTCGCACCCTATTTTCAGAACGTTGTAAATTGAAATAAAATGGCAGTTTTAGAGAAAATTCGAGTAAAGCTCGGTATTCTTATCACAGTGCTCATCGCGGTGGCGCTGTTATCTTTTATCATTGACCCCACTACTCTGGAGACCACTCTCGGCTACTTCTCCTCCAAGTATGATGTGGGCAAGATAGACGGCAAGAAGGTCCGTTACAATGAGTTCCAGCAGCAGGTGGACTATTATACCAACATCTACACCCTCACTTCCGGAAGCCAGTCGGTGTCGGAGGAGGCCATGCAGACCATCAACGAGACAGCATGGCAGAACCTCATCTCGCAGTGGTACATTATTCCCGAGATGCAGAAGGCCGGCATTATGGTGGGTGAGGACGAGCTGGTGGACCTCAGTCAGGGCAAGGAGATATCTCCCATATTGGCCAACGATCCGGTTTTCCTCGATGCCTCCGGCAGTTTCAGCAGGGAGAAGCTCATGGAATTCATCCACGCTATCCCCGGTGATGCCTCAGGTAATCTCGCCCAGTACTGGAGTTTCCTTCAGCAGAACATGACATCCCAGCAGTATTTTATCAAATACACATCCCTTCTCACCGGCAGCGATATCCTCACTCCTGTGGAGCTCCGCAGACAGATCGAGGAGAACAACACATCATCGAATGTAGAGTTCGTACTGGTGCCTTTCGGTTTCGATGTGGATTCCACGATACAGGTAAGCACCAAGGAGATTCAGGATTACTACAACGCCCATAAGGAGAATTACCGTCAGCGAGCCTCCCGCGACATCGAGTTCGTGGCTTACGAGGTGGTTCCCTCCGAGTCCGATATTCAGGCTGCCAAGGACGAGATAGACGGTCTGTTCGAGGAGTTCTCGACAACTACCAATCTGAAGAGTTTCCTGTCCCTCAACTCAGATACCCCCCTGCAGGACTACTACTACAAGGAGGGCGAGCTTTCGGCCCAGTTCCCCGAGGTGGACGAGTTCGCATTCAGCCGCAGGCCCGGTGTCATGCCTGTGTTCCAGAAAGACAATACTTTCTATGCAGTGCGCGTCAATGACGAGAAGAATATGTCCGATTCGGCTTTTGTCCGCCACATCCTTCTCTCATTCGATGCAGGTGAGCTGGCCGACAGCCTTATCAACGTGCTCAACCACGGCGGTGATTTCTCCGCCCTGGCAGCCCAGTATTCCCTCGACCAGAATCCCAACGTGGCCAACCCCGGAGACATCGGCTGGATGACGCAGACATCCATGATACCCGGTATGCAGGGTGTCCTCAGCATGAGACCCGGAACCATCGCAAAGATGGAGACAGACTACGGCCTGCATATCGTCAGCGTTACAGACCGTACGGCTCCGATGAAGAAAGTACAGCTCGCCATTCTCTCCAAGGAGGCCATGGCAAGCAAGGAGACCTTCCAGAACTATTATGCACAGGCCAACGACCTGGCTTCGCGCTGCGAGGGCAAGATAGAGAACTTCGATAAGATAACCCTCGATGAGGAGCTTCCCGTAGTGCCCGCCAACAATGTGCTCGAGAGTGCCCGCCAGCTCTCCAGATATGACGATGTAAGGGAAGTGATCCGCTGGATATATGATGACAAGACCAAAGTGGGCGATGTATCACCCATCATCACCGTCAACAACGATATATTCTTCGTAGTGGCGCTCAAGGCCATCCGTGAGGACGGATACGCACCCGTCAACAATGTGGCTGCATCCATCCGCTACATCCTCACCAACCAGAAGAGGGCTGAGAAAGTCAAGGGAGAGGTAGCCTCCAAGATACAGGGCCTGACCGACATGAACTCCATAGCCGAGGCTCTTGGCCAGACAGTCAGCACCCGTGACGGAATCACATTCGGCAGCATGACCTCTACTGCAACGGAGCCCGCATTTATAGGTGCAGTGGCAGGAGCCGAGCCCGGTGTCATAAGCGGTCCCGTTGCCGGCAATATCGGAGTATATGTCTTCAATGTTCTCGACCGTGAGACCGGAGCTTTCTATACCGAGGATGACGCCAAGATCCGTGCCGCCCAGATAGAGGCTTATCAGATCAACAGTCTGCCCGCCATCTTCAACGAGAGAGGCGAGATTGTGGACAACCGCGCCCGTTTCTTCTAGAAATACACCAATACGTTTCAATATATGCCAGCCGGTATCCTTTGTGGGATGCCGGCTGTTTTTTTGACGTAAATTTGTTAACTTAGCGGAAAATCTTTTGGCTTATGAGGAGAGAGTGTGCAGTAGCGGCCGTAATCCTGTTGTGCCAGTTGTGTGGCCTGTGGACCCTGGAAGGGCAGGAGAGGGGAAGCCGGTATGTGGTTTTCTGGAATCTGGAGAATTATTTCGACCCTTTTGACGATTCGCTGACGGTGGATGAGGAGTTCACTCCGGCGGGGGAGAAGCACTGGACCTGGAAGAAGTTCCTGGTCAAGCGCAATCTCATCGCCAAGGTCCTGCTGTCGATGTACGACAGGTACGGGGACTGGCCGCTGGCCGTGGGCTTTGCGGAGGTGGAGAACCGGATGGTGCTGCGGCAGCTGACTGAGCAGACTCCGCTGGCAAAGCTCGGTTATGGTGTGGTACACCGGGAGTCTCCGGACAGCAGAGGAATTGACGTGGGATTCATCTATCGGGAAGAATATCTCACCGTGCATGACGTGGAGGCGTTGGAGGTGCTGACCGGAAGGGAGAGGCCCACGCGGGATATCCTTCATATCCTGGCGGTGCTGCATCTGCCGGACGAGTCTCCGGAGAGCGTGCATTTTTACATCAATCACTGGCCGTCGAAATTCGGAGGGGAGGAGTACTCCCGGCCTTTCCGCCAGTCGGCGGCCGATACCCTGAGCCGGGTGTTAGGAGCCTTGGCGGATTCCGCAGCGGGAGAACTGCCGCCGGTCATTGTCACCGGGGATTTCAACGATACTCCTGACTCGGAGCCGGTGATGTCGGTGCAGCGGAGGACTGGCCTGCTCAATCCTGCGCTTGACCTGCACCAGAGAGGGGAGGGGACCTTGAAGTACAATGGCCGCTGGGAACTGATCGACCTTTTCATGATGAGTCCTGCCTTGCGCGGTGCACGTATGGAGATATACCGACATCCGCTGCTGCTGGAGGAGGACGAGAAGTTTTTAGGACAGAAGCCGTTCCGCACCTACTACGGCCCTCAGTGGCACGGCGGGGCCAGCGACCATCTGCCCATCGTCCTGCTGCTGCCCTGATGCGCTCAGACTTTCAGACAGCCTATCGGTACGACCAGTATGCCGTCCTGAGGACGTTTGTATGCGTAGTCTCCGGTGCCGGTGAGAATCATCGAGAACGAGGGTGCGGGCATCTTGTCAGTGTCTATCTTCGAGGCCAGGGCCGTAAGAGTGGCTGCACCTTCCTCTATAAGGTCATGGCCGCCCAGTTTGATTTCTATAAGACCGTATCTGCCGTTTCGCAGATGGATGACGGCATCGCATTCGAGATGGTTCTTATCCCTGTAGTGATAGACGTTTCCCCCGAGGGCTTCGGCGTATACACGGAGATCCCGGATGCATAAGGTCTCGAAGAACAGTCCGAATGTCCTCAAGTCGTTCAGAAGGTCCTCCGGGCCTAAGCCGAGAGAAGCTGCAGCAATCGAGGGGTCGGAAAAATAGTGTGTATCCGATGTTCTGACGGCTGTCCTGCTGCGGAGATTGGGATTCCATGCCAACGAATCCTCGATTACGAAAATTTTCTTGAGAGCCTTTATGTAAGAGTAGAGTGTATTTTCATTTACCGAATCCCCCTCATGTGTTTTCAGGTCAGCCAGAATAGTACCAGCACTGGCCTGGCTGCCCTGATTTCTGGCGTATGACCGCATTAGTCTTTTCGCTATTTCGCTGTCGCGCTCTATATCGTCCACTCTCGATATATCGGACCGCGTGACTGCCTCGAAATACTCCTGTGCCTGGATAAGAGCTGATTTCCGGCTCTTTTTGAGAACAGCCTTGGGCCAGCCTCCGCGGCAGATTATAAATGCCAGTTCTTCGATGTCGAGGCTGGAGGCTCCGTCTATGGATGAATCTGATTTGAACAGATTGGCCAGACTTACATCTCCGGATGATTCAGAGGACTCCCAAAGAGTCATCGTACGGAGTCTAAGCCAGGAAATCCTGCCTGTACCCGTATGGAAAATCTCATTTGTCCTTATAGGTACTGCCGAGCCTGTCAATATGAACTGGCCGTCCTCGTCGCGTTTGTCCACCTCATTTCTCACTGCGTCCCAGATTCTGGGAGCAACCTGCCACTCATCTATGAGCCTTGGTGTGAGCCCTTGCAGCAGCCTGCTTATATTGGTCTGTGCCATAGTAAGATTCTGGTCTTTAGTGTCCGGGTCGGCCATATAGATTATGCTTCCGGCATGTTGCGCGGCAAGCGTGGTCTTACCGCAGTATTTCGGACCTTCTATCAGAACTGCTCCCATTGCATCCAGGAGGTCGTCCAGAATTGCATCGGCAATGCGTGGCTTGTAAGTTTTCATTTCAATAATTTTAGAAAACAAAAATAAAGTTAATATTTTAAAATTCAAAATATTAACTCATTTTGATATGGCATTTGGCTGAATTTTGGTGTGGCATTTGGCCGTATTTTGGTGTGGCATTTGGCCGTATTTTGGTGATTTTTTCCGTACCGATGGAGAAATTGAGTACCTTTGACGGACAAAAAAGCGCATACACTATGAAGCAGTATCTGGAGCTCCTGCAGCATATCATGGACCATGGGACGGTCAAGTCGGACCGGACCGGAACGGGAACGAAATCGGTTTTCGGCTATCAGATGAGGTTTGACCTATCGGAGGGATTTCCCCTGCTTACGACCAAGAAACTGCATCTGCGTTCGATTATCTACGAACTGCTGTGGTTCATCAAGGGCGATACCAACATCAAGTACCTGCACGACCACAAGGTATCCATCTGGGACGAATGGGCCGACGAGAACGGGGACCTCGGTCCGGTCTACGGCCATCAGTGGCGTTCCTGGCCGGCTCCGGACGGACATACCATCGACCAGCTCTCGCAGGTGCTGGACTCGCTCAAGCGCAATCCGGACTCGCGGCGGCACATTGTCTCGGCCTGGAATCCGGCGGAGGTGGACCGTATGGCCCTGCCCCCCTGCCACACCCTCTTCCAGTTCTACGTGGCCGACGGGCGGCTCTCCTGCCAGCTCTACCAGCGCAGTGCCGATGTCTTCCTCGGAGTGCCTTTCAACATCGCCTCGTACGCCCTGCTGACCATGATGGTGGCCCAGGAGTGCGGCTACACTCCCGGAGACTTCGTGCACACTTTCGGAGACGTACACATCTATCTCAACCACTTCGACCAGGTGCGCGAGCAGCTCTCCCGCACCCCGCGCCCCCTGCCCCGGATGGTTCTCAATCCCGAAGTGCGCTCGGTCTTCGACTTCGACTACGGGGACTTTACCCTCGAAGGATACGACCCCTGGCCGGCGATAAAGGCTCCCGTGGCGGTGTGACAGCACAGGCTGGGGATGTCAGGAACACGGCCTGTATCCCAAAGCCGGCTACCATCAACATTTGTCCTCAGCCAGTGCGGAATCTCGCTGTTTTTACCTAAATTTGCTACATGAAAGCCCTCTGTGCATACCGTCCTGCCCCGTTCCTGCTGGCAGCAGTGCTGTTTCTGGCATCGGGCTGCCGTCAGATTGACGGCCCTCATGAGGCAGTGCCGCATGAGGCAACTGAGATTCCGATGTATACGCAGCTGCTGCTGAAAGGGGATGTTCGGAATATCCGGGATTCCATAGTCGTGCAGGGGCATCCGGAGCTTACGGACATCATTGACATGACTTTCGATGAGAACAGTAACCTGGAGTCCTATACGGTGAACGGAGATATGCGCGCAGCAGACCCTGAGCCGGTGCACCTCCAGTATGAGCATACAAAGACCCACTATGCCTTTTTCGTATATCCGGATATCTGGCATGAGACGGACAGCATGTCCGATTACGGAATAAGCGTGAGGGATGGGATTGAGACAACGGACACCCTGAGGATAGACACCTCGTGGGACCGGGACGGCCGGTTCACCAGGGTCAGATGCCGGTACAACGGGGAGTTGAAGGGTATAAGCTCGATTATGGGGGAAGACGGGGATATGGTTCCGGTTGAGGGTAACGATGTCGCGATAGAGAACTACCTGTACGACGTGAATGGCTATCCCCGGTACCGTTTCTACTTCGAGTATGACGGAGCAGTGAGACTGGCCGGGCTGTTCCGCTTCGAGAATCCCGATAGCCAGGGCAATCCGCAGGTCATACATGCGACGGTTTCTCCCGACTGGGAATTCACCATTTTCAGGGAGATTGTTTATCGCATTGGCAGGAGACCTTTGCCAACGCATGGCGGGCAGTCCAAGCAGCTGTCCTCAAGCCTCGCTCGCTCAGAAGGCGCTGTTAATGCGGTGGACGGCGTGCATACTTGAACGAATTTACTTCGTGGTGCACTCGCTTTTTCAACCGCTTGAAAATCAGTGGTCTGCAAGTACTGCTGCACATTTGGTCTGTCTTAAAGGAGGGCGGATGTGCAGTTAGTTTTGTAACAATCTGATTTACAGCGGTGTTTTTCTCTCATGTGCACCACGAAGTAAATTCGTTAAAATTGAAAATGGCTCTCTGGTGCTTGTAGCGAAGGTGAGCGTCTCCTACTCCTTCCGAAGGAGCGGGAAACGGAACAGTTGTGGACTAACAGACGTGGACTCAGTTGTTGATTTTTCGCAATGACGATGTACTCCTGTACCATCAGTTCCTCGTTGGTCTGGACAAATGACGGAGTGCATGCATCCATGAACAGGGCTGCAGCGGCGGCGATGATTTTAAATGGTTTGGAAAAACAGTTCGAACCTCGTAATCCCGTCCTCTCCGGTGCCGAGACTGAAGCGGATGCCGGAGCGGGTCAGCACTTCGTGGATGACGATCAGGCCGATGCCCTTGCCGTCGGGCTTGGTGGAGAAGAAGGGGGTGAAGAGGTGGCCGGCGACAGCACAGTCTTGTTGAGGCCATCGGCAGTAGAAATTGTCGAATAGGTTTGTAGATTGTGTGGAATTTTGTATCTTAGCGAAAATTAATAATTTATGAAGACATCGATTATGTATGCATTGAAGTTTGCGATGCTATGTGTATGCGTGGCATCATGCGCACACTATAGTGAAAAGGGATGTCGTATTCTTAATGTAGACAAGAAAGAAAGCGATATCCAATATTTGAAGTTGGAAGATTATTCCAAGATAGAATTGGAGTTTTCTAAAAGCAGCATTGTCGGTTCCGTCTCCGCTGTTTTTGCTTACGGTGATAAGTGGCTGATTCAGACTACACGCCGTTTGTTGTGTTTTGAAAGAGATGGAAATTATCTAAGTGATATCGGTAGATATGGACGTGGGCCAGGAGAGCACTTGGATATTCAGAGTGTGTATGTTGTTGGCGATACTATAGCAATATTGAGTTCGAGCCGTAAGATAGATATGTATGTTAATAGTGGGAATAGTTTCCGGTTTATAGAATCCAAAGAGCTTCCGGCCAATATTTCCCGTCCAGTAGCATTGCTGTATGCAGATACGGAATTCCCTGATTATGTTTATGCTCAGAATCTTTATAATGGTACTCCAGGTGTGACGACACCGGTGTTGACATTGTATGACAAAGCGTGGAATGTAGTAGACACCTCTTTAGCAGTCCTACCATCAGGCGGGTGGCGCATCAGTTCTCCTTTTACCTCGTCAGGAGATGCGGTATATCACAGTACTCTTGCCAGTGATACCATCCACATGATAAAAGATGGACGCATAACGCCAAGGTTTTCGTTTGATTGGGGAGAGAGTGCATTTCCCCAGGAGGCCCGTGGATCGTACAGCAGGATTTTGCCATATATTATCGAAAATCCTAAAGAGTTCCGTATACTTCATGTGCGTTCGTATATATCGGAAGACGGTGGTTTTATTTTCTCTCTGCTTCACGCAGCAGGAAAGAGTATCTTGCTAAGATACGATTTAAGAGCAGATAAGCCGGAGTTATATGCCTTCAAACATGCTGATGGGACACCTGCTGTGATTCAGTATATTTTCAGTTCATCACAAAACATAGTTAACGTTGTGGTATCACCGCCTGACTCAAAAGAGGATGCAAATCCAAGCATATATACAGTTACATTAAATTAGATATTATAAAGTGGCTAGTTATGGAGGCAATCGGCAGTAGAGATTGTCGAATAGATTTGTAGATTGTGGAATTTTGTATCTTAGCGAAAATTAATAATTTATGAAGACGAAAGCATTATTGACGATTGTCCTGGCGGTGCTGTTTGCCGGTACGGCGCTTCAGGCTCAGACTGCTCGGGAGAGCAAGGTCCGGTATACGGTGATGATGGAGACGAGGCTGGCCGGGGGACTGACTGGAGAGGTGGATTATGAGGCTTTGGAGTGGACTGTCGCGCCGGGATGCACTTTTTTCGACCGGCTGTCCCTGAGAATACCGGTGGAGCTGGATGTCGCCATGTTCCCGAAGGCTCAGCCTCAAAGGACTTACAGCATGACCGGAACACTGGGCCTCAATCTTGGATATGACCTGCTGGGCAGTGAGAGATATCTTCTGGAGCTCAATGTCTCAGGCGGATCCACATATCTAAGGACATCCGCCAATTATGCATACGCGGACCTTTCGCTCAAGTTCGGAGCCAATATCGGCAGGGCGGTGCCGTATCTGGGACTGGGTCTGAGATATTACAGTCCCTATTCGGGCTCCGGCGTCATTATGGCCCAGACCCTGGCCCTGACCGGGACGTTCGGCATCCTGCTGTTCTAAAACTGGCGGAGTGCAGAATAACGGGAGTACCGCAAAATTGCATTTTGAAGTACTCCCGTTGCTGTGTCGGTCGTCAGGTACAGTCCCGTATCAATTGAAGCGGTATGCCGCCTTGCGCATGTCGTCAGGGGTCTTGAATGGCTTGTTGGGCTTGAGGTATTTCTCCAGGAACTTGTAGACAGTGAAGCGGATGTCGGTAGCTTCCTTGGTGTCTATGCGGTCGAAGGAGTGTCCGCCTGCTGCGGCCTCGTATATCTTGTACTCGAATTTCTTGCCGTCGGCCTTGAGGCTCTTTATCAGGTGCTCTACCTCGAGTACGTCCACGTCATCGTCGTTGGTGTTGGAGTAGATGAGCAGGGGGGATTTGAGCTTGTGGGTGTTCCATACGGGAGAGCGGCGCTTGTACTCCTGCACGTTCTGAGATACGGTGGAGCCGATGTGATATGAGGCCGAGAAGAGGTCGCGGTAGCTGTCGGTCGCGATGCCCATCCTGGCGATGAGGTCGGATACCGGCACTCCTGCATATCCCACCTTGTAGGCATCTGGATACTCGAACAGGTTCATCAGAGTTATCATGCCGCCGTGGCTCCAGCCCATGATGCCCACGCGGTTGGGGTCGACTATGTCGTAGTTCTCGATCATGTAGTCGCGTCCGGCCTTCACGTCCGAGTTCTCGCGTCCGCCGTAGTCGATGGCCTTGTAGGTGCCTGAGCCGTAGCCCGTGCTGCCGCGGTACTCAGTGGCTATGACGATGTACTCCTGTGCCATCAGCTCGCGGATGATGTGTGCATAGTAGGTGGACATGTCGGCGTGTACTCCGCTGTGGGGGAAGACGATCAGAGGATATTTCTTGTCCGGGTCCACGGTCTTGGGGATAAATACGTAGTTCCAGAACTTGAAGGGGTTGTTGTAGCCCCTCGATGTGGGACTGCCCTGCTTGGCCTTGGGCTCGCCGGTGAGGTAGACCTTGTCGATGTAGGCCACGTCCCCGACTTTCTCGTACCAGAGGACATCATCGATGTTCTTGATAATCTGGTCGAATGTGTGCTGTAGGCTGTTGTTGTAGGCCTTCAGCTTCTGGATTTCCTCCATCAGCTCCTCGTTGGTCTGGGCCGTTGATACTGTGCATGCACCCAGGAGCAGGGCTGCAGCGGCGGCGATAATTTTAAATTGTTTCATAGGATGTGAAAAAATGTTTATTGAATGGTTTTGAAAAACAGTTCGAATCTCGTAATTCCGTCCTCTCCGGTGCCGAGATTGAAACGGATGCCGGAGCGGGTCAGCACTTCGTGGATGACGATCAGGCCGATGCCCTTGCCGTCTGGCTTGGTGGAGAAGAAGGGGGTGAAGAGGTGGCTGGCGGTCTCCTCGAGGATCGGGTCTCCGTTGTCGGCCACGCACCACCAGCCTCGGCGGGCGGTGACGGTGATGCAGGCGTCCGTGGAGCCGTTACCGGTGTCCTGCGGATCATCCCGGCTGCTGTCCGGGAAGGCCTCGACCGCATTCTTGACTATGTTGGTCAGTACCTGTTCCATCAGCACCTGATCTATGGACACTTCCCCGGCATTTTCATCTATATCGGTGACGAACGCTATCTGTCTCTGCCCCCTGAGGCTCTCCAGGAAGGGCATTACACGGCGCAGGAAGGCGCAGGCATCCACCGGTCTGCACACAGGGTCCGGAATCCTGGCCATCGAGGCGTAGTCTGTAATGAAGCGGCTCATCCGGTCTATTCTGGACAGCAGTATCGAGAGCATGGCGGCAGTATCCCCGTCCCCAGAGTCCGTGGAGGTCTGCTGCATGGCGTAGAGGGCAGAGGTGATGCCCGCCATGGTATTGTTGACTTCGTGGGAAATGACGCGGATGACTTTCTTGTAACCCCGTTTCTCGGCCTCGTACAGTTCCTCGGTCATGGGCTCGACCATGAAGAAGGGGTGGGGGAAGCCTCTGTCCATGAACGAGGAGTGCGTGCAGCGGTAGATGTGCAGCGGATCGGTCTGGAGGATACGGCCTTCGTCGGGCTGCAGGGTGCCCAGAAGCCGCAGCAGGGGCAGGGGAGTGTCCTGGAGCAGCTGTCCCCGGTATGGCCCGATGGAGTCTATGCCGAGCATCCGGTTCATGGCCGGGTTGGCCGAGTCCACATGGTGGTCGATGTCCATTATCAGCACTCCGGCCGGGGATGCGGCGATGAGCTGGTCCAGGAAATGGTTCTGCTCCTGAATGCGCAGTTCCTCGTTGTGCAGGCGGTCGCTCATGCGGTTGAACAGTTCTATGATGCGGTCCGCGTCTCTCTGTCTGACGGGCCGCAGCCGGGTGGAGAAGTCCTGTTCCTTGATAAGGTCAATGCCTCCTGTGAGGGTGTTCAGGGGTTTTATGGTTTTCCGGTACAATACGATCAGCAGTACTGCCACGGCGATGACTATCAGCTGGGCCACCCCGTACATCCACGGCTGCGGGCTGCCCTCTCCCGCGAACAGGGCAAACGCAATGGCCGCTGCAACCACGAGGAGCAGCAGTATGGCTATGAGCCGGAAGTATCCTCTTGACCCCATTGTTCTGAATTTCGTTTAAAGTTCGATCTTGTATTTCTCAATTCTTCTGTACAGGGAGGCGCGGGTGATGCCTAAGGAGGCTGCGGCGCGGGTGACATTGCCGTTGCAGTCGGCTAAGGCTCTTCTTATGCGGGCGCGTTCCATCTCTTCCAGTGTCGAAGCGGATGACTCAGTGGAGGCCGGGGAATGTTCTTTCGGGCCGGAATCAATGCACCGTTCTATGTCTTCCTTGCTTATGAGGCTGTCTCCTCCCATGATCATGGCCCTTTCCACCGCATTTTTAAGTTCCCGGATATTGCCGGGCCAGGGCAGCCTGCACAGGTATTCCACCGCGTCTCTGGAGAATTCCGCCCGGCTGCCGGATTGTCCGGCAAAATACTTGATCAGCAGGGGAATGTCCTCCCGTCTCTCCCGCAGGGGGGGCAGGTGGATGGGGATGAGGTTGAGACGGTAGTACAGGTCTTCGCGGAAGAGACCCTGACGGACCATTGCGGAAAGGTCCCGGTTGGTGGCGGAGACGACCCTGACATCCGTCTTCCTGGGGATGCTCTCGCCCAGAGGCTCGAATGTCCGGTCCTGCAGCACGCGCAGGAGCTTGACCTGGCAGACCGGCTCCAGCTCGCCTATCTCGTCGAGGAAGATGGTGCCCTTGTCGGCCAGCTCGAAACGGCCTTTGCGGTCTGTCCAGGCATCGGTGAACGCTCCTTTTTTGTGCCCGAACATCTCACTGTCGAAGAGGCTGGTGCTGAGTCCGCCCAGGTTGACCTTCACGAACGGGCCGGAGCTTCTGGGGGAGTTGAGGTGGATGGCCTCGGCGATGAGCTCCTTGCCGGTGCCGCTCTCTCCGGTGATGAGTACTGACGCTCCGGTGGGCGCGACGCGGCTGACTGCATCGAGCACCTCCCTGAGCTGGGGACTCTTCCCGATAATCTTCTCGAAGCCGCGCCCGGTGTTTCCATGGACTGCGCTGTCCTCCTGTGCGGAGTTGAGATGCAGGGCCGTCCGGATGCGGTCCATCAGGGCCATATTGTCCCAGGGCTTGGTGATGAAGTCGAAGGCTCCGAGGCGCATGCCCTCCACCGCCAGGCTGATGCTGCCCCATGCCGTCATGAGGATGACCGGGGACGACGGAGCGAGGATTCTCATCTTGCGCAGCAGCTCCAGCCCTTCCTCACCGCTGGTGGACAGGGAGTAGTTCATATCCATCAGGATCAGCTCCGGCTCTTGCTGTCTGACCTCCTCCAGGGCCTCCTTAGGACCGGGTACGGCCTTGGCAGTCATCCCCGAACGTTTCAGCAGAAAGGTCAGGGAGGCCCTAATTGCATCGTCATCGTCGATTATCAGTATCATAACCTGACAAAAATAGCATAATTTCCCGAAAAATTTCCTTAATTTTGAACTTCATTTTCAGTTGATGAGGCCTATGATATCGCTTATTGTCGCCAAAGCCCAGAACAATGCCATCGGGAAAGGCAACCGGATGCCGTGGCACATCTCCGGAGACCTGCGCTATTTCAAGAAAGTGACGACCGGTCATCCGGTCATCATGGGCTACAACACCTGGGTGTCCCTCGGGGCCCGTCCTCTACCCGGGCGTACCAACATGGTCATCAGCCGTAACCATACTCTCCAGCCGGGCAGCGGCGCACTGTGCTTCCCGTCACTGGAAAGTGTCTTTGCCGCAGCCGACCATGTCATGCCGGAAGGAGAGGAGATATTCATCATAGGTGGAGGACAGCTTTACCGTGCAGCCTTACCGTTCGCAGACCGCCTCTATATCACGGAGGTGGAGACGGTAATAGAGGACGCGGAGGTATTTTTCCCTGAGATCGATCCGGTCCGGTGGAAGCTGGAGAGCCGTTCCGAGCGGATGTATGACGAAAAATCCGGATATTACTATTCATTCCTAATATTTACCAGAAAATGAGAGACAATTTCAAATCCTCCTTCGGAGTCCTCGTAGCCATGGCCGGGTCGGCCATAGGCCTCGGCAATCTGTGGCGCTTCCCTTATCTGATGGGAACCAACGGCGGTGCAGCCTTCATCATCATCTATCTCGTACTGGTGTTCCTGCTGTGCCTCCCCATCATGATGTCCGAGTTCGTGGTGGGACGCCGCAGCCAGGTCAATGCCGTCAAGGCTTTTAAAGTACTGTCGCCCAAGGGGCACTGGGGCATTGTCGGCGTGCTGGGTGTACTTGCATCGGTGGCACTGATATCCTTCTACTGCGTGGTGGGCGGCTGGACCATAGACTATCTGGTGCATGCCGTGTCCTTTACTCTGCCTGAGCAGGGTGCGTCCGAAGGCTTTTTCGCTGCGGCCGTGTCAGCTCCCGGAAGGACATTGCTCTACACTTATATTTTCCTGGTTCTGACAGCCCTCGTCCTGCTGGCCGGCATAAAGGACGGTATCGAGCGCTATACCAAGATCATGATGCCGCTGCTCTTCCTGACCATCATCATCATCGCCGTCCGTTCCGTGACCCTGCCCGGGGCCGGAGCCGGTCTGGAATTCCTCTTCAAGCCGGACTTCTCCAAGGTCACCGGCAGCACCTTCCTCAACGCCCTCGGACAGGCCTTCTTCTCCCTGAGCATCGGCTGCGCGACGATCCTGACTTACGGCTCGTATGTAAAGAAGAATGAGAAGATAGTCAAGCTCTCGTCCCTGACCGCCATCTCCGATACCTTCTTCGCCATCCTCGCCGGACTGGCCATCATGCCTGCCGTCTTCGCGTTCGGCATCTCTCCGAGCGAGGGCCCAGGCCTGCTCTTCGTCGTACTGCCCGACATATTCGACCAGATAGCAGCCGGAGGCGTCATCGCCATACTCTTTTTCTTCGTACTGTTCATAGCGGCCATCACCTCGTCCATCTCACTGCTCGAGGTATCTGTGACCTACCTGATAGAGGCATGCAGGATGAAGCGCCGTGCCGCGGTACTGCTTTCAAGTGCAGTCTGCGTAGTGCTCTGCACCCTGTGCGCTCTCTCCGGTGGAGTGCTTTCCGATGTGCATATCCTCGGCAAGAACTTCTTCGACTTCTTCGACATGATCTCGGCCAACTTCCTTATGCCTCTCTGCGGTCTGTTCGTAGTGCTTTTCGTCGGCTGGAAGCTGAAGCGGGATGCCTTCGTGGACGAGCTCTCCAATGGCGGTACCCTGCCCAACAAGCGGCTCTACAACGCCATCTTCTTTATGGTGAAGTATGTGGCCCCGATAGTCATAGCCGTCATCATGATTTTTGGCTGGCTTTAGAAAAATAATTTTGTAAATAGAAAAATTGCCGTATCTTTGCGGCACTTTTTCATAATAGTGGAGGGGCATTAGCTCATTTGGCTAGAGCGCGACACTGGCAGTGTCGAGGTAACCGGTTCGACTCCGGTATGCTCCACTCGGGACACAACTCCTTGCGGGGTTGTGTTTTTTTTATGCGATTCCGTTAATGGCTATCCCAAAAATACCCATGGGCCACAAAAAGCCTTCCCCAATTCCACAACACATTTTAGTTGGGCTGAAAAAAAATAAAGCAGCTACCATCAGGCAGCTACTATCAGGCATATTTCTCACGATGCTTTTTAGTTATAATGAATATGCCTGACACTCGGTATGTTGCAAATGTGGTAATTTTGAACAAGGTGCGTTTTGGGACAGAAATGGCCTGTTTTCGCTTCATGTTGAATTCTGACATTTCATCAATCGCCTTATTTATAATCTATTACGATGTGACTAAAAAGCATCGTGGGAATGGAGGGCTGGACTAAGGTGGAAATGGAGGCCGGACTGGGGGCTGAAATGGGAGCTGAATGGGGTCGGAATGAAGATACGAGTGCCGGCACTTTGCTGGCGGAAAGCGGTTTGGAACCTCCATTCCCATTCTACAAGCAATGTCTGGCGTATCTCCCGCTCGTCCAATGCCATGGCGAGTCCTCCAATGCCAAAACCGGACTCCTCAGGGCCAATCTCATAGGCGTTGCTGACAAGAGGTTGTTTATATCAGCGTAAGCATATAAAGCTCTGCGACATGTGGTATTATAGTGCAGGGGTCATGTATACCGGCAGATACAGCAGCCCGTTCTCGCCTTTCTGCAGGTCCTTGGTATAGAGTACATAGCTGTTCTGTATCCGGGCCTGGTATTTCTTCCTGAAGGCATCGAGGGAGGCGTGGGTCATGTAGCCTGAGGACTTTACTTCGACAGGGCATATCTTGCTGCCTCTCGTCAGCATGAAGTCTATTTCATAGAAGTGCTTGTCGTCTTTTTCGAAAGTATAGTAGAACAGCTGATTGCCTGCCGCGGTGAGCATCTGCGCCACAAGGTTTTCGTACAGGTACCCTAGATTGGCCTCCAGCTTGTCGGACAGCAGCTTCTGATAGATGATGTTCTCCGCAAAGCCTTTGTCCCAAAAAGCCATCGTGACGAACAGGCCGGTGTCCGCGGCGAACAGTCTATATCTGGAGGCGTCTTTTGTCAGTTGCAGGCCCACGTTGGGGTCATTGGAATGGTATGAGACCAGGACGGCCTTGCTGTCTTCGAGACTGACGAGCATCTCCTCTTCTTTGCCATTGTCCACATTCCCTACGACTGCGCTCATATAGTACCGGGAGGTTTTTCTGCTCAGCTGGGCGGGAATGGACATGAACAGTCTGCTAAGCCTGCCTGTGGCGTCTATTTTGAGGAAGTCTTCGGAATAGAGCTGGATGATACGTCTCTTTACGGTGTCAACCTTCGCGAGATTGTTTGTCTCTATGTATTCATTGACGGCCTGCGGCATGCCTCCCACCAGCATGTACAGCCGCAGGTCTCTCTGCTTTGACCTGTGTGCCGCGCCCAACGGCATCCGCTTCTCAAAGAAGGTTCTGATAAGAGGGACGGACACTGTATCGCCCATGGCCCACCTGAATTCCTCGAAGTCCATAGGGTACATGTCCATGCGTTCCTCCTCGCTTGGGATGGTTATGTCTTTTGTGTTTTTCCTGATGCTGATAAGGGAGCCTGTCTCGATATAGTCATATCTTCCGTCCTGAACGAGGTATTTGATGGCCTCACGGGCTTTGGGGCATTTCTGCACTTCATCGAAGATAATGACCGATTTGCGTCTTTCCAGGACGACATTGTATATGGTCTGCAGCTGCAGGAAAATGAAATCCAGGTCCATTAGGTCCTCGAACAGAGCCTTGACAGTCACGGAGGCCCTGTTGAAGTCAATCAGCAGGTATGAGGAGTATTCATTTTTTGCGAATTCCTCTACGATTGTCGACTTGCCGATACGTCTGGCTCCTTGTATCAGAGCGGCGCTTGTTCCGCCTGACTCCTGTTTCCACTGAAGCAGCCTGTCGTAGATTTTCCTTTTAAAAACCCTATTTGCCATCATTACAGATATCTGTCCATGCAAAAGTAGAGAAATTCTCCATTTCCCCAAAATCTTTTTAGGCAAAATCCCTATTTTCCCCGAAATTTAAAATGACAAAAATGTGCATTTCCCCCAAATTGCGTTGTGCTAATCTTTCCTTAAAGCCAGCGCCGGATTGGTATTCATCAGCTGCACGGCCCGGTATGAGATGGAGAGGGTTGCGACCACTCCCACGATGAGCAGGGCCAGCAGGTACATCCACCAGTGGTTGTCGATTCGGTAGGAGTAGGTCTGCAGCCAGCGTCCGGTATATGTGTAAATCACTGGTATGGCAATGACTGCGGCAATCAGCGAGGCGGACAGGAAACTGGCGAGCGTATGGGTGTAGATTTCCAGCCGGGGGCAGCCCATGATCTTGCGGGAAGAACTCCGCATCCGAGCCGACATAGACATCGTCACCGAACGTGTCGTAACTGCGTTCCTGAGTCACGTATGTGCCTATGAAGATGATGAATGCAAGGGCGATGGCCATGCCGGCCACCTCTATTACCGTATAGAGCCTGTTGCGGGATACAAACCGGAGAAAGGATTTCATAATAAGTTTTTAATAAAACATTTGTGCCTGTAAAGTTAATAGAGGTCAAATACCTCTATCTGCGACTGCATGGCGTTGGAGGCGATGAGCCTGCCGTCGGAGGTGACGCAGATGCACCAGTAGTACTTGTCGGGGAGAATCAGCTGGCCTGCGTATCTGCATGTATCTCCGTCGACATCAAGCACAACGATAGTATTGCACAGGTTTTTCATGTTGTCGGCAGGGTCTTCGTTTACCGTGAGGCAGAGAATGTACAGTTTCCCATCGGAGTAATATGAGTCTCCGAACAGGTAGTACACCGCAACAGTACCCGGGGCGGAAGCCTCGCGGCTTTTTTCTATGTCCTTGACTTTACGCTCTATTATCGGGATGTAGGAAATGTCTGTGGAACTCATGAGGTTCAGGTTCTCATCGTAGAGGTCTATGACCGGTGCCATTTTGACGACAGCCGCATATCCCGTTTCCGTCTTGAATATATCCCTTTCCGTGAGGGCTTTTATGTCATCATTCTCCCCGATAACGGTTCCTTTGAAGGCACCGGTTACCTGCCCTGAAGTGTCTATTCCCACTACCGGAGTTCCACTGCTGGTGTAGTTGCCTCTGTAAGAGGTTATGATGTCGCTGTCATCGATTATCAGTCTGCTGGTCAGTGTCTGACTGCCCACCTCCAGTCCATATCTGATAGTTTTGAGGTACTTTGCAGAATCTTTGCTGAAGACGTGGAAATCATCGTTGTTGCCGTTGAGGTACAGAGCGTTGTCTGACACCCCGAACGTCTCGGCGAAGACGGTCTCCCCCGGCCCGCGTCCCTTCCGTCCGAAGACTGTCAGCGGATTGAGGTCAGCATCTGTCTTAATCACTCCGCCCAACTTATTGTCCATGAAGTATAAGCATCCGTCCTCCTCAATCATTGACCTTATGCCGTCGGAGATGTAGATCTCCTGGCCGAAAGAGTCAATCGTCCTGGACGGCTGCAGATGCCTGACGATGACTTCTTTCGTGGAGTTGCAGGAGACAGCCAGAAGCACTGCTCCGAGTAATAGTAAGTTGCTTGTTTTCATTCGTAAAAGTTTTTAATCTTCTCTATAAAATCATGTTGCGTCTGACTCCTGTCTCCACTGAAGCAGCCTGTCGTAGATTTTCCTTTTAAAAACCCTATTTGCATTTGTCCATACAAAAATAGGAAAATTCTTCATTTCCCCAAAATCTTGCCGAGGTCATCTGATAGCGGTGCGGTACCACTCGGGGACACAGAGGATGTCTTGGACGATGACGCGGGTGCCGGGGCGGACGATGAATTCGGCGGGGCCTGTCTCAGTGCCGGTTTCCGCGTTCCAGTCGTAGGTGTAGCCGAGGCGGGTCCAGGGGTAGGGGGTATCGGAGAAGTAGGCGGTCTGACGGTAGTCCTCGAACCATGCCCGGTATCGCGGGTCTACATCGTTCCGGAAGTCCAGAAGTACCTCGCGGTCATATATCTCCGGATCGGGTGCGGGACGGAAAAGGCTGTCCTTCTCGGCCCAGAAGAACACTATGCGGTCGTATCCGCAGTCGGGTGGAAGGCCCAGCATCTGGATGACGCGCATCTCTATTCCGGCATCCTCGCTCTGAGTTTCAGCTGATTGCAACTTGGCTGTCAGGTCGTAGGGCAGGGTGACCCACGGCAGGCGGTCGTCCAGGATGAATCCGCTGTCCGTCCCGCTTCCATTTTCCCAGTAGCGGCTGTCCTCCCCGCTCATGACCGAGCCGACCAGCACGAAGGTCCGCCCGTCCCGCTCCAGCCATTCCGCTAAGGGACTTTCCTCCGGGGAGATGATGGCGGCCAGGTCCGGGTCCATCTCCTCGACCGTGGCCTCTTTGGCGTCCTCCACTGCGGCCATGTAGTCCTTCCAGAGCCGGTCGGTGTCCTCGTACCATGGCAGGTCCTGGGCAGACTGGCAGGCACAGCAGCTGAGTATCATGCCCAATGCTGCTGCAGGAATCATATGAATGGCGGGAAAGCGTTTCATTGCTGTAAGTCAAAATTCCCGATGCGCAGGGCCGTGTTGCGCCTCAGGTGCTCTTGATACAGGGTCAGTTCCTGCAGGTGGTAGTTGCCGAGGGGAAACATCGGGGACAATGAGGGCAGGAAATAGGCTTCGGGATCGAGGCCGTCCACTATCAGCAGGTGGTTCAGGGTGTCGACGGTGACGGTCACCGAGTCGTTGAGGGCAGCCGGGACGGCATCGGTAGTCCAGTTGACCGGGTTGATGCAGAAGTCGGAGGGGGAGAGGACCGCACAGGCCGCTTCGGGGGAGGCTACGGAGTTGTAGCTGATGATGGTGCCGGTGCCGGTCGAATCGGTGGCGGGGTGCAGCTGCGGGTATTGTTCCACTTCCTCGTCAGAGATGCGGTAGCCTATTGCGTATGCTGCCACCATCCGTCCGAGAACCTCTGCCGGAGCGTGCTTTACGAGTTCGACCACAGCCTTTCCTCCCTGGCTGAAACCGGCGAGGACGAAGGGCCGTCCTTCATTGTAATTGTCCAGATAATAGTCGAATGCCGCACTGACATCCTCCATCGACAGGGGGAAGAGCTCCTCCACCGCCGCCTCGCCGTCCATCCAGACATTGAGGGAGATCTGCCGGTAGTAGGGGCAGTAGAACCCGTATTGTCCCTGGGCGAAAATGTCCTCCGCGAGCTCCACGGAGGGGAGGAATGCCTCGATATGGTCCGTGCGGGTGTAGTCGGAGTAGCGGCAGGACTGTCCGTCCTCTGTGGTCCAGTCCCATACACAGGTGGGGAGGATGTAGAAAATGTCCGCTGCGGGGGAAGCGGTATTTCCGGTATTTTCCCCTGAGGGAGTGGAAATGTACCACGCCGCAGCGTCGGACCAGTCGGGAGGTGCGGGTATGAAAGTATCCGTCCCGCCGCAGTGGTTGCGGCAGGACGATACTGCGAGTGCTGCGGAGAGGACTGCCGGGACGTAGAGTGCCGTCAGCAGCCGTGCCGCGGATTTACTTTGTACTGAAGAGAACATCGGGACCCTGGATGAAGAAAATGTCCTTGGGAATACCGGCTGCGTTGATGCGGTCGAGGTCGGCCTGGAGGGCGGGGGTGATGCCGCCGTTCTTCTCGCGGAACTCGGTGGCGAACTTGACGTCACCGTTGCCCTGGGTGGTCAGGATGAGGTCGGCCCATGCGTTGATGGCGCTCTTGGCCTTGGCGTAGTCGATGACATAGAGGCCGTCGGCGTTGCGGGTAAATGCGCCCTGCTGCTCCATGAAGTTGAAGCACATCATGTTGGCCTTGCCGTGGGAGGAGGCGGCTCCGAAACGTACCGAGCGGAGGATGCCGGCGATGTAGGTGGTGATGGCGTCCTCGACGGAGATGTTGGTGATCTCACCTTTCTCGATCAGGCGGCATACCATGAAGAGTCCGAGGATGTCGGCTTTGGCCTCTTCCCAGGAGGTCTTCTCGGTGCCCATCGCTGCGTCCACGCTGCCCTTACCGTTGATGGTCTCCTTGATTCCGAGGCCGTGGGCCACCTCGTGGAAGGTTACGTTCCAGAAGAAGGCGTCGAATTTCAGGTGCTGGTGGTCTTCGGGAGCGAGGATGAGTTCACCGATGGGGAGGAGAATCTTGTCGAACTTGGCCTGCATCGAGTTGCGCAGCTGGAGACGGCGGGTGCCCTTCATGGCGTGAACGCGCTCGTCGTTGGGCAGGTTGATGGCGATGGTCTTGCTGCCGGCGTTGCAGTCTCCGGCGTAGTAGACCACGTCATAGACGTTGAGGTCGGAGGATGTGCCGGGCACGAAAGTCTTGTACTCGGGCTTGCAGGGCAGCTCTTTCTGCAGGGCGGGGAGCATGGCCACGAACTTGGCCAGGTCCTTGCTGCGCTCGGTGTCCTTCAGCAGGATGAATGCCTCGTAGGAAGTCTTGGTCTCCTGGAACTTGTCGTCGTAGCTTTCGATGGGACCGACCACGAAGTCTATCCTGCTGTCCTTCATGTCCATCCAGGCCAGATCGCTGGCGAGGTAGTCGTCGGTCCTGAAGGCCTTGATGCGCTCCAGCAGGTATTTCTTCAGACCGGGGTCCTCGGCCAGGTCGGCGGCCTGCTGCATCAGCTCGCACATCTTGTTTACCTCTTCGGCGTACTCTTCGTGATACCATACGGTCTTCAGCTTTCCGTTCTCATCACGGCGCAGGACTGTGTACCAGGACGACTTGTTGGGGTCGTCGAAGGCGTTGAACTCCTCGAGGGTGATGTCGGCAGGATAATAGGTGCATACGTCGGGCTTGGCACCGTAACCGTCGATGAAGGGCTTGTTGTCATCGAGACGGTCCCAGGGGCCGTAGTTGATGTAGGCGAACTGCTTCGCATAGGGATCAGCAATCTGATCCATGAGGCTCTTGTCCCCGAATGTCTGCTGCCAGAACAGCCCGTCGGCTATCTGTCCTATCTGGAAGAACAGCTCGACGATCTGTCTCTCATTGTCGCTCAGCTGGGCTGCCAAGGGAGAGGACAGCTCGAATGGCGCATATTCCTCAACTTTCTGTTTCATGGGTGATTCTGTCTGATTCTGATTGCCGCAGGAAGATGCTCCCGCTACTGCCGCCGCCCCTATCAGGGCCGCGCAGATGGATTTGGCTGTGGTGCTTGATTTCATTTACAGTAGTGTTTATTCATTTTTGCAAACATAATAATAAATACGCATCTGCCGGCACATTTGTGCACATATTCTTCCTCTGTCCGGAATCAGAAAACTCCTGTCGATTGAGACAGACGCCACATCATTGACGGGACCGGTGCATGTCGGCCGGTGCGTATCACCCGGTGCATATCGGCTTACCCATATCACTTGCCCATGAAGCATGTCTTGGAATCGTAATGTGCCGATAATCAATGTGTTGCAATATGTTTAGATGCTCTATGGTCGGAAAGGACAGACCATAGGATAGTGAATGTTTTGGCAAAGCGCTGTGATTCAGCGTATTGTGAGTTTGAAGTGTGCTTCATGGTCCCGTAACTTTTGGTCTATTGCAATTCTTCTAAATAATTCGAACATTGAATACCTATGTTTGTAAAGCGTTCCTGATATTAAGTTTCTGGTTCTTCACCACTAACAGCTGAATCTTTGTCAAAACACATTGTGATCTCAGACAATATAGTATTAAGTGGTGTTGTTATTTCTTGCTCTAAAGAGGCAGGTTTATTTTTGTTAAATATTCTATCCAATTGTCCAAAAGTAGAATTATCAAGGTAATTTATCGTACCATCCAACTCTTGCTTTGATGCTACAGGGGTATACTCTTTACTCTCCACAAGTTGTTGCTGCCATATAGAAAATGTGTTGGTCATATGAAAAATGGCAACCAGTTCTTCAGACAATGAATCATTATTTTCTGTACCTATTGCAGGAAATACATAGTTGTTGTGTTTTTGAATATCTGACTCCAATGTGTTGGAATCCGATACAAAAGGAAAATCTGAATAGAAAAAAGATGTTGATTGATATTTAATGCCCCAAACCCTTTCTTTTCGTGTAATTATAGCTTGCATAATAAGTTGAGGTAAAATATACTCCTGCTTAAATACCCGATTTTTTCGTGAATACAAACAACATGACAGTATTATTGGAATAATGGATATCATCTTAGAATCCGAAGAGGACTGGGGTATTGTCATATCGAGTAGTCTCAATGCTCTTTGATTTCTAACCCCCACAAAATTACATGTATATGGATTTGGACGGCCTAATTCCTCCCAGCATATATACGTAGATTGTCCTAAGTACAAGCATGGGATGCCGGATATGCTATATCTTTGATTGCCAACTAAAAATCTTTTATTATACGGAATGTGGAACATTTCTTTTCTATTCAATGAATGATATAAAGATGTTTCCCGTGCCCTAAATAAATCCATATCCACAGGCATTTCTACGATTCGTTCCTTAAGCCTATCTAATATTTTTACTGCGCAATTCAACGATGTTTTAATGTCCCCTGACAAATATGACTTGCAAGCTTTCGTTATCAATTTTAGATTGCATTTTATTTCACGTATTGTTTCAGGAGAAAGTAAAATCTTCTCTTTTAATTTTTTAATATACTCAATATACTCATTAAATATATCTTTAAATCTATCCTCAATAGGTATATCCATTTCCGCACCATGCTCTAAACATTTTTTCCTATCACGATTCAAGATATCGTATGCAATTTTTATCGGCCATGCTAATTTTGAATAGCCATTATTATGTTTTATATCCATCGTTGTATTTTTATGATACAAAAATAACGGTTAATATTTGGAGACTGTTTAAATTTTGTCCCGAGTTCACTTATTTTAGTAAATTTGTATTCTATTCAAGAATCAAGATATGAAAAAGATAATCACTTTGTTTACCTGCATAATAATTTCATCAGCACTGCTGGCGCAGACGGAACATTTGAAGTTCAAAGGGATTCCTATTGACGGAACACTTGAAAAGTTTTCAGAAGCATTGATTGAGATCGGTTTCGAACTAAATGAAGATTCTAAAGAAGATGAGATGTTTCTCATTGGGGATTTTGCCGGTTACAAAGATTGTAGAGTATATGTATCTACTCTTGACAATATTGATTTAGTGAATTTCGTTTCAGTCGCTTTTCCAGACAGGGACTCCTGGTCATCTTTATTGAGAGATTATACTTCTTTAAAAGATATGTTGACTGAGAAATACGGAGATCCTTCCGATTCTGTCGAAGATTTCTATAACAAGGAGGCCACATCAGATTCTGATATGTTATTTGAAATCAGAACTGACAATTACGATTACCATTCTGTATTCAGTACGGATAGAGGGGAAATAGCGCTTAGTGTCGAACACTATACATTTTTTTTCACAGAGCACTATTACGTTTCAATTCAATATTACGACAAAATGAATTCTAATATCATAAAGGAGCACGCGATCAAAGACCTATAGTGTTAATAGATATGAGTATAGATGTCACTTATGATGATATCCATATCATCATACTGATAGCAGTTGTAGTATTACTCATCCTTCTTTGCCGATGGCTCACTCCAAAAGGCCGTCGCGGTGAAAAGCATGTTGCTTCCATTCTCCACCGCCTGCCCCGTAGCAAATACAAAGTCATCAACAATCTGCTTCTCAACTACCGGGGCCGCACTTCCGAGATTGACCACGTAGTAATCTCCCCTTACGCCATCTTCGTTATTGAGACAAAGTCCTATACCGGCCTAATTTACGGCAGTGAACGCAGCGAGTTCTGGATTAAAAATGTCTATGGGCACAAATACTCCTTGCTTAACCCTATCCACCAGAACCGCGGCCACATCAAAGCCATCCGTCACTGCCTTCAAGACCGGTACAACCTTCCTCCCATTATACCGATTGTCGTCTTTCCCACCAGCACCAAACTTAGCATAACCACTAAAGAATACGTTATCAACTGGAACTGCCTCCGTCGCCTCATACGCGGCTACCGCACTCCTGCAATCTCAGATTCAGAGGTTTGGACCATTTACCGCCATCTACTCTCAGCAAATACCTACTCTTGGAAAAATAAAAGGAAACACATCCGCAACGCCAAGTTCAATAAACGCCGTAGGGACAACGCCGTCAAATCAGGCCATTGCCCTTGGTGCGGTGGCAGTCTCGTCCTACGCGAAGGACAATATGGGAAATTCTATGGTTGTTCGAATTATCCGAGGTGCAGTTATACTCATCTGTACCGGGAATAAGCGCTATCTTTCCTTATTTTTCCAGATTAAGAGCCGACAGGCAGGATATTGGAGCAGACCATGCATGAAGTAGCCAGGGAAATAGGTGGTCAGTGGAGATATCCGGTTTGCAGTAAAGTCGCCGTACGAATTTTTCACAGTTATTTACGTTGTGACGTTGTGGTGTAGGCAGAAAGTGATAGAAACTGTCTTGAGGGATATCGATGCTTCAAGGAACGGGCCATATAAACGTCACTAAACGCGATAGTTGAAATAAAGTAGTTGAAAATAAAGTACTTGCAATTATGAGATAAGTTGTTAGGGAGGAAAAATCGCGTATAAGATACTTTTACTATTCACTAAATAATATCGTGACTTTTAAGTAAATTATAATCAAATACTTATGATTGACTATTCTTTTAGTGACATGACATCTGCGTATCACGCATCACACGTCGGGGAAGATGGGACTAGGGGATGGGGGTGATGGGACTGCTGGGTGGATATGTTGCTGCAGGGTATGGTTGGGTATGGTTGCCGTCGGATATGGTTGCCGTCATTCTACTGCCGTATCAGTTTCTGAGTCAGTAGAGATTCAGTGGGGATACGCATGTAGGTTTGCAATCCGGGGGAAAACTTTTTGTCGACGACCCTCTGAGATTTGCTGTGCGCAGTTTGATTCCAAGGCAGCCCAGAAGGTGCCGACGAAAATGGCGTTTCATCGTCACCTTCCGGCACCCGCAGTCGTGATACCCCGTCCGCAGGTCCTTCTGACGGCCTTGTCACCGCATTCCCTTCCAGAAGGTGCCGACGAAAGTGGCGTTTCTTCGTCACATTCCGGTTACACGTGATGCGGTGCAGTGTTGAATGACATGGACTGTGAGCCGGTTTGTCGTAGTTCCACAAATTCATAGCATCCGGTATGTCGACCAAAGTGCAATTCAGGTAACAGTAGAAATTTATCCCGCTGGATTTCTACTGACCCCTGTTTCTGTCAGGAGTCTGTAATCGATGAATGGGTGTATTATTCTGTAAACAAATAAGTTGTGCTAAAATATAGAAAACAGACTGAGAAAAGGGGTTGGGCAGAGTTGGGCAGATTTTGTCCAAGATCTATGTCAGGAAGCATTGTAAGGCAGGTGTGAGTCCAGGAGTGAGTCTGTCGGGTTCTTTTTCCCAGGCCAGTCTGTTTCGGTGTTTAGGTGCCAAGTGCTTGTAGGATAGTCATATGCATGAATTATAGTAAAACAGACAGGGACTTTGCACCGGCAGTCTGTTATACTGTGTGTCAAGTGAATCTACTTGTTTTCAATCACTTGTATAGTAAGTCGCAGAAACAGACTCATAGGGTGTCTGGGGAGCCTGGCAAGCCAAGCAAGCAATTTGAGTCGGGCAGGTCAGTTGAGACAGGCCGGCTGAATCAGGCAAGCGAATAAAAGGCGATGATGAGGTGCTCGGCCGAAGTGGTAACTTGCATACCGTTAAAGGGTTTTGCATAGAACACTCCTTCCGAAGGAGTCGCGTTTTCCCGTCATTTCCCTACTCCTTCCGAAGGAGTAAGGGACGCTCACCCTCGTTACATGCACGGGAGAGCCATTTTCGCCGAAAATCTATCCTGCACTCCTTTGGAAGGAGTCGCGTTTCCCCGGCATTTCCCCACTCCTTCCGAAGGAGTTGGGGACGCTCATCATCGATACGGATACACTGAGAACTACCTTAACGAATTTACTTCGGGGTGCACTCTGGTTTTCAACTGATTGAAAATCAGCAACCTGTAAATGCTGCTGCACATTTGGCTTATCTCAAAAGAGAGCGGATGTGCAGTGCATTTTGCAATAGCCTGATTTACAAAGATGTTTTTCTCTCCTGTGCACCACGAGGTAAATTCGTTAAGGCTGCACTCATCCCGACCTCTGCGCAGTGCTTTCTGAGCGTGGCTTGAGGACTGTCGCTGGTCATTCTGTAAAATGTTCGGTGCGGTCAATTAGTTTGCGCAAAAGCGGCGAAGGAAACAGACGCAGCAGCCAGAATTATAAAACCATTTCATGATAGTAAAATTAAGCTTTCCTCAAAAAGCATTTTTTCATTTGAAGGGTTTGCATAGCATACCGCCATACCGGCATATCGTTAAAGGGTTTTGTATATCTTTGCCCGCTGTCAATATCTGCAGGCACATGCACATGAAAAAGGGGGCAAATACGGCTGTTGAACCGGAAGAGCACATCACCGGCAATCTGGAGTGGGACGGTCTGTCCCGCCCGAAGATTTACTATGCGGTGGCCTCGCTGTGGTGCGGGATTTTTCTCTCGGTGATGGACGGCAATATCTGCAATGTGGCCCTGCCTACCATCTCGCAGGAGCTGGGGGTGTCGTCTGCGGATTCCATCTGGGTGGTCAACTCGTTCCAGCTGGTGATTATGATGACCCTGCTGTCGTTTTCCTCCATCGGAGAGCTGCTGAGCTACAAGCGGGTGTATGTCTCGGGGACGGTGCTGTTCACCGTCGGCTCGCTGTTCTGCGCCCTGTCGCATACGCTGCCGCTCCTGGTTGCCTCAAGGGCGTTTCAGGGGCTGGGTGCGGCGATGATGATGAGTGTCAATACCACTCTTGTGAAAATCACCTATCCCCAAAAGTACCTGGGCAGGGGAGTGGGGCTTAACGCCACGGTGGTGGCCCTTGCCTCAGTGGCCGGTCCTACGGTTGCGGCAGGTATTCTTTCGTTCGCCTCCTGGCCCTGGCTCTTCGCAATCAACATTCCGGTGGGAATAGTGACGTTCTTCATGGCATTCAAGCATCTGCCGGACAATCCTACCCACATCGAGGGACGGCATTTCAATATCCGGGACGGCCTGCTCAATGCCGCCGTATTCGGCTTGCTGATAGGCTGCATCGAGATGTATTCGCACGGGGCGAAGTCCGTTACGGTGCTTGTCGGGGTCGCCCTGCTGGTTGTCCTGGGCAGTATCTACGTGCGGACCCAGCTCCGCCGCCGCTGGCCCATGCTGCCGTTCGACCTGCTCCGTATCCCCGTATTCTCGATGTCGGTGCTCACCAGTATTATCTCCTTTACCGCCCAGATGACGGCGATGGTGGCCATACCGTTCATGCTCCTGCATACTTTCGGGATGAATGCCGTAGAGACCGGACTGCTGATGACTTCCTGGCCGCTGGTCATCGTGTTCGTGGCCCCGCTGGCCGGCTTGCTCATAGGCAGGGTGCATCCCGGAGTGCTGGGATGTTTCGGTCTGCTGCTGATGAGTGCCGGCTGTTTCCTGCTTTCATTTATTCCTGAGAACGCCTCGCATCCGGACATAGCATGGCGGCTGATGATGTGCGGGGCCGGATTCGGGTTCTTCCAGTCGCCCAACAACCACATGCTTCTGAGTTCCGCGCCCAACCACCGTGCCGGCAGCGCGGGAGGCATGCTTGCAACGGCCCGCCTCGTAGGCCAGTCCACCGGTGCGGCCCTCGTCGCCCTCTTCTTCCATCTTTTCGGAGACGGTGCTCCCCACGACGCCATGCTCCTGGCCGGCATCCTCACCATCTGCGGCGCCATTTCCTCTGTCAGCCGCCTCGGGCTGCGTTCTCCCGTAAAGTAAATTTGCGTACATTTGCCGAAGTCACGCAGTAAAATGGAAGAAGAAAGGATCACCGGCAATCTGGAGTGGGACGGTCTGCATAGGCCGCAGCTTTTCTACGCCATGGGCGCGGTGTGGTGCGGCATCTTCCTGTCGGTGGTGGACGGCAATATCTGCAATGTGGCCCTGCCGGTGATAGCGCAGGAACTCGGTGTCTCGCCTGCTGATTCGATATGGGTGGTCAATGCTTTCCAGCTCGTGGTGATGATGGCCCTGCTGCCGTTCTCGACACTCGGGGAGCTGTACAGCTATAAAAAAGTGTATCTGTCGGGAGTGGCCGTGTTTACGGTGGCATCCGTTTTCTGCACGGTTTCCCACAGTCTGCTTATGCTCGTGGCATCCAGGGCATTCCAGGGGCTTGGGGCGGCGATGATGATGAGTGTCAATACCTCCGTGGCCAAACTGGTGTTTCCCAAGCGGCATTTCGGCAAGGGGGTGGGAATCAATGCCACCGTAGTGGCCCTCTCGGCCGTGTCCGGTCCGTCGATAGCGGCCGCCATACTGTCTTTCGCCTCCTGGCCCTGGCTGTTCGCCATCAATATCCCGGTGGGGATAGTGACATTCCTGATGGGGTGGCGTTTCCTCCCTGACAATCCCACTCATATCGTCGGACGCCGTTTCCATGTCGGGGACGCCCTTCTCAACGCCGCCGTATTCGGTCTTCTCATAGGCTGCATCGAGATGTATTCGCACGATGTCAGTCCTGCGGTCGTAGCTGTGGCCGCTGCCGTGCTGCTCGCACTGGGTTTCCTGTATATCCGCAGTCAGCTCCGCCGCAGATATCCGATGCTGCCCTTTGACCTGCTGCGTATTCCGGCATTTTCCATGTCGGTGGTCACCAGCATTGTCTCCTATACGGCCCAGATGATGGTGCTGGTCGGTATGCCTTTCATGCTGCTGCATACCTTCGGGATGAATCCCGTGGAGACCGGTGCCGTAATGACCGCCTGGCCGTTCATAGTGATGTTCGTGGCGCCTTTGTCCGGCTCGCTGAGCGGCAAGATCCACCCGGGCCTGTTAGGTGGTTTCGGTCTGCTGCTTATGAGTGCCGGCTGCTTCCTGCTCTCGCAGATGCCGGCGGATGCCTCCCCCTTTGCCCTCGGCTGGAGACTCGCCCTCTGCGGCGCCGGTTTCGGATTCTTCCAGTCGCCCAACAACCATCTGCTCCTGAGCTCCGCGCCCAACCACCGGGCCGGCAGTGCAAGCGGCATGCTCTCCACCGCCCGCCTGACAGGCCAGGCCACCGGCACAGCTCTCGTCGCCCTATTCTTCCACCTCTTCGGAGACAAGGCTCCGCATGACGCGATGCTCCTTGCCGGCATACTGGTCGTCTGCGCCGCCTTCTTCTCCTTTCTCCGTCTTCGTTCCAGATAGTTCCGCTATTGCTTCAGGCAACCGATGGGGACAATGTAGATGCCGTCCTCTTTCCGTCTGTAAGCTATATCCCCGATTCCAGTAAGAACCATCAGGAATGAGGGGGCTTTCATTCTGTCAGTGTCTATGCGCTCACTTAGGGTTTTAAGAGTCCTGCATCCTTCGGATATAAGATGTGTGCCGCCCAGCTTTATCTCTACCAGACCGTAGGAGCCGTTGCGCAGATGCACCACCGCATCACATTCCAGCCCGGATGAGTCACGATAATGGTATACAGTTCCCATAAGTGCCTCTGCGTAGGTACGCAGGTCACGCATACATAAAGTCTCGAAAAAAAGTCCCATGGTCTTGATGTCTGCCAGAAGTTCCTCCGGGCCTGTCTGAAGTATTGCCGTACCTATTGACGGATCAATATAGTATCTTGTGGCAGAAGTACGTATTGCAGTTTTTGACCTTAGATTGGGATTCCATGCCTGCGCCTCCTCTATTACAAACAGTCTGCCGAGAGCGGTGATATATGCGGCAACTGTATCAGAGTCCAATGTGGTTGTGTCATTGGATTTGATATCGGCGCAAATGGTCTCGTAAGACGCCTGTGAGCCTTGAAGGCGTGCGTATGAGCGCATAAGCCTTTTCACACGCTCTGGGTTGCGGTTGATGTTGTCTACCTTGGATATATCCCTGTTGGTAATGGCATCGCAGTAATCAAATGACTGGTCCAGTGCGATGTCTTTATTTTGGTCAATGGCTTTCGGCCATCCGCCACGGCATATCAGAAACGCTATGTCTTCCATTGAAAGACGATTTTCAGCATAGATGCTTCCGGGGGCTGAGAACAGGTCTTCCAGGCTTATCTCTCCGGAAGATTCTCCAGACTCGTACAATGCCATAGGGCGCATTCTGAGCCAAGCGAAACGTCCTGTTCCGGAATGCTGAATATCCTTGTTGTCAACGGGAAGGGACGAACCGGTCAATATGAAGTGGCCTGTTCCGTCTCTATGATCAGCCTCATATCTTACAGCATCCCATAACTTGGGAGCAATCTGCCATTCATCGATCAACCTTGGAGTCTTGCCTTGCAGTAATAGTGACGGATTGATATCCGCCCGTATTTTATTCTGCTCAATATGTTGAGGATCATCCATATAGATGATGCTGGCCGCTTGCTGTTCAGCAGTGGTCGTTTTCCCGCACCATTTTGGGCCTTCTATCAATACAGCCCCTTTACCTGCCAGTTTCCTTGCAAGAAGTGCGTCTGCCGCTCTTTTTCTATAATACATAATGAATATCAGAGTTTTACTGCAGCAAAGATAGCAAATTCGGTTATTTGTTGGAAATTTTTTCGGTTATTTGTCGGAAAATTTTTCGGCTATTTGTAGACGTTGGCGTTTATTATCAGGTCTCCGAGCCCGTTCATAGCATTGATGAGGTGGATGCGGGGAAGGTCCTCGGGACGGATATCGGCTTCGCGGAGGAGGCCGGAGTCCAGCAGGTGCTGTCTCATGGTACCGTGCAGCAGTGGAGTGGCAGGGGTGAGCAGAGCTCCGGAGCTGTCCTCGCACACAATGTTGGTGAATGTGGTGTCGGTTATGAGGCCTCCGACGGTGAGGAGGGCGGTCTCACCGGGGCGGCAGAGGGCCTGAAGACGGTCTAAGGGCGAGCTTCCGAAGGAGTGGGAAGTGGGTGATGCTGGAGGTGATGCTGGAGGTGACGGTGGAGGTGACGATGGAGTGAAGGGCAATACTGGTGGTTGAGAATATGCGCGTTTATATGGAAAAAGAGTATATTTGCAAGTTGCAATAACTTTCGACGGAAAAACGGAATACGATGAAGATAAATGAAATACTCAGGAAGGCCCTGCCGTATGTGCTTATCGTGGTGGGGTTTGTAGTGATTGCGTATGCCTATGCGCCTCAGGTGCTGCAGGGCAAGGTGGTGAATCAGGCGGATATATCCTCCTGGAAGGGGATGTCGCACGAGATTGTGGAGTGGAATGAGGGGCATCCGGACGATCCGGCGCTTTGGACGGGGTCGATGTTCGGCGGCATGCCGGCTACTCAGATATCTGTGCCGTACAAGGGGGATGCGACGACTCCGCTCTACGACCTGCTGTTCTGGGGCGAGCGTCCGCCCAGCTATCTGATCATCTCGCTGCTCGGAGGCTTCCTGCTGTTCCTGGCCTTCGGGGTCAATCCCTGGCTTTCGGCGGTCGGGGCCATTGCGGTGACTTTCTGTTCCTACAACATGCAGATCATCCAGGTCGGCCACAACACCAAGATGGTGGCCATAGCCTTCATGCCGTGGGTGCTGGCGGCTCTGGTCTATGCCTACAGACGCAAGGCCCTCCTCGGTGCGGTATTCTTCGCCCTCGCCCTGAGCTTTCAGATAAAGGCCAATCATCCCCAGATTACATATTATCTGGCGTTCATCGTTTTCGGTTACGCCATCGCGGAGCTGTGCGGGGCGGTTGTGGCCCAGAGGAAAATGAAGGCTGCGACGCCTCCTTTCCGTGAGACACCGGTGGGCCGCTGGCTCATGGCCTCCGTTCTCGTACTGGTCGGCGGCCTGCTGGGCATTGCCACCAATGCCAACAAGCTGCTGCCTACCTACGAATACGCGGAGTACACCATGCGCGGGGGCTCGGAACTGACCCACGACGAGCACAACCAGACCGGTGACGGCCTCAAGCTGGATTATGCGACGGCCTGGTCATACGGCATCAATGAGGTGCCCAATCTGCTTATCCCCAACTTCAACGGCGGTGCATCCTCCGGTGAGCTTTCCCGCGGGTCGGCTACCTACAAGGCCCTGCAGTCAATGGGCGCATCCAATATCGAGTCCCTTCGCAAGGGCATGCCCCTTTACTGGGGACCGCAGCCTTTTACCGCCGGCCCGATGTATCTCGGTGCCGTGTCTCTTTTCCTCTTCGTATTCGGCCTCTGCGTGATACGGGGCCGCTACAAATGGTGGATAGCCGGAGTCTCGGTCCTCGCCCTGCTCCTGGCCTGGGGCTCGCATTTCATGTGGTTCTCCGAGCTGTTCTTCAAGTATGCTCCTCTGTACAATAAGTTCCGCACCGTCTCCATGATTCTGGTCATACTTCAGGTGACTGTCCCGCTGATGGGCATTCTCGGTCTCAATGCCGCCCTTTTCGGCAAGGAACCCCTGCCGGAGAAGAAGATAAGGAACGGCCTGCTGACCGCCCTCGGGGTTACCGGCGGCATATCCCTGCTCTTCGCCCTCTTCCCGGGTCTGGCCGGTGACTTCTCCTCGGCGAGCGATGCAGCCGTGTTCGGGGCCAATGACCAGCTCATCAGTGCTCTCCAGGACGACCGCCGCAGTCTTCTGCGGGCTGATGCCTTCCGTTCTCTGATATTCATTGTCCTTGCGGCAGGTGTGTTCCTCGCCGCATGGAAGAGGAAGCTGAAGGCTCTGCCGGCCGTGGCAGTTATAGGAGTCCTGCTCCTAGTTGACCTGTGGGGAGTGGACAAGCGGTATCTGAACAAGGAGCATTTTGTCACCGTGCGCAATTTCGACGCCCAGTTCAATCCCCGTCCGGTGGACAATGCCATACATCAGGACACGGATCTCTCCTACCGTGTACTCGACCTGAGCGTCAACACCTTCAACGACGCTATCGTCAGCTACCACCACAAGACCGTAGGCGGATACAGCCCTGCCAAGCTCCAGCGGTATCAGGATCTGATAGATTTCCATATCGCTCCGGAGATGAGCCGCCTGGCTTCGGATATCAATGCCGTCATCCCCACGGCCTCCACAATCGCCGATCTGGAGGAAGGCCTGCAATACTATCCTGTCCTGGCCATGCTCAACACCAAGTATATCGTCATAGACGGCAACAGCTATCCCCTGACCTACGGACAGCGTCTGGGTAATGCCTGGTTCGTGGAGCGCTCCCGCACCGCACCGACCGCTGATGCGGAGATGGCCGCACTCGGGCAGATTCACCCCGGAAAGGAGGCCGTCATCTTCGACGCACAGGCCGCTGAGGGTACTGCCGCCGAATATCCCGGTGCCGCGGAGGGAAGCATTGTTCTGAAGGAATACAGTCCCAACCGTCTGAGCTACGAAGTCTCCGCCGCTGCCCGCGGACTGGCGGTCTTCAGCGAGATATACTACCCTGCCGGATGGAGGGCATTCATAGACGGAGAGGAGGTTCCCATCCTCCGTGCCGACTACACCCTCCGAGCCCTGCTGATAGACGAGGGGAGCCACGAGGTGGAATTTGTCTACGACCCCGGCTCTTTCACCATAGGCAGGAACATTTCCCTTGCATCCTCGCTGGTCATTATCCTGGCTCTGGCCGGATGCATACTTTATTCATTTTTCTACGGACATAAGAAAAGACAACCCCGATGACCCCGCATAAAGACAGGCTGGTCTCTCCCGGCTACTGTTTCATCCTCGCAGCTAACTTCCTGCTGTATTTCGGCTTCTATCTGCTGATGCCTGTTTTTCCGTTTTATCTGGTTGAGGAGTTCGGAGTCTCCGAGGGGGCCGTGGGAGCGATTCTCGCCTGCTACACGATAGCCGCTCTGGCCGTCCGTCCGTTCTCGGGCTACCTGCTGGACAGTTTCGCCCGCAAGCCGCTGTACCTGATAGCATTTTTAGTATTTACCCTGATATTCGGAGGCTATATCGTCACCGGGACTGTGCTGATGTTCATCGTCCTGAGGATAGTGCACGGTTTCTCGTTCGGGACAGTCACCGTGGCGGGCAACACCATCGTCATAGACATCACGCCCTCGTCGCGCAGGGGGGAGGCCGTGGGCTACTACGGTCTGGCCAACAACATCGCCATGTCCCTCGGCCCGATGACCGGCCTGTTCATGCACGACCACGTGTCATTCGATACGATTTTCACCACTGCCCTGTGCTGCTGTATGGCCGGACTGATATGCGCCTGCTGCATCAGGACTCCCAAGAAGCAGCCGGTGCCGCGCACAGCCATTTCCCTGGACCGTTTCGTGCTGCTCAAGGGCATACCCCTCGGCCTGGACCTGCTGCTGCTCTCGATTCCATACGGCATGACCACCACCTACGTGGCGATGTACGCCAGGAATATGGGCATCACCGGCGGTACGGGTCTGTTCTTCACCTGCATGGCCGTCGGTCTGGCCGTCTCCCGTCTGTTCTCGGGCAAGCAGGTGGACCGCGGACATATCACGGAGGTGATACATATCGCTTTCTATCCGGTGATACTGTGTTTCCTGAGCCTCTTCCTGTGCGAGAGGGTGGCACCCCATTCGATAAGGGCGGCTGAGATCATGCTGTACACTACGGCCCTGGTGCTCGGAGCCGGCTTCGGGACGATGTTCCCGGCCTTCAACACCATGTTCGTCAACCTCGGCCGGCACGACCAGCGCGGCACGGCCACTTCGACCTACCTCACCTCTTGGGACATAGGCATCGGAATCGGACTTGTACTGGGCGGAGTTATAGGGGAGCGTCTGTCTTTCTCCTACGCCTACCTGACAGGAGCCGTCCTGAGCCTCGTTTCCCTTCTCGGCTTCGTTTTCTACGCGGCTCCCCATTTCCACCGGAACCGGGTGGAGTAGGCATGATCATCGGCAGGAAGATAATCAGCGCGACGTAGGAGAAGAGCATGCCGCCCATGGTGCCTATCGCGAAGGCGAACCAGAAGACTTCCTCCTTACCGTCGAGCAGGAAGGGCACGAGTCCGAGGACTGTCGAGAGTATCGTCAGGGATATCGGGATGATCTTGTGGTTGTATGCCCGTATGAAGCTGCGTCTGTGAGCGGGCATGCGGTTGTACTCGTTCACGATGTAGATGCCGGCGTTGACCACGATGCCGGCGAGCATGATCATCGACGCGAAGCCTCCCTGGTCAAAGGTGGTCTCCGTGAGCCTGAACGCCAGGAATATGCCGATGAACGAGACGGGTATCAGCGATATTATGGCCAGCGGCTGGAGGAGCGATTCGAAGAGTACGGCGCATATCATGTAGATGATCACCACTATCAGCACGAGCAGTATCCACTGGTTCTTGGCTTTCTGCATCCAGTCGTACTGAGGGGAGGAGGCCTTGAATCCTATCGGCAGGACTGAGGTGTTGAGCCGTTCGATTTCGGATTCCATGAGCCGCTCCTCGAGCTTGTAGGAGCCGATGAAGTTGTAGCGGACGCAGAGGATGTACTCCTGATCCTGACGGAAGATATTGTTGCCGGAGTTACGGCTGTCTATCGAGCCTATCTCGTCGAAGCGGATGTCGGTGCTGTCTATGCGGATGTACTCGTTGGCCAGGTGCCATACGTCGAAGCTCTCTGCATCGTCCGATATCAGACGGACGTCCATCCTTTCCCCGTTATCGCTCATCGTGGTGCCTACAAATTGAGAGAAGAGTCTCTCGCTCAGGGCGCTGAATGCGGACACGGGGTTGATGCCGTAGAGGGCCAGGTTGTCGTAATCGTAGGTTATCAGGTACTCGCGGCTGCCCTCGGAGGAGGAATAGTAGTAGTTCTCCGGACCTTCGATGCTCAGGTCCGAGACTCTCGGGTTGGCGGAAAGCCGCTCCACGAGGTCCTCGCAGAAGCCGTAGAGGATATCGTAGTTGTATCCCGACAGGATGATGTTGCCGTTGCGGTAGGTGCTGCCGCCTATGTAGTTGGAGAAGTTCTGGTCGTTGATGCCGTAGACGCTCCAGTTGGCTCCGCCGTAGTCTATTGCCTTTCGGATGACCTGCTGCTTGAGTATGGCCGGGAATGAGGTGCGGTTGACGTCCTCGTGGAACTCTACGGAGATGCTGCCCCTGTCGTAGGAGGTGATGGAGGTACGGAAGAGCTTGATCTCGTCGAATCCGGCCAGGAAGTTTTCCATGTAGACCATGATCTCATTGAGCTGCTGTACCGAACATCCCTCGGGCATACCGGCGCTGATGTAGAGCACCGGCCGCTCGGGCTGGCGGAACATCGACGCGAAGCCGTCCAGGCTCTTGCGGAAGAGGAGGAAGGAGCCTCCGAAGGCCAGGAGGAAGAAGAGGATAACGGCCCAATTGAATTTTTTCACGTAGAATATGAACCGTCCGTAGCCCTGGGAGAAACGCACGATCTTCCTCCGCCGCCTGATGGAGAATGAGATGCTCTCTGATTTCACCGGCAGGTAGTCCAGAAGGGCCGGTACGAAGAACAGGGCGGTGATCATCGATACGGTCAGGTTGATGATAATCACGGTGGAAAAATCGGCCAGTATGCGTTTCTGCTCCTCCGGCAGGAAGAATATCACGGTCAGCGAGCCTATGGTGGTCAGCAGGGCGGCGAGTATCGCCAGGAACACCTTCCGGTCCCGGTAGTAGGAGTAGTGCGAGACCATGATGATCGAGTTGTCGATGATGATGCTCAGCGATATCGATATGCCGGCCAGGGAGTAGATGTGTATGTCGATGTCCAGCAGGACGTAGAAGATGCAGGCGACAATGAGGTTGACCAGCAGGGTCAGGCCTATGAGAAAAGTGTATCTGGGGCTGAATGTGGTAACGAAGATGAAGGCCAGGAGGATGACCACGCAGAGCAGGGTCCTGCGTACCAGCTTGCCCACCTCCTCGCTGATCTCGGTGGAGACATCGTAGGCCTTCAGGGCAGAGAAGGATTCCGGGAAGCCGGTTTCGAGCCGTGTCATGGTCTCCTCCACTGTGCGGCAGACCTGGACGGTGTTGATGGATTCCTCCGGGTATACAGTGATGTTGATAGTGTTGAGGCCGTTGATGCGGTAGTATGAACTTGGCACTTTCTCCTTGAGGGTGATACTTGCCACATCGCTCAGCCTGATGATGCGGCCCTCCTTGTTGGCTACGGGTACTCTGCTGAGCTCGACCGGGGCATTGCGCAGGATGATGTCCGGTTCCTCGTCGGGGTTGTACGCAGGGGCACTTCCGACTACGCTGGTGCCCTCCAGGTAGGTTGAAACGGCATTGTAGAGTTCGTAGGAACTGACTCCTGCGGCTTTCATCTTCTCCGGATTGAAAGCTATCTCCATGTAATTTGGCGTAGCTCCTGACAGCACTACGGAGCTCACTCCTTCGATGATGGACAGGTCCTTGAGGATGTGGTCGTTGATGTACTGCTCTATCTGGTTGGTGGGCAGGTCCGCATTGACGGTGTAGGTGAGTATGGGGTCAACATTGGCTCCGCCGGTGGAGACTGAGAGCTCCGGATAGGATACTCCGTCCGGCAGTTGGTCGTAGAGGGAGCGGAGGGCCGAGGATATTTCGAACCGGACGGCGTCCACATCCTCTTTTTTCTTGAGAGTGATGTCTATGGAACCCTCTTCCTTGCGGCTCATCGAGGATACGCGGCTGATACCCTTGATCGAGGATATATAGCCTTCAATCTTGGAGGTCACCTCACTCTCTATGACCCTTGCCGATGCATCCTGCCAGTAGAATGAAATCGACATGGTCTGCTGCTTGTCTCTCGGCAGGTACTGCAGGTTGAGGGACGGCAGCATGGCCGCACCGATGACCGTGAGTACCGCGAAGATCAGCAGCACAGAGAATGACGGTATCCTGAAACCTCCTTTCATCTCCTCTTCTTCCTATAGATCCGGTAGTAAATCAATGGAATGCCGAAAATGCTGACAATCAGACCTATGATCATGCCGCCGATCATCACTATCGACATCGGGTACTGCAGGTCGGAGCCCATGTCCCCGCGGGTGAGGAAAGGCACCATGGCCAGTACTGTGGTCAGGGTCGTCATCAGGATTGGGTTGAGCCTCCGCGAGCCGCCAGTCATGATGGCCCTGAGCAGGCCGTAGCCGTTCTCCTTGCGTAGACGGTTGATAGTGTCGACTTTGAGTATGGAGTCGTTGATTACGATACCGCTCATCACGACTATGCCTATCATGGACATGGCGTTGATGCCTCCCCCGCATATCCACAGCAGCAGGAGAGCTCCGAAGATGTCCACCACTATCTCCGACAGGATGATTAGCGGCTGGATGATGGACTCGAACTGTGCCGCGAGTATCAGGTACAGCAGCAGTATGGCCACCACCGCTATCATCATCAGCTCCCGTATAGTCTCGCGGCTGGAGAAATATGAGCCGCTGAAAGCCACGTCCCATGTGCCGTCCTCAATGGAAATATTCCGCGCTGCGGCCATGACCTCCGGCACCTGAGAGTCGGGAATATCCAGTTCGAGGGGGTAGAAATTGCCGGACATCCCGGAGACAATGGTCTTCAGGTCCCTGCTGCGGCCTTCAGTGATGAAAGCGTTCAGGGGAATGTCGGCCCCGTCCTGGTTGCGGATGCTGCCGCTGAGCAGGTCAGCGGAGCGGTTCTCATCTCCGACCACCACGGGAATGGAGTAGTCGCCGGTGGTAATCGAGAAGATATTGTCTTCCCTGGTGCGTTTGCGGAGGGTGCTGAGGACTTCTGAGTAGGAGATGTTGTACAGGGACATTTTCTCGATATCCAGTACGAGCATTATCTGTTCCTGCCAGCTCACAGGAGAGATGTACACATCCGGTGCGGCCTCGCTTATCTCCGAGAGAATGGTGTTGAGCCGGTCCGGCTCCGGGGTGCGTCCGTCGCGGCCGCTGATCTGTACAGTCAGTTTCGAGCCGTCGCTGGAGAACATGAGGGTGAAGAGGTTGCCGGCGTCCGTGAAGTTGAACGAGGCGTCCGGATAGTGCTCCCTGAGGAAGGCAGCGGCCTCATTCATCAGACTGTCAAGACCTTCTGCGGTATGGGCCCTGAAGTATATCTGTGCCTCGCTCTGACTCATGTCCCTGGTGTGGGGCATGAGGAACTGCTGGGTGCCGCACATCTGTGTCACCTGGGCTGTATGGGGCTTTACGGCCTCTACAAGGGTGGTGCTGCGGCGGTCGTTCTCAGTGATGGTCACGGGTCTGTTCCAGTCTACGTTGAGGACGATGTCGCTCTTGGTTACCGGAGGGAAGGTGCTCTTGTCCAGTTCCATGAACAGCAGTACGGAAAGAGGTATGGACACTGCCATCAGAGTCAGGACAATACCCTGGTGGCGGAATGTCCATTTCAGGGCTTTCTCGTAGGAGGGGCCCAATTCCAGAAAACGGTCTATGCGGGCAAGGTACTTGTTGTCCATTTTGCGTCCGCGGCGGCGGTACATCGCGTAGTAGTAGACGGGAACCACCAGGACGGCGAAGAGCAGTGAGGAGAACAGACCTACGGTGATGGCCACGGCCTGGTCGAAGAATATCTCTCCGGCAATTCCGCTGAGGAAGACGAGAGGTACGAAGACGGCGCAGTTGGTCAGGATGGAGCTGAGCATCGGGGCAAATACCTCTCCCGAGCCTATGGCCACGGCATCTTCCAGAGTGTCGCCCCTCTCCCACCGCTGGGTGATGTTGTCTATGACGATAATCGAGTTGTCCACCATCATTCCGACACTGAGTATGAGGCCGGCCAGGGAGATGATGTTGATGCTTATCCCCATTAGGAAGAGGGCGAGCATCGAGGTCAGCAGGGAGGCTACGATAGTGGGGATGATGAGCAGAGAGAAGCGGAAGTTGCGCATGAAGAGCAGAATCACGATGCTGGCGAGGATGATGCCGGCGTAGAGGTTCTGTTCGAGGTTCTCTATGGTGTAGCGCAGCAGTTCGGTCTGGTCGCGGGTGACGGTGAACTCCACACCCGGATAATCATCGCGGAACTCCTCTATGCGGTCGTTCAGCTCATCCTGAAGGGTGTTCATCCTGGCATCGCTCTGCTTGATTATGGCCATGCTGACTGCCCGGCTGCCGTCGGAACGGATAAGGCAGTCCTCCGAGGCAGGCTGTTCTATGACTTCGGCCAGCTCGCTGAAACGGTAGACGCGGCCGCCGATATTGAGACGGATATTCTCTATGTCGTCCTTGGAATTGATTTCGGAGTTGAAGCGGATATTCCAGTGGTACTGGCCGTCGCGTATCGACAGGTTGCCAAGGCGTATGTTGTTGGCCTCGATGGCTTCGGAGAGCCGCTCGGGAGTGACGCCTATGGCGGTGAGCCTGTCAATGTCCGGGATGATGAGTATCTCCGGGAAGACCAGCCCGCTGAGGTCCACCATCGCCACTTCCGGTATCTGCTCTATACGCTTGGAGATGACGCTGGAGGCCAGACGGCTCAGCTCCATGGTGCGGGAGGTGTCCCGGACTGTCATGTTGACGAAGAAGGCGGGGATGTCGGTCGCGCTGGACTTGAGGGCCTTGGGTCTCTCAGCCCCTTCCGGCAGGGAGGACATGGCCCTGTCTATCCGCTCGTTGACTTCCACGAAGATGAAGTCGATGTCGGCACCGTAGTCGAAGCTCAGGCGGATGATGCCCACTCCGCTCTCGGACTGGGAGCGGATGTCGGTCAGCGAGGGTATCTGCATGAGCTGGCGGCGCAGGGGCTGGAGGTATTCGTCCATCTCACGGGCGGAGCTGCCGTCGACCTTGACCTGTACTGTAATCTGCGGGATGTCCACGTCCGGCATAAGGGAGACCGGTATCAGCTTGATGGACACCGCTCCGAGGACTGCCACGGCGAAAAGCACCATGGAGACCGCCACAGGCCGTTTGATGAGCTTGCGGATCATTGTCTTACGATGACTTTAGATTCGTGTGCGAGGTTGAGGTTGCCGGATATGATGACGGCGTCACCCAGTTCCAGCTGGGCGTTGCGTTCCTGATTTACTTGTACCACATGGCTCCCGCTGTTGGACATCAGGATGTCCACGTAGACCCAGCGGGCCGAGCTGTCGGCAGCCTGATAGACGAAGAGTACGTCCTCGTTGTCGCGCATGACCACCGCGCTTTTGGGCACTACCTGCTGTGCGGGGATAATCTCTTCAACGGTCACGCGGACGTTCATGCCGTCCATCATGTTGCCGTCGGAGTTGCTCACTGAGGCGGTTATCTGGATCTGCCCTTTCTCGTCCACCATGGGATTGATGGCGGTTATGCGGCCGGTATAGGTCTTCCCGGGATTGTTGAAGGGGGATATTTTCACAGGCATACCCGTTCTGACGGAGGGAATTTCCGACTCGAGGAGAGGAAAAGTGACTTCGAAACTGCTGTCGTCAATCAGGGTGCAGAACTCCTCCGAAGGAGCATTCTCATAGACTCTGGCCTTGATGCCGGCCACCTTGCCGCTGAATGGTGCCGTTATCTTCGTGCCGCGAAGGTCGCTCAGGGCCTTGCGGTAAGTCTGCTCCGCGTCGTCGTAGCCGGAGCGGGTGCGGGCGATGGCCATAGTGGCGGGAGGTACATTGGAAGTGTCCGCGTCCCCGTATCCGAAGCCTATCAGTACGTCGTTCATGTCTATGCGGGCCTTGCTCAGGGCATTCTCAGCCTGTGCCAAGGCTATGGAGGCATTCTCCTGGTCGAGGGAGGCTATCAGCTCTCCCTCACGGACCTTCTGGCCGTTGATGAAATTGACCTGCTCGATGGTGCCGGTGGTCCCGAAGCGCAGGGTGCTCTTGCGGACAGCCATGAGCTTGCCGTTGCTTATGGTCTGGCGGGTGAAGTCCTGGAGTCGGAGCGTCATGGTATCCACGTAATTGCCCTTCACTGCCTGGGAGAGGCGGGTGAGGGTGTCTTCTTCCACGTCCTTTTTGTTCTGGCCGCAGGCAGCGGTGAGGACCAGCAGCGGCAGTATCAGCAGTTTTTTCATATTGTCTTATGTTTCTATTCGTCTATGAGTTTGTCAAATTCGGCGTCGAGGTCCTTGCCGTAGATATAGTCGTAAAGGGTGTCTTTGCGCAGGCTGTAGTAGTAGTTCCAGTAATTGGCCAGTTCCTCTATGTACTGGGCAGAAGCCTCGTCCCTCTCATTCTGGGCCGTATTGATGTCGAGGATGCTGATGCTGCCGTTGCGGAAGCGCTGGAGGGCCAGTTCGAAGCGCTCGGTGGCTATGCCGTCGGCCTTCTGCGAGACATCACACTGCTTGGCCTGTGCGTTGAACTGTATCACCCTGATGTAGATGTCCTGGCGTCTCTCCATGATCTCCTGCTCGACCTGGGTCAGGATTATCTCCTGCTCTGTCTTGGCCATCTGTACCTTACCCTTTCCGAGACCCCAGTCCACGATAGGCACGCTGAGGCTCAGGCCGACGATTTCCTGGTCAATGGGGTTGCGGTAGGAGGATACGAAGTCGCTGCCGGTCTGGGTCAGACCGAACTGGGCCGTGAGGGTGGCGCTGAATCCGCGGTCGGCCTTGGCCTGGGCTATGGCCGCTTCAGCCTCGATGAGGTTGATCTCGTTGTTGAGGCTGAATGAGGTGTTCTGCAGGCTGCGGGTTACGGCGTCCTCCTCGTCTATGGTGATGTCTGAATGGTGCGTGGGTGTGATAAGGGTAATCTCAGTGTCATCGGTCAGTCCGAGGTAGGACCTGAGACTGAGCATGGACTGGCGCAGCTCCACTTCGGCACTGGCTACGGCTATGTCCGCGTTGAGCAGCTGGAGCTCCATCTGCAGGAGCTCGTCCTTGGTGTAGGTGCCGATGCCGAATCTCTCCTGGGCTATGGCGTAGAGCTGTTGAGTGCTCTCGTATCGGCTGCGGGTCATCTCGAGGCTCTTCTGGGCGCGGAGCACGTTGAAAAAGTATGTTGTGGCCGTAACTGCTATCTCCTCCATGTCCTCGAGATACACGCGCTTGGACATCTCGTAGCGCTTGGGCTCGGTCTTCTTCTCCCATTTCAGCCGGTTGTACTGGAAGATGGGCTGGTAGTAGGCGATGTTGACGGGGTTGGAGTTGTAGGCCATGTCTCCGTAGGGGGAGAACTGGTCGAAGCGGTTGAGGTAGGTGTTCAGGGATACGGTACCTCCGGTGAACGGGATGTTCTGGTCGATGGACAGCTGCAGGGAGTTGTTCATGTTGTCGTTCTGCACATAGTGGGTCTCGCCCGTCTCGGCGTCCTGCAGAGCTACGATAGACCGGTTGTACTGCCCGAGGTCAGCCCCCAGGTTCAGTGAGGGAAGAAACTGCGCCTTATAGGACCGGAACTGCCAGTAGCTGCTTATGAACGAGTACCGGGCCACCAGCGCCGGCAGCGACTTGCTCTGGGCCATCACGATTACGTCCTCGAGGGTGAAGTCCCAGTGGCGCGGAGTTGCCTGTGCAGAATCGGTATAGTGGGATACTGCATTCTGTGCGCTGAGATAACCTGTAACGGAACAGGACAAAAGTACTGCAGCAGCGCAGAGTGCACGTAGATATTTCATAAGGTCAGTTGTTAAATGTTGCTATGCAAATATAACGAAAAATTTAATATATCTCATAGTTTGTTTCGATATAGCGGCTTATCTAGGTAAGAAATTTAATATTTCTCCATTATTTATTTTATAAAGTCCTTTAGAAACGTCTGAAAGTACAATATTGTCTAACACAGTAATTCTAAATGGTAAATCTCCCAGATTGTTTTCATCTTTTTTTTCAAATAGAAAATATTCAATCAGATACGGAGGCTCTTCAGAAATAGGAATGATCCAGATATTCAGAGATGAACCGAGGTTCTTTAATTCCAGAGCATCATCGGCTATCTGCATTATGCAATGGGAACAGCCTATGTCTGTTAAATATACAAGATTCTTCAGGAGTGACCGCAATTATCCTGGATACTACGAAGGAAGAGGCACCGGTCAGAGAGCAGGTGTCTTTGGAGAGAAAGCAATCCAATGCATTAATTTTGTCATCATAATTGTTCTTACATGCTGTACACATTATAAGAACAACTATGATGACAAAATGGGTGGTGATATAGTAAAGTTTATAAATCAAAGCTGAACTTTTTTATGCAGAATGCATCCGTTTTGTTATCGAGATTGGAAACGTATATGCTTCCCGGGGTATTGCCTAAGCTGATTGTAGAACGGGTACTTGTGATACCGTTAAGTACGAAGCTCTTTATTACGTTTCCATCCCAGTCAAAGACGAAAAGGTAATGATTTGATTCAGCACCTGATTTACGTGCGTCCCGTACACTGCCATGGTACAGAGCGTAGATGTACTGATCATCAGATGCAGCGGACCTGTATGAAGTACAGATGTTGCCGTAGAATACCAGTTCATACGAATCCTTAGGCTGAATGTATGAGACTTCGTAATCAACTGGCCCCTTTACTTCAACGACCGGGTTGAGTTCTGAATTGAAAATAGTTATCAGAGGGTCCGAGCCGTTTAGAAATGCGATTCTGTCACGATTCTTGTTGTAAAGCAGTGTCCCTTGTACGACGTTGATTGCAAGCAGCTTGTCATCATGGAACTCACGTTCGGCTCCATCACTTACAAGCAACATATTTTCTTTGGTATCTATTCCCATTTTCTCGTTCTTGAAGAAGTAGGGATTAAGTGCCAGATATTTTCCTTTGTATGGAATATATTCGGCTGAGAAAATATTTGCCTGCTGTTCAATAATCTCTATGTCAGGTAATTTTGCCAATGGTATCAAATACATTTTGCCTCTGTTCATGTCTCTGACAGTGAGAGTGTCTCCCACCATCCTGTATAATGCCAAAAGAATTTCCTGAGGGCCGTTCCCGTAATGCAGGAATTTTTTCAGGATTTCCCCTGTCTGCATGTCATATAGAGCGGTAGAAAAATCACGTGTTTTCAGTGCCAGGACAGCATACCTGTCGTTATAGACCCAGGCCATTTTAGCAAATATCAAGTCAGGAAGCGTAAGCGTGGTTTCCGGCTCAAGCCTTTCAGCCTTAGTTTTTATCTCCTGACCGAGGGTGACTACCTTAAGTGTATCATTTCTATTACAACCGGCCAGGACTACAGCAATCAGACAGATTGCTGTGATTTTTATTAGGTTCACTAGTTTAGGATTCATGATTTTTGTTTTAATGGTTTGTAGTCCAAAAATAAAATATTAACCAGTTTTAACCAAAAATCAAGACCTTACATTGCCATTGTAAAACATTGATAATGAGAGTACAGAATAAAAATTATCCTTACATGGTTAAAATTGCGCTAGAACAGCTTCCTGCGTATCCTGGAAAGTTTCGTGTAAGATAAAAGATGCTCGTTCAAGTACTCTGAAAGCGGCTTGTCCGCCCCCAGTTTTTTAGAGATTCTTGTTTTAGCGGTATAGATTGCATTCTCGTTATGACCATAAAAAACAGTCATGCTTTTTGTCGAGAAGTTGCAAACCAACATGGATATGATAAAAAGATCGTTGTTTGTAAGAGACGGAAACTGTTTTCTCAAATATGTAACATACCCCGGGTATAGAACCTCAATTATCTCTGAAGTCAACTGCTTGGGATTTTTCTTTTTGAAAAAATTATCTATCAGGGAACTGAATTTCAAATGAAAGTTTTCAGGGTTCCGTACATTCACGTAGGCATCAAAAACTGTGTCAGCAGTCTCTGACAGCTCCCTCATCATATAGTCGATGACTTTGTTCTGCTTTTTGAGTTTTCGCATAAACACTACGACAACCAGCGCGAATACTGATACCAGACAAAGTGTCGAGGCCAGCAGCATTATGACCATTGTCCGTTTCTGATTCTTGTATTCAGTCTCGGCAAGCATGGCCGAGTAGCTTTGTTCAGCTTCAGCTATATCGACCTGTTCTCCCTTTTTCTTTATGTTGTTTTTCAGAATGTTGTATGTGTCATGGGATTCTACTGCATCCCTCCAATTTCCGCTTTTCCTTGCCAGTATTTCCCGGGTACGGAAATATATTATGGAATCATTAGTGCTGTTCAGAGTCATTTCCTGCAGCATCAGTTCCGTAGAATCCGGATAATTCATTTCCGTATAACCGGTGGCTGCCGTCCCTAAAAATTGATTCCTGAAGTTGTATCTGACGTATGGAGAATCCAGTGATTTGTCATTTAATGCATCTGTCGATACCTGAACCGCTTTTTCATATTCTCCCTTATCCTGCCAGTACTTTGCGGTAAGGAACATCCCTTCAGCCAGAGACGCCGTGTCGTTGTATTTTGTGGCAGACATGATTCCTGCATTGATGTATTTCAAGGCTGCATCAGTTGAGTCGGGGAGAAGTACTCTTGCCAGGGACAGATATGGACGGGTGGATTTTGGAGAAGGAGCATCGATGTTGAAATACATTATTGCCTTCCGGTATTTTTTCGCTGCCTGAATTTTGTCGACTACGATGAGCTCGTACAAAGTGCCGATCTGATAATACAGAGAGCCCAGTTGTTCTGTATTTTCAGTATGCTGGAGAGCTTGTATCGCATCTTTATAGGACTCCAGGGCTCTTATGGGCTCGTCTCTTTCAAAATATACCGCGCCCTGCATTTCCAGTGCCCTGGCCAGCAGGCTGTCCGGCCCCCATTTACGATAATAGTCCACGACCTCAAAAATAACCGTATCTTTCACTATCGGCAACTTCCCCTCATATTTCGTCTCTATGGCCGATAGATTGTAAAGCATTCTGGTCCGGGCATTCATTGATTCCTGGTCCTGCGTTTTCAGATTACAGGCTGCAGTTCCGGATAAAAGTACGAGGACTGCTGCTGTGAGGATATTTTTAAGGAGGGACATTCGTTTTTATTTCAGAGTCAGTTTGTAAAGGGTGGTGGAACCGTCGCCGGAGAAACGGGACCAGTAGAGGACGTTGTCCTTGACGTACTGGGGGTAGACGCGCATGGTCTCTCCGTCGTGGCGGAAGAGGAAGCCCTCGTCCTCCCCGTTCTCCATGTTCTGTTCGGTGTATATGTCGTGGACGGCGTGTTCGCCCGTGCGCGTGTTGACGGCTTCGTAGAAGACGCACATCCCCTTTTCGTAGTAGAATTCTGCGAGGTACCAGTCTCCACAGATGTCCTCGAGGCCCTGGATAAGGTAATTTGATTCATCTACGCCGACGACTGTGGCCTCATCCTCAGGCTGCGCGTACCGGCCCAGCTCGACGTGCAGGTAGGGTGCACCGTCCAAAGTGTAGTAGGTGAATCCGCCAATGGGCTTGAACATTGGAGTGGAGTTGTAGAGCAGGACGGGCTCCATGGCGATGAGGCCTTTGGTCGAGAGCTGGCCCTTGTTGTATATGGGCAGGGCTTTGCCTGTGATGTTCAGGTCCCGGTCCAGGTATATGATGCTGCTGTCCCGCTCCGTGTTTGACATCTTTGTGGCTGCGTAGCGGTCTTTGGACACGGCGATGATGTCACCCAGCACGCCGGTGAGGCTGTTGCGCACCTCGTCTATGAACCGGCCGTCGCTGTCCATACGTATGACCTTGTTCTGTCCGTCATAGACCAGTATCTCATGATTGTAAGGGTCGTAGGAGAATACCGGCCAGACGTACTCGCCAGGTCCCCGTCCGACCTTGTTGTAGGCGTGCAGCAGGGTCCCGTCCTCGGAGAAGATCACCAGCTTGTTGTCAGCGGTACTGCCGAACAGCCGTCCGTCATAGTCTGCAAAGATTCTGATGTCGTAGAGGCTGTCGCACTTGAGCTCCACTGTCTCTATTTTCTGCACGATGCTCTCAAGGCCGGCAGTATAGGGTTCCGTAGTGGGAATGTTTTCGAGGTTTACTGTCCTTACGGCATTTCTGTCACAGGAAGCGGCAAGCATTGCGGCCGCCAGCAGGATGATGGGCATATGTTTTTTCATTGTTACAGGTTTTATGTGATGGTGATGCTTACTATGTATGACGCTAATATACAAAAAAGACTCCATTCCTACAGCAGGATCTCTGCATAGCGGCCGGCGAGGGAGCGGCGGGTGTAGGCGGAGATGGCTCCGGCATCGGGGGCAAATGCGAGGGTGCGGGTGTACAGGGCTGTAAGGTACTCCTTCAGCGGACCCTCCTCCTCCCAGTCGAATATCCGTCCGGTGCGGGTGGCGGCGAGGGAATGCTCGAGGACGCTGCCGTGGGGGCCGAATGCTGCTATGGGGCGGCCGGCGGCGAGGTATTCGAAGTATTTTCCGGTGAGAATGCCGGCGGCCTCGGGTTCCTCGCGCAGGGGCAGCAGGAGCAGGTCGGCGGCCTTCTGCAGGCGGTTCGCCTCTTGGTGGGGGATGTAGCCCCGGTCGGTCAGGCGGTCGCCCAGACCGGCCTCACGCACTGCGGCGAGGATCTCCGGGTCAGTCTTTCCGGCAAATGTCAGATGCAGGTCGCGGCCGAAGCCCGGGAGGTCGCGGCAGAGTTCCGCGAGGACCTTCCAGAGCCTGCGGGGGTTGCCCTCCGCGGAGAAGAGGCCGGTGTGCACGAGGTTGAATCCTGCCGGAAGTTCCGCGGCCGTGATGCCGGTGAAGTCCGCCTCGTCGTAGCCGTTCTCAATGACGTGGAATTTGTTTTTCTGCTCAGTCACAGAGCTGTCACCGGCAGTCTGCCGTCCTGAGGCGCCGCGCTTTTTATCTGCTTCCAGTTCCTCCAGGAAGTCCCGTACCATATTGTCCGTGACGGCCACCACGTGGTCTGCCTCGCGCAGTACCGAGAGCTCCATGGCGGTGTACCTCTTCCGGCTGCGGCGGGTCAGCGGAAGGTGCTTGAAGTAGAATATCCGGGTCCACGGGTCGCGGAAATCGGCTGTCCAGGGGATGCCGGTCGAGCGGTGCAGTGCCCTTGCAATCAGGTGCATGGAGTGAGGAGGACCGGTGCTGACGATGGCGTCGACGGGGTGCTCGCGGAGGTATTGTTTCAGAAACCTGACGGAGGGGCGGATCCACAGGCAGCGGGGGTCGGGGACGAAGACATTGGCCCTGAGCCAGAGGGAGAGGCGCATCAGGGGGGACTTGTGACCGACGGCGTTGATGGGGTTGACGGCACCCGAGCCGGTCGAAGCCTTCCCGGAATTTTTCCCCTTATTGCCTGTAAGGGCGTTGAATACAGCGTACGGCTCGAGGATGGGCCGCTTGATGACCTCCGCTTCCGGAGCGATGTCCCTAAGCAGGGATTCGTCCGTCATGCCCGCCTCCGGATTCTCAGGAGTGTAGATGACCGGCTGCCACCCGTACTGCGGCAGATATTTCGACATCTTCAGCCACCGCTGCACGCCCGAGCCGGCTGTCGGCGGCCAGTAGTAGGTTATGATCAGTACCCGTTTGCTCATTTTATATTTTCCGAAAAATTTAAAATCTTCAAAAGTAGTGATTATATCTTAATTTTTCCTGGGAGCGTCCGGTATTTTCATACCTTTGGTGCAAATCGGAGTTACTATGGAACTGGAAACTATCAGGAGTATGATTTATGAAGTGCGCGGAGTGCGTGTCATGCTGGATTTCGACCTGGCAAGGCTTTATCAAGTGGAGAACAGGACTTTGAAACAGGCGGTGCGCAGGAATATGGACAGATTTCCGGATGATTTTATGCTGAAATTAGCTAAAGAGGAGGCTAATAGGCTGATGCTCATAGGGATATCACAAAATGTGATATCCCCTGGCTATAATCCTGGGCCAGGGCAGGTTTTTGCTTTTACAGAAGAGGGGGTAGCCATGCTGTCAGCCGTACTGAGAAGTCATGTGGCGGTGAATGTCAGCATAGAGATTATGCGTGTTTTTGTCGAGATAAGGAATCATCTTGCTGCGACAGGCCGGCTGTCGGTTGAGCTTGCGGAGTTGCGTGCCAGGATGGATCTGTTGCCAGAGGATCAGCCTGTGCAGCGGCGGAGAATCGGATACGTGAAGGATTAGTGCAGCCACTCGGAGAGGTCGTAGAGGCTGATGGTCTCCTCGTTGTAGGAGATGGTGGCGAGGATGCCGGTGGCGGGGTCGATGGCGGAATAATTGGCCGGGGCGATGCTGTAGGATGCTTCGGGCTTCAGGTCCAGGTCGAAGATGACGATACGCGAGGGGACGGGGCTGTATCCGCCTTCGTCGTTGATCATGCCCACGATGTGGTCTCCGAGGTATTCGGCTGGGTTGTAGGAGATGTCGGCGGAGTAGCTGCTGGAGGCGATATCGTCGGGACTGTAGTCCACGTACACTTCAGCCAGACGCTCTCCAGTGTCGAGGGAGTGCAGGTAGAGGACCGGCCATGTGATGCTGTAAATCAGCAGGCGGGAGCGGTCGGGGGAGACAGTCTCGCTTGTGAGCTGCGGAGGCTGGTAGGTGATTTCGGCTTCGAGGGCTTCGTTGACGCCTTCGCCCCAGCCTTCAAGGTAGGTCTTGACGGTCCCTTGGGAGTCGGTCGTGTAGTATCGGTTGTTGTCCGCATTGCAGAGCCAGCGTCCCTGGCCGAGCGGATGGATGGCCCTCATGCTCTTGTGGAAGTCCTGGATGAGCTCTGTACGGTAGCCTCCGTCCCCGGTGTGGGCCGTCAGCCGTATCAGCCTGCCCATAGTCCAGTCCCTCACCGTGATGACTATAGAGTCGCCCTTCATGCCTTCATATCCGTGGTACGATGGGCCGATGAACTCCTGTGGTCCGCGTCCCCACGTGCCGAACTGCACCACAGTCCGGAAGTCCCCGTCCAGCAGCGAGAAACATTTGCCCGACTCCCCGCTGTAGTTCTGTATGTTCTGCGATATCCACCAGTCCCCGGCCCTGAACAGCGCGAGGATATTGCTCTCGACCGGGTCGTAGTGGATGACTCTGACCGGCTCAAGGGTCTCTTCCACAGGGAATTCCTTCACCACTGTGTATCCCTTTCCGTTCTGATTCTGTCCGCAGCCGATGACTGCGATAATGGCTGATGCGAGCAAAAGGAGTCTTTTCATCATTTTTTTGTGTTTTATCCGTAAAAATAATAAAAGTTTTCCGTTTTCGGCATTGTTTCTCTGTCAAAATAATAAAAGTTTTCCGTTTTCGGCATTGTTTCTCTGTCCTGTTCGTTGCCTCTCCGTTCCGTTCGTTGCTTCTCCCTTCCGTTCGTTCCGTTTCCACAACGGCAGCAGATTCCGCGATTCGGTGCCGTTGCGGCATGGCTTTCATCGCGGCATCCTTTCCACAGGCCTTCTGCACGGCATTGCCCCTCCGTCCCGTTTCCACAACGGCAGCAGATTCCGCGATTCGGTGCCGTTGCGGAATCGCATTCCGCTTGGCCCCTTGCCACAGGCTCTCTCATCATACACCTTATCCTTCTTCCACCTTCCAAAGGTGCGCAGATTTCCCGTGTTTTCGTCTCACCTTCCGAAGGTGTGTGGAGTCGCCACATCTTCGAGAGCGCTCTGTGTCAGTGTTTCTCCTGCCACCGTGGCATTCCCACCTTCCAAAGGTGCGCAGATTTCCCGTGTTTTCGTCCCACCTACCGAAGGTGCGTGGAGTCGCCACATCTTCGAGAGCCCCCTGTATCCGTGTTTCTCCAGTCACCGTGCATTTCCCACCTTCCGAAGGTGTGCAGTATTCCCGCGTTTTCGTCTCACCTTCCGAAGGTGCGCAGTTTCAGGTGCAGCAGATGCAACCATTTTGAAAAGGCCGGATGCGCTTTGTCGTAAAACATCTATCGCGATTACGCGGATTTTAGTATTTTTGCCTCTCTTTAATCGGAAGTGACTCGAAATGGCAAACAAGGAAAAAAAGGGAAAGGAGGATACGCCGCTGATAAAGCAGTACTACAAGTTCAAGGCGGCTTGTCCGGAGGCCCTGCTGCTGATGCGGGTGGGGGACTTCTATGAGACGTACGGGGAGGATGCGGTGACTACCAGCAAGGTGCTGGGCATCGTGCAGACCCGCAAGTCGAACGGAGACCAGGGCTATATCGAGCTGGCGGGGTTTCCGCACCATTCGCTTCCGAGCTACATGCCCAAGCTGGTGAGGGCCGGGTATAAGGTGGCTGTGTGCGACCAGCTGGAGGATCCGAAGCTGGCCAAGAAGCTGGTCAAGAGGGGGGTCACCGAGATTGTCACGCCGGGCGTGGTCTACAGCGACCAGGTGCTGACCCAGAAGGAGAACAACTATATCGCCGCGCTGTGTTTCTCGAAGGACCGGGGCGGTATTGCATTCCTGGACGTGTCCACCGGAGAGTTCAAGGTGGCGGAGGGCGACCTGGACTACCTCGACCTGCTGATAGCCGATTTCGCGCCCAAGGAACTGCTGGTCCAGAAGGGTTTCGAGAAGGGTGTAAAGGAGAGGTTCACCAACCCGGCCTCGAATATCTACATCTCCACGATGGAGGGCTGGGCCTTCGTTTTCGAGTCGGGGTACCGCAAGCTGATCAAGCATTTCAAGACGGACTCCCTGAAGGGGTTCGGGGTGGAGAGCCTGAGACTGGGCGTGACTGCTGCCGGGGCCCTGCTGTTCTACTTAGAGTCGAACCGCCTGGAGGACACCGAATACATACCGGGCCGGACATTGGCCCAGATAAACACCATATCCCGCATCGACGAGGGAGGTTTCGTCTGGCTGGACCGCTTCACCGTCCGTAACCTGGAGTTGGTGGAACCTGCCGCACCGGGAGGCGTTACATTGCTGGAGGTCATCGACAGGACATCTTCCCCTATGGGTGCCCGTCTGCTCCGCTCGTGGCTGACCATGCCGTCGAGAGACCTCCAGGAGATATCCGTACGGCAGGACAGTGTCGAGGCTCTGTTAGGAGACAGGGAACTGGCCTCGGAGCTTTCGAAGAGGATAGCGGCGATGGGCGACCTCGAGCGTATCCTTTCCCGGGCTGCTTCGGGCCGCGTCTCTCCCCGCGAGGTGATGCAGCTCAGGCGCGGTATTGACCAGTTTCTGCCTCTCAAGGTGCTGCTCACGGAAAAAACCGACAGGAAAGGCCCGTTGGCCCGGCTTGCCAAGGATATCGACGAGTGTCAGGAGCTGAAGGAGGTGCTGTCCCGCACTCTCAGCCAGGACCCTGCAGCCCAGATAGGCAAGGGCGAGGTGATAGCGCAGGGGGTCGACGCTGAGCTGGATGAGCTGCGCGGCATCGTGACCCACGGCAAGGACATCATCGCCGGCATCCAGCAGCGCGAGATAGAGCGCACCGGCATCACGTCTTTAAGAATCAGCTACAACAACGTCTTCGGCTACTACCTCGAGGTGCGCAACGCCCACAAGGACAAGGTGCCCCCCGAATGGATCCGCAAGCAGACCCTTGTCTCGGCCGAGCGCTACATCACCCCCGAACTGAAGGAGTACGAGGAGAAGATAGGCGGGGCCGAGGAGAAGATATACGCCATCGAGTCCCGCATATTCAACGGGCTCATCAGCCGGATACAGGCAGCCATTCCGGCCGTACAGAAGGACGCGGCCCTGATTGCCCGCCTGGACTGCCTGCTGTCCTTCGCCCAGGCCGCCTCCGATTACGGCTACTGCCGTCCGTTGGTGGACGAGGGCGATATCCTGAAGATAGAGCAGGGCCGCCACCCGGTCATCGAGCGGATGATGCCCGCCGGGGAGGAGTACGTGGCCAACGACCTGTATCTCGACAGCGAGAAGCAGCAGATTATCATCCTCACCGGCCCGAACATGTCCGGTAAGTCCGCCCTTCTGAGGCAGACCGCCCTGATAGCCGTGATGGCTCAGATAGGCTCTTTCGTGCCCGCCAAGTCCGCACACATCAGCCTGTTCGACAAGATATTTACCCGTGTCGGCGCCTCCGACAACATCTCCCGCGGCGAGTCCACCTTCATGGTCGAGATGCTCGAGACCGCCGCCATCCTCAACAACATGACTCCGCGCTCCCTGATTCTGCTCGACGAGATCGGCCGCGGCACCAGCACATTCGACGGCATGTCCATAGCCTGGGCCATCGTAGAGTACATCCACGAGCGGGGCGGCGGGGCCAAGACCCTCTTCGCGACGCACTACCACGAGCTGAACGAGCTGGAGGAAAATTACAAAAGGGTAAAAAACTTTCACATCGCAGTGAAGGAATCTGACGGAAAAATCCTATTTTTGAGGAAACTTTGCGAAGGCGGGGTTGCCCACAGCTTCGGTATCCATGTGGCGAGGCTGGCCGGGGTGCCGCCGGAAGTGGTCCTCTCGGCCGAGAAGGTGCTCAAGAAGCTCGAGGCCGGGGCATCCGGGGCCGGGGACTCGTCCATCAAGGGCAGGGTCCAGTCCCTGAGGCAGAAGAAACGGGACCGCAGCGCCGCCCAGGAGGAAGTGCAGCTTTCCATTTTCCAGCTCGACGACCCTCTCCTGGTGAGCATCCGGGACACTCTCAAGGCGATGGACCTCAACTCGATGACGCCGATGGACGCATTCGACACGCTGCGGGAGCTCCAGCGCAAGGTAGGTATAAACAAATAACTATAGTTCCGACGTCTTATGAAAAAATTCGTGAAAGAGCTGAGGATAGTTGTGGGGTTGATTGCGGAGAGCGCCTCTTTCGCTTTTTTCTCCATCAAGTCTGACAAGCTCAGGACTTTTCTCTCGCTGTTCGGAGTCACTGTCGGCATCTTCTCGATAGTGGCGGTGTTCTGCGCCGTGGACTCGCTCAAGTCCAATATCATGGAGGGTGTCCGGTCCTTCGGGAGCGATATCGTCTATATAGACCGTTTCCCCATGGCTCAGGAGGAGGGGGAGGACGGTGAGCCGCTGCAGTGGTGGGACTATCTCCAGAGGCCGGAGATCACCGAGGAGAATTTCGAATATGTCGCCCGTAACGCCGCTCTCGCCGAAAGTGTGGTTTACGTCATTATGGGCAACGGCAATGCCTCCTACCGCCGCAACAACTACTCCAATGCCTTCCTGGTCATCACCACTGACGGACTGGAGAATGTGATGAGCTATTCTCTCGCCGAAGGCCGCGATTTCTCGCAGATGGAGATACGCGGAGGGTCCAATGTGGCTATCCTCGGGTACAATGTCGCGCAGGAGCTTTTCGGCGACAGTTATCCGGTCGGGAAAAAGGTCAAGATCAAGGGAGGCAGTGCGACTGTGGTCGGAGTGCTGGAAAAACAGGGGGAAAGCATGGTTTCCATTGTCAATACGGATGATGCGGTCATACTGCCGCTGCAGTTCGGCAAGACGGTGCTGGCCTCCGCGTGGGGCTCGGGGATGATGATGGCGGCTCCCGCCGAAGGAGTTTCCCGTGATGCGTTCATAGACGAGCTGCGCCTGCTGCTGCGCTCCTGCAGAGGTCTGTCTCCATCGGAACGGGACGACTTTGCCATCAACGAGATGACTTTCCTGCTCGACATGCTGGACTCGGTCTTCCGGGGCATAAGCAAGGCCGGCTGGATCATCGGGGCGTTCTCGCTGATCATAGGAGGCTTCGGCATCGCCAACATCATGTTTGTCTCAGTACAGGAGCGCATGAACCAGATAGGGATTCAGAAGGCCCTCGGAGCCAAGCGTTACGTAATCCTGACGCAGTTCATGGTGGAGGCCTCCTTCCTCTCCCTTGCCGGCGGCCTCGTGGGCATTCTTCTGGTCTTCCTTATTTCCATTCCGGTCAATGCCGTCTCCGAATACTTTACCATCACCCTCTCCCCCGACAACGCCATCGCCGGTATGCTGATAGCCGTCGTCCTCGGCATCCTCTCCGGCCTCATTCCCGCCTGGAAGGCCGCTACCGTCGACCCCGTCCGTGCCATCAATGGGTGAGATTTGAACATTTTGTGGCTAAAATTTGAGTATTTTGTAAGTATAAATTGAACATTTTGTGGTCAAGATTTGAGTATTTTGTATATTTTTGTGTGAAAATACAGAGGTAGTTATGTTCAAAAGACCGCAATTCAAAGAGCTTGCATCGCGCATATCCGAAGAGCGCAATAAACTTCAGGCTTTGGTAGGTCCGCGTCAGGTGGGTAAGTCTACTCTGGTCAGACAGGTTCTGCAGGAGACAGAAGTTCCCAATATGATGGTGTCGTCTGATGGTATCCCGAAAGACAATACTGCGTGGATAGGAGAAGTGTGGGATACGGCCAGGGCCAGGATGCGGCTGGGCGGCTACAGGGAGTATCTGCTGGTAATTGACGAGGTGCATAAGATCGACAACTGGAGCGAGGAGGTCAAGAAACAATGGGATGCGGACACCTTCAATGATGTCAATCTGAAAGTCGTGATTCTCGGCTCCTCCCGTCTGCTGCTGAAAGACGGGCTGACTGAGTCTCTGGCCGGGCGGTATGAGCTGATACGGATGCCGCACTGGAGTTTGAAGGAGATGCATGGGGCTTTCGGACTGGAACTTTCCCAGTATATCTATTTCGGCGGATATCCCGGAGCGGCGAAGTTCATCGGAAACGAGTCCCGCTGGCGCCGGTATATCAAGGACAGTATTGTCTCTCCGGCTATAGATCAGGATGTTCTGATGACCCGGACTGTCTATAAGCCGGAACTTATGAGGCAACTTTTCGAGCTGGGATGTACCTACTCCGGAGAAGAGATGTCGCTGACCAAACTGCTGGGGCAGCTTAAGGATGCCGGCAATGTGACTACTCTGGCAGGTTATCTTACCACCCTCTCTGAGGCTCAGATGCTGGCAGGCCTGCACAAGTATGCCAGTGACAATGCGAGAAAATACAATTCCGTGCCGAAACTCATGGTCTACAACACAGCGTTGCTGAGCGCCCTTGCCGGGATGAGTTTTGAGAAAGTGTACACGTCTCCTGCTTTATGGGGACGTTGGGTTGAGAGTGCCGTCGGGGCGCATATCCTCAATGCGGCAGAGGAACTGGACTATAAGGTTTATTACTGGCGGGAGCGGGATGACGAAGTAGATTTTGTCATAGACAGCCGCCGCCGTTGTATCGCGGTGGAGGTAAAAAGCGGAAGCCGTACAGCCGGCCGCAGTCTCCAGAAGTTTGCAGCCGCCTTCCACCCGCTTCATTCTCTGGTCGTAGGCACCGGAGGAGTTCCCCTTGAAGAGTTCCTGTCCTGGGATCTTGGCGCATTGTTTGAATAGCGGATGCTCCATCAGTCATCAACCGTGTTGCGCTCTGCCGGATGCCGTAACAGGAAACAGCATCAGATCAGCTGAATAGACAATGTTTTCATAGTAAAGGACGACATCGAATACGGCTATGCCAATGTCGTCCCGCTGTAGGCGTTCGGGCTCTTGTACTGAAGAATATTCTGCAAGGCGATTCGCGTAGTATGCTGTCTGGACTCTGTTCCGGAGTACGAACGGGTGTGGGACTTCATCTTTAATATTAATGAGGCATTTGTCGAGGTCAATTGATATGAATCTGATCCGATAGCCGAAGATATATCGTTTTTAAGATATTTTTGTTTATGTTTGTACAAAACAATATGAATGGAAAAATTATCACCACCGCCGCTCGGTTCTAGGATTGTCGTGTCTTTGACAATGCATCGGAAAGCAGTTCTGCCGATTCTCATTTGCCTCATGTTCTTCACGTCCTGTACTGTGGATCCTGAGGTAATGTCGGCCCTCGATGCCGCCGAGTCAGTGATGGAGGACTCCCCGGAGACAGCCCTGTCCATACTAGAAGGCCTCGACCGCAGCCTTCTCGTGAGCCGGGAGGCCACTGCCCGCTACTCGCTTCTGTATTCGCAGGCCCTGGACAAGAACTGGATAGACGTGACCACAGACAGCATCATCCGTCCTGCGGTGGAATACTATGCCCGTCACGGCAGCGCTGACGAGAGGCTCAAGGCGCAGTACTATCTGGGTTGCGTATATATGAATTCCGGGGAGTTTGAGAAAGCCATGGAGTGCTATGTGCGTGCGGAGCAGTATGTGGAAGAAGCAGTGGATTATCAGGCGGTCGGTAGACTGTATTCTGCTAAACGCAATATCTACTCTGAGTATTACGATTTGGAGCGGGCGTATGATGACGGCGTGAAATCGGCAATATATTACGAAAAGTCCGGGGACGAGGCTCTTCAAGCCAAGGCGTTGTCCAGATCGGCGGAATACGCGATGCTTCTGGACCGCTATCACGATGCGGACAGCCTGCTTTCCATAGTGGAGAACCAATTGCTGGACAGCCTTTCAGCAGAACAGAAAGGTGTATACTACGATGTGGCTGTGTATATGGCGGCAAAGCAAAAGTCGCCTGGGGTGAGAAGACTTCTCAGGGAATACTGCCATGTAGTGCCTTCATAGAGTGTGGAGTGGGGTACGGTAGCTGATACCTACAGGCTTCTGGGTGATGTGGATTCCGCAAAATGGGCTCTTGGACATTATTCTCAGACTTACCCAGAGCCGGAGACCTCTGTGCAGTATCTGTTGCTGACAGCGATGCTGTACGGAGCAACTGAAGACTATGATACAGCATATGCCGCTTTGGAAAAGTATACTGATATAGTGGGCAGGGAGGATATGCGCAAGTTTAACTCTGACACGAAATATATTGAGGAGAGGTACGAGCATGAGTTGTCGGCTCTTCGGCAGAGCAAATTGTTATGGATAGTTATGGATAGTTGTTTCGTGTTTCTGTATAGCCATTCTGGTGGTGTCAATAACTCTGCTGGTCATGCGCGACCGTTTGCGCAAGCGCAGCTATGACCTTGAAGTCAGCCGTCTGAGGGGACAAGAGGCGAGTGAGAAGAATTTAAGGATGGAGCGTGAGGCTCAGTTGCAGCGTCTCAGAGAAAAGAGCCTGGAGCATCAGCGCAGGTCCTTGGAAGAACTTAACCGCAGTCTGGAGTCGGAGAGAGATGCTCTGGAGGCGATGTTGCATGAGTCCTCTTTGTCACAGAAGGCCAGAAAAGCGATAGAGGACAGGTTGTCTGCTGTGGCTCATCTTATTGCAGAAACGGCGATGACAGGTAATGTGAGCGGCAATATACAGAAGAGGGTGGCGAATCTGGTTTCGGATAAGAATGAGTTTGTCCTGGATACGATGATGTCCTATGCAGTAGTCCATCCGAAGTTTGTAAAGTATCTGAAAGAGCATGGACTTACGGACTGGGAAGCCGGGTATTGCTGTTTTTACGCCATGGGGCTCCGGGGGACGGATGTCGGAAATATGCTGAATAACGGAGGCCATTCCCATCACAACCTTGCTTCGGTTATCCGTGCGAAGCTTGGACTGAAAGAGCGTGATGGTCATCTAGGCCTTTATCTTGTAAAAAAACTCCGCGAGGTTGAAACTGATGCCGGTGAAGAGAAGTCATGAAGTTTTTCTGAGTTGCGACATTTGCAGGTAAATTTGCCGCACTTTCAAATATCTGATAATAACGTGATTTTACGATTGTAAAAAATTTTGTGATGAAGTTTTTTCTGTTGCGTTGAAGTTTTTAATGCAATAAATTTGTGCTACATAAACAGAAAAACAATGAACACAAAAATTACACTTGCTATTTCAATCTTGATGTTATTGTTCGGAAGTAATGTTTTTGCACAGCATGAGACATCCGCATCCGGACCTGATAACAAAAAGGAAATCCTATTAAAAAAAGTCATTAAGGATAAGCGTGATAAATCAGGTTTCCCGTATGTAGAAGCGTGGATTGCGGCACAGAACGCGATAGTAGAGGCTAGTGAGCTTAAAGAAACCAGCCTGTATATACTTAACGTAGACGGTGTCATCATGTATGAAGGAACACATTATTTTGGCATGATGCCTGAAACGTTTGCAATAGATATCCCGTTGATGCCGGGAAAGTACTACATCGTCATTGACTCTCCTTATCTATATGCCGAAGGAGTGTTTGAAATTCGCAAATAACCTTATTAACAAATAAAAACGATTATGTAAAAATTTTTAAAACTGGCGTCACTGCTGGTGCTCGCAGTGTCATCATGCACAGTCGTAGAGGAGAGATCCTCAGTGGAAGATTCACAGATTGATGCCGAATCTGGTTTAACAGCTGTAGTTGAGGACGGCATTCTGTCCTTTAATTCGGAGTATGATTTTTCTCAGACGCTGGAAGCAATTAAAGTCAATGAGGTAAGTCAGTTAAATGTCATGCCTCTCACTAGGTCAGGCGATCCAACGTTCACCTCTCTCAGAGAAAGTCTTGTAGAACAGGGATTAGAGGATTTTACTGATGAGGAGCTGGCAGAGATTCAAGCCCGTGGCTTAATATATGAGCCGGAGGATGAACTTATCAAGGACCCCCAATCTTATAGTTGTCCTTAATCAGGACCGGCAGGTCAGGATAGGAGAATAAAAAGAGGACGCATATATGGTGCTGTCAAATACGGTGGGGAATGGAGAGCATGTGTGATAGAGACTGTGGATTAAAAATAGTATATTTGTCTCGGATTAGACATTATTTATAAACTTTAAAACCTTATTATTTTATGAAAAAATTACTGACAACGGTGGCACTGTTTTTCTGTGTCCCTTTTATATGGAGTGCCGCTGCTGCCGAGTCTGCTTCCGATGCTAAGGATGGCGGCATTCGCCGTGCGGCTGGGTACCGGGGCAGCATATCCCTTACTGACCAGTACCTCGTATGGGTGGGTTTCGACACTTCGCACGGATGGATGTTCGACGAGCATCACTATCTGGGAGGCGGAGTCGGTTTCTTTACGTTACCGGACTTCTGGAGCTGGCCTACCTTTGCCCATGTGTTCGTGGACTACAGTGCATATATCCTGAAGCGTCCCAGTACGCCTACGGCAGGGGTGAAGGCCGGTTGTATGATGGTGATCGGATCATTGGGAGAGGAGGATCCGTTTGAAGGTTTCGGACAATCATTATTTGAGATAGAGCCTAATGTCGGCTGGAGCTGGGCCTTCAACGAGAACCTCGGCATGCGGCTGTCGATAGGGGCGACTGTCGTGATTGGCCGCGGTGGGTATGCCCGCGCGATGCCGAAGCTGTCTGTAGGGTTCGAATTCTAGCCTGACTGTCGGAGTGGCCGGCAGCAGCGTAGTCTTATGGATACTATCATGCCGTTTCCTGTCCTGATGTCCTGCGTGGCGGAGTGCTGTTGCTGGCATCGGGCAGCTTCTCGAACGCCACTATGCATTTTAGTTAAAAGGGAGGTTGATGAAAATCAACAAATTTGTAAATCAATGTAAGAAGGGCTTTAAAAGGTCATATTTTGTGGCTTTCAGGACCTTCTTACATTTTGTGATTAAAGAGACTCTTGATGGCGAAAGGGTTGCTGTGCAACGAAAATGTATAGTGGCAATTTGGAGGTGATTTGGCAACGACTGTGAGAGTTTGGAGACGGTCTGACGATTTCGCCCCAGAGATTTAATGCCGAATGTGGACGCAGTCGAGGAGTCATTGACAGAGCATTTGTTGAACGCGTGTGCTGTCACTTTTACTACGTCCAGCAAATGGCTTAAAATGTATTCTCCTTATTGTCAGGCCTATGTGTCTTTGGAGGTATGCTGGACCCCGCACCTTTTGCTTCAAAACCGTCATTTTGCCTGTAGTCCAGCGGATGGCTTTTTTCAGTGTGTCTGGATATCAGGTACTTCCATTCGTCTCTCTTGCTGGACTTCTCCAGGGGGGCAGTCTGCTGCCAGAGCGCGTCGACAAGGCGAAACTTGCACAACCTGGAACTTGCTGGACTTCTCCGGGGGGCAGCCTGCTGCCAGTCTGTTATGGCAATATTCTGGTAAACGACAGTTGTTGAGTGCGTTATGCTGATATGCGGATTACAGACTGTGGGGGACAACATGCATGTCTGTAATCTGCTGGTTTGTGTATATTTCTGCGGAACAGCTATTTACGTGTGCCGATGCATAACAGACTGAATGCATGTATGGATGGATGTACGCATGTATGGATGTACATACCCGATTATACCGCTTCTGAGTGCATTCTGACATCCACACACCAACTCATATTCCGTGAGTCTGTAGCAGGGATATCCCAGTAAATCTCTATTCTAAAGTAAGTTAATCAAAATATGGCAAAACAGACTGACATTGGCAATGCATAACGAACGGGCATAGACGGGACACAGCGAGCTTAACAAGGTCTGAGTGCAAACTATACTTATCCGTCAACGACTGATAACCCGTCTTTTTCTGATGCCGATGCTTATTTTGAATTCACGTTCAAATAGCTGGGGTCGTGGCAGGAAAGTAGTATCATGGCAGAAGTACGCATCATGGCAGAAAATGAAGTGCTTTTCCAGAAAGGGAGTCGAACTAAATATTGTCGGGGAGTGAACGGTTGTGTTATCTTGTTGACATATAGTGTGTTGGGATGTTGTCACTCCGCCGTAAACCATTTCAACTCGGTCATCGCAAGGTATGGAAAAGCCATCTGTTTGACCTTCAGTTGGTTAACAAAAGTGTTTACCGCCCTACAAAATATCGTTGGAACCAAATCCGTCTTCAATGACCTATTTGGTAATAAAACAGCCCCCGCCGCAGAGTTTACGGACAGGGGCTGCTGTTTTGCACATGTCTATCGGAGAGACGGATTACTTCTTGTAGGCGAAGTGGAAGCCGTCGGTCTTGTCCCAGTCGCCGCGGGTGAAGTCGGGCACTTCGACGGGCATGTTGCCGTGGAACATGGAGACTGCTCCGAGCTCGCCGACGCAGGACCACTCGGCTGCGTCATATACGTCCATGTCCAGGGGCAGGCCGTTGCGCAGGCAGTAGACGAGGCGGTAGTCCATCACGAAGTCCATGCCGCCGTGGCCGCCGACCTTCTTGGCTATCTCGCCCACTTCGCGGTGGATGGGATGCATGTATTTTTCCATCAGAGCCTTGCGTGCAGCCTCGGGTACAAAGCCGTGGGCGTTGAGGTCCTCATGGTCAGGCACCTCGTCGGTGTCGATGTTCTCAGGCATGAAGGTGAAGCCCTCGATGGGGTACTTGTTGGCAAATCCCTCTGTGCCTGTAAGCTGGTACTTGCGGTCGTAGGGACGGGGGGTCATGACGTTGTGGTGTACCTCTATCATCTTGCCGTTGGCAGTTCTCATGAGGGTGATGGTGTAGTCGCCGTTGGCGCATTCGTCGAGGCCCATCTTCTCCTGTACGAGCTTGAGGCCGTTGACAGACTTGGTGTCGAAGGCCACGAGGGTCTGGAGTCTGTCGCCGCGGTGGATGTTCATGGCCTGGCATATGGGACCGAAGCCGTGGGTGGCATAGACGTCACCGCGATGGTCCTGGTTGAAGTCCAGTCTCCAGTTGCCCTGGTACTCGTCCCAGTAAGGCTCGAGGTTGTGGATGTAGCCGCCGGCTCCGTGAAGCACCTCGCCGAAGAGACCCTGCTGGGCCATGTTGAGGGCGGTCATCTCGAAGAAGTCGTAGACGCAGTTTTCAAGCATCATGCAGTGTCTCTGGGTACGTTCGGCCGTGTTGACCAGTTCCCAGCACTCGGCCAGGGATGTGGCGGCGGGCACCTCAATCGCCACGTGTTTGCCCTGCTCCATGGCGAAAACAGCCATCTCGACATGTTTCTGCCAAGGGGTCACGATGTACACGAGGTCGATGTCATCTCTCTGGCACAGTTCTTTCCAGCCTTCCTCGCCGCTGTACTCCTGGGCGTGGGGACGGCCGGCTTTTTTGAGGATCTCCTGGGCTGCAGCTGCCCTTTCGGGATACAGGTCGCAGAGGGCCTTGATCTCGGTGCCCTCAATGTGGGTGAATCTCTCCACTGCGCCGGGACCTCTCATGCCCAGGCCGATGAAGCCCACACGCACTGTCTCCATGGGTTCGGTGGTCAGCCCGAGTACGGATTTCTGTCCTTCGATGCGGGGAGGTACCTGAAAAACTATTTTTCCGTCCTGAATGTCATACGGAATGGAGCTGTCGCAGTGCTGGACGGTGTCGCAGGATGCGGCCATGCCGAGCGCAGCGGTCATTGCGATTGCCAAATGTCTGAGTTTCATTGCTGTAAGAATTAGTATTGGTTAGTAATAATGTGATTGGTCAGTTCTACGAACTTCTCTACGGACAGCTGCTCCGGACGCAGGTCCAGCAGCGGGGTGTCCTCAATGGACATGCCGTTTCCGAGCAGCGGCCTGATGGAGTTGCGTATGGCCTTGCGCCTCATGTTGAAGCAGGTCTTGACGACTTTCTTGAAAAGGGCTTCGTCGCAGCCGAGGGAAGTCCTGCCGTTGCGTTTTATGCGGATGACTGCCGAGCGCACCTTCGGGGGAGGGGTGAAGGAACCGGGTTCCACGCTGAACAGGTATTCGATATCGTACCACGCCTGTAGCAGTACCGAGAGGATGCCGTAGGCCTTGTTGCCCGGAGGTGAGGCGAGGCGGTCAGCCACCTCCTTCTGGATCATGCCCACTGCGAACGGAATATTGTCCTTGTGGTCGAGTATCTTGAAAAATATCTGGGAGGAGATGTTGTAGGGGAAATTGCCTATGACGGCGAGTCTGCCGGGGAATATTTTCCCGAGATCCATCCTCAGGAAATCCTCCTCATACAGATGCGGCCTGATGGCGGGATAATTCTGAACCAGGTATTCCACTGATTCTCCGTCTATCTCCACTGCCCTGAAATCCAGCCCTTCCTCCCGCAGCAGGTATTTGGTCAGCACTCCCATGCCCGGACCGACTTCCAGCACAGAACACTCCGCACCCCGCGGATTCATCTCTAAAAGAGACTCCACGATTCTGTGTGCGATGCTCTCGTCATTGAGAAAATGCTGCCCTAACCGTTTTTTTGCCCGTACTTTCATTTCAGAATGCAAACTTAGGGAAAAATGACGGAATAACCGCAGAAAACATCGGCAATTGCCCGTCAGGAGCATCAAACTGTCTGGAACGGCGGTATATCCCGGGTGCGGAAGGACTCGCGGGCCTTGCGGACGTATAGCCGGAGCACGTCTTCGGGCAGGCGGGTATGTGCCAGCAGGCTGCGGGTGGTATCGGGATACTTTGCCAGGGCAGTGGCCATGAGCCATGCCATGCCCATGCGGACGTAGTAGGGAGGTCTGCCTGCCGTCAGTCCGGGGCACAGGTCCCCGCTGTCCTTGCTGACCTTACCCTGCCGGTAGTCAGAATGGATATGCTCCAGGTCAATACTTTCCATTATCTTGAATATCTCCGGCAGCGAGCTTTCCTCCATCATCCGCGACATGTACAGGATGAGGCCGAAGCGGACTTCGAACTCCCGGTCAGAGGACAGATACGGCCGGATGAAATCCCAGGTCCTGCCGTCCGGACGGGCCCATCTGGCATCGGCGCATACACAGTCGCACACCGCCCAGTTGTCGATGTGCGGTACGAATGCCCGGACTCTTTCCAGCCGTTCTTCCAGCGGCAGTTTGATCCGGTTCAGCATCATGCCCCAGACCATGTATTCCTCGTAGTGCATACTGCGTTCCGGAGCCGCCTCGAACTGTCCGATCAGCCCCACGGCATCATCGGACGCTGCCAGCTGCGAGGCCACCTTCCTCATGTCCGGGATATGCAGCCCGAGCACCGACGTTCCCGGCAGCGGATTGATGATCCTGATGTGTCCCCGGCGGTACCTCTCATCGTTGACGAACCTCTCCGGAATGTGTTGCTTTAAAATATTTTCTATCATGACTTGTTTTTCTGCAAATATATGCGGCGTAGCCGAATATACGCGGAAGCTGTAGCGAAAAAAGAGGAAAATGGTAAATTTGCAGCCATGAAGCAGCGGGATGACACGTCGTTCATACGGTCTTTAATCGCTGAGGGCGAGCACGTCCGGCAGGATTTCAAGTTCGAGGTTTCGGACTCGCGGAAGATTGCGCGGTCGCTCTCGGCTTTTGCAAATACCGAAGGCGGGCGGCTGCTGATAGGGGTCAAGGACAACGGGCGTATCGCGGGAGTGCGCAGCGAGGAGGAGATGTACATGGTGGAGGCTGCGGCAAAGGTCTATTGTGACCCGGAGGTCGAGGTGGAGATGCGTGTGTATCGTCCGGAAGGCCGTTCCGTGCTGATCGCCTCGGTGGAGCCTGCCCCGCGCAAGCCGGTGATGGTGAAGGAAGAGGGCGGGCGGAAACTGGCTTATGTGCGCATAGCGGATGAGAATATCTTAGCTTCGCCGGTGCATATCGGGGTGTGGAGGTGCGAGGCAGACAATGGCCGTGGCGGCAGTGCTGGCAGAATGTCGCAGAGCCTTGGATACGGAGTCCCTGGCTCCGTATATGAGACTTCCGGTTCCGGACACAGGGTCTCGGATTCATGGTCGCGTCAAGACCCGGTCTCGGTGACGTTCACGGAACAGGAAAGAGAGCTGCTCGCCGTCATCGCAGCCGCTTCAGGCAGTACCTCCCGTCAGTTTGCCCAGTCCGGCTTACCTGCAGCCTGTAGCAGTTCCGATGCTTCCGCTCCCGGCCCTTTCTGTCCCGCCTTTTCCGGTTCCGCAGCTCTCCCGGTTTCTTCTTCCGGCCTGACCCTGTCGCAGATATGCCGCCGCGTGACAATTCCCCGCCGTCGGGTAATTCACCTGCTCTCGCTCTTCGTGCACTGGGGCCTCGTCGGGATCCGTCACGACAGCCGCGGCTTTCTCTATTATGCCAACGACTGAGTCAAAGGGGCCACGGCAAAGGCTGAGTAAAACTCATGTCCCAGCAAAGTGTCGCATACGCCTGCAAAGGTGAACCCAAAACGCGGGAAACGGTTCACCTTTGCAACGGGGCAACACCGGGAACGCCGCCACAGGCGCTGT